>Ga0224495_10001338_pt1 | contig 17389 bp, 15 predicted proteins | sample SF_Jul11_sed_USG_FD_168128 | JGI IMG/M metagenome (GOLD analysis project Ga0224495, IMG submission 168128) | Sediment microbial communities from San Francisco Bay, California, United States - SF_Jul11_sed_USGS_4_1 | ecosystem: Environmental > Aquatic > Marine > Sediment | place: USA: California... | reverse complement strand
TGGCGACACTGGATGAAAAGCTGTATGACACTCTGGTCGACCCTTCGCAATGCCCGCTGATCAATGTTGGCACGGGCACAGATCTGACCATCCGTGAACTGGCGGAAATTGTAGCCAAAGTAGTAGATTACAAAGGCAGATTCGTACAGGATACCAGCAAGCCGGATGGAACGATGCGCAAAGTGATGGATGTATCAAAGATTCAAAACCTGGGCTGGAAAGCTAACACGAGCCTGCAGGAAGGGATCAATACAACTTACAGGAAATTTTGCGAAGTATATGCATGAAATTCACCATTTCCTACGGAAGAACAACAGAGTTAAGTCAACCCAGTGCTGTAATCAACAGCCAAAGTTTGCGATGAGTGCCAGCTATACCCTGATGAGGCTACTTTAGAATATATACGTGATCTTGCAGGTTGGTCACATGAACGAAATATACCGTAGTCATAATAATGAATCATTACTCCCCGCTGATCTCTGTACTTGTTACGCTGTTACTGACCTTGATCCTGACCTTGAACAAGGAAGGCTTGCTGCAAGATATACCCAACGATCGTTCGCTGCACACCGAACCGGTCCCCCGCACCGGAGGTATCGCGTTGATGGCCGGAATCCTGTCCGGCTGGATGCTGATGATCCAGTACTGGACGTGGTGGATAGTGATCCCGACACTGGGTCTGTTCGTGCTGTCGCTTGTTGATGATATGCGCAGTCTTTCACCCAGGACTCGTCTGATTGGCCATTTCATTGCCGCCATGATCGTACTGGGAGGCGCGGGAGTTGATCTGCTTTGGCTGCTGCCGGTGCTGTTATTCATTGTGTGGATGACCAATCTGTATAACTTCATGGATGGTTCGGATGGTTTGGCAGGCGGAATGGCGCTATTTGGCTTCAGTTTTTACGGCATTGCGGCTTTGACGCATAATGATGAAATATTTGCGATGATGAATTTTTCAGTAGGCGCTGCAGCTCTGGGATTCCTGTACCACAACTTCAACCCTGCCAGAGTATTCTTGGGCGATTCGGGCTCCATTCCGCTAGGATTTCTTGCGGCATCACTCGGCATATGGGGGTGGCTACAGGCATATTGGCCATTCTGGTTTCCCATTTTGGTGTTTTCGCCGTTCGTGGCCGATGCAACCTTTACGCTATTCAGACGCATGGGGCGCAAGGAGCAACTTTCGCAAGCACATCGCAGTCACTATTATCAGCGCTTGGTGCAAATGGGATGGGGGCATCGCAAAACGGCACTTGCTGAATATTTTCTGATGTTTCTGGCAGGAACATTCGCGCTATGGGGGATTAACCTTGATTTACAGGGACAGGGTAATCTGCTGGCATGGTGGGGTGCTATTTATCTGGGTTTGACGATGTGGATTGATCGCCGCTGGAACAGGTTTCAGGCCGAAAGTCGGGATGCTGCAAATGAATAGATTTGGAAGGCTACGCGAACAATTCAGGTTGCAGATCGATGCAGCGATATTCATGTCTTAGGAAGTTTAATTGATATTCAAGTCCAATTTTCGCACTACCTTGGCGGTTTTACATGACGCGTTTGCGGCGGCGGTCGCGTGGAGTGTGGCATATCTGTTGCGCTTTAACTTCGAACTGCCGCATGCATTTGCCGTCGAGTTGAAGCAAACAGTTGTATGGGTGGTGCTGATGCAATTGGTCATTTTTTGGCGCTTCAATCTGTATCGGGGGATTTGGCGATATGCCAGCACAACGGATCTGCGCCGCATATTTCTTGCGGTCATACTGTCAGCGGCGGTTGTCCCGCTGATGTTCGTGATGCTGCGTATGGATTTTGTGCTACCGCGTTCTGTGCTGGTGATCAATCCGTTGCTGCTGATACTGTTTATGGGCGGCAGCCGTTTTGCGTACCGGATGTGGAAGGAGCAGGGCCTATACGGCAATTTCAGGATTAATGGGGAACCGGTACTGGTATTGGGTGCAGGTGATGCGGCTGCCAGCCTGGCTAAAGAACTGGTAAAGAACGGTGACTGGCGATTGGTTGGTTTTCTGGATGACGATAAGGAAACTCATGGTCGAACACTGAACGGAGTGCAAGTTTTGGGTGCATTGGATAGCTTGCCGGAATGGGCTGAAAGGATGGCAGTTTCGCAAGTTATCATCGCCATGCCCGCAAGTTCGCACCAGCAGCGCAAGCGGGCAATACAACTTTGCAATCAAGCCAATCTGAAAGCACTCACGGTTCCCTCGTTCGATGATTTGATGAGCGGTAAAGTGTCGGTGTCACAGCTGCGGGCGATCGAGCTGGATGACCTGTTGGGGCGCGACCCTGTGGTATTGGACGATGCCGGCTTGCATGAGTTGCTGGAGGGTAAGACGGTGATGGTGACCGGCGCGGGCGGGTCTATAGGCTCGGAGATGTGCCGCCAGATCGCGCGTTTTGCACCATCCAGTCTGATTCTGTTCGAAGCCAGCGAATATGCGCTGTATACCATCGAGCAAGACCTGAGGCAGCGCTTTCCAAAATTGAATTTTGTCTATCTGGTTGGTGATGTGCGCGATTCCGCGCGGGTGAATGAAGTTATGCAGCAACACAAACCCGAGGTTCTGTTCCATGCCGCTGCATACAAGCACGTGCCCCTGATGGAACAGCACAATGCATGGCAAGCGATACGCAACAACGTAATGGGAACATGGACAGTAGCACGTGCAGCCCAGCAGTATGGTGTCAAAAAGTTCGTGATGGTCTCAACCGACAAGGCCGTGAACCCCACTAATGTAATGGGTGCCAGCAAGCGTCTTGCAGAGATGGTATGCCAGGCACTAGAGCCTTCTGGAAGCACCAGATTCGTAATGGTGCGTTTCGGTAATGTGCTCGGCAGTACCGGCAGCGTCATTCCCAAGTTTCATGCCCAAATTGCACAGGGAGGGCCGGTCACCGTGACGCACCCCGAGATCACCCGCTATTTCATGTCTATACCGGAAGCCGCGCAACTGGTGCTGCAAGCCGGCTTAATGGGGAATGGCGGGGAGATATTCGTGCTCGACATGGGAGAGCCGGTAAAGATCACAGATCTGGCAAAGGACCTGATTCGCTTGTCTGGCTTTACTGAAGATGAGATCAGAATCGAATTTACAGGGTTGCGACCGGGTGAAAAGCTCTATGAAGAATTGCTAGCTGATAGCGAACATACCCTGCCAACACCACATCCCAAGCTGCGCATCGCACAAGCCCGGCAGGCGGATGCAGACTGGTTGGTGAAGCTCTTGAACTGGGTTGCGGCATCTACCATGGCGGATGATGAAGTGCGAGCGGGACTTGCCCAATGGGTACCGGAATATCGTCCAAACGGGAAAACTGCCGGAGCATGATCCTGATGCCTTGTTCTGACTTCAAAGCAAAATAACAGTATGGCTGCGCTTACAGTCATAATAATTACCAGGAATGAAGAAGCGAATATTCGAGCATGTCTCGAATCCGTTGCTTGGGCGGACGAAATAGTCGTGGTGGATTCCGGAAGCAGCGACGCGACGGTTGAAATTTGCCGTGAGCTTGGAGCAAAAGTTTATGTGCACGACTGGCAGGGTTTTGGCATTCAAAAAAACCGTGCATTGTCTTATGCGAAACAGGACTGGATATTTTCCATCGATGCAGATGAACGCGTGACTCCCGAGCTGCGGTCGCAACTTGTCAAGGCGATCGAGGGAGACGGTGAAGATGGATTTTACGTGCCGCGACTATCGCAGTTCTGCGGAAGATTCATCAGGCACTCGGGCTGGTATCCGGACTATGTACTGCGGCTTTTTAGAAGGACCAAAGGACACTTTTCAGACGATATAGTGCATGAACGAGTGATACTTGCCGGCACTGCCGCCAAATTGAGCAGCCCGCTGTTGCATTATAGCTACTTGAACAAGGCGGACGTTAAACGCAAGACGGAACAGTATGCCAAAGCAGGGGCTATGCAGATGCACAAGAGTGGCAAAACTGCTACGCTTGCCGATGCTCCGCTGCGTGCAGGGTGGGCGTTCATAAGAACCTATTGTATGCGCTTGGGTTTTCTTGATGGGATTGCAGGTTTCAATATTGCCCTGATGAATGCCAGGACGACCTATTTTAAATACAAGCAATTAAAGGCGTTGATCTCAGCCAAGTCTGCGCTTTAAAGAGCTGCGCAGTAATTGCCAACGAAAAGCCAACGTATCTTCAGGCTCGGGTAGTGCAATAGTCTCAGCCGGAACTCCACGGCGCAGATAATAACGGTCGAACACGGATTGTCGTATCCCCCATTTGTGCAGGAACTGCTTTCCGCCGTTATTCTTCTTGATCCTGCCTGTCGATTTTGCCTGGAAGTGGTAAACCAAAGAATCGCCCACCCCCAAAAAGATGCGACAACCGGCATTCCACAGTTTCATCGAAAAATCGTTGTCGCTGCTCATACCGGGAGAAAATTCACTGCTGTACCCGCCGACCCTGAACCACCATTTGGCGTGAACCAGCGTTGGCGGCCAGGTTGCACCGTACCAGTCCGGCATGTGAATACCCGGCAGGCCCGCTAACAGTTCCTGTTCGGCAAATTTTTCCGGGCTGCGCCCGCAATCGTTTACGATCACACAGGGATTGCTGGTTTGCACCGGTTCTATCATGGTGCCGGACAACATGAAAAGATCCGTATCAAGGTCCTTCATCTTGTTGACCAGCGCGGTATCCCATCCGGGGCAGCAGTACATGTCGTCATTCAGATAAAGTATGTAATCCATCTTGGCATGCATTGCTGCCTCATTCACTGCCAGGCAGATGCCCACATTCTGCGGTGAAGCGGTGTGAGTAATATATTGTGAGCGTACCCATTCAAGGGTGCCGTCGCTGCCATCGTTGACGTGAACGATGATTTGGTGGTCATACTTGGAATTTTGCCGGATGCTCTTGACGCACAATTGCAACAGCGCGAGGTTGTTCCAGGACGGAATAAGTATGGAGAACATTAATAGGATTTATAGCTGGTTATACGCAATACATTCTATACTTGTAAATCGGCGAGAAGACGTACCATTCTAGCCAGATTCGAAACTATAGGCCATAAACATTGAAAGGAACTGACAAAGCAGCCACCCGCTTATAAACGATGATGCCTGTATAATTGGCGCCAAGACCCACGACTGGAATCACAAAAATATGGATGTTGCAAGCCAGGCACGCAGAAAGATCGCTGTTGTTGTGCCCAAATATGGCCTGATCGGCGGGGGTGAACGATTCGCCAGTGAAATAACCGAGCGTCTTGCCCGGAATCAAAATTTTGAGATCCATGTTTTCGCGAACCGGTGGGTTGCCCAATCGAACCGCATTCAATTCCATAAAGTTCCTATAATCCGTTTTCCACGCTTCTTGGGCCCATTGGTTTTTGCATGGGTCGCGCAGTGGAAAATCAGCAGCATGAATTTCGATCTGGTACATACGCATCACTGGATCTTTCACGCGGACATCTACTCGGCGCACGGCGTTCCCCACGCAGGATGGGTCAGAAATGTACGCAAACGCAGTCCGAGCCTCTATGATTGGGCAGTGATTTTCATCGAGCGGTGTCTGATAAGAGATGGCGGTTCGTCATATTTCCTTCCTGTGTCATCAATAGCAATGGAAGCTTTTCGTCAGGAATATGAAACCTTGCCGGGGCGATGGCAGGTCATGCATCCGGGAGTTGATGTAGAGCGCTTCTCATCGCCAAATCGCGAGCACTGTCGTGCTCAGATCAGAGGGCATTACGGCCTAGGAGCCGAGGATTTGCTTTTGCTTTTTGTCGGAATGAATTTTGAGGTCAAGGGATTGGATACTATCATCGCGTCACTAGCAAAGGCTCGGATCGCTCGGCCTGATGCGAACATAAAGCTTCTGGTAGTGGGGCGAGGAGACGAAAACAAGTATCGCAAGATGGTGCAATCACTGGGTATCGCCGGAGCAGTTACATTCGCCGGGACACAGGTTGACGGGTTGGAACGCTACTACCGGGCGGCGGACATTTTTGTCATGCTGTCAAAATTCGACACATTCGGCATGGTGGTGCTGGAAGCGATGGCTGCAGGTTTGCCAGTAGTTGTCAGCCCCAATGTGGGCGCGAAGGATTTGGTCAATGAAGGTGTTAACGGTTTTATACTTCCAGCACCGGAAGATGCAAGTACCGCTGCAGACCGCATTCTCCAACTGGTTGACCCAATACGACGGGAAGCTATGGGAGCGGCTGCGAAGCATGTGGCCGACCAGTACAGATGGGAGCGGCTAACCGAGAAATTAGACGAGCTTTACGAGCTTAAACTGAACGCTAAGGCGGTCATGAGATAAAAAAAGAATTTACGTTGACCTGACGGCCGACTACGTTCCGAATTCTTTGACTTGTTTTACAATTTTTGCCTTAGATTCTGCTGTATATCTCGTTCTGCTTATTTGTGCACCTTCATCAGCATCGACATCGTTATCCGCCTACTGAAGCTGGAAAAGTCAGTAGCATAGTGCGGCTTTATGAGCAAACTGTATAATCGCCAATCAGCCCTTTTGCCTCATTTGCTCAAAATTTTGCATGACCTGACACCGGTATATGCGGGCGAGACCATGTATCGGACCCATGACCCTTTCATGTTTGTAATCCCTTTCCCATCAAAATTAATTCCAGCTTGTTCAAATTTGATGAGTGGGTGTTCCTGCAAAACCTGATGGATGGAGTGCGTGAGCATGACAGGGCCAGTGAACTTGACGATTCCTTGTGATGGTCTCTTAAAAACCTGATTTTGAAAGGTAGAATAATTCAAGCAGATATTCTCAATCACCCTTTTTGTGAAAGGATGGTCAGCTACAAACCCCAAACCCCAATTCAGAATAACATTGTGTGGATGTTGGAGAAGTGGAAATATATCTCGTGCAATTGGCAGATGAACAATATCATGCTCGTAGGATATAAGTGCTTCGCTTGTTGGTTTTACAAAATTCTTGATTGGTTCAGTTATCCCCTTGTTGATGTCAAAGTAAAATCCTCCCTTTTCAAAGAGTATGCAGTATCTAAAAATATCGACCTTCATTGGGCCAAATAATGATTTTTGGTAAATTTCGAAAATCGGATGTTTCTCCCAAGCAGACTTCATGTAATCATCCCTTTCGGCCCTATCAAATATTACAAAGGAGAATTCTGGATTTAGGTTACGAAACCGCTCAACTTCTTTGGCGTGAGTTTTCCCCAAATGTTTGGTCTCCCACGTTTGATAAACAATTGGCGGGATCTTGCTAATCGGAGTTGTTGATTTTTGTGAGCGTGAATTTATGGCCACCAGAAACTCGCCTGAGAGTTTTGCGCACAACCCAGGGTATCTAGATACAAGCTTGGATAATATGCTCACCGGCCTTCACTCGTTTATTTGTAGTTGATAGACATGCATTCTATTATTGAAAAATCAAATTGGCATAAAACTCCGGGCTTGATAAGCGCGAAGGCTCAAATGAAATGAGCCCCTTTCTGCTAAGTTCGAATACATTGTAGTCATAGTTCTTTAATAAGTTATATAGTTCTACAAGCCTCCAATTCGCCTGTTTTGCAGCCAACGCATTGAATTCCACCAATAGAACGGGCCGACATTTGCTTAGTAAGTTATGTGCGCCCTGAAAAGCAGCAAGCTCTGCACCTTCAATGTCAATTTTAATTACGTCAACTAGATCGATATTATTGTCAGCAACAAACTGATCCAAAGTAATCGTTGAAATCGTTTCACATCCTTTGCCAAAGTCATGGAACTGGGTATTATTCCCACCCGTATCAGGTGAAGAATAAATTGATACGCTTTCACCCGATTTGTTGGAAACAGCTTTGTTAATTACTTCTATGCTGCTCAGCTTTGAAAGGCCAATAAAATTTCGTAGTATATTGGCGTTAGAAGCAGATGCCTCAAAACTATATGTGCGCGCAGCCGATTTCGCGAGTGTCAGTGTATAGGCACCAATATTTGCCCCAACGTCAAAAAATGTCTTTCCCTTAACAATGGGTTTGAGAAAGTCCACCAATTGCTTTTCGTAGGCCCCATCCATGAACATCCAATACTGCACCCACTCGCCGAGATTTAGGGGCAGAACGATTCCCGAATGGCGTATTCTTCGTCTCAATAACAAGTTGGAATTTTTTATCTTAAGATAAAATGCATATCTTCTGCGGTAACGACCAAAAGGACCAGGCAACAAACGAAGGAAATATGCATGAAGAGAATCGCGGAAGGTTAATAGGTGCATGTAATTCTTTCTCAATTTAAAATCATAACAAATACGCTCACTGACCTTCACTCGCATTTCGGTAGTTAATACGATGTGTTTCATTCTAACTGCTTTGCCTTATGTTGTATAAGTCTACTGCCACCCAAGAATTGGATAAGTGAATTGCACATGCCATTGAGGCTTTCCTGCTTTGGGGTCATAATTTAATCCCTACAAGGCATATGCAAAAGCGTGTAGTCCAATCGGTATCTATCTTCGTGGTAAAATTCTAAAATGATAAAACTAGTTTCTGGATATAGCTACCCGTCGGAAAGTACTTTGGCATTGGTGAATCTTTGCAACCAATTCAATTCAAGAGGGTACGCTTGTACATTATATGGCCCGGATGCATGGCATGCTGACAAATGCAAATCCGGGAAGCTTTCAGAATTTTCCCTTGAAACGGGCGATATCATCATCGTGAATAATGTTGCCGGGTGGCACATTGGTAATTTGATGAATCTGAGTCCTCTCGCAAAAAAAAATAGACGCAAACAATTGCTGAGATCCCTGCAAATATTTTTTATAAAATTCCTGCCGTCAATAAAATCATCAAACTACAAGCTGATATTAACATGTCAAGAAAACAAAGGGACGCCGTCATTGTTGGCTCGCATTTCTCGCTTTAACAAAATTCATTTTGCGGGTCGCGCAAATAGTGCAATCGGGCGTTGTTTCCGAATTGCCTACCCAACCTTTGCCGCGCCAAATTTCTTAAATGACCTAAATATAATAGAAAGGCGCTCGACAAAAATTGCAGCGGTAATTGGGGATATCGAGAAGGAGAATAAAATAGAGATGGCCATTGAGCAAGCTCTGATGGATGACATGGAAACGGTAATTATTTTTGGCGCCATGAAGGATCCCGAGTACTACTATGAAAAGATTGTTCCGATCACGAAAAAATATTCGGGGAAGATCAAATATGCAGGCTTTGTCGATGACAGGCAAAAGATGTATGCATCCGTGTCGCATGTATATTCTGCAGTCAAAAAGCCGTGTGGGTTAGTTTGTCAGGAATGCGCCATGACAAATACCATGTTCCACGCCCCCGATTCTTCCGATGATGATTGCAGAATGACAAACGATCAGATTTTCGAGATTTGGAAACATGAGCTGGCGATTTGAACTGTCAGGAGAGAATCTCCAGCTGTATGCTGCAGCGGCTTTCAATCGTCCAATAGCCATTATATGAAATCCTTTGTGGAAGATTTCTATAGGTTGCTTGGCATGCTCAAGGCGGGAGAGCCGTTTGCCTTCAACCGGTTTTCAGATGGCGAACTTTACATCCTGCAGAATAAGGAGCTCATACTCGATACCCAGCAAGTCAAGGTAGGTACAAAAGTAACGGACGGCAGATACCAGACAGAAGACCACAAGCGGTTTCACCCGGAAGAACACTCGTTTTACCGGGATCGGCTGGTCGATGCTTTCAGATTTCAGAAAAACAATTATTTTAACGGATTAAGTTGCAGGTGCTGCGTGGGTGAAGAAGACTTCCAATGGCAACTGGACTTCCTTGGTATAAATGACCCAAATTTCACTTGGGCGAATCTGCTGGTAAACGGAAATTACCCGAGATTTATTCGTGAGATGTACCCAATTTTCAACAATTATAAAACTGTCTTTGTTTGTAACGAAAAGGCCGACTTATCTGCATTGCCATTTTTGGTCAAGGATTTCAGGGTCGGTTATAACGCAATGATTAATGACTACGGTTTGATAGAAACCATGAAGAACTGGATCGATGATAAAAATATTACCGGGTATTTATTTTTGTTTTCCGCATCATCCTTCAGCAAGATGGCAATTCATCAGCTTTATGATCACAGCGATAAAAATACATACATCGATGTAGGTACCACACTGAATCCATTCATGAATATGAGGCTCGACAGAACCTACCTGAAAGAGTTCTGGCTTGGCGGAAGAACGACCGACATAAATAAAATATGTATTTGGTGAAGCCGGATGATCGTAATCAACCTTATGGGAGGTTTGGGCAATCAGATGTTTCAATATGCTGCGGGGAAGCATCTTTCAATCATCAACAATACTGAACTAAAAATAGACGCTTCCAATTTCAATAAACTCACTTTAAATAAGGAACACACGCTTCAGTTGGCTAATTTCAACATAACTGCCCAGAAAGCCTCAAAAGAGGAGATCTGGGAGATGATAAGTCCGAAGAATCCTTTAGTCCGCTTCGTTGGGAATGCAGTTGGCCTTTCGCCGCTCAAAATCAAAACAAATGCGATATTCAGGGAGCCTGACGGGTCAGATTTCAAGCCTGGCATTCTTGAACTTAAATCAGGCACATATCTCGTTGGGTACTTCAACTCGTACAAATATTTCGATGCTATAAAAAATATCCTGATCAATGAATACGCGCCCAGAGAAGAAATATCGGGACAAGGACTAGAAACATTAAAGGCGATCGAATCCACCAACTCAGTTAGTATACATATTAGAAGAGGGGATTATGTCGACTCCCCCAATGTTTACAAATCGATAGAAGGCATCATTACAGATCGTTACTACCACAACGCGGTCGATCTCATCGCCTCGAATATAGAATCACCGCACTTTTTTGTATTTTCAAATGATATGGCATGGGTCAAGAAGAATTTCTCAATCCCATATAAGATAACATTCGTGGATTTCAATTCAGCCCAAAGAGGTTTCGAAGACTTGTGGTTGATGAGCAGATGCAAGAATAACATTAATGCCGGCGGGAGCACCTTTAGCTGGTGGGCTGCGTATCTGAACCCAAATACAGAGAAGATAGTCATAAGGACGGAGAACATAAGCAACGATTCAAAATATAATTATCCCGAAGATTACTTTCCACAAAAATGGAAAAGTGTGAAGTCTTAGAATGGGTATGTTCGATCATTTGTCAGAAAAGAGTTATTAATATGCAAAACAATTTGTCAATTTATGAAGCAAATATAACCTCTCAGTTTGGAGAGGATGGGATTGTAGAGGAAATATTAAAGCGCATTGGGCCGGGAAATACTTATTGTGTTGAATTTGGAGCATGGGACGGTAAGCATTTCAGTAACACTTGGCACTTGTGGCACGACAATAAATGGAAAGCTGTCTTGATAGAAGGTGACCCTAGCAAGGCTGAGCAACTCAAAGATGCTTTACGGGAATTTCCTAATGCAACTCCATATTGTGCATACGTTGGGTCATCAGGTCAGAATACACTTGATGCAATTCTTGCACGAGTTGGCGCTCCTCAAGTAATCGATGTACTGTCAATTGATATTGATGGAGATGACTATCACGTTTTTGAAGCTTTTAATTCATTTTCATCCAGAGTGGTACTGATAGAATTCAATCCGACAATCCCATCACACATTGAGCTAGTCCCACCGCCAGGAAATTATTTTGGTTCGTCGGCCTTAAGCATATACAAATTGGCAAAGAAAAAAGGATATTCACTTGCAGCGTGTACAACAGCAAATCTAATTTTTGTTCGGAACTCTGAATATAGCAAACTTGGATTTGATGAGCCTACTTTGGAAACTATAATGCCAACTGGTGATTTGACGTACGTTATAACATCATTTAACGGTACGAGTTACTTGACACGCACCCCGACTTTCAAGGAATTAAGAAAGAAATCGTTATGGCGTCAGCTAAAAATCTATATCAGAAGTACTCTTCTAAATAAACATAATGAAAGTATCAATGATTTACAAAGTCAGTTAGAAACAATTGTCCCAGTAACGATTTATGCAGAGACTAGCTTCTTAAAAAATAATTCTTTATAAACCATGAACTTTTCACCGACTATTTCGGAAAGGTAGTATCAATTACATGCAGCTTTGAACGGCGCCATTCAATGTCCGAGTTATATAAACGTACGTAACTGTCCAAATTCAAATAGCAGGAAATGGCAATCAAATGAAAATAGTAAGTGATCTCAGCGGGGACTATAAGGACGGGTACAACAGCGCCCTGCATATTGAAGAGCTCTCCAAGGACGATGGTGATGCAGTTCTATTTTATGGAATTCAATGCGGGATAGACAAGAAGTTGCTTGGACAGCATAAAAACTATAAAAGAAAAATATTGCTGGATTTGTGGAGCCCATGTCAATTTCTTGTGGAACCTAATCATTTTTCGATACTGGAGGGCTTTGATGAGGTATATTCGATTTGTCCCTATACGACTGAATGGACAAATGAACAATTGGGTAAGCAGCTGATGAAATACTCCTTTTATCCTGTGAATCCTGACACTATATCTCCCCAAGCAAGCGTTAGTGGCATCAAGAAATTATTAAACAAGTTCAATATTGGGAGCACTTCACCCTTATCTGAATCGGCGGGTTTGGAGAAAACGCATGACGTTTGTTACGTTGGCGGTTTATACAGTCCTGAACACCACTCGATGATGGACATTATCTCAAAGTACAAATATGTTTTTGTTACTCAAAATCGAGAGAAAAGGGCAACTCATCGAAAACTAACTAATATTGAAAAAATCAATCAAGTGGCAAAATGTAAGATTGGAATCTGCTTTAATAAGCTCTACCAAACAGAAAGGCACATAGCTAGCATAAAAACTTATGCGGGCTGGCAAAACAATAAAGCCTTTGATCATTTGTTTGACCACATATCGATAGCCCCGCAGATCAAAACCCGGCTTCATGAACTGGCGTTGTGCAAGACACTGATATTGTGCCATCGTGATCCATGGAATCTGGTTGAGGACTATTACGAACCCGGCAAGGAATTCATATATTTTGACAAGATAGAGGATTTGGATACGCTGATCCCGGAAATATTGACGAACTATGACGGTTATCAAAGCGTGATTGATAATGCCTTCAAGAAGGTCAATAGTTATTCTACGCGACAGCTTGTCGACATGATTCGGCAGGGGGGCGAATTCAGACATGCTGGAGCAGCCACCATATAGTTCTGTATTACACAATCATCAGGTTGGCTGTGACCTCGGCCATTGCCTATCTTTGCCACATCCTAATTGAAATCCCTGGCTTGAAATTATCCGAAGGGGCACCCTTATGACTCCTGAGTGTCCCTGGCAGGCAAGTCCCTGAGAATACCAAGTGCAGCGTTGACTACGGGCTCGATGCCAAGCTCATCCAGGCACTTGCTCTTGCCGCTGCCGTTGCATCCCATCATGCCGCAGGGAACACAATCCATCGTGGGGGTAACTATGATGTGTCCATCGTCGCAGATGCGCCAGGCTCGCCAATCGGTTGGGCCGTGTATGGTGACGGTCGCCGTATCCAGTGCTGCAGCGATATGAGGCGCGGCGCTGTCGACACCCAGATGGAGTGAACTCATGGAAATCACCGCAGCCAGCTCGCCAAGAGTCGTTTGCCCGGCAAGATTGAAGACACGATCTTTGCGACCGGCAACGATCGCCTGAGCAGCAGCTGCTTCATCAGCAGAACCAATCACTACTGCAGGTATGTGATACGCATCCCATAGCCGGTCTACCACCCTCCCCCATTTGGCATCATCCCATTCTTTGTATTTCCATCGGGAATAAGGATTGATTGTTATCCATCGGGACTCCGATTTCAGCCCATATCCCAGAAGTAAATCACATGAACGCTTTCGGTCTGAATTGGAGACGCAGAGTTTCGGTAAAGTATCTTTTGTGGATATGCCAATCTCGCGTACGACGCGCAGCGATTGGTCCGCACCGGGATGCGCGGGCGGCGGAGCAGATTTGATATTGTGAAGGATCTTCGTGAACGCAAGTTTACGCCAGAACTGATTATTGCCTGGACTGGCGACGCGAACCGGCGCCCGAGTCATCAAAGAGATGATCGCACCATGATCGCCGGTTCTCAGGTCGATCACCAGATCATAGCGTGATTGCCGAAGTCTTCCGGCAAAAGCAATGTATTTGCGCAGGCGTGAAAAAAATGCGCCGCGAAGTTTGGAGGTTTCCACAACCTCAAACAAATTCGGGTCAGAAACAAGCAGGCTGCCAAAAGGTTTTGCAACCAGAATTGAAACCCGTGCTTCGGGATAAGTTTCCTTGACAGCGCGTATTGTCGGCGTGGTCAGCACCACGTCTCCGATATCGCCCAACTGGATCAGCAGAATATTTTTGAATACGGGCAATGGTTGCTTATTTGGTGAATTGGAACAATCCGCAACCATATTTGGCTTCGCGCGCTTCACTTGGATCGACCTTCTGTAGGAACCGGCCTTTGTCGTTGACAAACGAAAACTCAACAAGCTTCAGTCCGGAAAAATATTCGAGGATTTGATCTGGGGAATGGATGCGGTGCGCGTTGAAACAGACGCGGGGTTTTCCAATAGGAAGCGCAAAATAGAGATTGCCGCCGGGCGCAAGCACCCGGGAAAGTTCTTTGCATGCCTTGACCGTACCCAAAGGATCTAAAGGGTCTCCGTACCGTCCCAGACCGATGTGTTCGGCCACGTGCAAACATGACAGCGAAGAAATCGCGTTATCTTCGTAAGGCATAGCCAGGATGGAGCCAGCCTTGCTATCTAGGCTATCCAGATCGGTGATGAGCGGGCGTATATCGATGAAAGTCACGCGGGTGATGGTAGAAAGGAACCCGACATAGTCGACCTTGGATCCGACATCGATGTGGGTTTTGGCGCCGCTTTCAAATATCTTTCTGAAGGCCCATATGTCCTGATAAAAGTAATGTGTGTCGAATGAGGTCGTGGAAGTCCGGTCATCAAGGCAGGGATAAAGATCGCGACGCGATATTTTTTCAGCGCCAAACATGCTTTCGTAGCGACGCAAATCAGAAAAAAATGAAAAATACTTTGGTATATTCTTTAATCGTAGTTTAAATTTCATTTTGGGTATATTGTGCTCGTTATTGCCACGTTTTGTTTACGGCGTCAGTAACACAGGCCGAAATCTTAGAATAGCCGCTAACATTAGGATGACCATCATTCTCAAAAAAATCTCCTTTAGTCAAACCACATAAGATTTGTCCATCATAATACTTACCTCCAAATACTTCGATATCATTTCTTAACATCTTCCCGAGAGGGCTTACAGCATGGTTTAATATCTCATCCTTTTGAGGAATGTGGACAAAAAGTACGTTGTTACTATAAGTCGCGATGAATTGCCGAATAGCTTCACGGTTTGCCAAGATATTTATTGCATCTTTGGATTGTCGCTGTTTTAGACTTTCTCTAAGATATTTGAGAGCCAATCTCGTGCCAGGGAATAATCTATGAAGCAATTTCTTAACTGCGCCATCTTTTTTATAAAGATGCTTTTCTCTGTAACCACGCAAAACTCCTAGAAACTCATTAAGCTTGTCATCAGGCGGCATCCCATAAAAGTCTTCATTACCCACACATTTACTGTAATCGGCAAGACAGGCATGCTTATAATCCGGAAAATTCCATACATTTCTTACATAATCTCCAGAGATAAAAATCACCACTAATTTCTTTACAATGATGTTCTTACTCAATAGGTAGTCATGTAAAAATTTCCACTGTTGAAAGCCCGTTCCAACCAAACCACCATTAATTGGTTGCAAAGATTTTTGTTGATAACTTTTTTTGAAAAGCTCAAACCAAGGTGGTGCGCCTTGTCCTTCAGTATATGAATCTCCTAACAATAATATACTAGGCACATTAGCCTGAATGTTGTTTGTTTGAACAAGGCCAAAGTTATTGCTTGGAAAGAGATAGTCATATTCTTTGATCCACTGCTCATTTACAAGATAAAAGGTCTTGTTATGGATTGTTGCATTGGGTTGGTATACGAAAAAATTCCTAATGTTATTGAAAGAACTGCCACCATTGGAGTTTGAAAAAAGCATATATCGATAATCCCAGTGATATATGTCAATATTTTCACGCTTGGGGACAAATTTGAATATTACCTCAACCAACAATATTGCAAAGAAACATGATGCTACAACTAAAGAAGTATTGATAGCTAACCTAGACCAACTCATATTCCACCATAATTTTAAGCAACCAAAGAAATGCAGGTTCATGTAAAGCTATATGCCAGGGGCGTAAGCTGATATATAGTCAATCTGTCTTGGGAAATTCCTAAATTTCAAGTGTCAGCAAAGAATTTGAGAATTGCAAAGCTGATTCTAACAATATCATCATCACTCATTTCATAATGTAGCGGCAAGCGTAGCAGACGCCCGTTCAAATCGTCTGTCACCTTCATGGCGCTTCCTGTGCGACCATACTTACGCCCCGCGGGAGAGGAATGAAGTGGCACATAATGGAACACTGGAAGTATATCCTGCGATTTTAATTCAGTGATCAGGCGCGTCCGCGTGTCCATGCTGTCAAGGATAATGAAGAACATGTGCCCGTTGCTGTCGCCATCAAAACTTGGCAAACGCAGCTTTTGCGTTTGTTGCAGCGAAGCCAGTTGTGTTGTGTAAGTGGAACAGATATGGCAGCGCTGAGCCGTTATCTCATCGGCATGTTCCAGTTGTGCATAAAGAAATGCACTTACCAGTTCGCTCGGCAGGTACGAGGAACCGATATCCACCCAGGTATACTTATCTACCTCGCCTCGAAAGAATTTGCTGCGGTTGGTGCCTTTCTCGCGCACGATCTCCGCGCGCTCGACAAAGCGTTCGTCATTAACCAGCAATGCCCCACCCTCGCCGCTGATGATATTCTTGGTCTCATGAAAGCTCAAACAGCCAAAGTGACCGATGCTGCCGAGAGCCCGGCCTTTGTAGGTTGATAGAAGCGCCTGTGCTGCATCTTCCACCACCAACAGATTGTGCCGGCGCGCGATTTCCATGATGTGATCCATCTCGCAAGGTACACCGGCGTAATGTACGGGCACGATGACGCGTGTCTTGGAAGTGACGGCTGCTTCGATCAGCTCTTCATCGATGTTCAGTGTGTCCGGGCGAATATCCACGAAAACAGGTACGCCACCGCGCAGTACAAAGGCATTAGCCGTTGAGACAAAGGTATAGGAAGGCATTATGACTTCGTCCCCAGGCTGGATGTCGCACAGGATGGCTGCAATTTCCAGGGCTGCGGTACAGGAATGGGTAAGCAATGCCTTGCGGCAACCCAGCTTTTCCTCGAACCAGCGGTTGCATAATTTGGTGTAGCTGCCGTCACCCGAAAGGTGGCCGCGT
>Ga0224495_10001337_pt1 | contig 17392 bp, 10 predicted proteins | sample SF_Jul11_sed_USG_FD_168128 | JGI IMG/M metagenome (GOLD analysis project Ga0224495, IMG submission 168128) | Sediment microbial communities from San Francisco Bay, California, United States - SF_Jul11_sed_USGS_4_1 | ecosystem: Environmental > Aquatic > Marine > Sediment | place: USA: California... | reverse complement strand
CGAATCAGCAAGCTGGATCAATAGGGGTGTCCGCACAATGCGGGGGGCCGAAAGCACCTAAGGGTTCCTGAATTACACTTCGGATGTAACCGGATCAGACGTTATTGTAAAGATGAACCCGATTGGGTATCGCCACGGGCGTCGGTGTCTACTTTCGAGTTTCCGAAAAAATTCAAACATTTGGTAAGCTTAGAAAGCGCCCAGCGAGACAAAAATAAATTGTGAGGGAAACATATCGCGGAGAAAATATCCGGGTCGTGGGAGGGGGAGTGTCTTTTTGGCCGCAACACGACCGGGTTTAACATAGCAAAAGCAATATTTTCGGCTTCTGTATTCTTTTAAGGGCTCAATACTTTTGAGGCAAGGCTCGGGGTGCGCGATATCCCCGAGCCTGAAACTACAAGGGGTTTGAACCCCGCTTAGGATTTTTTCCTCTTTTTGGAGGTTTTTTCCCCTTCAGCCAATCGCTGGCTGATTCTTTCCATGGTTTCCTTCAGTTCGGTTAACGCGGAAATAGGGTCTAATTCGTAATATCGGCGCAGAATAGAAAGGATTTGTTCATGCACGGGAGTGCTCTTTCTTTCCAGGCTTTTAAAATGACCGTCAAGGGTCATGATGCTGGGCTCAAGGGATTTCAATTCATCCTGGAAAGTTTTCCATTCCTCTTGGGTAAAGTTGCGGCCTTTTATAGTGTCGCCCTCGCTAAGGAGCGTATGCCGCGCTGATTTTGATTGCCGGGTATCACTGGTCGGTTCCTCATCAAAGATGGAACCAATGCCATTCAATAGCCAGTGAGGGTTAACTTTGAACTTGTTAATTATACCCGAAATAAGTTCAATATTCGGTTTGCTTCCTTGCGAACCAATAAAGTTGTTATAAGTTTGCGGTTTCATGCCTATTTCAGCGGAAAAACGGCTTTTATTAAGACCTAAATAGTCCCGCAGAAACTCTATTCTTTCAATTATTTCAGAAAATTTTTGAAGATTCACAGCGCTCTCCGACTGGATTAATATAAAGGAACATCTTCATACAAAATCGAGTATAGACTAAATATTTGATGTTTTGTTAGAGTAAATATCTAAATATAATGGAATAAATAATAAGATAGGGGATATTTTTGTAGCCATTTTTTCCACAAACCCCATATAAATTTTCAAAATTCACACTCGATCTCCATCTGGGCAAACATATGCGAACATTCTCGTCCAAAACGAGTATGGACTAAATATTTGGGATTTTGTTAGAGTAAATGTTTGAAAATAGTAAAATAAATAAGAAGGATTGCGATGTTTTTGTAGTCATTTCCTCAAAATCTTTATGAATTCGAATTTTTAAAGTCAATAGGGTCTAAAGTTAAACACACCTAGGGCAATAAAAAAAATCATTTGACCACTAAGAATGCGCTTTCGATATTTAAAATAACTCCGGTGTTAAAGTCAACATGATAATTTTTAATTGTGACTAATATGCAACTATTTAGATTACAAAAATTTAGTATAACCATTTTTATTTTAACAGGGGTTTCCATTTACAGTTGTAAGGTTTCAAAAGAAACTTAAAAAGAAGTCTTGCGGTGCATTAAAAAATATTAAATTGCTAATTAGATACTTTAACATTTAAGAGAATGGACATTCTCAGGAACCCAGAAGGACACGCTAAAATAGCCTCGTGTTGATAGTGTCAGGGTATCTGGATGGAAAACATTTAAACTTGAACCCCTTTTCAAAGCGGTTGACATTTGTGCTTGGGGGCACAGAACATATTTAAACCAAACGTGGGTGAAAAAAAATGCATTTCAAAACGATCACAAAAATTACGGGGTGGCTGATCCTGCTGCTGGGGGTGGCCCAGTTGATTCCGATGGGAGTCGCCTGGGCATATCAGGAGACCGGCTGGAGTGCCTTTCTCATGTCAGCGGGTATCTCCGTGGTGGCGGGGGGGAGCATGGCGCTGGTGTTCAGAAAAGAGAAGGAGATTAACGAACGGGATGGATTCTTTATTGTAACGCTCAGTTGGGTTTTTGCCACCTTGTTTGGCGCACTGCCCTATTTGCTGACGGGTACAACGGCCTCCTTCACCGATGCGGTTTTCGAGACCATCTCCGGGTTTACCACTACGGGCGCCAGTATTCTTACCAATTACGAGACTATTGGCCGGGGTGTTTTTTTATGGCGGAGCCTTACCCAATGGTTTGGCGGGATGGGTATCATCGTTTTAGCCTTGGTGATTCTTCCCGCCCTGGGTGTGGGGGGCATGCAGTTGTATAAACGGGAAGTTCCAGGACCCACCAGTGAAAAGTTGACGCCCCGCCTGCGCGATACCGCGAAAGTGCTTTGGTCGGTCTATTTGCTGTTTACGGTTCTTGAAGTTCTATGCCTTGTTGGGCTGGGCATGTCCTGGTTTGAGGCGGTCAATCATGCGATGACCACCCTGTCCACGGGCGGGTTCAGCACCCGGCTCGATTCCATTGCCGGCTATAATAGTCCCGCCATCGAGTGGGTCCTCATATTTTTCATGTTTGTGGGAGGGATGAATTTTTCTTTGCACTATCGTCTGCTCGCCAAACCCGGGCAACGGATGGGCTTTTTAAAGGATGATGAATGGCGCTGGTACACTCTGGGTATAATCGCATTCGCTATTCCCATCGCCTTAATATTGATTCTGAATAAAGGCTACGCACCCTTCAAGGCCATTACGGAAAGTTTTTTCTCCGTGGTTACCATCGTTACCACGACCGGGTTTGTCTCGGATGACTACATGAAATGGGGAGGTTTTGCCCAAATCGCATTATTGTATTTGATGATTGCGGGAGGATGCGCGGGAAGCACCGGTGGGGGGGTGAAGTGGGTTCGGATTTCCCTGGTGATCAAGTATATCCGGGTTGAAATGCTGCGCCTCATCCACCCGAAACTGGTGATGCAGGTCCGATTGAGCAATCAGCCTGTGAACGCAGAAATATTGAGCAAGATCTTCGGCTTTCTATTTCTTTACTTGTCCACCCTGGCCATAGCCACCTTGCTGGTGGCCTTGGATGGGCATTCCTTGATGACATCGCTGGGAGCGGCGGCTTCGGCCTTGGGCAACGTGGGACCGGGATTGGATTTGGTAGGGCCCGTTGAAACCTACGCACCCCTCTCGGCCTATGTGAAATGGGTGCTCATTCTTTCCATGCTCCTGGGCCGGCTTGAATTAATGACCGTGTTCATTCTTTTCCTACCACAAATGTGGCGCTGGAAAGCAGTTTAAGGAGCGAATGAGGGTTTTCATGGGGGCGCCGGTGGTGCTTGACCCCGGGATCCGCAGCGCAAGGGCGGCCCTCAGTGCAACCGGCAGAACCGGATGCGCCTCTGCCTTAGCGCATGCGGTCTTCCAATTTCAAGCGCAGGATGCGGTTATGCTTGGTATCAGAAATCCAAAGCGACTGGCCCTGCACCGTCACGCCTTCCGGCTGCTCCAAGGGAAATTCCTTGTTTTGAACATTCACGCCGCCCGCGATTCTTGCACGGGGGCGCAGAGAGGCATCCAAAACGCGGATTTGATTGTTGAATTCATCAGCGATGTATACCCATCCCTCGGCATCCCGGGCAAGATACTTGGGGGCATTAAAGGAATAACCCGGTCCGCCTAGGATGCGCAGCACCGCCAGATCCGTTCCAAGCTCCACAATCCGGTTCTGACCGGAGTCGGCAACCCATATCCGGCCTTCGTGATCGGTGTGGATGTCATGTGGGTTGTTGAAATGTTCCTTCAGATCCTTGTCTTGGCCCGTCTCAGCGGCAATCTTTCCCTCATGAAAGACGACGATCCGATTGCTCTTGGTGCTGGTGACATAGATGCGCCCATCCGGGGCTTCTGATACACCCTCCGGGCTGTCGAGGTTGGCTTGCAGGGTGCCGGTAAGGGTCCCTTGTAGGCCCTCCAGCGAAAAAATGGCGATCCGATCATTTCCCGAATCCGCCACCAGCAGCAATCCCTTGCGGGTAAACGCGACATCGTGGGGGGAGTCCAAAACCTCCTTTCCAAATTGTCCCAGGAGGGTCAAGGTCTCCGCATCTAAAATTTTAATTTCATTGTGACCCAGATCGGCGACCAGAATCCGTTTGCCATCGGGAGATAAAACCAGATCGTGGGGCTGGTCGAAAATGGCTTCGCTCATAGCCAGCATGGGGAGGAACAGGTTGCGGGCGGGCTTGGGAGACTGCCCCAGGGCGGTCTGGCTGACCACGAGTGAAACCACAAGATATCCGGCACACCAAAGTCTAAGTGTCATAGGGGGTGAACAGTTGAAATGTTTGGGGAATCTTCAGGAGGTTTCCCCTTTACCCAAGAAAAACCGTGTTGAAGTCGATCCCTTATATCATACCCGCACCTGAAAAGAAGGTGAGCGGTTTCCGGGTGGGTGAAAGCCAGGCGCGCCCTCCTTCCGGGCGAATCCTTTCCGGCCCGCTCAGGTTGCGATTGGGGCGGGTTCGTTTCCACCAAGGCGAACATATAACAGCAGAGTGGCGATCAGGGCGAGCGAGGCCATGGGCAGTGAAGCCAGCAACACCGCGTTCCATCCCAGATGATGCAATAACTGCCCGGAGGAAAGCGAAGCCACCGCCGTCGCGCCAAACACCAGGAAGTCGTTCATGGCCTGGCTCTTGGGGCGTTCTGAGGCGCGGTACGTGCGGGTCACCAAAGCGGAACCGCCAATGAACATGAAATTCCAGCCCAGCCCCAGCAAAACCAGGGCTCCCCAGAAATGAATCACCCTCATCCCCATCAACCCAATGGCAACGGCGATCACGTTGAGAAGGCACCCGAGCAGAATGACCCGCAACACGCCAAAACGGGTGATGAGGGCTCCGGTGAAAAAGCTGGGGAGATACATGGCCACCACATGCCATTGAATCACCCAGGCAGCATCGTTGAACTGGAGTTGGTGCCCCACCATGGCCAGCGGCGTCCCGGTCATAATGAGGGACATCATGGCAAAGCCCATCATGCCGGACAGGGCGGCCACGACAAACATGGGCTGAAAACCAATTTGACGCAGTGGCCGCTCCTCCCCTTGAGTCCGGGTTTCTGCCGGTGGGGGCAGGGTCAGAAAGGAGACCAGTGCAATGGCGAGGAGCAGCAGTCCGATGGAGGCGACATAAGCCCCTAGAAATTCGATCTCCAGAGCCGTCCGTGTCCATTTAGCGATTTGGGGACCCAGGAACCCCGCCGCCACACCCCCGGCCAGGACCAGGGAGATGGCCTTGCTCCGCAAGGGTTCCTCCACACCATCCGCCGCCGCGAAACGGTACAACTGCCCATGGGCGTTGAATATCCCCTGCATCAACGATCCCAGGGTCACCAGAACGAAGCTTCCCGTCAGTAACCCCGCCGCGCCGACCAGGGCTCCCAGAATACCGATCAGGTTTCCAATAATGAAACCCGGACGGCGCCCAAAACGCTTCATGAACAAGGATGCGGGGATGGTCCCCAGCGCCACTCCGACAATGGCCGCGGAGACCGGCAGGGTTGCCAGCGCCTTATTCAATGCCAGGCGGTGCCCAATCAATCCCCCGATTGAAATCATGAGCGCGGTATTGCTGGTAAAAATGGCCTGGCAGAGGGATAGGATCAAAATATTCCGTCGTGTTGTATTCAAGGGTGCCTGGGGGAATGGGGCTGGAAATTGGAATTCTATAGAAAATAGGGAGAAAGGGACCTTTTTTCGTGGAGATTCGTTAAATCAATGTACCTGGGAAGGCAGAAGGCCTCAAAATCGCGGATTTCCGGAAACAGGCCATGATAAAGAAATCCTCCTTTTCAGGCAAGCGAGTCCGAAGTCCATCCGTACTGGCAAACCGGGTGAGCGGGTGTGCTGTGCGCCAATGGCTTCAGATTTAATGTTTTGAGCCAATCACTGTCGGGGTAGGTATATTTAAAAAAAAAATATAAGCGTGATTATGTCACAGATATATACGGCGTCCTATAATAGGTATTTATAAGGGATGGGATTTTCTTTCAAATTTGTATCCTCACGTGGTTTCCAGGTGCTGTCCCTGTATAATATGGCTAACATTACAATGGGATAATATTGTAATGGGGGTGCGATTATTTCACCCCGCCACCTAGGCCGAAATTCAAAAAACACTGAAATTTATTACAAAACAGGCATCTATGGCTTGGCAGAATAAGAGTAAAAGGCATTTATAACTGAATATAAACGTTGAAATAGAATTTAACTGAAGGACGTAAAAGCATAAGTGGCTGATTAGAAGAATCATATCCTCTTATTCTTCTTGCGGAACCCATAACAAATATTTCAGGGAAACGCCCATGAAACTGCGAACCAAACTCATCCTTTATTTCATCCTCACCGGAATTCTTCCGGCGTTGGCGATCGGAATAATTTCACTTCAGAACTCGGCGGCTTCGCTGGAGGCGGAGGCGAAAAACAAACTGGTTCTGGCCCGGGAAATGAAAAAATTCGAGATCGAAAAACATTTCAAATCCATGGAAGCCCTGATGAAGGATACCCAGGCCAATATGCGTTTTACGGCCGGTCTCCCCAAATACGCGGAAGCCTTCGCACAAGGTCTGCAGAGCGATAGCTACAAGAGTGTGGAGTCTCAACTGGGCTCCGGGCTGAAAATCTTTACCGAATCCAATGGATTCTACGATACCTTTCTGATCGATATGAAAGGCAACGTCGTGTATACGATGGCCAAGGAGTCCGATCTGGGCGCCAACCTGGAAAATGGCCCCCTTAGCAATTCCGGACTGGCAAAAACCTTTAAGAATGTACTCCAGGAAAAAAATATACACATTCAGGATTTTGAGTTTTACGCGCCCTCGAACGAACCCGCGGCCTTCATTGGCACTCCTCTCAGTTCCGGGGGAGAACTGGTGGGAGTGGCCGCATTTCAGATTTCTCTGAAAGACATCAACAGCATCATGCAATTGCGTGCGGGAATGGGCAGCACCGGGGAAACCTACCTGGTCGGAACCGATAAGTTGATGCGCTCGGACTCCTATCTGGATCCCAAGAATCACTCGGTTCTGGCTTCCTTCAAGAATCCCTCCGTTGGCAGCGTGGATACGGTCGGTGCGCGTGAGGCGCTCGCAGGGAAAACCGATGTCAAAACCATCATTGATTACAACGGGAACCCCGTTCTGAGCGCTTACACGCATATTGCGGCAGGCGAAAATACCTGGGCGCTATTGGCGGAAATTGACGAAGCGGAAGCCTTTGCACCCGTCAATCAATTGCGAACGATCATGCTGATTGTGGGTGCGGTGGCCCTGGGTATTTTGCTGGTGCTGATCCCCCTATTAACCAAGGATGTCACCAACACCGTGATCCGCCCCTTGCTGCAAATCATTGAGGGACTCACCACCTCAGCCCATCAGGTGACTTCCGCGTCACAACAGGTGGCCTCCTCCAGCCAGTCCTTGTCGGCGGGGGCTTCCCAGCAGGCCGCCAGCCTGGAGGAAACCTCCTCCACCCTGGAGGAAATCGCCTCCATGACCCGGCAGAATGTGGAGCATACCAACCAGGCGACGGAACTCTCCGAGGCCACCCGCGATGCGGTGAGCAAGGGCTCCGAATCAGTGCAACGGATGTCCTCCACCATCCGGGAGATGAAGACGGCCTCCGATCAAACCTCCAAAATCATCAAAACCATTGACGAAATCGCCTTTCAAACCAATCTGCTGGCCTTGAACGCGGCCGTGGAAGCGGCGCGCGCCGGAGATGCGGGCCGGGGTTTTGCCGTGGTGGCGGAGGAAGTGAGGAATCTGGCGATGCGCAGCGCTGAAGCGGCCAAGACCACCAACTCCATGATTGAATCCTCTCAGGAAAAAGCGGAACAAGGAGTTAAGGTGACCGAGGAAGTGGAAGGTGTGCTGAGCAAAATCCAGGAATCCGCAATGAAGCTGACGGGTCTGGTGGCCGATATCGCCGCGGCCAGCAAGGAGCAGGAGCGCGGAGTGAGCCAGGTGAACGCGGCCGTGACACAAATGGACAGCGTGACCCAGGGCAACGCGGCCAATGCCGAGGAGACCGCGGCGTCTTCCGAGGAACTTTCATCCCAGGCCCAGCAACTGCTCGCCTTGGTGGAAAATCTGACCGAACTGACCGGCGGCGCCAAGGTGAACGGAGGCACTGTGGAAATTTCACAGTCCGTTTCCATGCGGAACAAACCCAAAGCGCTCCCCACGGACCGGTCCTAGAAGTCATCACCCTGTACCCCGGAAGTTGAGCATATCAAGGGTCCGGGAAACGGGTCTCTGTCGGTATTGAGAACGCTTACGCCTCCGCGGCCCGCCGGGTCCGGAGGCGTTAGTGTTTCGGGGAGAGGCAAAGGCTTTCCCCTGCGACGGATGGCGGGGACCTCTCGAAATACCCGGACCCCTTTCGAACGACAGGACCCCGCGTGAAGGATCTGGGCGTGTCAGGCGGTTATGGGGCGTCGGCAGGTTCTGTGGAATCCCGGTAGTGCAGGTATTCTTCAACCAAAGACTTCAACAGTGTGGCCAGGGGAATGGCAAAGAATATCCCCCAAAGACCCCAGATGGCGCCAAAGAACAGGGTGGCCAACAGGATCACGGTGGGAGGCAGCTTCATGGCATCTGAAAACAGGAGGGGCACCAGCACATTGCCGTCCAGAAATTGAATCAACCCATGGGCCGTCATGAGCCAAAGGAGGGAAGCGTCAAACCCCCATTGAATCAATCCCAGCAGAAATATGGGCACCGTCACCACAACGGCCCCCACGTAGGGTATAAGCACGGAAAGTCCGGCCGCCAAACTGGTCACCGCCACGTAATGAAAGTCCAACATGAAAAACGCAAGACCCGTGGCGGCGCTCACCACGAGCATTTCCCACAGTTTCCCGCGCACGTATTGTCCCATCCGCGGTTCCATTTTGTACCAGATACGCTCCAACAACTCCCTGCGGCGGGGCAACACCCGCAAAAACATGGTTTCCAGCTTCACCTTGTCCTGAAGCAGGAAGAACACGAGCAGCGGGATCAAAAACAGATAGAAGGTCAGCGTGGTTATCCCTGTTACCGTAACGGCCATATGAGTCAGGAGCGATTGCAGACTCCCTTCCATATTGGAGCCCAACAACTCCCACACCTGCTGACTCCGTACCCGAAGAAAGGTATAGAGCGCCGGGGGAATCTGGATTTCGGCGAGCAGTTGCTGAAAACGCTTTGAGATATCGGGAAAACTCACCACCAAATTCATGATCTGGCGAACGGCCAATTGAATCGGGCCAATCAGGAGCGTCAAATACACCACCAGGAATCCCAAAAACACCACGGGCACGGCGACGCTGCGCCGACACAAGCGGCAGAGGCGTGTGACGCCGTCATTCAGGGAATAGGCCAGAATAAACGCGAGCAGGATGGGCACCAGCAATTCCCGCAACAGCGCGATTAAAAGCACGGCGGCGCCGACCACTCCGGCCAGAGCAATCCAGCGGGGGTCTTTAATGAGGGATTTCAAGATGGAAGGTTCAGAAATCATAAGCATATACACGGGGGTCGGGGAGCATGGGCCGACCCCCGGGAGGCTTGAATCCTGGGTGCCTTGGGCCTGGGCAACGCCTAGGAGAACAGGGTGGGGTGCGCTTCCCCCTGTGCGGGCGCAGCGGCTGCCGCTTTCTTGGAAACACCGAACAGGCTTTCTAAAATACGAGCCCGGTAATCATCGCCTCCAGTCAGGAAGTCCTCGGTAACCTGGCAGTATATCGGGCTGCAGGCCTGAGACTGACGGATCACCACGGCTTTGAGGCGCACCAATTCCAGCACGGCAATGAAGGTGAGAATGATTTCACCCCGAGTCGCGTCTTCAATAAAGAATTCAGTGAAAAACAGAGACTTCCGGGCAAACAGGCTCCGCAGCACCTGATCCAGCTTTTCTTCGATCCGGTTCCGGTCCGGAAGAATGTTCAAATCGGTGTTCTTGGCCGCCCGGGTCAGAACTTCCCGAAAGGCTTCCAGCAAACCGAACAAGGTGACCTCACCCACCACCGGGACCACGGCTTCCTGGGTTTCCTCGGCCTCCTCGGCGGGATTCCGGGGGTAGAGGTCGCGGCCAAGCAAATCGCGGCCTATGAGGCCGCTGGCGGCATCCTTGAAGCGCTGATATTCCCGCAGACGGAGCAACAGCAGTTCCTCCACCGTTTCCGGATCCGGCTCGTCCTCCTCCACCGCCTCCCGGGGGAGCAGCCCCCGCGATTTGATCCACACCAGGGTCGCCGCAATTGACAGGAATTCGCTGGCCCGATCCAGATTCATTGCCCGCATCTGGTCCACATACGCCAGATAGGGCTCGGTGAGCTCCGCGAGTCGAATCTCTGAAATATCCACCTGCTGCTTTCGCACCAGGTGCAAAAGCAAATCCAGAGGGCCGTCAAAGACCGTGAGGTTGACCTGGAGCGGGTCGTAGTGCTCCAGGGGAATCTGGGTTTGTGGGGAATCTGGGGAATCCGGAGTATCGGGCATGGGTGGTCCTCCCTGGTTATGCCCAAATCGTGCAGTGCGGAGGGAGCGGACGCAATCCGTGCGGGGCTCCCCATGACTTAGGGTGTTTCGTCACCCTTGGGTGATACTTCCTCTTTAATATCAAAGGACTCTTTTAGCAAATCCTCGGTTTTGGATTTGGTGCCGATGGATTTCTCGTACTGCTGGCGGGTACGCCGCGTGTTTTCCAGCATATCCTCGGCACTGAATACGATCCGGGGCCGGATGAATACGATCAGGTTCGTCTTACGAGTGGTATCAACACCCGTCTTGAAAAGCCACCCTAACAAAGGGATGTCCCCCAGACAAGGCATCTTGTTTTGCGAAACCACCGCCTGATCCTGAATCAATCCGCCGATAGCCATGGTCATATTGTTGTCGACGACCACCTGGGTATTGATGCTGCGCTTAAGGGTGGTCACCGCCTGTTGGCTGGTGGAATAAACATCCTGCCGCGCCGCAATGCTGCTGCTCTCTTGCTTAATGATCAGCCGAACCCGGTCTTCTCCGGTGATCTGTGGGGTGATTTTCAGGATGATCCCAATATCTTTAAACTCATATTCCGTTGTGCTCTGAAGTTGACTGTTGGTGACCGTCCGGGTGGAAACGGGCACCACTTGAGACACATTGATTTCGGCTTCCTGGTTGTTGAGGGTCAGAATCTGCGGATTGGCCAACACATTCAAGTCCTGGTCCTGTTGGGTGGCCTGAACAAAGCCGGAAAAGGAAGCGAATTGCTGGCCCTGAAAGGCGATGGTATTGCCCACAATGCCCATCGTGGCGCCCGTCGCATTGGCCAGCGTGGCCTCCAGGGTCCGCGGCGCCGCATCCGGTATGCCAATGCCGGCCACTCCGTTTTCCACGGGACGGGTGGCTTGCCAGCGAACCCCGAGCTGAAGACTCTTCTCCAGCGTCATTTCCATGATCAGCACTTCAACAAAGACCTGGGGTCGGCGCACATCCAGTTCCACCAGCATCAGCTCCAGGGAATGAATCATCTCCGGCTCCCCAAAGACGATGAGGGAGTTGGTGGCCTTATCGGAGGTAATGGTAAGATCCGGCAGGTTGGCCGGTCCCCCCGGTTGCCCGGGTGGGGGCTGCGGCGGCTGCCCTGGAATGGGCCGGTTAGGCGTGATCGGATTTTTTAAGTTGATATTCTTGAGGATGGTGACTATTTCATCCGCATCGGCATGGTTGAGCCGAATCACTTTTACTCCGCGTTCCTGCACCGTTCCCGGAACATCCAGAGACGTGATGATCTCCATCAGTTTGGTGAGCACATAAATGTCCCCGACCAAGATCAGCGCGTTGACGCGTTCCTCGGCGACTATTTTTAATTGGGAACTGGCCTGACCCACTCCCCTGGGGCGTCCCGGGATACTTGGTTGCCCCTGAGGCGCCCCTCCAATGGAGGAACTCAAGGAGGACAGCAGGGGAGCCATTTTGTTGGCTTGCGCATATTTCAGCTTAACCAGCCGGAACTCCATATCCTCCGCGGGGATATCCAGCTCTTTGATCAAACCGGCCAGACGCTCCACATTGCTCTCCACGTCAGAGATCACCAGAATGTTGGCAGGGGGATAAATGGCGATCGCTGCGGATTTGGAAATAAGAGGAGTTAACGCGGCCTTGATCTGATTGGCGTCACCAAATCGCAGGGGGATGATCTGCGTGATGAAAAAATTCGCCTCCTTGGTTTGCCGGGCCTGGGTCAGTGTGGATGAAGGCAGCCGGGGGGCGTCCTTGGTGGGAACAACCTGGATAATCGGACTGTTTTCGCCGCGGATCGTGCTGAAATCGTTCATCGCCAAAACGGTTTCAAAAATCCGCAGGGCATCATCGCGGTTGAACTTTTTGGGCGATAACAGGGTGAGGTTTCCCTTGACCTGGGTATCATCCCACAGCATAGGGATGTCCAGCATATCCGACATGATTTGCAGGAAGTTGCTCACCTCAATATTCTTAAAATTCATCTCAATCAGCTCGCCCTTTTTAAGGGGCTTGTTTCGCCGAACGAGAGTGGGGCTGCTTTCGGGTTGAGCCGCCGGAGTGGTTTTGGGTTTGCTCTCCAGCTGTTGTTGCGCCTGCAAAGGTTGCTGGACTGGGGCCGGGGCCGGGGTTGGGGCCGGGGGGGGCGTGGTCGATTCCGGAGGTGTTGCCGGCTCCGCGGGTGTTGTCGACTCCGCAGGCGTGGGGTGCGATTCCGCATAGGGCACCACCGGATGATTAGTGCTCCCAGGGGATTTTGATCCTCTCGAAGGTCCGAAGCCAGGTTGTGGCTCTTGTGGTTGCTGCTGCTGTTGTTGTTGCAACAGTTTCCGGCGTTCCCTTAATTGTTGAATCTTTTGAGGGATAAGGGATTTGTTTGGCGCCCCTTCTCCCGCAGGCGAGGATTCGGGTGCGGGTGATGTCGGCTGTTCATCCGGTGTTTGAGCCTGAACCGGTTCAAAAAACACCATCAGGCTCAAGGCAATTCCGAAAAAGACGATGGCACCAGAAAATACCCGTGCGGACAGGGATTTTCTATTCACCCGGAGCCTGGAGATAATTGCCATAATAGGTTGCGGACCAGCCATGAAAAATAAACCGAACAAAGTCTTGATTGGCAATAGGTTTGGATTCAGAGCGAATGTTCCCTAATTGGATTTAGGTTTCCAGGCATTATTACCGTAATGAGGCTCAAACACTATATAAGTCGAAAATAAAATGGAACCAAGGCTTTCCACCCAGGGTCATGGTAAACAATTTTTCAAAGGAATTCGATACCGTACCCGAAAAATGGGTTCATTCAGGTGCCAGAAGCGAATACAGGACCTCAGCCAATAGGAGATCCTTGGCAACTGTGAGCTTAAGGTTGCTGTACTCTCCGGGTACTAAATAGGCCGAAATGCCGGATTTTTCCAGCAATTGGGCATCATCCGTGCCCACGAACCCTTCCCGCTTTGCGGTTTGGTGAGCGTCCCAAAGGGGTTTCCAGTGAAAGCCCTGCGGTGTTTGTACCAGAAAAAGGTTCTCCCGGGGTAAAACCTCGGTGGCGGCTCCGATTCGTTTTCGCACGGTGTCGGTGACAGGCAGGGCGGGCACTGCGCTAGGATGATCCGAGAGCGCCTGCAGAATCCTTTCCACCAGGGGTCTAGTGGCCAGGGGGCGGGCGCCATCATGCACCAGCACCCAATGCGGCGGGTCCTTCGCCAGGTGTTCCAATCCGATACGGACCGAATCCTGCCGTTCGGCCCCACCTTCCAGCAGTTCAAGCCTGGAGTCGTCCAATCCGGTCAGCGCCTGCTGCACCGCAGCCTGCTGCCCGCGTTTCACCAGTAGGATCAGGTTCGAGATGCCGGGTATTCCAGAGAAAAGCCGTACCAGGTGCCGAAGGCCGGGCTCACCGCCCACCGGCAGCAACACCTTGTTTTCCGTCAACCCCATCCGGTTTCCTGAACCGGCGGCGGGTATCAGCACGGCAATGCGGGGCGTGGACTCAGGAGAAGTGGAATGGCCCGTCATGGTTTAATCTGCCTTCCCCGGGTCAGCGGGATCTGAACTCCTGCACGCGCATTTCTTCACGATATTTCAAAAAAAACCACGGTTCCCAGTTCATGCGACTACAGCTTGACACCGTGAAAGTGTGGAAAGTAGGATTTTTCTATCCTTCCCGTGTCATGCTCAATTCACGGGCGCCGCGTGGAACCCCGCAACAGGCTCCCCAAGAACGATACATCGGCCGTTCTGGGCGGCCCGATAAACTTACAGTATCCCGACGGGGGTTGGCAAAATATCCTTTGAGGCGGGTCGATTCAGGCGCTTTCCACATTGGGAAAGGCACCCCATCCAGGTGATCCAGTTCATGACTGATATTCGAATGCGAGGTTTCAAGCAACGCACCGAGGTGCGGGGTTTTCAGGGTCTGCTCCGTGAGCGCATCTCCCCCCTGGGCGAGGAGGAAATAGAAATAGGCGCCGGGTCTGGACGGGTTTTGGCGCGGGCTGTGGTGAGCGAGGTGGATGTGCCGTCCTTTCCGCGGTCGGCCATGGATGGTTATGCCTTGCGCTCCGAGGAAACGTTTGGGGCCGGGGATTACAACCCCCTGCCCTTCCGGGTCGTGGGGGAGGTGACCCCTGGAAAGGTGTTTCCGGGCAGTGTGGGTCCAGGCGAGGCGGTGCGCATCATGACCGGCGCACCCATCCCGAAGGGCGCGGATGCGGTGCTGATGGCGGAGAATGCCAGTGAGGAGCAGGGCATCATGCAGGCCAAGGAAGCCGTGGCCCCGCAGAAAAATATTGGCCGGATCGGTGAGGACATCCGGAAAAACCAAACGGTGTTCACTCCGGGCCGCCGGCTTCGCCCGCAGGATCTGGGCGTGCTGGCTTCCATTGGAGTGGGGAGCGTTTGGGTGCGCCGCCGTCCCCGCGTGACCCTGCTCATCACAGGCAATGAACTGCTAAAGCCGGGGGAGAAGCCCTCCGGCGCCATGATTGTGGATTCCAACTCCATCATGCTTTGCGCCGCGATTGTCCGCGACGGAGGGGAGGTGGCCCAAGTGCTTCACTTGCGTGATGATCGGGAGATCATTCGCGAGGCGCTCAAAAACGCCCCGGGGGACCTCCTGGTGACCACGGGCGGAACCTCGGTTGGAGTGGAGGATCACGCTCCGACGCTTATTCAGGAAACCGGGGAACTGCTGGTTCATGGCGTGGCGATGCGGCCCTCGGCCCCCACCGGCTTTGGACTCGTGAACGATCGGCCGGTATTCCTGCTGCCTGGCAATCCTGTATCCTGTCTGGGGGCGTATGATTTCTTTGTCGCCCTGGCCTTGCGTCGCATGGGGGGACTGCCGGAGACCTGGTCTTACCGTCAGGTGCGGGTGGTGCTGCGGGACCGCATCGCCTCGCAGATAGGCCGTCTGGACTATGCCCGCGTGCGCATTGTGGAAGGTCAGGCCGATCTGCTGGCCACGAGCGGGGCTTCCGCCCTGAGCACCACCACTCAGGCGGATGGGTTTGTGGTGGTGGATCAGGATTCCGAGGGCTACGCCGCTGGAGAAACCGTTTCGGTTTGGTTGTATGATTAGAGCTTGAACTAATGGGGGGACGTCCCCTGCGGGGTGGTGCCCCGGAACGGCCATGCAATGAGAGGATGCCAACAGGCGTGTGCGGAACTGGGGCCGCACGCGGTTTTAATCATCCGGGCTGGGGTGCTGATGGCTCCGGACCCCCACGGGAGGCTTGAGTGAAGCAGGAACAATTTCTTTCCGTCGTAACCGCCGAGGAGGCCACGCGCATCTTTCGGGAAGCCGTGCGTCCAGCGCCCCTGGGTGAGGAATCCGTGCCGCTGGAATCGGCCCTGGGCCGCGTCCTTTCCCAGAACATCATCTCCCGGGTGGATGTTCCCTTTTTTGACCGCAGCAATGTGGACGGGTTCGCGGTGCATGCCGAAGATACCTTCGGAGCAGATGAATCCAAACCGGTGTTTCTGCGTCTGACCGATGAAGTGATCCACACCAGCGTGGTGCCCAAGGTGACCGTGGGCCGGCAGATGGCATCGCCCATTGCCACTGGGGGTGTCATTCCTCGCGGAGCGGATGCGGTGGTAATGATAGAAAACACCATGCCCAAGGATGGCGGCATTCTGGTCAACCGGGCCTCAGTGCCAGGCAATGCCATCAGCTTTGCCGGCACCGACATTGCCGCCGGGGAAACGGTGCTGAATCAGCGAATGCGGTTAACCTCCCGCGAAACCGGAGTTCTCGCCGCCATTGGATATGACACGGTTCCCGTTTTTAGGCGGCCTCGCGTGGCGATTCTTTCCACGGGCGATGAAATCATCCCTCCGGGCGCTGTGATGAGCCTGGGAAAAATTTTTGATTCCAATGGCACCATCATCGCCGATGCGGTGCGGGAACTGGGTTGTGAGGCCTTTCATCTAGGGATCCTGCCCGATAACGAACCCCTTATCCGCGCCGCGTTGGAAAAAGCGGTGGCCAATTATGACTTTGTCTTGCTGTCGGGTGGAACCAGCAAGGGACAGGGGGATCTGAATTATTCCGTAGTGGCCAATCTGGGCGCGCCAGGCATTTTGGTGCACGGGGTGGCTTTGAAACCCGGAAAACCCTTATGTCTGGCCAAGATCGGAAAGACTCCCTTGGCTATTTTGCCTGGGTTTCCCACTTCGGCGGTGTTTACGTTTCATGCCTTTGTGGCCCCTGTCCTGCGTCTTTTGGCCGGTCAAAAGGAGGAGGATCCGCAACAGGTCGTGGCACGGCTGCCGATGCGGGTCAATTCCGAAAAGGGTCGCACGGAGTTTCTGCTGGTGAATCTGGTAGCCGGGGCCGAAGGCTATTCCGCCTACCCCATGGGCAAGGGCTCCGGCTCGGTTACCGCGTTTTCCAAGGCGGATGGCTTCATAGCCCTGGATCGCAATGCCGAGTATGTGGAGGCAGGAGAAACCGTGCGGGTGACGTTGATCGGGCAGGAACTCGCACCGGCGGACCTGATTGTCATCGGGTCCCAATGCGTGGGGTTGGATTACCTGCTGAGCCGGATGAGCGAGGCGGGTTGGCGGGTCAAGTTCATTGCCGTGGGTTCCACCGGCGGCCTCACCGCGGTAAAAAGGGAAGAATGCGATGTGGCGGGCTCCCATCTCATGGACGAAAAAACAGGGGAATACAACCGTCCCTTTCTCAATGATCAACAGCATCTGGTCAAAGGATATGGGCGCAAGCAGGGTCTGGTGTTCCGGCGGGACGACCTGCGCTTCAAGGATCAGGGTCTGCAAGCGGCGTTGCGCCGGGCTCAGGCCGATCCCGAGTGCCTGATGATCAACCGGAACCGCGGCAGCGGCACCCGGGTGCTGATCGACAAGCTGTTGGCGGGCGCCAAACCGGCTG
>Ga0224495_10001335_pt1 | contig 17409 bp, 15 predicted proteins | sample SF_Jul11_sed_USG_FD_168128 | JGI IMG/M metagenome (GOLD analysis project Ga0224495, IMG submission 168128) | Sediment microbial communities from San Francisco Bay, California, United States - SF_Jul11_sed_USGS_4_1 | ecosystem: Environmental > Aquatic > Marine > Sediment | place: USA: California... | reverse complement strand
GATACGCGATGATTACTCTGTCAGAAAAGCTACCGAAGGCGCTTTACTGGGCGTAATCATGAAAAAGATCAAGACGGGTCTGGCGATCTTTTTACAATAAAAACAGAAATGCCTTCGCTGAACAAGGCGCTTGCTTCTCTTTTCAAAAAGAAACGGGTCAAAAAGAAACAAGAATTATTGTTGGTACTTGAAGAGCCTGAAATCCCGCTAACGAACAATATTAGCGAAAGGGATATTCGGGGCCAGGCAAAAAAGAGAAAAATTTCAGCGGGAACCAGAAGCGAGGCAGGCAGAAATGCCCGCGATACATTCATGTCCCTTCAAAAGACCTGTAAAAAACCGGGGATTTCCTTCCACGATTATTTACGCGACAGACTTTCCGGCGCTCCTCTGATAGCCGACCTGACAAACCTGATGAAAACCAAAGCTGGAACAATTTACAAAGCCTTACCTGATTATTGAGAAGTTACAGAAGTTACTGAAAAAAATCAGGAATTTTCTTTTCAACCAATATGGAAAATATATTCTGGATTATGAGTCAGATTCTGGAAAATTTAAAATATACAAAAGATCATGAATGGGTAAAAAAGCTGGAGAATGGTCATTATCAAATGGGCATTACCGATTATGCCCAGAGTTCTCTTGGAGACATTGTCTATGTAGATATGCCTGGCGAAGGATCTGATCTAAAACAGGGATCTTCAATCGGAACCATTGAATCAGTCAAGGCGGTTTCTGATATTTACTCTCCCATGGATGGTTCTGTTGTTTCCAAAAATGAAACCATTGGAGAAGATCCTGTTGCGGTAAATGAAGATCCTTACAATACTGGATGGCTGCTGGAATTCCAGGCCTCAGGTGAAGCGCAATGGAATGGACTTTTGTCGGCTGCGCAATATAAAGAACTGTTAGACGCTCATTAATCAATCATATGGCATACCTTTCTACCGATAAAGCCGCTATTCTTTCCGAATTGGAAATTCAAGGCATTGATGATTTATTTGCCCATATTCCGGCCGAAGTGCGAAAGCATCCGGGAGTAAATTTCCCTGTCAGCTCGGAGCTTGAATTGATAAGGGAGGCAAAACAAAATGCCAGCAAAGTGTTTTCGGGCGTTAGTTTTTCAGGTTATGGAATTTACGAGCATGAAATACCCGCTGCCGTTCATCATGTTTCGACAAACAGGAATTTTGTTACCAGTTATACCCCCTATCAACCAGAAGTGGCGCAAGGTACTTTACAGGCTCTGTTTGAATATCAAAGTTTAATGGCCATGCTGACTTCCATGGATATTGTAAATGCATCCATGTATGACAGCGCAACGGCTCTGGCCGAGGCCATTCGGATGGATTTAAGAACCAAACCCGGCAAAACGGGAGCAAAAAATCTTGTCTTGCTGTCCGAAGGAATTTATCCATATATTCTGGAAGTTGTGCAAACCTATTTCCCTGAAAACGTAAAAAAAGAATTCAATATTGAATTTGAAATGGTAAAACTGGATTCACGGACCGGGTCTACCCGTTGGGAAAAAGTCACGAATTTAAAGAATGCGCGCGCAGTTGTTGTTATGAATCCAACTCGTTGGGGAACCCTTGAAAAAGAACTCTCTGAAATCAAGAAGATAAATCCTGAAATTACGTTGATGTACGGAGTGTGCGAAGCCCTTTCTTTAAGCGTATTAGATGCTCCTTCGGAGTCTGGAACAGATATTGTGTGGGGCGATGGTCAGTCTCTTGGAATTCCTGTCTCTTTTGGCGGCCCTGGGCTTGGCTTCCTTGCCGTTAAAAATGAATTTATGCGTCAAATGCCGGGTCGTTTTATTGGCAAGACCTTTGCCAAAAACCGGGATGGCGAAACGGTTGACTCTTATGTGATTACACTCTCTACAAGGGAGCAACATATTCGTCGCGAAAAAGCTACCAGCAACATTTGCTCCAATCAATCGCTCATGGCTCTGAGAGCCGCAGCTTACATGGCATTTATGGGATGGGAAGGCATGCAAAAACAAGCGCAGGTCTGTCGACAAAACGCTGAATATTTCAAAGAAAATATATTAAAAAAGGGAATAAAACTGCTTTTCCCCGAAGGCGATTATTTTCATGAAGTTTCCTGGATGTCGCCGGATGCGCCAAAAGTTATGGATGCGGGGTTTAGAGAAGGAATTTGCGCCGGGGTGTCGGAGAATGGCGTCATTGTCAGTTATTTTTCAGAACTGACGAATAAGGATGAAATAGACCGGCTTCTTGGGCTGGCGCACCAAGACATTTGAATTGATCTGAAATTCTAATGAGCGAACGACATGAAATCGAGGCCTGTGGACGGCTCGTTCTCCATTGAAATTCTCATTGCTGAAACATAACAGCATAATGACAGCTATTTTGGCCAAGAATGCTAAAAAAACAAATTGTATACGAAAGGGATAAATTAAGCGAAGCAGATTTTGTTGGCTCATTTACTGATGTAATGCAGATGCCAACGGATTTACGGGAAATTTGCCTCATGGGTAAATCCAATAGCGGGAAAAGTACATTAATTTCTTCGCTAATCAGAAATTCGTCCAATGTGAAAATCTCCAAATCGCCCGGAAGCACTAAAACGGTAAATTTTTTTAAACTTGGCAATTTGCATCTTGTCGACTTGCCTGGATATGGATACGCAAAAACATCCCATTCAGGGCGGAATTTGTTATCGGAAATTATTGATCATTATCTGACATTGCGAAAAAATATTGCTGCGGCGTTTTTATTGTTGGACTGCAATCGCGATCTGGGCGAAGCTGAAGAATATCTGGTTGAATTGATGCGTCAGCGCAATATTCCCTTGATTTTGATTCTCACGAAAATCGATCGTTTAAATCAAAAAGAAATGTCTTTTTTAAACAAAAAAATAAAAGATTATTTTGAAACATATTTTTTTCAGGTTTTTGCCGTATCGGGTAAAAAAAGAGAAAATTTGCTGCCGCTTTTAAACTACATTCGAAGTCTGGGCGGATAAAGAATAGTGAAAGAATTTATGGAAAAACAACTTGCGCAAAGAACCTTGAGTCAGTCTTTGCGGCAATTGAAACCTTCTTTGAATCTGGCCGATTTTTCATCCAATGACTACCTCGGGTTTGCCCGCTCCGGAGAACTTTACAAACTCATCAAAGACAATGAAACTATTTATGCAAAAATTCTTTTTCCAGGAGCAGGCGCATCGCGCTTGATTTCCGGAAACCATGCTCTTTATGACGTTGTAGAAAAAAAAATCGCAGGCGTACATAAAGCCGAACGAGCTTTGATTTTTAATTCAGGTTATGACGCGAATCTTGGTTTGTTTGCATCGCTGGCATCGCGCCATGATACTGTTTTCTATGACGAATATGTTCATGCATCAATCAGGGATGGCATCCGGCTGTCTTTGGCAAAATCATATTCTTTCAAGCACAATAATCTCGATGATTTCAAAAAAAAACTTTCCCGCGCGCGCGGAAGGGTGATTGTTGCTGTCGAATCAGTATACTCAATGGATGGAATTGAGCGCTTTAAGCAAACGGGGCAACAAAACTACTGGATAGAAGATCTTGTTGAGTATTGCTTCGAGAAAGGATTTTATGTGATTGTGGATGAAGCGCATTCAACAGGAGTATTTGGGGAAAGGGGAGAAGGGATTGTTGCTCAAAAAAAATTAGAGACAAAAGTTTTTGCGAGGGTTCATACTTTTGGAAAAGCGCTTGGAGTTCACGGTGCGGCAGTTCTTGGTTCCGGGCTTCTTGCCGATTATCTTGTCAATTATGCCAGGTCTTTTATTTATACTACAGCATTGCCTCCCCATAGCTTGCTTTCCATATTGAGTTCTTACGAGTATCTGGAAAAAAATACAGACACAATACAGAAATTACGCGAAAATATAGACTTCTTTAAATCCGGATTTTATATGGAGGAGAATACAAATGATTCGCCAATTCATTACAAAATTGTCGGTGAAAATAAAAAATGTCTGGAACTTTCCCGAAAATGTCAAGAGACCGGTTTTGATGTAAGAGCCATTCTTTCGCCAACGGTTCCCCGGAATACAGAACGGCTGAGAATCTGCCTGCATTCCTTTAATACCCGAAAAGAAATAAGCGGATTATTTTCACTACTGGGCAATATTCCGGAATAGCCATGGAAAAAAATATTTTTATTGCAGGAACGGGAACTGATGTTGGAAAAACCATCGCCTCTGCAATTATCGTTGAGGCCTTTGGAATAAACTATTGGAAACCCGTTCAGGCAGGCGCTCTCGATAACACCGATTCCATGAGAGTAGCTGACCTGATAAAACGAAAAGATATTCAAATATTTCCGGAAATATTTCGCTTTGCAAAGGACATTGCTCCTCACGTTGCGGCAAAAATGGATCGCGTGGAAATGGCGCTGGATAATTTTATTTTACCGGAAAGCGCTCGACCAATTGTAATTGAATCTGCAGGCGGAGTTCTTGTTCCCCTGAATGAAAAAGATTATTTAATGGATCTTGTTGACAAGTTCAATGCCAATGCCATTATTGTGTCCAAGAATTATCTTGGAAGTATAAATCATTCTCTGCTGACATGGGAAGCATTGGAAAAGCGAAACATAAATATTCTGGGCTGGATATTTAACGGAGATGAAAATCTGGAAACACAAAATATTATTCAGCAAAAATCGGGGCGGCCATGCCTGCTTCATATAAAAAATGAAAAAAATATGGGACATAATGAAATAAGAAAATATGCAAATGAAATTGCTTCAAAAAATATTCCGGGTTTTCTCCCATGAACTACTCTCAGCGCGATTTTCAACATATCTGGCATCCATATACCCAGATGGAAACAGATAAATATCCGTTTGTCATTACAAAGGCCGAGGGTTCCCTGTTGTTTTCCGATGATGACAAATCATTTATAGATGCGATCTCTTCATGGTGGGTAAATCTTCATGGCCACTGTCATCCGGAAATTGGAAATGCCATCGCCCGCCAGTATCAATCTCTGGATCAAATCATTTTTGCCGGATTCAGTCATCCAGTAGCCATTGAGTATGCTGAAGATCTGGTAAAAATTTTGCCCGAAAATATTCAAAAAATATTTTATTCAGACAATGGATCAACTGCAGTAGAAGTTGGGCTGAAGATGGCCGTTCAGTACTGGCACAACAAGGATGTTCCCAAAGGCAAAATTATTGCTCTGGAAAACTCATATCATGGCGACACTTTTGGCTCCATGTCGGTGAGCCAAAGAGGTCAGTTTACGTTGCCTTTTCAAGAGATGCTCTTTGATGTGGAGTTTCTTGTCAGTCCTGCCCAAAACGCAGGCAAATGTCTGGAGGCTCTTGAAAAACATGCCCAGGATAAAAATACGGCGGCATTTATTTATGAACCGCTGGTTCAGGGCGCCGGCGGTATGTTGATGTACGAACCTGAAATTCTGGAGCAAATGCTTGAAATCTGCCGACGGAATAATGTAGTGACTATTGCAGATGAAGTAATGACGGGTTTTGGCCGAACCGGAAAACTTTTTGCAAGCAACTATTGTACAATATCTCCGGATATTATTTGTTTATCCAAAGGGATTACGGGGGGAGTTTTGCCTCTTGCCGTTACTGCCTGCTCCGACAAAATATACAACGCCTTTTTATCGTCAGACAGAAAAAAAACTTTTTTCCATGGGCATTCGTATACAGGCAATGCATTAAGTATTGCCGCAGCAAAAGCAAGTCTTGAATTATTAATGAACTCGCAAATAAAAATAGATAAAATAAACAATTCCCATCAAAAATTTTTAGGGAAATTAAAGGTGTTGGGAAATGTAAGTCATACGAGAGTGCGGGGGACTGTACTTGCTTTTGATGTAGTGGATGAAGAAAATACTTCATACTTTCATCCTTTGCGGGATCAGTTAAACATTGCTTTTCTGGAAGCCGGCGTATTGCTCCGCCCCCTGGGGAATACTGTATACATAATGCCGCCATATTGTATAACAGAAGAAGAATTGTCTTATGTGTACCAGACGATTGAAAAAGTAATAACAAACATTTAATACATATATGCCGGATAACGGTAGATATTTATTTTTAATTCCCTGAATTGTGAATAACGTCAATTACAATCATATCGCCTGAGTGAAATCGCTTTGCAGAAAAATCAAAAATCTTTTTCAGAATTTTATAAAACAGAGACGAGTCTGGTTTTGAGGTAAAACCGGACCCATAAGTGCAGGATTTATGAATTTTCAGATCGTATTTTTTTAAAAGTATTTGAAGATTGTGGCGGTTGAAATAAAAAACATGTTCAGGAACATTCAGATAGCGCCAGTTCTTTCCAAAAAATTTTGCCCAGAATCCGGTATGGGCGGTAGAAATGTATATATGTCCTTGAGGTTTCAGGAGTTTACTCATTTTATGCAAATATTTTTCGGGATCAGGCAGGTGTTCCAGCGTGGCCCACAAGGTAATTAAGTCAAATTTATTATTGCCAAATGTGTGTAATAAAAAATCGCCGTGAATAACCGGAACTCCTCTCTTTTGAGCCGCCGCAGTCATTTCCCCGGAAACATCGATACCGCTGGAAGCCCAGCCCCGGTCTTTCAGATATTCGGTAAAATAACCGGCTGCCGCGCCTATTTCAAACGCGCTTTTTTGAACATCGAGTTGATTTTCATAGCTGTAAAAATGCAGATCTTTCAGATTTTTTTCAAATGTCGACTGGATTGTTCTTTTTACAGCTTCGCTCTCGTAATTATGGTAACCACGGCTGGTTCTTCGTGAAAAGTAGTTTTTCTCATATAATTTTACAAGATCCTTTTTTTGTGGCAGAGGAAAAATTTGCCAGAGTCCACAGAAATTACATGTAAATATTTTAAACTCTTTGTTTAATGGTTCAGAATATTTTGAAAATTTGATTTTCAGACTGTTTTGACAAACAGTACAGATACCAACGTTTTTGTTCATATTTTATGAAGGAGACTGATTTGATTTAGTAAAAAAATATCGGGAGCCTGATTGCGCCGCGCCATAATTTTTTTTATGTCTTCCAGAAAACGATCCAGCAAATATTTTTCTGGAATTGCGCCCCCCCAGAAAAAAGGCGGATAGTATTTTTGAAGCGGGCATCCCAGAAACAAGAGGGCTCCGGTATCTACAATGGTTCCCGTGTTCAGCATTGTGCCGATCCCCGTTTTTACAAAATCCCCCAGAATGCTTCCAAACTTGATTCTATGAGTCTCAAAATCCTGTTTATGATATTCCAGCCTGATCTTTCCATAATTGTTTTTTAAATCTGAAGTGGTGGTGAGAGCTCCAAGATTGATCCAGTCGCCCGCAATAGAATGTCCCAGAAACCCTTCATGGTGTTTGTTGGTAAAATCCCCGATAATGCAGTCCGAAATTTCACCTCCCATTCTGCATTCCCGCCCAATTCGGGTATGGCTGATGGATACACGATCAAGGATGGATCCAGCTCCAATATAAAGCGGGCCATTTAATATGCAGAAAGCAGAAATTTCTGCGTTTTCGTCTATTACTACGGATCCCTTTGAGGCGTTGATAAAACAAAGATTCGATACTTTTGCATCGTTATGTATCCATATATTCTGCAAGTCTCCTTCATAATTTGCAGGGCGCTGTGAAAATAATTCCCTTTTTAAAAGGTTTATATCATTTTCCAGATTAGCGGGAAACGAGCTTAATAAAATGTCGGGCGTAAGTAGTGAATTGTTTTTTGAGGTATTGAAAGATAATCGAAAATTTAAATTGCGGAAATGAAAAAATTCTTTATAGAAATCTCTTGTCCGGATTTGATTTTTGGGGTCGGCGTCATTGATTGCAATTTCCAAATCTGAATTATCTTTTAATGAAAGTCGTTGCAATTCCGAAAAAATCCCCGCTGCATAAGCAAAGGAAGGCTTTAATGAAAAAACAGGGTTCAGGCTTTTTTCGAAACTATCATCCAGTAAACTTTTCATGAACCTAAATCCTGTATTTTGTAAATAAATATATACTCACTACGGTAAAAGCAATATTTGCAAACCATGCTCCAAATATCGGATGAAAAACCCCGTTTACTGCAAGAGATTTTCCAATATACATTAATAAATAATAAACAAGAGTAATCAGGGTCGATATGCTTATACTTAATGACATGGTTCCTTTTTTCACCTGGGAGCCCATGATCCCGGCGATCATTACAATGAAAAGGCTTACAAAAGGAATGCTATAGTGCCAGTACAGCTCAACCAGATGTTTGCGGTAGTTTTGTCCGTGCGTTTTACGATCCTTGATTTCTGCTTCAAGCTGAAAGACGCTTTTTTCTTCAAAAGTACTGGAATGCGTGGTTAAAAAATTTTGTCCCTCCGGGATGTTTAGAGTTTTCATTTTGAAATCTTTTTGATCTCGAAAGCTGTGGTCTGGATTAAATCTGGTTTCGCTTCCGGAAAGCAAAATCCACATATTGGGAATAACGATGGCATAGTCAGATTCCAGAATGGAAACTGGAGCAGATTTGCTGACTTCCACTACATTGATAGAAGTAACGAAATTGAACTTTTCATCATAGCGGCCAATGTATAGAAAATAATTATTAATTTTGGCGTGATAATTGCTTCGCGTGCTGGATCGAAAGGCCTTGCCCGATGGATTTTTTTGAACAATCACATCGTACAAATGGTCAAATGAACGCAAAAACCATGGATAGGAAACATACTCGGTTAAAAAAAAACTAAAGACCGAATAAATGAAAGCAAAAACAATAACAGGGCTGATAATTCTTCGAAAGGAACGGCCAGAGGTCATAATTACAGCCAGCTCTTTTTTTTTGGAAAAATTTGCAATTGTAAAAGAAATGGCAAACATTAATGCCGTAGGACCAACTATGGTAATGATGTATGGAATAGTCAGATAAATGTACAGCAAAACATTCATGAACGGGCCTGTGTAGGCAAGCAGGGTGGACAATCTTTCCATGATTTTGGAAAGGATGCCAACACCGCACAACAATAACAGAGCTCCGGTAAAATATTTAAAAAATTCGGAAAAAATATATCTGTCCAGGATATTCATTTTATTGAAAAAAGTAAATGATTTAAAGAATAAAAAACAGATTCAATGGGGATTTTAAATGCAATCCAGAGCATTAAACTCATTGCAAGTCCGGATATGGAAGGTATTAGAAGGTTGTCGTCAAAAAATCCTGAAGCGCTAAAAAGCTCAAGGGCAAGTCCCAGGAAAGCTCCCGCAAAAACAATCACAGACAGTAAAATAAAATGATCTTCAAATAAAACGGCAAAAAAACTTCCCGGGTTTATTTTCCAGTTGAGTACTAAAAAAAATAATCCGGAAAAAAATGCCCCTGCAATTCCGGCGATAAAGCCTTCAAAGCTTTTCCCGTTGTACAGCTTGTGACTGCCATATTTTCCGCCAAACCATGCGGCGCAGGGGTCGCCCACCATTAAAAATAATGCAGAGATAATCGTAACTTCCTTCATATACAACGCTGTGCAGATTAATAGTCCCAGAAAAAAAGGCAGAGATCCATGCATTTTATTGACTTCGGATGGTTTGATTATTTTGCCCGTTATTTGCAGAAAGGTTTTTTGAAAAAAAGGATACCTGAATCTCAGAAACTCAACAAGCGCCATAATTAAAAATCCGGCCAAAATTAAATAAAATAAAACAGACCGCGTGTTTTCATTAAACAGCGGTTCGGGAAATTTTTTAAATATATCAGAATAGTAGGCAGCTATAAAAATAACCCCTGAGAAATGAAACAATTTTCGCAAAACATTAAATTGACTCGACATCAAGGGATAATTTCTTAATCCTTTATACATTATCAATGAGATTATAAGTATGGATACCGAAATGAAAAGCAATAAGTCGTTCTGGGAAGTCGAAATTGTGGTTCCCAAGGAGCGATCCACAGTTTTTGAAGAATTTATAATAAAAAGCGGAGCCCTCGGCTATCATGAACTTTTGTATAAGGAAGGCGTTACAGAAAATCTTTCAAATGATGAGACTGTTCACAATTACTATTTTGATATTGCATTTCCCGTCAGGGCTTTTTTGCCGATGGCCGCGGGTTTGTTTTCGCTGAAAAGCAATTCGTATGAGATCAGACAGGTTTTTTACGATGATTTTTTAAAGTACATGGCAGAGACGTTTTCTCCATTCAAAATCACAGAACGATTCTGGGTAGTATCTCCCTTGAAAAAAGATGAATTCCTTCCGGAAAAAAGCGATAAAATAATAATCAATCCGGCATTTGCGTTCGGAACAGGACGCCACGCCACTACGCAACTGGTGATGCAAATTATGGAACTGATTGATTTTAAAGGTATGAATGTTCTTGATATGGGAACAGGTTCCGGGATTCTAACTATAACTGCGCTTGCAATGGGCGCGTCCAGGGCTGTTGGCGTTGATGTGGAAAAACTTTCCGTTGAGTCTGCAAATGAGAATTATCTTTACAATGTAAATGATAATAACCTGAAGGGCAAAGGAGAATTTTTTGAGGGCGATTTTTCGTGGTTGAATTTTAATGAGCAATATTCGTTTCAAATTTTTCTGTCCAATATCCTTCCCGAAATATTCTATCAAAATAAAAAAAACGTTGCCAGCTATCTTCAAAAAACAGGGATATGGATATTATCCGGCATTGTATCAGAAAAACAGGAAGAATTTTTATCATGGCTTGCAGAAGTTACAGATCATCGGGCAATCAGTATCAGAGAAAAAGATGGCTGGCTGGCGTTTTATAATTTTTAGTTTAAGAATATGATCTGGCTTGCAATAATAACAACGCTGTTCTTAACTTTGAATGGAATACCCCTTTTTGCCGGCCTTGGCTGGCTGGCTGTTATACTTTCATATTTTAACGGGAACAGCGATTCTCTGATTAGTTTGTTTATTGATCCAGCCGGAAGGCTTACCCAAAACGATTTACTTCTGCCAGTTCTTTTTTTTACACTCATGGGATATCTTGTTTCAAAATCCAGCGCTCCAGAGCGAATCGTGAATATGTTTGATTTTATTATGCAGCGGATAACGGGAAAATCTGCTTTTTCTGTCGGGATTATGGCTGTTATTGTCTCTGCATTTTTTACGCCTTTGACTGGAGCCTCGGGGGTAACCATCATAGCCCTTGGAGGAATTCTCATGCCTGCTCTGAAAAAGGCAAAATTATCTGAAAATTTAAGTCTGGGAATTGTTACTTCTTCAGGTTCGCTTGGCCTGCTGTTTTTTCCGAGCGTTCCGGTAATTATTTACGGGATTGTTTCCAATAACAAAGTATCCATTTCGGATTTATTTCAGGCCGGAATTTTCCCTGGATTATTGCTGATATTACTCCCGTCGCTTTATGTTATTTTTGCTTCCAGAAAATCTGTTTTCCGGGAAATTGCTCCTTTGCCGGAATCCGGCGGGATTCTCAGGGATATCAAGAGGCTCGTTCCTGAATTGATGATTTTGCCGGCTTTATTCGCATTGTTTATTACCGGGAAAATTACTGTTTCTGAAATTGGCCTGATTGCCCTGATCTATTATTTTTTTCTGGAAGTTGTCTTGTTTCAGGAAATTCCTGTAAATAAATTGCCGGAAGTGATCATGGAAGCCATGAGCGTAACGGGCGGAATTCTTGTGATTATATTTTTTGCATCAGCATTGACATCATTTATGATCGATTATCAGGCGCCGCAAAAATTATTTGTATGGATTCAAAATTACATCTCCTCAAAGTGGACTTTTCTATTAGCGCTGAATGTTTTCCTGTTGCTGGTGGGGGCATTTATGGATATTTTTTCGGCCATCATTGTGATAGCTCCTTTGATAATACCCGTTGCGGAGCTTTACGGAATAAACATGGTTCATATGGGGATTCTTTTTTTAACCAACCTTGAAATTGGATTTATTACGCCGCCAGTAGGAATGAATTTATTCCTTGCAGCATTTCGATTTAAAAAACCAATGATTCAAATATATAAATCCGTTTTGCCTTTTTTATTTATTTTGATATTGGCGCAGATCGTAATCACCTATGTGCCGGCGTTAAGCTTGTGGTTTATTAAATAATGTTCAACTATCCCGCAGGTTGGAACGGGATGTGACGGCAAGATATTATTCGAGAATCAATGCTGTGAACTGCTATTGGAAGATCAAAGAAAATCTTTATATCAGGGGGGCAGGTATATTTGCTTCGGGGCATAATACGCCCCCCCTGCCGGGCACACGGTTGCCCGGCACCCCCGAAATATTTATCAACATTACTTTGGCGCGATATTTCTTGGCGCTCTGAACTTACCCAACCAGTTTTGCCTGTGAATATAATTGGAGCAGACTAAGGGAAGAACCCTGGAGCCGTCAGTTCCTCCCAATGTGAATATGAATAAATTTTACCCGGGGTCTACAGTTAAATCTATTTGACACCGGATCAAGGAGTTGTATAGAATTTCAGCAATGCGAATTTATTCCAAAGAGGAAGAAAATCTGAAATAACGCGACTTGTTCTCGGCCTTTTTTTTTGCGTTCTAAAGTAAACCTACAATATTAAATTATCAATCAATCGAATTTCTCCAATAAATACAGCAACTGCGGCAACTCCCGACTTTATGATATCATTATCGCCGAACTCTACCAGGGTATCGGTGTCGTAAACAGAGGCATAATCCAGTTTGAACTTATGCAAACTTTCATGCAATATCTTTTTTAAATATCCAGCCTGGTTTTTCCCGGATTTAAATTCTCTTTTAATCTTGAACAGCGTGGATGAAATAACAAGCGCATTGATACGTTCTTCCGGCGCGAGCCTGACATTTCTGCTGCTCAAGGCAAGGCCATCTGGATCCCGAATTATTTCGCCCGATAAAATCTTTACGGGCATTGCCAGATCAGCAATCATTTTCTTGATTAAAATAAACTGCTGGTAGTCTTTCAGGCCAAAAATAGCATAATCTGGTTTTACCCATTGAAATAAATTGTGAACAATAACAAGCATTCCGCTGAAATGCCCTGGCCGTGTAATTCCGCAAAGTTTGTTGGTGAGTTTGGGATAATCCATGAAAATTTCCGGAACGCCTTTCGGATAAACATCAATTTCCCCGGGCATAAAAAGGATGTCAACATCAAGACCGCTTAACAATGCAATATCGTGCTCAATGTCTCGCGGGTATTTTTCAAGATCGTCACGATTATTAAATTGAATAGGGTTTACAAAAATGGATACAACAAGGCAATCGCATGAAGATTGAATCGTCCTCATCAGAGATAAATGTCCTTCATGCAGATAACCCATCGTGGGAACGAGACCGATTTTTTTATGAGGATTTTGGCATTGGTATTGCCGTGAAAATTCCTGCATTTCGAAAATATTATTAATAATTTTCATTTGCCGCAATTATTTTACCTCGCCCCAGTTTTTGCCAAAACCTCCCGAAACCTGGAGCGGCACTTTGAACTCTACAACAGTTTCCATTTCTCTTTTTATTAGATCGTACACATCATTTTTTTCTTCGATTGGAACTTCGAGCAAAAGTTCATCGTGAATTTGCAGAAGCAGACGGCTTAGAAGTTTTTCCTTTTCGAGGTGTTTTTGGATGCGTAGCATGGCAATTTTTATTAAATCTGCCGCTGTGGATTGAATCGGATTATTAATGGCGAGACGCTCTGCCGCTTCACGGGAGAATCTGTTTTTGCTCAAAATATCTTCAATTTTTCTTTTCCGTCCAAAATAGTTTGTTGAAATTTTGCTTTCCCGTATTTGTTCAATCGTATGATCCATATATTTTTTAATTCCCGGATAATTAATAAAGTAGAGGGCAATCAGATTTTTTGCCTCTTCGTAAGATATGGATAAATTTTTGGACAAACCGTATTCAGTTACTCCGTAAACAATGGAAAAATTCAATATTTTTGCCTGGGCTCTTTTTTGGCGGAATTCCGGAGTTTGTTTCATTTTGTTTAAAATACTCATGTCAATTCCGGATGTTGAAGAAATATCCATCACAGGGTTATGGTTCCAGGAGTTTTCAATCGCATTAAACTGGTGTTTAAAAAGCAGGTAGGCTGCCTGGTCGTGAATGTCTTCATTGTTTTTATAGGCCAGGATTAAATTCTCATCTTCGCTGTAATGGGCAAGAATCCGCAGTTCAATCTGACTGTAATCCAGAGAAAGCAGTTCATAGCCTTCAGGAGCAATAAAGGCGCGCCGAATTGCCCGCCCTTCCTCTTCCTTTACGGGAATATTTTGCAGGTTTGGATCAGACGATGCAAGTCGGCCAGTAGCCGCAATGGTTTGCGAAAATGAAGTATGGATTCGGCCTGTTTCTGGATGAATATATTTTGGCAGGGCAGAAATATATGTATTGAGGAGTTTTGAGAGCATCCGGAATTCCAGAATTTTTTCAATGACCGGATGTTGATCTTTGATTGTTTCCAGTACTCCTGCATCGGTGGAAAGATTTCCGCCTCCCGCTGTTTTTTTCTTTGAAGCAATATTGAGTTTACCAAACAAAATATTTTGAAGCTCTTTTGTCGATTGAATGTTAAATTTTTCTTCGGCCATTTCATATATTTCAGATTCTATTGTATGCAGTTTTGCCATAAAATCCTTTTCCAGTAAACTCATGTATTTTAAGTCAACGAGGATTCCATTTTTTTCCATGGTTGCCAGAAGTTCAATCATGGGGCCGTCAATCTGGCGGTATAAATCCAGAAGTTGATCTTTTTCCAGTTTTTCATGCAGAACTTCAAAGAGCCTGTAGGCAACCTCGGCATCTTCTGCGGCATAACGCGCCAGACTTTCCAGAGGAATTTCTGTCAGAGCTTTTGCGTTTTTTCCGGTCCCGGTGATATCTTTGTACTTAATGGTTTCGTGCTGCAGGTAACGCCAGGACATGTCATCAAGGTTATGCCTTCGGTAATTTGGATCGAGCATATAGGAAATAACCATGGTGTCACAAAAAATATTTTTTAAATCAATGCCGTGATTTCCTAAAACCAGGTAATCATATTTTATATTCTGGCCGATTTTTTTTATGCCGTTGCTTTCAAGAATCGGCTTTAACCATTGAATAGTTTCTTTTCCATCAAGGATGTTTTGGTAGTCAAAATGTCTTTCATTGACGCTGTCAAAAACTACCGGAACATAAAGGCTTTTATAAATATTTTTTGTTTTCCATGCCAGAGATATTCCAACCAATTGGGCTTGAAGCGGATGAACGCTCGTTGTTTCTGTATCTACCGAAAGAATTTCAACATTGTGGATTTCAGCCTCCATTTTTTCCCATTGAGCAAGGGTCGTGATGATGCTTATATTTTGATTTATTCCTGCTGCAGTAGATGACTTCTCTATTTTGGATTTGTTTGATCCGTCGGGCAGGATTGTTTTCCATTCTTCATACAACGACGGCAGCTCCTTTTCCCGGAAAATCGTAATTTTATCAGAAATGTTTTGTCCGTCAAACCAGGAAAAATCATCAAGTGTGAAATCCAGTTGAATATCAGATTTCAGGGTAACCAGTTCTTTGGAAAGAAATGCATTGTCCCGGCTTTGAATTAATTTATTTTTTAGCCCGTCCGGCTTGATCTCCTCGATATGCTGATAAATATTTTCCAGGGATTGAAAATCCTGAATCAGTTTGGAGGCGCTTTTGGGACCTACGCCGGCGACACCAGGAATATTGTCAGAGCTATCGCCTGTCAAAGCCATATAATCTGTTATCTGACCGCAATGTACTCCAAGTTCTGCAAAAACATCGTCGGGCGTAAAAATTTTAAATTCGCTTACTCCTTTGATGGGTCTGTACAAGGAAGCATTGGAGCCAAGAATGGAAAAAAGGTCTTTGTCTCCGCTCACGAGAATAACTTCGATATCGGCATTTTTGAATTGCGTTGCAATGCTAGCCATGATATCATCTGCTTCAAAACCTTCTTTGATTAGAACAGGGATATTTAATTCCTGCGCAATGGATTTTATTTCATCCATTTGAAGCTTTAATTCAGGAGGGGTTTCTTTGCGGTTTTGTTTGTATTCCGGATAAATATCATATCTGAAACTGGATTCAACGGGATCAAAAGTTATGGTAAAATAATCGGGTGAAAGGTCTTTTATGAGCTTTGCCGTCATTCTAAAAAAACCATAAACTGCTTCAACTGGTTCATTTCGGGAATTGGTTAGCCTGTGAGAGATCAGGGCATAATGAGCGCGGTACGCCATTGCATGACCGTCAATGATCACAAATTTTCTCTTTTTTTCTTCGGAGGCCATAATTGATGGAAAAGAAAAATGCAAAGCCCTGAGTGTAAAGAAATTAACCTGTTAGCAAAACCCGCCGTGAATACCGAGTTCGTGCCTGGGCTCTTAAAACAAATGATGAAAATGTTTTGACGCGACAGGAAAGTATCTTTTTTTGTAGTCAGAAATAATTGAATAGCATTATGAGCAATGACACAGAACTAACAGAAAAACAGAAAAAAAGGCTTGATCGTAAAAAGCAAGACATTCAGGAAAAAGAAAATGATATTCAGTATGGAATCCGGTATAAATTAATCACAATTGTATCATTAATTGTATTTATGGTGGTGGTTGCTATTACATGGATAGCCTCTGCAAACCAGTCCCAGTCCTTGTTAAAAGAAAAAAAGAAACAGGGCGAGATTATGATGCACGCCCTGGCTTCCGCGATTAAAACCAGGTTACTTGATATTTATGCCGCCAACGAGAAGGTATTAAACAGGATACATACAGCACCTGAATACAGGGAATTTTATCTAAATAATGGTATTTCCGAGATGATTTTCGAGGATATTGATTCAGTAACTTCGCAGCCCGATGTTCTATACGCATATATACTGGGTAAGAACAAGGTCGTGCTGGGTCATAGCGACCCCGCCATCGCCCCTTACAGCATTTTTGAATTTCAAAACCCGATTCAAAGTTATTTTGATGCCTACAAATCATCGGGAATGAAAAAACCAGAATCTATATTGACAAAAATAAAGTATTTAAAAACAACAAGCGGTGAGAAAAATGCAAAGAATGGTATAAATGCAGAGAAAAAAGAAAAAATCGATGCTATTGACTTTTCCTATATCCTGGCTTTTAAAAAAGATCCGGATATGGAAGATGCCATTGCAGAGGTTCATATCGGAATCAGCCTTGAGTCGGTAAACAAACAGATATTTAACAACCAGGTGGAGATGCAGGGGATTGGTTTTGCCTCTGTTATTATTGGGGTTCTGCTGGCAATTATGGTAGCGACGTTCATCGCAAGACCTATCCGGAAAATGATTGAGGCCATGAGGCAGGTATCCCAGGGTGATTTTTCTGTGTCGGTTTTGGTGGCATCCCGGGATGAGGTGGGTTTACTTTCTCGAACATTTAATGTAATGTTAAGAGGAATGAGTATCCTCGTATCTCCAG
>Ga0224495_10001334_pt1 | contig 17414 bp, 14 predicted proteins | sample SF_Jul11_sed_USG_FD_168128 | JGI IMG/M metagenome (GOLD analysis project Ga0224495, IMG submission 168128) | Sediment microbial communities from San Francisco Bay, California, United States - SF_Jul11_sed_USGS_4_1 | ecosystem: Environmental > Aquatic > Marine > Sediment | place: USA: California... | reverse complement strand
CCCGATTTTTTTGTGCTCCAAACCCCGGCCAGTCATGCACATAGACATGCGCCCCCAATTCCTTGCAAATGTCTACTGTTGTATCGGTGCTGCCCGAATCGACCACGATGATTTCATCCGCCCAAGCGACCGACTCCAAACAAGCGCGGATATTTATTTCCTCATTTTTTGTTATGATGATGACAGAGATTTTAGATGTTTTCATGTCTGTCTCGCTTGCTCTCTTTTGTCTTAGCTTTTTCGGCCTCTGTCAGATTTAGCGCAAGAGCTAAAAAGATTGCGATTAGTGATGGATAAACTGCGCAATATATTTGAACCTTAAAAGTTGCAAGAGTCAGCCCAAACATAAAAAATGCAATGATTGTTGCCTGCCCCATCAGTACGAGAGTTTTCACTGTAGCTGAGGCCGACTCTAAAAAAGATCCGAAATTCTTGAATGGTAAAATTAACAAAATTAAATACGCGACTAGCCCGACCAATCCCTTGCTTGCCAATATATCCATGATCTCTGAATGAGCCTGATTGTAATTTGTTCCTCCCTGATGTAATTCAATATCAACTGCCCCAGAGAGAGTTAAATTTACAATTTCAGCCTGAAAATTACCTGAACCTATCCCCAAAATCGGTGAACTCCAGAACATGAGAAGTGAAGCTTTCCACATTTGTAACCTGTCTCCTATTGACGATCTATAGTTACCGCCCAATATTTCGTGAATATCTTGAATAGCCTCTGTAATTCTTAACTTAGAGTACAAATCCGGAATTAGCATAGAAATTATCATCACGCTAATTAATATGGACAATGCAACGGCAATAAATCGCAATTGCTTAACATTGCGCCAATCGATTACTACTATTAGTCCAATCAACCCAAGCCAAGAGGATCTTGATCCTGATAGAAATGCAGAATAAATCAACAAGAGAATCCCAAGCGAAAATGCCACGCGCATGGGCAATGTTATTTTTTTTCTCATAGTAATCATGATTATGGCCATGTAAACGCACAATAACACACAAAAATTTCCGAAATATATCGGGTAGTTTGTCCATCCAGATGCGCGATCAACTTCAAGCACAAAATACTGGTATGACGCTCTGGCTGCAGCTACAGGAGCGCTGGCTACAATGGCGTAAAAGAAGATCTCAAACCGCAAAATTTGCGTATGCCTGATGATCCAAAAGGTTGCAAAACCCATCAAAAATCTCAATGGGTAATCCATATTTTGCCAGTGTTGATTATTTGCCGCTGTTGAAAGCAACTCAGCTACAAACCATCCTCCGAAGGCGATTAAAAGCACCTTGCGCGCATGAAAAGTCGAAGGTTCAAATCCCTGTAATGTGCCCCGCCCTATTGCCAGCATTATTACTGTAGAAAGGAATGCCAACAAAACAGCAGGGGCTGCAGCCATAGGAGTTAAAAGAACGCTTCCGGAGCTAGCCAGCAACCCTCCTGCAACAAACACTAAATATGGGTTGGATCTTGTAGTTTTATGCATTGCATCCCATATTTATAAGTTATTTAGATCATTCGGCTTGTATTCAGGAACCCATCGCATAAGGGCAGAGCGAACTTCGGCATCCTCCATACTCTTTGTGGATATCCATTCCATTAACTCATTTAACCATTTTTCATCTGCTTGCCGAGCTTGAGCAATTCTCAATTTTGGGTGAGGAGTCGGCAAAGTATGCTCGCAATCCGCTAGCAATTCTTCGTAGAGTTTTTCTCCAGGTCGTAGCCCCGTAAATTCAATCTTGATTTCGCTCTCCGCAAACCCCGATAAACGTATTAAGTCTTTTGCTAGATCGACGATTTTTACAGGTTCGCCCATATCAAGAACAAAAATTTCTCCACCTTTTCCCATCAGTCCGGCTTGTAGTACAAGTTGAGCAGCTTCTGGGATAGACATAAAATAACGTGTAATATCTGGATGAGTTACGGTAATTGGTCCACCGCGCGCAATTTGAGCGCGAAATGCAGGAATAACGCTACCCGTGCTGCCTAGCACATTGCCAAAGCGAACAATCACGAAATGTGTGCTTTCCTTTATTTCAGCTTCTGAAGACATGTCGTGCTGCAACGCTTGGCAAACCATCTCTGCTAATCGTTTGCTTGCTCCCATAACATTAGTTGGATTAACCGCCTTATCGGTTGAAATCATCACAAATTTGCTAACGCCATGCCGTTGTGCGGCTTGGGCAACCGTCCAAGTGCCTAATACATTATTGCGGATTGCCTGCCAGGCATTATGATTTTCCATTAATGGCACATGTTTGTACGCCGCAGCATGAAATATTACTTCTGGCGAATGCTGTTTCATAACTTCATTTATACGTGAATCATCGCTCACATCGCCTATTAAACAAATTAAATCCATATTTTGGATGGTTTGCTTCAACTCCTGTTCGATTGTATATAGTGCGAATTCACTTGATTCAAACAGTACCAACTTTTGTGGTGTAAAGCGCACAATCTGGCGACACAACTCGGAACCTATCGAACCGCCTGCACCTGTCACCAATACGGTTTTGGCTCCCAGAAGGCCACTCAAGCCCTCATCATCCAGCACTACAGGATCTCTACCCAGCAAATCGTCCAATTCAATGGCACGCAACTGAGACACCGCCACCTTTCCACTCATCAAGTCATCGAATGAAGGAACCGTAAGAGCTTTCAGCCCGGCTTGATTGCATAACTGAATGGCGTGCTTGCGCTGTTGATGTGAGCTGGATGGCATGGCAATAATTACTTGTGATACACAAAGTGTTCCCGCCCATTGCGGCAAACTATCCATTCCTCCAAGTACGCGAATGCCATAAAGCATTCGCCCATGCTTGGACACATCATCATCCAAAAAACCCACTAGCCGCCACTCGCTGTTTTTATAAAGGTCTTTGGCCAAACTCGCCGCCGCATCGCCAGCGCCAAGCACCAAAACTGGCTCTCCACGTAACGTGAAGTCGCCATATAACCGCTGCTCTTTCCATAAGCGGTAAACAAATCGACCTCCACCCATCATCATAATCAGTAACAACGGGTTTATTACCAACACTGAGCGTGGAATTACATATTCAAGTCGCAACATCCAAAAAACCAACGAAATTAATGCTGATGACAACATTACCGCCATAAATATTCGCCGTAGATCTGTTGTGCTTGCGTATCGCCATATGCCGCGATAAAGATGGAAACGCCAAAATATCACCAGTTGTAGCGGCACTACTAAGAACAAGGTTTGCCTTAACTCAACTACAAAGCTGTTTGGCAATTCAAAATTAAAGCGGAGCATATAAGAAAGAATCCATGCCAGAGCTGCTGCAACCAAGTCATGCAATACAGCCAAAGCTGTGCGCATACTGAACTTAAACATTACTCTGTTTCTCCTTATTTTCCGTATGACATTGCCAGCGATGATCTACCCACCTGGCCAGACCGAGATAAATTGCCCCCCAACAAACCAACAAATTTCCTTGTCCAGATATATCTAACCCGATACCCCACAGCGCTGAAATACCGACCAGCAGCATTAATACATATTCAGCCAGTGCTGTATTACGGTGCCCTAAACCCATTTGTACAAGTCTTTGGTAATAGTGATTTCGATGGGCTCGCGTAAGATTCTCGCCTTGCCACATACGCTTTAGAAGCGTGAAAGTCGCATCGGCCACAAATGGTGAAAACACTAACACTGGAAACCAAATTGGCCAATATTCTTGTTTCCATCCCCACACCCCAAATGCGGCGGCAAGGAACCCTAGAGGAATGGATCCTGAATCTCCCATGAATATTTTTGCCGGATGAAAATTATGATACAAAAATCCCAGTGCAGCGGCTCCGATAGAAAAATTCATCATTGCAAAAGCTTCGTTGCCGCACATCAGCGCTGCAATGCCATAAAAACTAAACCCAAACAGTGCCATACCACCAGCGAGACCGTCTGAACCATCCATAAAGTTGTATAGGTTGGCCATCCACACGATATACAACAACACCGGAATCAACCACAGCAAATCCATACCAGCACCACCAAGCACAATCGTTGCCGCAGAAATATGTCCCACCAGCCTTGTTTTTGCGCTTAGGTTAGTTATGTCATCCACAAGCGACAATACAAACAGACCAAACGTTGGCAGGACAATCCACCATTCCCAGAATTCAAACAATTTTATCCATCCCGAAAATATTCCAGCCATTAATGCAACGCCGCCAATACGAGGAATCGGCTCCGTATGCAATGACCTCTCGTTAGGAATATCTTTTAACGTTCCATCCTTGCTTAGCGTAAGAATCAAAGCAAGAAAAAGCGTAACCAAAGCTGAAATCAGTGGCGAATAATGATTCATAAGGCTAATTGTTTTTTTATATGTTGTATTTGGCCAGCTTGCACAATTAAGTAAATTTAAAGAGCCACCGTGTTATATCTGCAATCTATAGTGTAATCCAATAATTTATTCAACCTTGCTTTCGCGCCATGCCTGAATATCTTCAAATTATGGTGCTGATCAATTTGATATGCTGCGTTTCTATATCTTTATCCAGCCCTCATCCTTGTTTCTGTTCCCATTTCCAAGCATGTTGAATTATTGTTTCAAGATCCGAGTACTGAGGCATCCATCCTAATATTTTTCTGGCACAGCTTGAGTCTGCAACCAATCGTGCCGGGTCGCCTATACGGCGAGCTCCAGCATTTACCGGAATTTTTCTACGAGTAGTGCGTTCAGCGGTTTCAATGACTTCCCGTACAGAAAATCCATTTCCATTTCCCAAATTGTAACGTGCACTGTGTGCGCCGCTTAGAAGTTGCTGCAAACCCAGCCAATGAGCTGCGCACAAATCCTGTACGTGAATATAGTCTCGAATACAGGTACCATCAGGCGTGTCATAGTCACTGCCAAATACCGTGATCGAATCCCGTCGTCCGCTAGCGACTTGCAGAACAAGGGGTATCAAATGTGTCTCCGGCTCGTGCCGCTCGCCTAATTCACCTTCAGGGTCTGCGCCTGCGGCATTGAAATAGCGAAGTGATATGCTTTTTATACCATATGCGCAATCATAATCTTCCAGCATTTGCTCCACCATCAGCTTGCTGCGACCATATGGATTTAAAGGGTTATGTATATGTTTCTCATCAATCGGAATGTATGTCGGCTCTCCAAAAATTGCGGCAGTTGATGAAAAGATAAATCTTTTCACTCCATGGCGTACCATGATATCCAGCAGATTCTGCGTGTTAGAAAAATTATTACGGTAATATTTTGAAGGATCCTTTACCGACTCGCCAACTTGGATAAATGAAGCAAAGTGCATTACCGCATCAAATCGGTGGGATAAAAACAAATGATCGAGCGCAGCCATATTTTCGATGCTTGCGATGATTAATTCCCCATGCAACACCGCTTCGGCAAATCCAGACGACAGATCATCCAATGTTGTAGTTTGATATTTATGCCTGGCTAACCATTTCACCATGTGAGAACCAATATAACCCGCTCCCCCTACAACCAATATATTCATAATTAATATGCGTTCTCGTTGATAAAGCCTTTATAGATCGTCAGTAAAATAATTTGCAGATCAAACCATAAGGACCAGTTTTCTATGTAATAAAGATCATGCTCAATACGTTTAGCCAAATCAGTATCCCCACGCCAACCATTGATTTGAGCCCAACCCGTAATTCCAGCTTTCACTAGATGCTTTTTCATGTAGTCAGGAATTTCCGCCTTAAATTTCTCAACGAACATTGGCCGCTCAGGACGTGGACCGACAATAGACATATCACCCTTCAATACATTGATGAATTGTGGCAGCTCGTCCAAGCTAGATTTGCGAAGAAATGCTCCAAATGGCGTAGCGTTCTTATTTCTGGCTCCCCCCCAGAGAATTTCACCACTCTCTATATTCATGGGCATGGAACGAAACTTGAGCATCAGAAATGTCCGGCCATTCCAACCTACTCGCTCTTGGCGGTAAAACACTGTTCCACTTGAACTTAATTTTACTCCTATGGCTATCGTCACCATAAGCGGACTAATGAGCAAAAGAATCAGCGCAGCAAGCACCCTATCCTCTAGCGCCTTGATTATACGATTTGTACCTTCCATCGGGCTCACGGAAAGATCCAACACTGGAAGCCCAGCCACTTCTGAAATAGAATGATTCAGCATCCTAAAACCAAACAAATCTGGTACATAACGAATGTCTACCGTTCTGTGTCGAAGTTCATGAAGTATATTCTTTACCTTTTCCTCATCTTTAAATGGCATTGCAATCCAAACTTGGTCAATTTTTTCTCTTTCCACATATTCCGCCATTTCTTCTATGCCTTCCACGACCGTCACTGGGTATGTTTTCGACCTAGGCATGGGTAATTCCGTGCAAAAAAAACACACAATCTTCAATCCTATCCATGGGTTTTTCACCAAACGATCAAGCACTTCACCACCCAGATTATTTGGGCCAACAATCACCATTCGTCGCTGGTTAAATCCATGTCTGCGCAACCATCGCAGAACTATCCGCAAAAAAGCTCTGCTACAAATTAAAATTGTCCAACCCAATAAGGACCAGACCCCAATCCAGCCTCGAGAAAACTGAGCTCCCATTTTCGTGGAAAAAGCAAATGTAAGCAGCAAAAGCAATACCAAAATCCATGCTAACGTTATCGCCTTTATCTCTTCAAGAATAGAAGCTCCTCGCCATGTTTTGTAAAGATTGAAGCGAGGAAATAACAGGGCAGCTAAGAGCACTACTACAACAATCACGCTCGAGTATGAAGATGGCAATAGCCAGCTGCCCAAATATATTCGGTGCGCTATCCATGCAGTAAAGATAATTCCCACCCAATCGAATATGTGAAAAATTATGTTCAGAACACTGGAGTGCTCTTTAAGCAATCCGCGATAAATCAAAATACATTTCTCCAAATTGTTATTCGAACATACCTCAATAAAATATAAATTACATTTTTTGATTATCACTATTACTGCATAATATTTTTGTGATCCTGCATTGGGTTGATGCACATCAAGAATAAATCATTGCTGCCGGGCTGGAATTATCCTAATTTCAAAATAATTATATTTAATTTTTGTGTATTTCTGCCTGCTCTGTTCAAAACATATGTCAGGTATTTGTTTTCTGGATTCCGCTTCCATCCAATCTAATACCAGCAGATATTCTGAATTGATTTTAGTAAACTTTCATTCCATGCAAGACAACTTGCTTCCGCAAACTCAGCTGCAACTTATCGTGAACTAAAATGAAACAACAAATATTTATTAACACATCCAGTATCGCTGGCAGGTCGAGTTAAATTCTACTGCAATTGCCCTTAACCATCGGTCCTATTTCCTCTGACTTCTAATTAGCAGCGCTGCTCCTTTCAATTGACTTGCTCAAAGCGAACACAATTAATTACTATTCATTAACAATATTCTTAAATATCAGGTCATATTCCATGAACACTTGCCTCTGAGAATAATGTAACTCATAAAATGTCTTTGCCTCACGTGAGAAATATTCGTTCCGTTTCATATCCCGTAGCGAAAGCATTAATTTTGGAAAATTTGTTAAATTATCTTCTACGATGCATTGTAATCCGTTCATTACTGATATACCTTCTACACCAATTGACGTACTAACTATTGGTACACCATAAGATAGCGCTTCAAGCGTTTTTAGCTTTATTCCAGTCCCAAATGTTATCGGAATGATCATTCCGCAACATTTTGACAGTAAATCAGTTAAATCAGGAATGAAACCCATTATTTGAATGTTATCTGCATACTTTTCAGCTTCAGCGATTAATTTTTCACTAGCATTTTTACCAATGATTTTCAGATTAAAATCTGGTGCCATAGAAATTATCAATGGCATCGCTTTTTGGATAAAGGTTATTATCGCAACCTCATTGGAAGCATAATTCAGAGCACCAATAAATACGAAGTTAAAGTTTTTATCATATTTACGCTCAAATGAGTTTGATGCTGAATTGAATAATAGTGGCTTGGCCACAATAATCTGTGAATGAGATGAACGTTTGTGTAACAGCGCAGCTTCATCCTGGTTCAGCAGAATATTTACTTTGAACTGCTTGGCATATCCAATCTCGCTCTTTTCAATTAATTTTTTCTCCAACCTTAGAAGCCCCCGCTGAATAACGCGGGAATTTTGTATAAATATACGCAAGAATGCAGGGATAAATGAAATAAAATTTCCCAATACGTTTAGTTTTTGAATCCCAGCTTGATTCAAAACGTCAAGCATTCTCTGGTAGCGAACAGAAAATAAATCTTCCATATATAGAACTGTTCGATTTATATATTCATCTGGTACGCCATATTGGGCAGCACGAACAGTATCCAACACAATTAAGTCCGGTTGTATAGCCTGAATTTGTGAGTGTACCTCTGCCTCCAATCTATTAGTATAAAGAATAGCTTCCTGAATGCTTTTTGTTTTCTCTACAAACGCGTAGCGAAGTACGCTTAATAGACGACGAATTGAGTTTGGTAGTTTGATCGAAATAAAACGAATATTTGACTGGGCTGGCTCAGGTTCTTTGTTCCCTACATATAGCCATATAACATTGTGTTCACCATAATGGTAAATAAAATATTTCAGGAAACCGCCGAGGACTATTTTTTTTCCATTATCGGCTGGAAATGGCAACACGCTACTTACAATCAGAACTTTTCTCATTATTTGTACACTAGGTGCTTTGATTCAAGCCAGCTTTGGCCTAAACTGATTATGCTGTGGCTAGCATTTCTGCAATGTTCATAACTGGAGTTGGCGTAAATATAAAATTATTAATGTATCGACCCGTACCAAGCGTTCGGATATTTTGATGTGTATTTATATCAAATCTAGCTAATGGCATAAGATTTTTATCCAGTAAAAAATAACCGTAGTACTCCATTTCCAAAAGAATTGAGAATACTTTGGCAATTGGAAAATGAATATGCCTTTGTTCAATCTCAATCAAAATTATTGGCCTGCTTGTTTGTATGGTTTCCTTAGCCCCAAGCAAAACTTCTGCTTCGTGCCCCTCTACGTCAATCTTAATAAATCCGATATTTTTAAATTTAAAACTATCTAATATAGCCAGTTCAATTTGATGCTGTTCGCATGACATATCCAGATGGTTGATCGTCGCTTCACCTTCAACCACATAGCCTTCAATTATCGGAATATTTATTAATACCTGTTTTGTTTCAGTTGACAGCCCCTTGTTTATCACTTCAACATTGCTCGGTACCACGCAATTTAAATATTGTGCCAAATATGGCAAAGGTTCGAACGATATTACGCGTGGGCTTAATTTCGACAACCAATAGGTGTAGGAACCTCTGTTTGCCCCAATATCAATAGCAGCTTTCCGTCTATTGACCATTTTTTTAAGAATGCGGCACTCCCTTTCGCCAATAAAATACATTTTCCAAGCCAGGGCACGGTAGAGAATTTTCGGAGGTAACTTTCTTATAAGACGTTTGACTAATACACTCTTCATTTCACCTCCGGGGAAAATAGATCAACATGTAAATTTCCTCTAGTCAAGCTAATTTCACATAGAACTTCCTGTTTATTTTTTATTAGTAAACTGAGTATATTCGCCCATTGTGAGATCACGCCTTCCATATTTTATACGTCCAGCGACTACCAATATGGATCGTCTAAAATTTAGCAAAAACTTGCGGACAATACTCGATCTAAACCACCATGCTGTGCCCAAGCGCTCCGCTCGATCCAATACGACCTGGCTGAAACCTACGTTTAGTAATTTTGTTTTAACATTATTCCAAACCCCCTCTTCTGAGGCTGCAGCAACTAAGCGAACCAATCGCAACATTGGATGCTCGCGCAAAAGGACATTTAAAAATACTTTTTTTTCTGAAGCTCGATTTTTTAATAATTCATCGGCTAATGCAGAATACCCATCAATATCAAGCAATACCCGACGAACATATCCATGTTCCATAAAGCTATCATTCCCTGTACGGCTGTATACTGTCCATTCAGGAAAATAGAGTAACTTGTTTCCACGAGTTAGAATGGACATGATTTTAAATACGTGCGAGTAAGCAGTTCCCATAAAACTCGTATCCATTTGAGTGGCATTCCACAAATTCCTTTTAACTACAATATTACTCAGATAGCTGAATGCAGCACCCAATGATGTTGCCGATTCAAAATATTTTTTAAAGTCCTCTTCTGTGGAAAGATCGAAGCAATTTTGTTTCCTGGTATCTGTTAGCCATTTTCTGATTTGCATTGGGCGCAGAAAATAATCACAATCCATCCTGTCGCTTAGCAATACTGCAGGTTCTGAACGCAATGCGCCATTAACAAGGCACAGCGCGCCTTCTCGCATCACATCATCACTGCCGAATAGCCAGCAATATTCTCCGCTCGCGTTTGCTACTACGTTCATGAAGTTAGCATCAGCACCCAGGTTTTCTGGTAGTCGAATGTATACAAGCCTCGGAAACGTTGCCCTAAAGCTTTGTACAACATCCTCCGTGTTATCTGTTGAAGCATTGTCACTAACCACAATTTCTATTTCGTCGGTCGACTGATCAATAATACTTTTCAGGGTTTCACCAATGAAATTGGCGCGATTATAGGTTGGAATGCAAACCGAAAGCTTTATCGCCATTATCGAGCCCGATGTTAATTTTTATATTGTTTCTTTACTGACAGTGGCAAAGCCCACATTACTGTGAATACGTATGAAGCAATTAAGCCCATTACAATTCCATTCAGGCCGAAAACTGGCGCTAATGTCCATTGTAAGCCAATGCTCAGAGCTGCCTGGATTGGCACATATATCCAAAAGGGTTTCAAGTCATTCATGCTTTGAAGAGTCATTGAAAAGGTATCTGTCCAAACTCGAAGCATATGGTAAATACCCAACAGAAGTATAAAACTTAAAGGAAGAATAATAACCTCCTTTGACGCAAGAATTTCTAATATTTCAGGCATAAACCTGGTTAGCAGAACCGTACAAATGGCCATGTAAGCCAAACCTACAATCAAATATTGTTTGAGGTATTTGATTATGTTCAGCCACCTCCCTTTGACTATAAGCTCTGCAAAAAGTGGCCATAGAGCCATAAGCACTGAAGTATAAATAAACAGCGTCAATCCGAATATTCTGGTGGCAATCAAATATGCAGCAATATCATGAGGTGTCAGAAATTGCGACATTACTATATAGTCAATTTGTAAGACTCCTGCGGCCATAACTGAAAAGAGCCAGAAGTGAAAGCCCCTTTTTATTATCTCTAGGTGCTTATTTGTAAATATTATTCTTGTATTCCAGGGTGTATTTTTCAGTTGCCGCGAAATAAGCACTGTTAGCGGTAACAACGCCGTAGGTGCTACGAATGCAACCAGGCTTAATAACAACCTGTCTTCGACAGGAGCATTCCTCACAAAAAGCAACCCAATAAATCCTATAATATGCGAAAGCGCAAAAATTACATTAGCAAGATACCCCTTTTGTTCGGCATACCACACCTTATAAGAAACTCCGCCAATACCAAAGCCAATAAATAGTGATCCGGTAATAAAAAATAATTTAATTTTTTCTAGTTCGCTCAGAAACAAAAATTGTTTGAGCAATATCGGAGCCAAGTACGGGCTTGCCAAATATAACACTATGATTGTTATGCTCATTAGCAGCAGCGCCACCATACCACTCGCCGCAATGACGCTGTCATATGATTTGTTCTCTGCACGTGATTCAGAAATATAATTTTGCGTACTAACGCCAACGCCCAATTCTGCCAATATGAACCAGCCCATAAGTCCCGTCAGAAGAGCAAATACCGCATATTTTTCCAAACCGATGCTATCCATTAGCAATCGTATGCTAGCCAACTGTATTAAGGCTACAATAATTCGGCTTATCCAGGCGCTTCCGGCCACCAACAAATGTTGCGGGATCCGAGAAAATATATGTGCTTTTATAATTTCATCATTCATGCAGAACCTATAGGGTGTCTATCCATTCCAACATTCGCCCCACGCCTTCCTGCGAACACACTAACGGCTCCCACCCCAGAATTTTTTTTGCCTTTGTAAGATCTGCAATGAACACTCGCTGATCACTCTCTCTTGGAGGATATTTATTGAAATTCAATTTATTTCCAATAATAGATTCCAACATCAAAAATAACTCCAATAGTGACAAGCTGTTTTCTATGCCACCTCCAATGTTGAAAGCTTGGCCTTGAGCTACATCAATTAGATTGATCGCAGAAAAATATAATCTAATCATGTCATCAGCATGAAGAACATCCCTTACTTGCTTTCCATTTCCAGAAATTGAAAACGGCTCCTTAAGTAAGCCTTTTTTTGTATCAATTGCCTTTTGACAAAACCATCCAATCCATCCTTGATCGTATGTTGAAAACTGCCTTCCACCATACATTGATGAATGCCTAAAAACCACTGTTTTTAAGTCAAAGATTCGTGCATAATCAAGCATATACTGATCTGCTGCGCCTTTTGAACATCCATAAGGTGAATGAAATTCCAGCGGCGTATCCTCAGCAAACCCGTTTGGTTTTTCAATACACTCATATCGGGTATCCGTTTCTGAATATGTAAATTGCTCTAAGTCACCATACACTTTATTTGTCGATGAATAGACTACTGTGGCCTGAGGGATATACATACGCGTAGCTTCAAGTAAGTTATGTGTTCCGATAACATTCACCTCAAAATCCATTCTAGGATTTGCAATTGATGCCGTCATCGCAACTTGTCCCGCCAAATGGAAAATCACATCCGGTTTATACGATTGTATAATTCGTGTAATGTCGTTTTGATTGCGAATGTCGCCATGTTCAAATCTGAACTTGCCCTGTGCTTGCAGCCACACAAGATTCTCGCGGGATCCTTCTCTATTCAGACTATCGAATATCACAAGGTCATCACCTCGTGACAAAGCTTTGTTTGCCAGATTGCTGCCTAAAAAACCACACCCGCCGGTAATCAACAATTTCATTTCTTATGCCCCTCTATGGCTAATTTCAAGCCTTGCTCCAGATTATATTTACAGCTCCACCCCAATTTCTGCAGAGGTTGCGTATCAGCTTGCGAAAACATTTGCTCACTTACTCGATATGGTTGTGCGCCAAAGTTCAAATATGTTTTCGAGGCGGTAAGCTTATGCACGGACTCGACAAATTTTCTGATTGACACCGCTTTACCACTGCCCACCTCAAACTCTACAAACCAATCGCTTAGCAATTCCTGTTTCTCCAACAACAATTGGTAAACCGCAACTGCATCCTTGATGTAAATGAAGTCACGTTCCTGCTCCCCTAAAGTAAGCTTCAATTCTGGTACATTCATTAAACAGCTTTTAATAACGTGTGTAGTAAATTTTGCATCGTCATCGCCCTCACCATAAATATGTTCAAGCTTTAGATTAATAAAACGAGTTATACATTTCCGTGACAAATGGTGTCCCCATTCCACAAATTGCCTTTTGGATAATGAATATGAATTCAAGCTCTTTTCCAGGGCGGTATCTGTATTTATAAACAATTGCACACCAGCAGCCATTGCTGCATCCATCAACTTCAAAGGAAAATTCAGATTTGCCTCAACTATCTGGCTAATACTTTCACCACTCCTGCCATAGCACGCAGCAGTATGTATTACGACATCAATCTTCCCGTAATCTTTGAATGCATCATTAAAATCTAACTCCTCCACTTCAATCAGAGTGATCTTTGGCAGAATTGATTTAAGACGTTGTAGTGAAGATGTTTTTCGCTTCAATGCCACTATGCTATGACCTTGGGCCAACAGCTTATCTGCAAGATGACTTCCAAGATATCCCGTTGAGCCTGTCAGTAATATTCGCATATTCATTCAATTAAAAATTTACCCCAAAAAACGTTTCAATCTTCTCAACCACAAAACCTAACATCTCCTCGCATAAACCGGGATACACGCCAATCCAAAGAGTATTATTCATAATATTGTCGGTGTTGGTCAGTTCGCCGCTGATACGATAGTTACGACCTTCAAAATAAGGTTGACGGGTTAGGTTGCCGGCAAATAGAAGGCGCGTTCCGACTTTGTTCTCATCCAGATACTTCAATAGCTCAACCCTTGCAACACCTGCCGTTTCGCGTAGCGTGATAGGAAAACCGAACCAAGACGGCTCGCTGCCCGCAGTTGGCTCCGGCAGAATCAGAAATTCCTCACATGATTTCAGTCGCGCTTTGAGAAATGCGAAGTTGCGTTTGCGTCCTTCAATAAATTCCGGCAGGCGATCCATCTGTGCCAGCGCACAAGCGGCCTGCATATCGGTGATCTTGAGGTTGTAGCCCAGGTGCGAGTAGGTGTACTTGTGGTCGTAACCGAATGGTAAGCTGCCCAGTTGCTGGCCGAATCGCTTGCCGCAGGTGTTATCGCAGCCCGGACCACAGTAACAGTCGCGGCCCCAGTCGCGGAACGATTCAATGATGCCGCGCAGATCTTTATCTTTGGTGAAGATCATGCCGCCCTCACCCATGGTAATGTGGTGGGCCGGATAGAAACTGCAGGTGGCGATGTGGCCGAAAGTGCCGACATGCTGGCCCTTGTAGCGCGAGCCAAGCGCGTCGCAGCAATCCTCGATCACCCACAGATTATGTTTCTTGGCGATAGCCATGACCGCATCCAGATCGAATGGGTTGCCTAACGTATGCGCCACCATGATCGCGCGGGTGCGTGCCGTTACGGCCGCTGCGATCTTGTTCGGGTCGATGTTGTAGGTGGGTATATCTACGTCGACAAACACCGGCACCATGCCATTCTGCAGCATTGGGTTCACCGTGGTGGGGAATCCTGCCGCAACGGTGATCACCTCATCGCCCGGCTTGAGTGCGCGATCGCCCAGCTTGTACGAGGTCAGCGTGGTAAAAGCCAGCAGGTTTGCAGAGGAACCAGAAGTGGTTGTCAACGCGTAATTAACGCCGACGAACTCTGCAAATCTTTTTTCAAATGCCTCATTAAATCGACCCGCAGTCAACCAGCCGTCCAGCGATGCATCGACCATATGTTTCAATTCACTCGTGCCCAGCACTTTTCCCGATGGCGGGATAACACTGATACCCGCCCTAAAAGGCTTCTGCGCAAAATGCAGTTCGCTGTATTGCTCCACCAGTTTGAAAATCTGATTTTTTAATTCTTCCTTATTCACGTTTACCCTTGTTCAGCTTTTTGTAATTGTAGTGTTGTATGCACCGATTTGGCGTAGCGTCAGCTCATACATGTCGTTGCCCATCAGATGCGCGCGATGCCATTCGATAACCGCTTCAAGTGCCTTATCCAAATGCCACCTTGGCTGCCAATCCAAATGCATTTTGGCTTTGGAACAGTCCAGTTTCAGATAATGCGCTTCATGCGGATGATTGCCACTATCCAGCTTCCAGCTAGCGCCCTCACCCCAAGTCTGCGTTAGCTTCTCCACAATCCATTGCACAGGTTTTGCATCTTCATCATTTGGACCAAAATTCCATCCTTCAGCATAGTTTGGACCCTCCTTGAAGAGCTTCTCTGCCAGCAGCAGGTAACCGGACAGCGGTTCTAGCACATGTTGCCATGGACGAATTGCATGTGGGCTACGAATACGTACTGGATTTCCTTCTGTGATGGCGCGCATAATATCTGGTATGAGTCTGTCACCTGCCCAGTCACCGCCCCCGATGACGTTTCCAGCTCTGACCGAGGCAATAGCAACACCATGTTCATGATATTTTTCTGAATGAAAGTATGAATTGCGATAAGCGGTTGTCACCAGTTCCGCACAGCCCTTGCTGTTGCTATACGGATCATACCCACCCATTGCCTCATTCTCGCGGTAGCCCCACACCCATTCTCGATTTTCATAGCATTTGTCACTGGTGACATTCACCACCGCTTTAACGCTCGATGTACCGCGCACCGCATCAAGCAGGTTGACTGTCCCCATCACATTCATGGAATAGGTTTCTACAGGCTCAATATAGGAGCGGCGCACCAGCGGCTGCGCCGCCATATGAATAACAATTTCAGGGTGGTGTTCAGAGAACACCTTGCGTAGATGTTCTAGATCGCGGATGTCGCCAACAACACTAATCATGCCTTGACCAACATTGGCAACTTCAAACAAGCTCGGTCTGGTCGGTGGAGCCAGCGCATAACCCACTACCTGCGCACCCATAGACTGTAGCCACAACGACAGCCAGCCCCCCTTAAAACCAGTATGGCCAGTCAGCAAAACCCGCCTGCCCTTCCAAAAAGTCGGGTTCAAATCCAAACCTTCCACGGCGCTTTGCCTGTTTGCCACAATTCTTCAAGATGCACCTTGTCGCGCAATGTGTCCATCGGCTGCCAGAAGCCATTATGGTGAAACGCTGCCAGCTCTCCCTCTTCAGATAGCTGTTCCAATGGTTCACGCTCCCAGAGCGTCTTGTCTCCATCGATATACTCGATAACTTTCGGGGACAACACAAAATAACCACCATTAATCATCGCACCATCGCCCTTGGGTTTTTCACGAAAGCTGTTCACTTTGTTACCGTTTAAGTCTAATGCCCCAAAACGACCAGGAGGCATAGTCGCTGTTAACGTTGCTTTGACTTTTTGCGCCCTGTGGAAAGCAATTAACTCTGTAATATTGACATCGCTAACACCATCGCCATAAGTAAAGCAAAAAGCATCTTCATTCTTGACATAATTTGCGACCCGCTTCAAACGGCCACCGGTCATGGTCTCTTCGCCCGTATCAACCAGGGTAACTTTCCACGGCTCGGCATAACGTTGGTGCACCTCCATTTTATTGTGTTCCATATCGAAGGTCACGTCAGACATATGCAGGAAATAGTTAGCAAAATATTCCTTAATGACATACCCCTTATAACCGCAGCAGATAACAAAGTCGTTGATACCATATGCAGAATAAGTTTTCATGATATGCCAAAGAATCGGTTTTCCGCCTATTTCGACCATGGGTTTGGGTCGAAGCGAAGTTTCTTCACTAATTCTGGTTCCCAGCCCGCCCGCAAGAATGATTGCTTTCATGCTGATTGTGCCTCGATAAATTTAGTAACACTTACAGAAATCGACTCCATAATCCATATTCGCATTCCTACTTTACGCGCTGAAGCTTCGAAATGTTTATTTTTCTGGACGCTTAGAAATCGGGAGTTTTCAAACACGGGCAGTTTGCTCAATATGTAAACTCGCCGCATTATCCCTGAACGGATAGGCAGCATCAACCACAACCCGAATCGACACCCCTTCCAAAATCCGCGCTTCATCCTATAAGATGCGGCTCTGTCTACTTCACCACATAGCAATTTTATGGCGCATCACTACGCCGACGCCCAAGCGCCGTGCATCCTGCTGGTCAAAACCACTTCGC
>Ga0224495_10001333_pt1 | contig 17417 bp, 18 predicted proteins | sample SF_Jul11_sed_USG_FD_168128 | JGI IMG/M metagenome (GOLD analysis project Ga0224495, IMG submission 168128) | Sediment microbial communities from San Francisco Bay, California, United States - SF_Jul11_sed_USGS_4_1 | ecosystem: Environmental > Aquatic > Marine > Sediment | place: USA: California... | reverse complement strand
TGATCTCGGCTGGGGTCTTGCCCGCCTTTCGCAAGGCATAGAGCTGACATCGATCTTCGTACGTGATCCGACGATACGTCCTCATTCATAACCTCTTGGTGTGCCAAGAGATTACTCCATCACGCCGTCGCTGAAATTATGCACTGGCTACTTGAATCCGCGCTGGCTTGTCTTTGACGAGTTCTGTAGAATTTCCGATCTGGTGTCTGTACGTCACACCCTTCATGTCAGTGTCCTGGTCGGAGTGAATCCGAGGAAATTAATCGAGGAGGAAGATTATGCCAAGCGTGTTGGACCGAGTCATCGAGAAGGAATTGAGAAGAGAATTGAAGGATGCGTTAATCAGGTTCGAGAAACAATTGCGACAAGGCGGTGTCACTGAAGAAAACGTCAGGAATAGAATGCGCGGGGCAAAGCAGTTTGTCGCATTCCTGTATGGTCGCTATCTCGGATAGCAGCCGTATTCGTCTGTCGAGCTGGTAGATGTGTGGAAAATGGGTGAAGATAGAGTGGGCAGCATCCCCTCCGTAATGAACACGCAGCCAGCCCATCGGCTTGAACGGTAGATTTTCGCCATCGCCTGTCAACTTCTCCATGGGGCTGATCAATCTATCGGTGCGGGCTTCACGGTCCATTGAGCTGACCGCACATATCGTAGCCCGCGAACGATCAAGAACCCTGCAATGGCTGGGAGCCAGATCCATGTCACCTCGCTGGCAAGCATGCTCGCTAAAAAATGCGTTGATGCCGATCGGAGAGACGGCGACCGGTCGAAAGGTGAAAAAGTATCGGCTTGTATCGAACGGGGAGAAGAACGCCACCCCGAGTCCACCGTCGGTCAGTGCATCGAGCAGACCATGTGATGCGGTGCAGAGGAAAAGATAGAAAAACAGGCTCGCCTGTGCCGCCGCCGATTGCTGTCGGTGGCAGACAGCCGTGAGCATAGCACTCATGAGGCTGGCGAAGCAGAGTGAATGGGTCATGCCACGATGACCCCACAAATCACCGTATTGAATCCCGAATGAAAAGCCGATGACATCCAGATCCGGGACAATCGAACAGGCCATGCCGAGGAACAAGACAGGCCAAGTAAAGACGGGATGTCGGGGGGCCTTGCCGAGTGCGAGGGCAACGAACGCGTGAGAGAATGCCGAGGCCATGCAGCTGCCTTTTTCGAAACGAACGAACGTCAGACCCCGTGCTCAAAACCAATCTGCCGCCAAGCTTCATATACCACGACTGCGACAGCATTCGAGAGATTCAAGCTGCGGCTCTCTGGGCGCATCGGCACACGAATGCGCTGTTCCACTGGAAACGATTCAAGGAGCGTGGAGGGGAGCCCGCGTGTTTCCGGGCCAAATAAAAACACGTTGTCTTTGGCGTAGCCGATCTGGTCATAGCGCCTGGTTCCCCTTGTGGAGACCGCGAACAGGCGGCGATCCTTGAAGTACTCCGCACAATCGGCCCAGTTGTCGTAGGTGCTGATCGTGGCGAACTCATGATAGTCCAAACCGGCCCGTACGAGTTGTTTATCATCCATGGAAAAGCCAAGCGGTTTCACCAGGTGAAGCCGGACGCCGGTATTGGCGCAGAGGCGGATAATATTGCCGGTATTCGGGGGGATTTCCGGTTGGTAGAGGATGACGTCGAACATCTGAAGGGCAGTGTATCATGACACCCGCTCGCGGCACGATGACCGTGTGGTACGGCGGAGCGCCATAGGCAATGCTTAATTGCAGGTTGCGGAAAAACTCATTGTGACTTCTGTAGTCGTTGCAGACATCGAGGTTTCAGACAACGCTGACCAGCTATTGTGCGCATCCTGTTAGGGTGCTTGACAGGGAGGATTGTACCCGTGAGGATTGAGGTTCTGCCATCGCCAAGTGTCGGCGCACATGTCTGCGAGGCTTCGCTCAGTCCGCCAGCCGAGAAGGGCAGCTGCCTTGCTGGGATCGGCGTAACAGGTTGCGACGTCGCCGGGCCGACGAGGCGCAACGTTGTACGTCACCCGCTTGCCGCTGGCCTGTTCGAAGGCCCGCACCATCTCCAGCACGCTGTAGCCGGTCCCGGTTCCAAGATTGACCGTGAGGCATTCTGCCTGTGGTGTTGATCGTCCGAGCGCATCCAATGCTTTGAGATGTCCTTTCGCCAGATCCACGACATGGATGTAGTCGCGCACACCGGTGCCGTCAGGGGTTGTGTAATCATCCCCGAACACGTTCAGATGCGGGCGGAGGCCGACTGCCACCTGTGCCACGAAGGGCATGAGGTTGTTCGGCGTGCCCTGCGGATCTTCACCGATCAATCCGCTCGCATGCGCGCCGACCGGGTTGAAGTAGCGGAGAATCCCGATGCGCCACGAGGTGTCGCTTCGCTGCAGATCCCGCAGCATGTGTTCCACCGTCAGTTTCGTTTGTCCGTAGGGATTGGTGGCGGAGAGCGGATGATCTTCCGTCAACGGCAGCCGCTGCGGATCGCCGTACACCGTAGCAGAGGAACTGAACACCAGCGTCTTAACCCCACAGGTTCCCATTGCTTCCAATAAGCGTAAAGAACCGACAACGTTGTTGTCGTAGTAGGACAGGGGTTGCTGGACCGACTCGCCGACCGCCTTCAGACCGGCAAAATGAATCACCGATTGCGCACCGCTTTCTCGCAGCGCCGTCACCAGGGATGTTCGGTCGCGGATGTCGCCACGGATGAAGCGGAATTGTTTGCCTGTAATCCGCTGTACACGTGCTAGCGATTCGGGATGGCTGTTGCAGAAATTATCGAAGACGGTAATGTCGTGTCCGGCCTGAAGTAGCTCGACACAGGTGTGAGACCCAATATATCCGGCACCACCGGTGACCAGAATCACGCATCATCTCCAGTAGAACTCTCTTCCGGGGTTTCGTCTGAAGCCAGAGTAGCGGGATCATGAGAGTAGGTCAAGCGAGGGAATGAAATAGCTGGAGTGATTCGTGTGAGGCCATCTTGCCGGAACCCTGCCTGATATATTCTTCCTGCTTCTTGGTATAGTTGATTCCACGCGCAGTGGGGTTCAAAACGGAAACATGATTGCGCCATCCGATAGGCAAGACTCTGTCGATCGGCCACGATCTCGTGCCGGCACCGTTTTTGTGATGCTATCACTCACCTTGGCTCTAATGGCCAATCCTTGTGCCGCTGCAGATGATGGGGCAAGGCCGCTGGTAGATGACGTAGTTGAGCAGGCCAAAGCCCTATGGGACCGTGGGGCGGTCACGACGGCGCTGGAGATTCTTGATCAGGGTCTGGGCGTTTATCCGGAAGCGGTCACTCTCCACAAAGTACGTGGCGACATCCTTTCGACGTTTCGCAATCCTCAAGAAGCTATTCAAGCCTATGACCGAGTGCTCGCCGCGCAGCCCGCTGTGCTGGATGTTCGCTGGGCGAAGTGGGGGCTGCTGGTCCGGTGGGGGCAGGAAGAGGAGGCGATTGCAGAACTGCACCACATTGCGCGGATTGATGCGAAGAATCCGCTCATCCACTGGCGACTGGCGCAAGAACTGCGAAAGCTCGATCGGTTGGAGGAGTCGCTGGAGTCGTACAAGCGGGCAGTCCAACTTATGCCGGATCTACTCAGTTGGCGACTGGCTTTGGCTCGTGCCCGCTTTGACGTGCTGGATTATCAAGGGGCGGATGCTGACCTCCACCATGTGCTCCAGCATGTTCCACCAGGTTCTCCGCTTGAGCTTCCGGCCAAGAATCAATTGGCACAACTGCATGAGTCGATGGAACGGGGCCGACGTTTCCAGCCGACGCTGACTCCTGCTGCCACTGCGACACAACTAAAAGAATGGGCTGCCATTCGGTCGGAGGCCTGGAAACTGTTCGAAGCAGGTCGCTTTCAGGAGGCCGAGCCGGTCTATCGCAGGTTGTTGGCGCTCAATCCGGACGATCCGATCTCTACCCATCAGCTGGGACTGACGCTGATGCAGTTGGGGCAGTGTAAGGAAGCGCTTGCTGTGTTCGGGAACCTGGCGAATCTGAATCCGAGTGAGGAGGACTTCGCGGATACGACCTATCGGATGGGGCAGTGCTATGTGGAGTTAGAGAGGTGGGAAGAGGCGTTTGTTCACTTTCAGATCCTCTATGACGCGGCTGTCGAATTTGGACGAGCCAATAAGGATGTTCCTTTCCCAGCCGGTACCCGTGTTCTGGCAAAAGAGAAGATTGCCCGCTGGCTGGATAAGGTACGGCCCCATGTTCCTGAACTGGTGAAGCTGAAAGAGGAAGAGGCGAAAGCGGAGAAGCAATCAGGCGACTCTACATCCGCACCATCGGAGGAAGCTCTGTATGCGAAGGCTGTCGAAAGGCTGAAGCCTCAGAAGACGCTGGATACTGGAGCGGCAATCGTGGGTCGGGATGCGGATTTCAGTTGGTTTCGATTTGTTGTTTCGGCAAGCAAAGTCGTGCGGGACGATTCTCCGACTGGCGCTCACGAGTTCATCCCGCTGTACCAGGGCGATACATTTTTCACCACACAATCCGAAATCTACTTGGTCTTCAGGCTGGTATCGGATTCGTTCGATGCTGTGCCGCTGACTGCACGATGTGGATTGGAAACATCTGACATGGCTGAAGATCCACAGACGACAGTCCAAGATCACGTCATGACAACGACGAACGATCAATCAGGGTATTTTCTGCTGACCCCTCAGAAAGCCGGATGGACGCCTGGATACTACCGCTGTGGCCTCTTTGCCGGAGAACAGACCTCCGCCTATTCCTATGTCGATGAAGTCCGGTTCCGGGTCATCGAACCCAACCGGCCTTGATGACTCGTTCGGCTTCGCCTCGTGAGAAGGCATCTGGATCTGTTCGATACAGATGCGTATCAACCACTCTGCCGGATCCTTACGAGCCTCCATTGAGCAGTTAATTTTGCCTTCAACTGCCAGGTTGAGTGGGTCGACGTTCCATCATGAGAGGCCATACGTATCTAGATGTGCTAGGTGCAGTTGGACTCTCGGTCTATAAGTATGTAGACTGAAAGAGTGATGCCTAGAAAAACCCCGTCAACAGATAATTGGTGGCTGAGGGGTGTCATCGCGCGATCCGTTGGAATCCTCGCCATTGCCCTCGGGTTTGTCATTGGCATGTACGGACTCGATCATCCTGACTCACATTGGCTTCAGACCGCACTGGGGTTACTCGTGACAGGGATGGTAGCTCAAGGCTATGCGCTCTACTGCTCGATCAAACGGATGCAGCAACTGAATTCTTAATCAGGCTTTGCTCTGCTCGCGTGACCAGCTTCCGTACCACTAGCATCAGCTGGCACTGAACAGCTCATGATTGATGTTGGTAAAAAAGGCGCCCGACTCCCTACATCTTGGCTATCTTCCGTGCCGCTTTGTCTTTATGGAGACTACTCTCCAGTAGCTCTGGAGCAAGTCCGGTTGGGTCGGTCGCTCTATCGATCAGCCGGCGACTGGTTGCTGATAATCCACTTCGATGGTGAAGCCCAAGTCTTTGATCATGCCCCAGACTTCGGGAGCTGGTGCGCCTGGAGTCGTGAGGTACCCGTTCACAAAGACGGAGTCGGCCGGGTAGAGAGCAAGGGGTTGTAAGCTGCGCAGATTATGTTCCCGTCCGCCGGCGATACGAATTTCTGTACGAGGGTGGAGGAACCGGAAGAGGCACAGTACCTTTAAACAGCGTTGTGGGGTGAGGTTGTTGGCCTGTTCCAAGAGTGTGCCGGAGACTGGGGTGAGCATATTTAAGGGAATAGAATCCGGCTTGACGTCACGCAGGGCTGTTGCCAGATCGATCAGGTCTTCATCTGTCTCACCCATGCCGACGATCCCACCGGAGCAGATTTCCAAACCCGCCGTGCGTGCGTTCTTGATCGTCGCCAGCCGGTCTTGGAAGGTGTGGGTCGTGCAGATTGACGCATGGAAAGCTTCGCTGGTGTTCAAATTGTGGTTCACTCGATCGACGCCGGCGGCTTTCAGGCGTTTGGCTTGAGATTCACTCATCAGACCGAGTGAGCAACAGATCTGAATCGGAACTTCCTGTTTAATTGAGCGGACCGCTCCGGCAATTTCGTCGATTTCCCGATCCAATGGGCTGCGCCCACTGATGACGATGCAATAGCGCTGAGCTTTGGAGGCAGCGGCTTGTCGCGCGCCTTCCATCATCTGCTTCTGCGGGAGTAGGTTGTACCGCTCGATCGGCGCCGTTGAAATGGACGACTGCGAACAGTAGTGGCAGTCTTCTAGGCAGGCTCCGCTCTTGGCATTCTGAAGCATTTGGAGCCGGACGGTACGGCCAAAGTATTTGGATCGGACTTGAAAGGCTGCGTGCAATAGCGCAAGCAATTCATCATCCGGCGCATTCAAGACGGCACGGCATTCTTCTCTCGTCAGCGGTTTGTCATTGATGGCTTTTTCCGCCAAGGTCATATAGGTCATGGGATCCTCAAAAAATTGTGATGTGGCGATGATCTATTGTGCTGCCGATCGATTGAATCGAAGAGAGAGGGTCTACAACACTACCGGGTCGAATCATCAGCAGACGATGGCGCGAAACCTACACGGTTTCAAACGGAGAAGCAATGCCTTGGTAGGGCACGGAGGGCACAGAGGATGGCTCTCCGGCGGAGCTGGCAGCGGTTTGGCCGGCTTCGAGCCAGGGGAGGGCGGTGAGGGTATTCCACTTGGCGCAGCGGCGGCAGCGGCCAGACCATTCGACGGATTCCTGCTGGCACTGGGTGCAGATATAGGGCACCACCACGCGCTTCTTGAAGCTGAGGGCCTTCTTCAATTCCACAATGGCCTCTTCGAAATGCTGCTTCCGTAAGTACAGGTTGGCCATGATCTTGTGATAGTCCAAGAGATGATCCTGTGGTCCTTCGATTGTCGACAGCTGATCGAACGCCTCATCCACCATTTCCAGCCGATAGTAGAGCTTGCCCAGGTAGAACTGGAGCACCGGATTCTGCGGGTCTTGCTGCAAGGCCTCCTGATAGACCCGAATGATTTCGCTGGGCTCGCCTTGATCCAGAAACAGCTCTTCCAGCCGGTGGAGGATGATCACGCTGCGGGTCCGCGAGTAGACTTTTTTCAAGATTTCGACGGCATCCTTCGTTTTGCCTTCATGGATCAGAATTTCGCCGATTCCGATATAGGCAGGCAGGAAACTCCGATCTTTCTTAATCGCTCCCCTGAAATAGCGCCGGGCTTTATCGGGATGCCCACGCTCGAGCAGTTGTCGTCCGACTTCATACATGCATCCGACGAGCAGGGTGGCTTCGGCTTGTTGCTCAGGGGCGGGAAGATTGGCTTTGAGTAAACGATGTTGGATCTCAAGCGCGTCGCTCCACCGCTCCATACGGATATTGAGATTCCGTTTCCGGATGAGCGCGGTCAGGTTGTCGGGTTCGATCTTGAGGATTTGCTGAAGTGCCTGAAGCGCCTCCTCGTAACGTTTGGCGTCCTCCAGATCCTTGCCCAATTCCAACAACACCTCGATGTTTCGATCGTCCACTCGTTGCGCATGTTGATGAAGTCGGATCGCTTCAGGGAAGTTCCGCTCTGATCGATAGATATTTCCCAGCCATAGAAGGGAATCGACTCGATTGGGGTCGATCGTCAGGGCCTTCTCCAAGAGCGTGATTGCGTCCAAGGTGCGTTTTGACATGAACGCATGGGTTCCGTCTCGGTGGAGGGTGTCGACCTTCTCTTTTCGACGCACCAGGCGGTTGCTTCGCCAATTCAGGATTAAGTGTGCCGTTTGCTGGAGCCCCACGATGAAGGTCGCAATCACTGCTCCACATGCCATGGAGATCAAGACGAGCGTGACAGGGCTGAGCTCGAACTCCGCGCCAGGAGCGGTATGGATGAGGATTGTCCCTGGATTCAGTTCGCGGAAATAGCTGTAGATGAATACGCCGGCGCTGATGAGGAAAATAGTAATCAGCAGCTTGAACATGGCCTAGACCATCTTCTGTGAAGTCGCCTTCTGGGTCATCTGCCCCTTTGCGGCGGCTATCGGAGCCGACGCTTCGCCCGGAACGGGGATCTGCCGTGCATCGCTCCACAGACGCTCAAGGGCATAATGCGAGCGCGTGTCTTGTCTGAACACATGGGCGACGACATCGCCAAAATCGATCAGGACCCACTGGCCTGATGTGGTACCCTCAAGACTCAGTGGCCGTTGACCCACGCGTGCAAGGACATCAGCGACGGAATCAGCGATCGCGCGTGTTTGCCGGTCGGATTCAGCCGACCCAATGACCAAATAATCAGCGAGTGACGTCAGCGGGGCGACATGGAGGACTTGGACATCAAGGGCCTTCTTGTCGAGCATGGCCCTGGCTACGGCGAGGGCGGTGGCCTTAGATGCGCGTGTGATCGCACTCCTCCTGATAAAGACTATGACGAAGTATATAAGATTGTACCAGGGGGGGCAACATATTTACCACGGAGAGTTCGTTCCGAACTCTCCGTCTAATCTCTGAGGCCGATGTTGGACAGGGTGGAAAGGCGAGGCATGTGACTCCTGGATCAGAGGTGCTGGCGATGTCTAGTCTGTTGAGGGTACCAGTGTCTAGCCCTGTCAGTCCATCAGGATCGAGTGTGGGGAGCAGTGACATTCCAGCCAATGCCCGAAAAGATTGCCCCGGTCTGGGAACGACCACGAAATGGCAGATCCGTAAGAGCTCTTTTGGTTCTCTCCATGTCGGGAAGTCTAGAAACGCGTCGAGTCCTATAATGAAGAACAGTTCCGTGGATGGGCCATAGTGGTGTTGAAATGCTCGAATAGTATCGATCGAGTAGGACTTTCCTTTTCGCTGCATCTCGATGTCCGATACTGTGAACAGCGGGTTGTCAGCAATCGCAAGCCGGACCATTTCAAGCCGAACATTCGCCGGAGCTAGTGAGCCGTCCCGCTTATGGGGCGGATCGCCGGTTGGAATGAAGAGGACCTGGGAGAGCTGCATGCGCTCATGGACGTGCTGAGCAATGGTCAGGTGACCATTATGAATAGGGTTGAAGCTTCCACCGAGCAGGCCCACTTTGAGGGGTAAGTCTTTGGTGCTCGCCTCGCTGAGCGGGCGATGCGGGCTGAGTGCTGGGTGCTGAAGATCGGGGCTCGAAGAATTCATGACTCAGCACTAGAGGATGACTAGGTTGTCTCGGTGAATAACTTCCTCATACTCTTGATGTCCAAACTGTGCCTGAATGTCCGTGGTCTTGAGACCTTTCATCTGACCTAATAAGTCGGACGACACGTTTACCAGGCCTTTTGAGAATTCTTTTCCGTCCGTATCGAGGCAGCTGACCGGATCGCCGGCTTCAAATGATCCCGTCACCTGGAGGATACCGGATGCCAGCAGGCTTTTCCCTCGCTTGGTCAAGGCATCTACCGCCCCCTGGTCGAGATGGATCTGGCCGCGAGAGCGAAGCGTAAAGGCGATCCAATGTTTACGACTGGTCAGCCGACGCTCTCGGGCGAGAAAGAGACTGCCACCGGGTTCTCCGCTAAGGACCGTTGGGAGGAGTCCGGCCCGTTCGCCATTGAGCACTAATGTCGGAATTCCGTACTCACCAACTTTCTTGGCGGCTCGAAGCTTGGTCGCCATTCCGCCGGTCCCTTCAAAGGTGCTGGACACTCCTGCCAGGCGCTCGATATCTTCGGTAATCTCGGCAATCAGCGGAATCAAGGTCGCCGACGGGTTCTTGCGTGGATCTTCCGTATACAGTCCGTCAACGTCAGAGAGAATCACCAGTAAGTCCGCATCGGCCAGATGAGCCACTTCGCTCGCGAGGGTGTCGTTATCACCGACCCTGATTTCATCGACCGCGACGGTGTCGTTTTCATTGATGATGGGCACGATGCCGAAACCGATGAGTGCCGCGAGTGTATGGCGAGCATTCAGAAATCGGCGGCGATCAGCGAGATCCTGGTGGGTGAGCAGAATCTGCGCCACGTGAATATTGAGACGCTCAAACGCTTTTTCATAGGCCCACATGAGCCGGCTCTGCCCCACGGCTGCGGCCGCTTGCTTGATCGGGAGGCTCTTGGGATACTCCTTCAGTTCCAACTTTCGGATACCGGAGATGATGGCACCGGAAGAGACCACCAGGATTTCCCGACCTGCTGTTCGGAGTATTGCGATGTCATCAGCCAATCGCTCAATGTGTTGGGGGCGCAGACCTTCCGCACGCGACGCGATCAGGCTGCTGCCGATCTTGACGACGATCCGCTTCGCTTGTCCTAGGAGCTGGTCTCGCATGGCGTCTTCCGTACACGCATGACCTGTTTCCCGAGGTAGGTGATCAAGTCAGCAAGCCCTTGATTCGTGGCGGCGGAAATCGGCAAGCAAGGATAGCCGTTGAGGCGACAATAGGTCTGCAGCTGAGCCAGCCGTTCGCTTGTGCCGATCACATCGACCTTGGTTGGCACGACGGCGAAAGGGCGTGTGGTGAGCCCTCCGTCATAGGCAGCAAGTTCCCGCCGCAAAGTCTCAAAGCTGGCGAGGGGATCATCGGGAGCCCATTCTGAGACATCGATCAAGTGGAGCAAGAACGCGGTTCGTTCGATGTGGCGGAGAAACTGTACGCCCAGGCCTTTCCCCTCGTGGGCGCCTTCAATCAGGCCGGGAATATCGGCCACGACAAAACTTCCTTCGGATCCCAACCGGACAATGCCGAGATTGGGGATCAACGTTGTGAAGGGATAGTCAGCAATCTTGGGCCGGGCCGCTGAGATGGCTGCAATGAGCGTCGATTTGCCAGCGTTGGGAAAACCAACCAGTCCGACGTCGGCGAGCAGTTTCAGCTCAAGTCGCAAGGTTCGTTCTTCGCCAGGAGTTCCAGGAGTACACTTCGTCGGCACTCGGTTGACGGAGGTCGCGAAGTTGCTGTTGCCTTTCCCGCCTCGCCCTCCGTGGGCGATGACAGCCGTTTGGCCATCTTCGATGAAATCCACGAGTGTTTCTTTCGTCTGGTCATCGGAGAGAATGGTGCCAACTGGAACCGTGATGGTTAGATCTTCTCCGGAACGACCCGTGCAATTGGATCCTCCACCGTGTCGCCCGTTTTCAGCCTCATAGTGGTTGAGGTAGCGGAGGTCGAGCAGGGTCGTCAAGCGATGAGATGCAGTCATGAGGATGTCGCCACCGTTGCCTCCATCTCCACCGTCTGGGCCTCCACGCGGAACAAACATCTCCCTGCGGAAACTGCAGATGCCGTTTCCGCCACGACCGGCTCGTACCGCGATGTGTGCTTCATCGATAAACATAATCTCTCTAACGTTCGGTAGCCTGCTCGGTCACGACGAGTAGGAAAGTATACCCGACTCTGAGCAGAGAGGGAGAGAGAATTTAGCCAGTGTGATCGTAACGGAAGAGGCAGGAAAGCGAATCAGGACTTGGCCGGAACAGGATATACACTGACTTTTCGTCTGCCGCGTCCACCTTCGAACTTGACCACACCGCTCATGGTAGCGAATAGGGTATGGTCTCTTCCAAGGTCCACATTGAATCCAGGGAAAAACTTTGTGCCGCGTTGGCGGACGATAATGCTGCCAGCTGTTACGGTCTCACCACCATAGGCCTTGACCCCCAAATATTGAGGATTGCTGTCACGACCGTTACGTGAAGATCCGCCACCTTTGTTTGTTGCCATGGGTAAGTCCTTCTTATGTCTTTAGGCCGTTGCAATATTCGTAATCAACAGCTTAGTGAATCCTTGTCGGTGTCCACGGGTGCGGCGATAGCCCTTGCGGCGCTTTTTCTTAAAAACGGTAATTGATCGGGTTCGACCTTGCTGCACGATTTCAGCCGTGACCTTGGCCCCGTTAATGAGAGGCTGTCCAAGTAGAATACCAGCGTCACCATGCACGAGACGGACCTGGCCGAGTTCTACCTCAGCCCCGACGTCTCCTGGCAGCCGTTCGACCTGAACCGTTGCCCCAGCCTCGACTCGATATTGCTTTCCACCTGTTTCAACAATCGCGTACATATTATTCCTTTTCCGAGCGTGAAGAACGGTTCATTTAACATGGGGATGAGAGAGGTGTCAAGACATACCGGGAGCGACAAGCGAGTTGCTGAGTAGATATGGGCCCCTCTTTAGAGGACTAGGAGAGCGATCGTGCCGACACGTATGCTGAGCGCTACCATTGCGAGGGCATGTTTCCGGTATTTCCACGATACAAAATTGGGAGATGGCAACAAGATCATGTCGCACATCAACAAGTTTGTGATCCGTACCTATCATCGGATTCCCGTTCGCTGTGTTGTGTACTATCTGGGCGGGGATTTCCTCGGGAAAGGAACGGTGATAAACCTCTGTCGTAACGGGTTTCGCGTCCTGGGCGATCATCAAGTAGCCCCTGGGATGGAACTAGTCGTCCGGCTCACCCTTCCCGATAAAGATGAGCCGGTCGAAATTCAGCGTGTCGTTGTTCGATGGGTGCGCGGCCTGTTGTTCGGTGGCAAGGTCGTGACCATGAGTCCCAAGGGAGAAGAGCGAGTCGGAACGTTTCTGAGTGCCCGCCTGCGTGACTATTGCGCCTCCACGTAAGTGTTTCCATGACTATGTGAGTGGTTCGGAGTCAATTGCCAGCCTGGTTGCTTGACCCACGTTTGACCTCACGCTATAGTCCGTCACGCCAGCCCTCGCAGGCAGAATTTAGTACTATCGCTCGCTGGAGATTGTCTTCAATGTTGGAACCGGTTGAAAAGATCTGGATGGATGGGAAGTTTGTCGGGTGGGAGGAGGCCAATGTCCATATTCTCACCCATTCGCTGCACTATGGCCTTGCTGCGTTTGAAGGTATTCGGTGCTACAAGGGAAAATCAGGATCCGCAATCTTCCGGCTTCAGGAGCATATCGATCGACTGTTTGATTCGGCCCATATCGGCATGATGGCCATGCCGTATGACAAAAAGCAGATCACCGACGCCATTATTGAAACCGTTCGAGTCAATCGTCTTGATGCCTGTTACATTCGTCCATTGGTCTACATTGGGTATGGGGCGATGGGCATCCATCCAGGGGAGAATCCGATTCGGGTGGGCATTGCTGCCTGGAGGTGGGGCGCCTATTTGGGGGATGATGCATTGGCCAATGGGATGCGTGCCTGCATCTCATCCTTTACGAGGCACCATGTGAATGTGTCCATGACCAAGGGGAAAATATCCGGGTACTATGTGAACTCCATTATGGCCAAACGGCAGGCGAAGGCCGATGGATATGATGAGGCGATTCTTCTCGATCCGGAAGGTTATGTTGCCGAGGGAACAGGAGAGAATGTGTTCATCGTTCGACGGGGCGTGCTCAAGACGACGCCGTTGACGTCGGTGCTTGAAGGGATTACGCGAAACTCCGTCATCCAATTGGCTCAAGAACGAAACATCGTCGTGGTGGAGGAACGATTCACGCGCGATGAAATGTATATTGCCGACGAAGTATTTGTGACGGGAACCGCTGCAGAGTTAACCCCCGTCCGAGAAATTGACAATCGGCGTATCGGAAATGGTACCCCTGGATCGATGACACGTGCCCTCCAAGACACCTTCTTTTCAATCGTGCGTGGGGAAGACCTCGCGCACGAGTCCTGGCTGACTCGTATCTGACACCTCGCAGGCCGAAAGGCATCAACCGTCAATCGAGTGAAATGGAACCGGGACTCTCTCGATCGCCCAATGACGCCCTGACGAAGAACAGGTCAGTGGCCCGCCGCTGGGGTTTCCCCAGAAGGATGCGAATCTCCTGAAGGTTGAGCGGGTGAAGCAGCCGGGGGAGCCGAGGGAGCTGTGGGTTCGCTCTTGGGCTGCATATCGATGACGGTCGAAGAGAAGTTTCGTTGCTTGGCTAAAATGGCTAGACTGAGCGATGTCACCATGAACACGGCCGCCACAACGACCGTCAGCTTGCTCAGAAAGTTTGCTGGGCCACGGCTGCCGAACACCGTCTGACTGGATCCACCAAACGAGGCACCGATTTCCGCCCCCTTTCCCGATTGGAGAAGAATCGCCCCAATCATCAGGAAGCAGATAAAAACATGGACAATAATCAGCAACGTATACAGCATGAGATCTCAGACTCCGGTGGATCGCGCAACAGAAGCGACTGTTGCAATTGTAGCAAAGGACTCGACTTGGAGACAAGCGCCACCGATGAGTGCGCCGTCGATCTGGTCCGAGGCCAGTAACGATTCTATATTTTGTGGCGTGACGCTTCCTCCATAGAGAATTCTCGTGCAGTCGGCGACCGCGGGAGAGGCTACGGTGGCAAGGACTTGCCGAATCGTCCGGTGGGCGGCAATGGCTTGCTCAACCGTCGCCGACTTTCCCGTACCGATGGCCCAGACTGGTTCATACGCGATGGTGATGGTGGCCAACGCTTCCGTGGCAAGGCCGGACAGACCGTCGTGCACTTGCTGTGTCAGTACGTGGTCGGTCGTGCCGTTGTCTCGTTGTGCAAGTGTTTCACCGATGCAGAGGATGGGGCGCAACCCGTGCTTGAGCGCCGCTCGAATTTTCTTCTGGATCAGGTCTCCCCGTTCGCCAAAGAGCGTTCGCCGCTCTGAATGCCCAACAATGACATAGCGACAACCGAGGCCCTTCAGCATCGGTGCAGAGACTTCTCCCGTGTAGGCACCGTGATCCTCCCAGAACAGATCCTGCGCTCCAAGTTGAATCGGAGACGAGGCGCCCAGCACCAGGCGGACCGATTCGAGCGCAGTAAAAGGAGGGGCCACGACGAGCTCAAGGTTTGCAGGCTGAGCAGGAACACGGGCGAGTAGGTCGCGCATGAAGACAGTCGCTTCAGACGCGGTCTTGTTCATCTTCCAGTTGCCGACGATTAGGATGGTACGCACAGTGATTCTCGGATCTCTGTTGCTTTCTGATGATTATTGATCAGCTTGGACGATCAGGCAGTGCCGCGAGACCTGGAAGGATTTTGCCTTCCAGCAATTCCAGCGCCGCGCCACCTCCGGTCGAGATGAACGACATGCTCTCCGAGACCCCAGCCCGATGAACGGCCAGCGCCGTCTCACCACCGCCGACGATCGTGAGGGCGTAGGCATCGGCAATCGCATGCGCCATCGCCATGGTGCCTCTGGCGTAGGCGTCGATTTCAAACACTCCCATCGGTCCGTTCCATAGGATAGTTTTCGCGTTTTGGACCGCCTCATTGAAGAGTTTGACGGAGGCCGGCCCGATATCAAGGGCATACCATCCTTTGGGGATCTCTTGTACCGGGACTATTTTTGTTTCAGCGCCAATCTCTCGGCTGGCTGCGACAACACAATCGACGGGCAGGTAAAATTTGACTCCGCGTGAGAGGGCATGCTCTTCGATTCCTCGGGCAAAATCCAACATGTCCATTTCGCAAAGGGAATTGCCGATCTCCATGCCCTTGGCCTTCAAGAACGTAAACGCCATGCCGCCGCCGATGATGACCTTATCGACCTTCTTCCCGAGGTTTTCGATCACACCAATTTTGCCGGAGACCTTCGCGCCCCCCAGAATCGCGGCAAACGGCCGAACAGGATTGGCGACGGCACCTTCAAGGTACTCGATTTCTTTCTTGAGAAGAGCCCCTGCCACTGAATCCTTGATGTGTTTGGTGATCCCAACCGTCGACGCATGGGCCCGGTGTGCCGCCCCGAACGCGTCATTGATGAAGACATCGCCCAGCGAGGCAAGGGCTTTGGCGAAGGCGTCGTCGTTTTTTTCCTCCCCGGCATGAAAACGAAGATTTTCTAGCAAGAGGACATCTCCGTCCTTCATCTTGGCGACCAGCTTTTCAACGGCCGGGCCGATACAGTCCGGAGCGAAGATCACCTCTTTCCCGAGCAGTCGTCCCAGGCGTTTTGCAACTGGCGCCAGGCTGTATTTGGGGTCGAAGGCACCCTTCGGCCGGCCGAGGTGAGAGCAGAGAATGACTTTGGCGCCTTCATCGACGACGCGATTGATGGTCGGCAGGGTCGAGCGAATGCGGGTGTCGTCAGTAATTTGCAGCGATTCATCGAGCGGCACATTGAAATCGGCGCGGATGATCACGCGCTTGCCACGAAGCTGCACATCGTCCATGGTCTTCTTGTGCAAGTTCATGAGGCGCTCCTCCCGTAGGTGCTGTGAACTGATAAAGTTGGTTCAAGAGACGGATTCGTGTAAAGCCCGCCCCATCATCCCTGGTGCCGCATTCAGTGAGTAATAGATTTTCCGGCCAGGACCTTGACCAGGTCGCGGACTCGGCATGAATAGCCCCATTCATTGTCGTACCACGCCGTCACCTTGACCAGACGCTTGTCCACGACGTTGGTCAACGGGGCATCGACGGTGGCCGAGTGAGGGTCTCCTTTTTGGTCGATCGAGACGAGGGGCTCTTCAGAGTACTTGAGAATGCCTTTGAGCGGACCGTCCGCGGCCTTCTTGAAGGCCGCGTTGACGGATGCGATATCGCAATCTCTCTCAGTTTCAACGGTCAGATCGACCAGCGAGACATTCGGGGTCGGGACACGAATGGCAAGCCCGTCCAATTTACCCTTGAGTTCAGGGATGACCAGATGCAAGGCCTTGGCCGCTCCGGTGCTCGTAGGAATCATCGACATGCCGGCCGCTCGAGCGCGCCGCAAATCTTTATGAGGCAGGTCCAGCAGTTGCTGATCGTTGGTATACGAATGGATGGTGGTCATGACCCCGTGCTTGATCCCGAACGTTTCCAACAGAACCTTAGCCACAGGCGCCAGACAGTTAGTCGTGCAGGAGGCATTGGACACAATGTGGTGGGATTTGGGATCGAACTTGTTTTCGTTGACACCAAGTACGATGGTCACATCGGGATCTTTCGACGGGGCCGAGATAATCACGTGTGTGGCGCCGGCAGATAAATGTTTGCCTGCCTCGTCTCGGTCGGTAAATCGGCCTGTCGATTCGATCACCACGTCCACGTTCAGCGCTTTCCAGGGCAGCTCTTTCGGGTCTTTCATCGCGAGCACTTTGATGGGGGTCCCATCAACGAAAATTTGGTCTTCCTTGGCCTCGACAGTGGCCGGAAGGGTCCCGTGTACGGAGTCATACTTGAGCAGGTATGCGAGAGTCTTGGCGTCTGTGAGATCGTTAATGGCGACGATTTGCAGATCTTTGTCGCCCATCGAGGCGCGGAATACGTTGCGTCCGATGCGTCCGAATCCATTGATTCCAACTCGAATGGCCATAGCGTAATCCTCTACATAATAATGAATGGGTTCAGTATAACCAGGTGTTTCGCTGGAACAAGTGATAGTATCGATGCCTTCTCCTTCTTGTCAAGGTTTCGCATTGTTGCCGTAGAAATCCGACAGTCCAGCGTAGACTCTGGACATGGATACAAGAACACGCATCATTGTCGCAGCCGAACTGGCGACTCAAGGGTTCTCGGTTTCCG
>Ga0224495_10001332_pt1 | contig 17421 bp, 18 predicted proteins | sample SF_Jul11_sed_USG_FD_168128 | JGI IMG/M metagenome (GOLD analysis project Ga0224495, IMG submission 168128) | Sediment microbial communities from San Francisco Bay, California, United States - SF_Jul11_sed_USGS_4_1 | ecosystem: Environmental > Aquatic > Marine > Sediment | place: USA: California... | reverse complement strand
CAATAACGCGAATCATGTAGCCGCTTCCATCACTAAATGCAGTCGTATTCCAAGCGTACTCTGGAATTGAAAGATCTAGAGCCAGAGTTAGCCAATCGGTGCCATTGTTTGTACTATAGAAGACATCATAGCTCAGAACATCGTTATCAAAGTCAACAGCAGTCCAAGTAATAACCTGGGTTCCATTCAATGTTTCACCGCCATTGGGGAATGTGAGATGAACAGTGGGAGCACGATTCTCAACCAACCAGAAGAAGGCATTCGAAATGAGTCTGTCGTTATCAGAATCATAGAGTTGTATTACTCCATCTGAATCTGGATCGCCTCCTTGAACAAAGTTGACATCTGTCAAGAAAACTACTCGACCTTTGTTAAAGGTGGTTGATGCGAAGACAGTAACGCCATTCGCAGGGCCTTTGTATGATATAGTTTGATTGCGCCAGAATGCAGTACCGTCTGTATCAGTGTGTATTAGTGGAGTACCTGCGCCAATAGAGGCAAAACCAGTGCCTCGGTCAATCTCGATTCTATCCACGCCTGTCATAATTGGATGATTAGCAAAATGACTTGTGTTATAAACAAGAAGAGATGGAAACACTAGCCAGTTATCTGTATCATCAAGATATGATTGCGTTGTATTCAGCTCGAGGCCAAATTCAGATCCAATCGATGCTGATTCATTGCCATACATTCCCCAGTCACCTATTATAAAGAGACTTTTCCCGTTGGCAACAAAGTCAACTATCGGATCTATCTCATTTGAGTTGTATGTACTTGATCCGCTCATCACGAAGAGTACGTCGGCTTGCAATACCAGCTGTTCATAGAAGGCTGTCATCCAATGGACTGTATAGCCATTCAATGTTAGGAAATAGGCAAAATCGAGATTAGCCCCTTCGACTGTACCATATGGAGAATGGGACTCATCGAAAAGCACCATTTTTTCCTCAATCCCGGCAGCAAGTAACCACCGAACAGCATTCATGGCGAAGTAACCATTGTTTGCTTCTTCTATGTTAACTGTACCATCACTGTCGCTGTCTGCAGTCCCTACTAAGAAGCTACCATCACCAACGACAATGACTCGTCCTTTCTGATGTGTTGATGCTGCAGAAATGACAGCATCATTTGCAGGGATTCCCGCAAACGTTGCTGTACCATCATTGTCTGCGGTGTACAAGGGGTACGCGGACTCAGGAACTTGTATAAATGCAGTTCCAGCGTAAATCTCTAATTCTGTTGCTACGATTGTTGCAGAATGATTGTGGGTATTCTCACTATCGAGTATGACCCACCATTGGTTTACACTATAATCATCTGAATCAGTAAGGTATGATGTCTTATTTCGAACATACCCAAACCTCTCAGTAACTGGGTCCATTTCATTGCCAAATGATGACCATTCTTGAGCAACAAAAAGACCGCCACCATTATTGACAAAGTCCTCGATTTGATTGACTTCTGTCGTGTTATACAGAATACTACAATAGGTTATGACCAACACATCGCATGCAGCAAGCAGAGCTGGATCAAAGGTCGACATTGTTGAAACTGCGAAGCCTTGTGATGCTAAGAGTATTGCAAAGTCGCTAAGCTCGACCGGCACATGATAGTCCTGTCCATGCGAGGCGTCGACTACAACATGATGGTGTAGTCGAATACTGTTTCCAAGCATTTTGATACAATTAATTTCTGTGGAGTAGAAGTCAAATCCTAGCAAAACTAAATGACCTTTCCCAATTACCTTATGAACAACCATAGAGCTAAGAGCGTCGCCAACAACATCTACACCATCAGATGTAACATAGCCTATTGCTCCATCTGGAGTTACGAAAGTGGAAGCTACACCCAGAGCAAGTGCATCGTCGTATTCATGAACATCCATTGGATCGGAATAGCGATCGTAGAAACCAGTGACAGTTACTAGCCCAGAGGCATTCAAAATTCGACTTGTTATACCGAATGCATCAGCAGGCGCATTCAAAGGTCCATAGTAATCCATTGTAATAACAATACCGCCATCAGTAATGTATCCATTAAGGATTGTTGACCAGGCGTTTCCAACAGCTGTCATGTTCGATACATATGCATTCTCTTGCTCAGGAATCAGTAAAATATCAAACTCATTGATAACCGAAGCAAGTCCGTGATAGTCAGTTAAATTTGAGTAATGATATGATGTGCCATATTCAGCGTCTATTGCGCTCATCATATGATCATACTCCCCTCCGGTACTCAAATCAGCAAATTGTGTATACACAAGTATCGAAACAGGGTCATTCCTCCTTGACTGACCATATTCATCATCAGCAAGTGAAGCAAGTCTTTCATTTCCCTGTACACGAGAATTCGTAGGCGCTAAGTTGCCCCCAACGAGAAGCACAGGACATAGAAAGAGTGTGAGCATCACTACTGTGATTAATCCAATTCTAATTCTATTCATTCAAGCATCTCCTATTCGGTCTATTGCATAACGGATACTGTATAAGCGTGCATTTGATCATCAAAAGCCACACTGTATTCCCATGTCAGTATGACGCGAATAATAACCTGGAGTCTAAACAAACGTATATCAACTTTGTTAGATAAATACCCGCAAAAGAAAGATGAGCATGAGGGAATTCACCTTCCACTCATGCTTTTCTTGGTATTGAATTCGCGCTCCGTTTTCTGATTATCCTATGATGAATTCTGAAAAGGGGTTATTCAATAAGCTGTTTAGAATTGCAGATTATGCACCCGCCCAGCCTAAGCCTTGCTGATCTTTAACGACCGTTAATCGACTATTACTAGAGTTCTTTCTAGAAGTTCTCGAGTTATTATGTCGTCCTCTCTTTCTCTCATGTTCGTGTCTGCTAGAGTGATTATGTCTACCCATTATATCACCTCCTGACACGATACATAAGCGAAGATTGTTTTGCAACAAACTGAAAAGTCAGTATCTGTGAAAAAATCGAACAGGCTGATAGTACCAAGCTTCCCAACTTGGATTGTATGTGATCTATTGAATTTAGGTTGAGTTATACTTCGCTTCATGATAAGGCTTCATCGCCTTGAAATATTTCGCGCATCAAATCAAAATAAATGTTGATAATAGATGTTTGACCCTCATAACGCCACTCTCAGACACAATGGAAGCAACTCTTTAAAATTTCACAGATGAAAGTGAGGAACTTATTGAAGAAGTGTCCAGGCTGATCAGAAGCGAGTACCAATCCCTTTTGAAACTTTGATTTTCTTAGTAAACAGTTTCACATCTGTGCTTTCTTAAAAAATATCAATTAATGAGTTACAAAATTGTCATAGCATCTATTGGTTTGGTTAACTTCTTAAGTAATGCAATATCTTTGACCAATCAGCGTTTGTGACAAGACCGAAGAAATCAGGGTGAAGTTATTTGCCAGAGAAAATCTATATGATTAGCTGTAGAGAAGACCTTGTAGGTCTCGGAATGGGTCGGATGAGAACATCAGTTGACGGCCTCGATGAGGCAATGCTTTCACTTGACTGGTCTAAAGTAAGATTTGTACCTGTGGTTGCAGCAGAGAAAGTGAATTTCCAGATCGGAGAATCCAAAATCGTTACCATAAAACCCATCGCTGTTCCTGCATATTCAATTGTTTTCCAATCGTTTTATGGATCAAATGGTATGGGGGATCTTGGTTGCATTGGGTGCATGGAGATGAAATTGTATTATGAGGATAAAACAGCAAACAAGTCAATGTTCAGTTCTCGAATCAATGCTTCTGTTCTTCCTGGCGATCTATTGGGTCAAGTTCTTATTGTTCCTGGAAAGAAGCTTTAGATAAAATCGAACAATCGAAATCATTCAGGTTGTATTCTGACTACCGGTGAAAAATCCATATTTTCAAAGGGATATGACTTTGTCAGCTTTCTCCATGAGGATATTAATAACTTCAGGATAGTCAATTAGGTTCACATCAAAAGCTAAGCGCTCAGTTATTCCTCGTTCTTCAACATGATGTTTGAGTGCATGGATTTTTAGTTTGAGCTCTTTTATCTCGTTAGACGCAGAACATCCTTTATCCACAAGATAGACTCCATCCTGTATAAGCAGCAGTTCCACTTCAACATCGATACTTCGAAGGCTAGAAACTATTTCTCTGACGCTAATATAATTATTCGAGAGCCATATCAAGTACTTCATTCTCTTTTCCTCCTCAGAATGTTATTACTACATCGTTCTCAACGAATGCCTTCGCCACATCTCCTTCATCGAGAACTTCTACTTCATCAAAAATCTCCTCTGGAGTGATTTTTTTCTCATCAAGAGATTTCTTGCTTACGCAAATGCGTCCGTCAAAGCTTTCAAATGTCGACTTGAACATTCGAATTGGAACAGTATCCTGATCATTCAAAAGACCGTAAACACCATCTCCTACAAAGAGCATTTGAGCTGAATGATCCATACCAAACATACCTACAGCTGCACGCCATCCCTCGGCAGCAAATATTTTTCCAAAAGGCTTGCTAGCAATAAGAATTAACACATTTCTTTCTCTGAAATCCATTTCAATCACTCCTATATCGAAAAGGTGAGAAATCGATCAACTTCGCCAATCTGCTCTGCAAACTCAGTGAGGCCACTAACTTCAACGCTTTCAACAAAGTCACTGCCTCTCTGATCAAATCCACGAGCAGATGTGCAGAGACCGCATGCTTGGAACTCAACGCCTTCATTAGCAAGCTCCAGCAACTTGTCATTCATTGGTCTATCAGGATCTGGATCTTGGTTTAATTTCGCATTATTAACGCCATCCACAAAAAGGAAGACTTTCACAGCATACTCCTTCTGGAGAGCTGCTTTGCATAAATTATAGAAGGTATGGCTGTTTTGGAAAGTGTAGGGCGAAGTCATCAATAAGATGCCTAGCGTCTTTTTTTCCATGAGTAACATCTCCTTAGTAAGTTGAAGGCATTGATAAACTACTTGTTAAAAAGCATACTCTTGAAGTGCGATAGCTTTCTGAAAAAAACATACCTAGACCTGTTAGTTACACAATTAAACCAGATGGAAAACGATGATTTTAGGAAATCGCATCTCTCTTGTAGTGCTTCCAAATACCTTTGAATATATTTACAGGAGGGACTTCCTTTTGGTATTGTGCATACTGCTCAAGGAATTTAGTTAAATTTGCTTTCTCTTCACGACGGAGAAGAATCATCACAAGAGGAACGATAGTAACCGCACATAATCCACTGAACCAAGATTGTGAAATGAGAGCGAGAGATATTGACATCAACATGTAGCCCACATAAAGAGGATGTCTAATAATCCCATACACTCCTTTCGTTACAATCATTGTTGTGCTGACTAAGCTCTTTCCCTCGGGTATATGCCCATAGACGCTCAAAGCCCTCAGTGAGAGCGTTTGAAGCAAAAAACTAGGAATCAATAATATCCAACCTAGGCTAAATATAATGATATTCAGTCCATAATTATCGAAGTAAAATAGCAAAAGCAGCTGCAATAAGAATAGAAGACCTGACAATGATTCGATAGTATTATCGGAAGGGTTCATTTTTCTGTTTTACTCTTCACAGCAGAAATCATAAAGTCTTTGCGCAAGTAATGAAGGTCTATGAATGTGATTCAGTAAGATTGAATACATGATAACTGAAACCATTCTACAGACTAAATTTCACAAGTTGGAGATTTTGAAGATGGAAGAGATTAATATAAAATACATTGACAAAGATGACAAAGAACGCAAATTCGAGGTAGATGATGTAGCATTAACTACTCTTGATCTCTCACGACATAATATAGTTACAATTCATCTTGAATCACTATCTAGTCTTGAAAATCTTCAGAATATTCAACTGGCAAATAATTTAATCACGAAGATAGACCTGAGTGCACTTGCAGATTTGCCTGAACTTGAAATTCTTAATCTTTTCAAGAATGCTCTTTCTGCTATAGACCTTGAACAGCTTTCTGGATGCTCAAATCTGAAAGAACTCCATCTTGGCTCCAACAACTTAGAATATGTAGATTTGAGTCCCGTGGCCAAGTATAGGAGTCTTGCAAGACTTCGTCTTTTCAATAATCAATTGGCAGAATTGGATCTCTCACCACTCGCCTCATGCAAGACATTGGAAAGTCTAGAAATTGAAAACAACAAAATTGCAGAACTAGATTTATCAGGTCTCGGAGGTTGCACGAATCTTCAACAGCTAAACCTGATGTATAATTCATTAACACAGTTGGATTTGAAACCTCTTGCTAATTGTAAAGAATTGAAATTTCTATATCTTCATCATAACAGACTAAGCTCAATAGATTTGCGTCCTTTAGAGAATTGCAGTGATTTTCGAATACTGCGGCTAGGAGGAAATCAATTGAAGCATATTGACCTCATGCCGCTTGAAGCGTGTTCTCAATTGCGACGTCTTGGTCTAGCGATGAATGAGATTGAAGAATTAGATCTGTCACCTCTTGAAAACGCCAAAAAACTCACAGCATTGGATATTGCGGGGAATAGACTTACCTCTATTGACCTTGGTCCTCTTGCAAACTGCAAAGAACTAACCGAACTGTATCTCTATAGTGAACATCCACATGAGAATCAATTCAAAGAGGTCAATATATCACCGTTGTTTAAATGTTCAGAATTAGAAGATGTGAGCATAGCTGATGAAACAAGAATCTTGGCAAAAGCAAGACTTCAGAATTCTGAAGATATACCACTTGCAATTGAAGAGATAATCAATGATGATAGAATTGATTGGGTGTAGTTCAGTAATTCTCCAAATCTAGTGGATTTATATATCACTAAAGCAAAGTCTTGCGCTATCTAAATCTGAGGAACGAATGGTATGTCCGAGAGGGTATATGATATCAATAAGATAATAGAATCCTATTTGAAATATCTTAATGGCCCCCTCGGAAAAGGAGTCATGGAGTATCTTTGGGAGGGTGCGAGTTTTACTGTCCGTACGAAACATGAAATGCTTCAGGTATTAAAATATGGAGGAAAAGCTGTAATCAATGTTATTGAAGAAAATGATATTGCATCTTCTGATGTGATAAATGAATTATCTTGATGTTTAAGAGGAAATAAGGAGATTAATATTTAATCGCGTGCAAGTTTACTTTGAGATGTGGATAAAATGGTTGTTGAAATGGATGATGCCACTCGAGAACAAGTCAAAGAGATGTTTGAAGCTTTAGTAAATGAGGTCACAATACATCTGTTCATTGAGAGTGAAAAGTGCCTGTATTGTAATGATACTCGCGATATGGTAGAGATGGTTGCAGAACTATCTAAACTGATTAAGGTAGTGAAACATCAGGGAGCTCTTGATACTGATCTTGCGATAAAGTTAGGAGTCAAGCATCACCCTGCTATAGTTCTGCATGGCAAAGATGAGTATAAAGTGAAATTCTACGGTATACCTGCAGGTCATGAGTTTGGAGCACTCATTGGGGGTATTATTGACGTTTCAAATGGAACAGTACCATTGCCGCCAGATATTATCGAGGATATTCGTGCAATTGACAAACCAATTCACATCCGAGTATTTGTAACTCCTCAATGCCCGTATTGCCCAGGCATGACTAGACTTGCTCATCAGGCAGCGATTCTAAATCCTCTGATTGATTCAGAGATGTTTGAGTCACTTGAAATGCAAGAAGAGGCAGCCAAGTTTGAAGTGTTTGGCGTTCCAAAGACAATATTCAATGATAAAGTCACTGTCGAAGGTTTAACTCCCCCTGAAATGTTTGTTGAGAAATTATTTGAATCGATAGAGTGATTCTAGTCTGAGGAATACACTGATACATAGGAGTTCTAATGCACCATGGAAACTCAATCATATGTTATCATACTCCGACCTGCTAATGAGTATGGAAATCCAGGCACAAATGAACGAGTCAATGAGCATTTTGAGTATCTCAAAGGTCTATTGGAAAAAGGAGTACTTACAATGGCAGGCAGATTTTCTGAAGTCCTCATCGGCCTTGACATTATTGAAACACCTTCACAAGAAGAAGCTCTTCGAATCATGAAAGATGATCCCGCTGTCAAATCTGGAGTGTTCCATGCGGAATTGCACCCTTGGCGGATTGCTCTCAAGGCTAAATGAAACTTACAAGATGAGTGCTCTATTCTTCTTGTCGACATGAGAAGATAAACTCATTCTCGTTAACATATCTGTATGCTTGATATGCCGCATTTACACCTTCTGCGACACCGGTTATTGCCTGCTTGAACTCGCTATCTACAACATCACCTGCGGCAAACACACCTTTAACATTAGTACGGCTCGAACGATCAATCATAATCTCGCGTTTCTCATTGAGATTAACACCCAATTTCGCAGCAAGTTCAGAGTAAGGTATTCCACCAATTGCAATGAATATTCCATCAAGGGTCAACGTGTCTGAACCGTGATATGAGCGATCCAACTTCACTCCTGTGACTTTATTCTGACCAAGTATCTCAGTAACATTTGTGTTCGTAATGACTTCGATTTTGGACTCTCTTTCTATCCTTGTTGCATTGATTGGTTCAGGACGGATTTTTTCACGTCTATAAATAATGTACACCTTTGGACAATATTTCGCCAGGAGAAGCGCTTCCTTCGCAGCGCTGTCACTGCCGCCTATAACAGCAACGACCTTATCTTTGTATAACGGGGCGTCACACAGGGCACAGTAACTCACACCTTTGTTTTTCAACTCATCATGTCCAGGAACTTCTAATTCGCGCTCCTTCATCCCTGTGGCAATAATAATTGATTTGGCAAGGAATGACTTGTTCTCTGTAACAATGTAAAAGAAATTCTGCTTGTCTCTGAAAATATCTGTTACTGTTCCTGTTTCACTAAAAATGGGATAATCATGAGCATGTTCCTTGATCTTATCTGCAAGTTCTTTGCCAGTAAGTTGAATATAGCCTGGATAATTTGCGACATCATCAGTGAGAGTGATAGTGCCACCATCAACATTACCTATCACGGCTACACTAAGATCGAGTCTTGCAGCATACATAGCTGCCCCATATCCCGTGACTCCTGAACCAATGATTACTAGGTCGTACATCTTGTCACACTCCCAATTGTCGTTTTATCCGTCGCTCGGCTCGACTATCAAAGCCTATGAATATTCCATCACCTATCACAGTAACGGGAACGCCTAACTGACCGCTCTTTTTCTTTAGTTCTGCAATTGCTTCAGGTGATGTCAGAATACACTTATCTTCAAAATCGATTTTGTTCTCTTTTAGGAATGCTTTGAGTTTTTTCGAGTGAGGGCAATCCGGTGCAGTGTAGATGGTAGCCTTAGGCATTTCTGACCTCTCCAAAACTTTGTTTGAGCAGGACTCTCAATGGCTATCTTCATTGATATATATTGTGAAGGAGCAACCAATAATTGTCCAAATTGTCCCTTAGTGAACAGTCTTAAGTAACAGAAAGAATTAGTATGCCATCAAATACTGGAGCGTACCAGATTGGATAAGCAAGAGACTCTAAAGTTCATTGATAAACAGATTGATCTTGAACTGAGGATTATTGAGATTGTAAAGGAGAATGTGGAAAAACTCGGCAATGCCTTTGTCAAGGACTTGCTTCTTGGAATCTCAACAGACTCCAAAAAGCACGCGGTACTTCTGAAATCTCTTAGAAAGGCAGTGGAAGGTCCTACTCCCTTCATCAGCGAGAAAGAACGTGACAAGATAGCTAAAGGTATCGAGGCTCACATCAAAATGGAGGAGGAAGCTGTCAAAACCTATGGTGAGCTCGTTGCTAAGAGTACAGATGACCAAGTCAAAACAATAGCTAGTATGATTCGTGAGGATGAGCTAAGACATCATGCATTGCTCAAAGAACTTCATAAGGCAGTCATAGAACCTGAAACTCTTACTGAGGATATGATTTGGGATACTATGTGGAAGGATACACCATGGCACGGTAGCCCTGGTGGTTAATCATCCTTGTATATCATGTCAGAATTAATTCATTGTTACAAATAGTTAGAAAACTACTATTTGCTAAGCCTTATGTTCAATAAAGCATCCAATAAACCAATTTTGAATTGAGAGTTACTGAGGTTTTAGAATGACAGTTGAAGATGTGAAGCGTTCGGAGACAGGAGATGCCTTACTACTAGCAAATGAGGCTGTTGTACGTGGGGCATTAGAAGCGGATGTGAAGATTGTAGCCTTTTACCCGGGCTCGCCAACTTCTGAGATTCTGGATACGTTCAGTGAAGTTCTTGACCATTTTGGAGATTATAAGATGCATATTTCCGCTAATGAGAAAGTCGCTCTCGAAACTGTGGCAGGCGCCTCTATGGCTGGGCAGAGATCATTCACATCCATGAAGAGTGTTGGTATGAATGTTGCGAGTGACTCCATGTTCAGTATCGGGTATACAGGACTGAATGCGGGCTGTGTTTGTCTGATTGCAGATGATCCATATGCTCACTCATCGCAATCTGAACAGGATGGACGATATTTTGGTGAGGCTGCGTATGTACCAATGTTAGAACCATCTACAGCTCAAGAGGCTCTTGATATGACAAAATGGGCATTCGAGGTTTCCGAAAAGCACAAGACACTGGTTCTCTTGAGAACAACAACAAGAGTCAATCACCAACGTGGGATGGTTAAGCTTGGAGCGCTCAATAGAACACCCTTCAAGAAGAATAAGTGGCAAGATGTCAAGGGACAATACTTCACAGTAGGCTCAGTTGCACGAGCACTTAAGGCAAAATTATTGGAAAAGACGAAAGCTGTGAGAATGGATTTCGAGAAGTCCGCCTTCAATAAACTTGTACCCGGAAGCGGCAAAGTGGGGATTCTCACATCTGGAGTCTGCTATTTGCACACAATGGAAGCACTGCAGAATCTGAAAATCAAACTTCCAGTCTTCAAACTTGGAACACTCTTTCCTCTTCCAGAGCGCAAACTTTCGGAGTTCTTGAAATCTCTCTCAACTCTTATTGTCATAGAAGAATTAACGCCATATCTTGAAACTCGAATATCGGCATTGGCTCACCTCGTGAATCCATCACTAAGCATTATTGGTAAGAAAACAGGGCACTTCAGCGAGATGCTTGAGTATAATGTTCCGATTGTTGAGAAGGTCCTAGCTGAAGTAATGGGTATGAAACCCACTGTCGATTACGATGCAATACTAAACAGAGCTGGGGAGCTCAAGAAAATCCTTCCAGAGAGGCCTCCAATATTCTGTCCTGGGTGTCCGCACAGAGGTACTCTATGGTCATTTAGACAAGCTCTACAGCAATTGAAAATCAGAGATAATATAGTTTTCAATAATGATATCGGTTGTTACTCCATGGCGTTCCTTCCACCCAATGAGTTCAGTGATTCGATGCTAGCAATGGGCGCTTCAATAGGCGTATCTGCAGGCATGGAGATGGCACTTGAAGATAGAGTGATTGCTATGGTAGGTGACAGCACTCTATATCACGCGGCACTTCCAGGTATCATCAATTTAATTCATCATAATTCGAATGTAACACTCTTCGTTCTAGATAATTCAGTGACTGCTATGACCGGACAACAGTATAATCCAAACTCAGCCTTTAATGCTGGTGGCCATCCAGCTCAGAAAATAAACATGGAAAAGATGTTTGAAGCATTAGGAGCCAAATCAGTCACAATAATTGATCCATACGAAACACGAGATTGTATCAATCCCATAAAGAAAGCAATTGAGGCCGACGGATTTAATGTTATCATTTCACGTCGTGAGTGTGCGCTCTATGGAGATAGATTAAAGAAACAGGCCGGTGAGAAGATAATCCCAAGTGAGAATGTCAAAGATACATGTCGCGGTATTTACGCCTGTGTAAAGGAATTCTATTGTCCAGCAATTATCGTGGATGAGTCTGATCATAAGATGACGATACAACAGGACCTTTGTGATGGCTGTCTAGAATGTCGGCAAGTCTGTCCTGTAAACGCTCCTAGACATGTGGAGGTGCAGAAATAATGAAGAAAGGTGAAACCTACAGCATTATCTTCTGTGGTGTTGGCGGTCAAGGTTTAATGTTACTTTCAGCAATTCTTGGAAAAGCAAGTCTAGATTCCGGACTTAAAGTGCTGACTGGCGAACAACACGGTCTCTCTCAAAGACAAGGTTCTATCTATGTTCATTTTCGAATTGGAGATCCAATCTCACCTCTGATCCCATATGGAAAGGCAGACATGATGATTGCTATGGAAGCCACTGAAGCACTTCGGTATATAGAGTATCTGAAGGACGATGGAGTGGTGATTATGAGTAATCGTATAATGCCCGCAGTCACAGAGACAAGAATGGTTGCTCTGGACAAGGAGAAGAAGACAAAGTATCTTACTGTTGAACAGATAGTTGAAAAACTCAGACAGGTAACGAAAAGAGTAGTTCTTCTTGATTCACTTGAGCTTGCAATCAAAGCCGGTAATCCCAGAACAGAAAACTCAGTTCTCATAGGAGCAACTGTTGCTTGCAAGGATTTTCCAATACCTGCAGAGGAGGTTAGGAAAGCAGTTATGGCATTAGTACCACCGAAGACGCAAAAAGCTAATTCTAAGGCATTCGATCTGGGACGAGAAACTAGTTCCGGGTGTTTGGGAATTTAGTCTATCGTTTCCTGACAATCTTTGTCACAATGATTGCAGCCACAGCAGCACCCGCAATTAAACCAACGATGAGGACAATTAGCAATGGATTATCAAAGAGAGCATTATGTGGTTCAAGAACAATAACATATACGTCATCATAGGCGGCGTTTCCTCCAATATCAACAACGGTTATGTGGTAAGCGTACTCTCCAACCTCGAGATTATCAACTTCGATTGTGAATTCCTCAGTAGTGGTATTCCAATCCCCACTTAGTACTTCTGTGCCATCTTTCTGAATCTGATAACTCACAGGATGGTCGTCTGATGCGACCCACGTAATATTGTAGCCAATATCGCCAAACACATACTCAATATCCTCTGGTTGATTGAGAATTGGATTCGTCCGATCAGTATATTGTTCAATCCCCAATCGCTCCAAAGTGATTTCCCCCGTTTTCACTTGTGTAGTTCTGTTGGTAGTAATAACTGAGTAGTGTGATATGAATCCGTCTACTTTAAGGTAATCCACATGGACTGCGATTGAATATTTTGAGAATAGTGTCCAACCTTCTCCAGATATGGTCCAGTTATCATCTTCCCAACTGTATCCCCAGAAGTACTCATCATAATCATCGAATGTGAAGTTCTCCAACCCAAGAGTGTAAAAAGCCAGATAATTCAAGTATGTCCAATTGCCAATAGGAAGTTCGATATTATATGCGGCTATCAAAAGGAGGACCTCAATGCCCATCTCAGTTCCATTCGCGTAATATGCATCCAGAGTGGCAACAGGAATATCAGTCCAATTTGTGATAGAATCCGGAATCGGAGTGGATGCATTGGCTTCTATGTAAATTTCTTCGTCAATCATCAAACCATCTCCAAGAGCATGCAACACGAATTGGAACTCATCTCCAGTTTCAAATCCCCATTCAAAACCCTGGTTCGTAGAAGCTGTGACAGATGCGGAAAACATACACATACTTAGCAATAGAATCATCAGAAAAGATGCTGTAAGCTTCATTGACACCACCTCACGAAAATAATTTCCCTAAATAATCGTATGTGCAATTAATGTTAAAAGTAATTCTAGATACCAATTGCTATCTGAGTTTGATGTTTCGAAGAGGTAAATTTCGGTTCTGCACACTCCATAGAGTTATTAACAGCTCAAAGAGGACTACTATCTGAGGATTCTTCATTATGGTTAAGATTTACGATGCCATTATAATTGGAGGAGGTCCCGCGGGTTGCTCTGCTGCCTTGCATCTCGCATATCACAAACGCAGTGTGCTTGTACTTGATAGAGGCACAAGTCCCATGCATTTTCATACAAACTCAATCCTCAATTTTCCAGGATCAGTCTATCACGAAGGCAGAAGTCTCCTAAGGAGTATTCAAGGAGAAGCTCGTGCCGCTGGTGCTGAGTTTATCGCCGCTGATGTTATAGAAATTTCAGGACGTTATCCCGATTTCAAGATCAAGACGAGTCCGAGTTATCGTACTAATGATGAAAGTGAATATCATGCGAAACTACTTCTAATCGCCACTGGAACATCTCGAAAACATCCACGAGTCAATGGTCAATGGCGCGGGTGGTTGCCTGTTGCCAATGTCGGAAATGGAGCATTTTACTGCCCTGATTGTGAAGCACCGCTCTGTAAGGACAAGGAAGTCCTTATCGTGAATACTGGTTCAGTAGGAAGTGCGCTCCATGTGGCTAATTCACTCTCACGTTTTACGGACAAGATCCAAATTCTGATGACTGAAGATGCCTATGTTCCAATTGAAAATCAGGATCTCTCCAAGTTGGATAGTTCGCCCTTTCCTTGGACAAAGGGAAAAATCAAGTCTATTAGTTTCCCCAGACCAGGAGTTGTACAATCAGTTACTCTCGCTGATGGTCGAAAACTAAAAGCCAATGTATTCTTTGTTGCTTTTGTCGATGTTGCACGGTCAGAGCTTGCACAACAGATTGGCGTAGAAGTCGATGCAAAGGGGAATATACTTACAGACCATCGTGGTAAAACTAAGATTGAGGGAATTTGGTCTGCTGGAGATGTACGACCAATTACTCAACAAGTGGCTACGGCAGTAGGCACCGGAAATTACGCTGCTGTAATGATGAATCAATTTCTAGGTAATGCACACGAGCAAGAGAAGGAGTTCGATCATCCAGATCATCGACGAGCATTGCATATAGAATAATGCATTGATGTTTTCAGACCGTAACACTGAATAGTATGCAAAACAAAATCTTAAATAGTCGAACTTCTGTTAAATAAATAACAATAGTTAACTATTGATGATGGAGATGAGTAGATGAGTAGTTCAGAGATCATTAATATTTTCAGACAGCAAATAGATGTTGAGAAGAAAACTCTTGAAAAACTTGTCAATCTAGAGGAAGGAGCAAAAGAAACAGCAGTTCGCCTAGCCTTCATGGATCTACGCTTGGATACGTGGAAACATATGAAGTTTCTAGAAGGGATGATCGAACTGCTTACTACAACTCCTTGCGATGAGTGGTCTGCAAAAGTAGGGCGATATGCAGGAAGGGTTAAGCTCGAACGAGAGCTTGAGGCCCTCATTAAAGATGAGAACCAGATGATTTCGCTTTTAGATAAAGTTCTCAAAAAGATTGATGATCCGATTGCAAAGCTTCTGGTTGAACATATGCGAGATGAAGAAGGTACTCATCATGACGATCTCAAGAAGCTTGTTCATTTGATAAAAACGTCTCCACTGCAATCAAAGAAGGGGGAGAAGGGTACAGACATTGTCTGTGACCCTGAATAGGAATCAAAGATACTGGAGTGTTCGTAATTATGCCAACGCTAGACCATATTTCACATGATGCGAAGGGAGCATCCGAGTGCATTGAGAATATACCCCAAATGTATCGTGGTGGCTTTCTCCGACAAAAAGAGGAGTACTCACTTAACGCGAAAGCTTTGGAACGACTGAAGACATTGTGCAGAGATCACACATGTGCAATACTCTATGCTGATTGGTGTGGAGACTCGAGAAAAGCTCTCCCAGTCCTTGCACTCATTGAGGAAAACACGGGAAAGAAGATTCCCGCACTTGGCGGTATGACAAAGCCACCATATGGTTCAAACAAACTTTGGGCTGTTCCGCCGTCTCCGCAAGAAGTTGATATTTTTGGAATAACGAGTAGTCCAACAATCTTGATTTTCGACAAAAAGGGCGAGGAAATAGGCAGGATAAAAACCCGCCAGAGAATGACAGCCACGATAGAGGAAGAGATTGTTAAGATTATTGAAGATAATATGAAAAATCGCAGCAAATGATTACGTATACATTATCAGAAATATCAGAAGGTGAAATCAGAATTGATATTCACCACTGATAGTCTGCAACACCGCCTCCACTGGAAGTACTTTTGGTTTTTAGTATCAATATAACTACGATGACTATTACTCCAACTGAACCAAGAGAAATGATTATTGTCAAATCTACCGGAAATCCTTGAGGATTGACAATAACCAGAACTGAATCATTCACAAGATTTCCTGATGTATCATTAACAAAAATAGTATACAGATGAACGCCAGGAACTACCCCATTAAAAGGATAGACAATTGGAGAGCCATTCCATCTACCAAATGCCACCAATGTACCATTTTCGTATATCTCATACGCGGAGGGTTTCAAATCACTAGGAATCCAAGTTATTGAATTATTTTCTTGGCTAGGTTCTATAATGATGTCGAAAGGATGATCAATCTGAGGAGGAGTGGTATCAATAACTGACACATTCAGCATGTCTAATGTAAATAGATGTGATGTATCGGAAACGTTGAGAGTGAACAGGTATCGCCCCAAATCAAGTCCATCGATATTTATCACAATTTCAGACCCATTCCATGGCCTAAATTGAAGAATCTCGTCATCTCTTGAGATTGTGTAAAAGGCTGGATTAATGTCAAAAGCAGTCCATGTAAGGACATGATTCGTTGTTCCCAATTCATAGCTATAATCAGGAAGAGCCTGAATAGTTGGGGGAGTTGTATCTTCAACAGATGTACCTTCAATAAGAATATCCAAGACAAGGTTGCTTTCATAGTTGTAAGATTCTACATTCCAAAACATAATACCAACATAGAAAATCTCTCGATTTGGCTCAAACTGATTTTCATTGGCAAGAGTATAAGTTCCCTGGTCATCTTGACCTTGAATTGTATTTGTCGTTTCATTATGCCAGACACGAAAGTCAGCTTGAAGGGAACCTGAACGTGATGTTGTATGCACATAGTTCACTCCATCATCACCATATGCGACATCTGTCAAAAATGATGAGCTGTACCATGAATCAGTAATACTGACCCAATAGCTGACATTTTTGTCTTGGTCGTATAGGCCAACCTCAATGCCACCCGCATAATTCAATGTGCCTGGATGGTTCAATTCCACTTCAAAATTGAGCCCATACCCAACATACACAGGTTTCTCCAGTTCATAGAAAAACACTGAGCCATGCCATCTGCCTTCAGCGTATGGAATCGAACTTGAATAGATCGCAGACCCATCAGATAGAATGTCAACATCATCCTGAATGCCAGGAAGTCTAGGCTGTGGAGGGTCTGGATCAATTAACCATCCGCTGACATTGGAGCAGTCATGATGCCATGAAGTATCATTCACGAGTGAAGTTGTTTGCTCCATACTCAGAGAATTAGAGAGGTCGAATTCTCCAATGATGTTATTGCTGTTAATACAAGGAATCATCAAGAGCAATATCAAAGCTAAAATCATAGTACGTTTCAGCAACTCCTTATCCCCACTAGTTCGTAGAATT
>Ga0224495_10001331_pt1 | contig 17424 bp, 16 predicted proteins | sample SF_Jul11_sed_USG_FD_168128 | JGI IMG/M metagenome (GOLD analysis project Ga0224495, IMG submission 168128) | Sediment microbial communities from San Francisco Bay, California, United States - SF_Jul11_sed_USGS_4_1 | ecosystem: Environmental > Aquatic > Marine > Sediment | place: USA: California... | reverse complement strand
AGAAAAAAACAGGAAAGGTTACAAACCATACAAACTGCTCACGTGAATCGATCTGGGTTAAATAAACCAGAGAATTATTCAAAAGCATGACCGATGCAATTATGTGACGAACAACCTTGCCACTGTCAGGTTTTATATACATGATAATAACTGCAACAAGGCTGATGAAACCATATGCAGCTAAAACAGAAGCAAGCAAAAGTGATTTACCCTGAATATAATAGGTAACTGCAAATGTAAAGGTAATCGGGGGTATAAAAAGCAATCCTAAAAAAGTTACATTTTTTCTTAAATGTAACAATCCCTTGTGACCAGAGGGTTTATCTTTTTTAATTTTGTTATACAAAGCTAGTTCCCTGCTTTTGAACTCCTAAAGAGAGACACCTTGTCAAATATATAAGCCACGCCAGAAGCTGTTTTAATATAGAAACGCATTTACCAGAATATCGCAATCATACTAAAAATTTCAGTTCAATAAAATAATAATTTCGATTGATAATTTTATAAACAGTATAAGACGAATTCACCGAAAAAATAAATATGTTCTATAAAAAATATTCGAAATAAAAATATTCTAAAAATATTCAGTTATAATAAAACATCCCAGCTTTTTGATGAAGAGACGCCCGTTGAGATATCGGGCCAGCTGCCCTTTTTAAAATATTGATAACCCAACGCCCCAACCATCGCACCGTTATCTGTACACAAGGCAGGTGAGGGAGCAATAAATTCAACGCTGTTTTTTTCGCAAACGGCCGCAAGTTTTTTCTTCAGGGTTTTGTTGGCCAATACACCTCCTGCGGCAACAAGTTGTTTATAAATATTTTGCGAAAGAACATGATCAATATTTCGTTCTACAATTTCAAAGGCACGTTCCTGATAAAAAGCGCACAAAGCCTCAACAGGCAGGGCATCATTATTTTCCCGGTTTTTTTCGAGATAGTAATAAAGCGAAGTTTTCAGGCCGCTATAAGAAAAGTTGTAATTTTCACCTTTTTGATCAGCCAGAATTTTAGGAAAGGGGTTCCTGGGTGCTATGACCTTGTTCTGCGGAGTGCTCTTTTTTTCATTCTGCTTTTGATAAAACAGGTTACTCTGTTTTTCAAGCTCGGGGCCACCAGGGTAATTTAAACCCATCATGGTTGCCCCCTTGTCAAGTGCCTCGCCACAGGCATCATCGAGAGTATCACCGAGAACCTTCCAGCTTCCCAGATTGTGAACATGAAATATCGTACTGTTGCCCCCTGAAAGAAGAAGCCCTGCAAAAGGGTATCGAATTTCTTTTTGTTCCAGCAGTGGGGCGTAGAAATGAGCCTCAAGGTGGTGAACTGGTATCACCGGAACCTGATACACATAGCCCGCAGCAAGCGCTGTATAGTAACCCACCAGAAGGGGCCCAACCAGCCCAGGTCTCGTTGTTACCGCAATATATCCAAGTTGGCCGCCGCTTATCTTGAGGGCATTCAGGGCACTCTCAAGAAGAGGTGAAGCTTTTTCAAGATGCAGCCTGCTCGCAGATTCGGGAATCACCCCTCCATAAAGTGCGTGAAAATCCATCTGCGATATAATTTCGTTGGTTATAATTTCACGACCATTTTTTATCAGTGAAATCGATGTTTCATCGCAGCTACTCTCTATACCAATTCCATATACCGCATCAGAAACAACCATAAGGGCATATTTAAAATAGAACAGTGCAGGGAAATTATTTAATCTTTCCCGGGTGCATATTGCCAAACCCAAAAGCAAATTTTAAATTGCCCTTCTCAATTGTAATTGAAGATGAACAAATTTTCCTGTTCAAGCCTTTAAAGAAGGGTGGGAGCCGGAAAACCGGCCCCTTGCCCCTGAAATGGGAATTAATAATTTATATTATCTATCCAAACCTTATCAAGTCCGACACTCACTGACCCATCTTTAGAGTAGCACCACTTGACAGTGTCTGTCACCAGAGGATTACCAGCTGCCGGTAAACTAATTATAGTGCTAGTTGTCCAGGGAGTTAATCCCTGATATGTTGTTGTCTGCAACGTATTGTTTACATACACCTTCAGTTTATCGCAACAAGATTCTGTATCTGTTTTATAATCAAATGAAAATCCATTTCCACCAGTTATATTCATGGATACACAACTTATTTGACTGTGAGTTATCGTGCCCGATGCAGCGCTTGTCAAACTACCGGCCACTGAAGGCAATACGGTAGAGTCCGCAACCCAGTTAAAACCAAGAGAATCCGGAATAAAGGTAGCGGGTATACCTGCTTCAAAGTTAACGAGTTGCGTGAACTCTATTTGACAGGTAACGCTGCAACCATCACCAGAAACCAGATTTCCATCATCGCACTGTTCCAAAAGCGTTTGATCACGGAACCCATCTCCACATATAGGCACAGCAACTTCAACCTGGTAGACACCAATATTTCCAGCAAACTGTGGTACAACCAGTACTTCAAGATTTCCTGTATTTGTTGCTGTAAAATATTGAGGTGTGGTCCAACCACTGTTTATTGCTGTGAAATAGTTTATACCAGAGACCATATCCGTAGCTGTAACCTTCACATCCAGAGTTTGCGTTCCATCTCCATTCATTGAATCATTCCATAAAACCCGATATTGGTTTGCTGCAGTCACTGCATAGCTATAGATTCTTCCGGGCACAGAATTTAAAATCGTATCGCTATACAATGTACCCAGAGTTGCAGCAAATGGCTCAAACTGGCAAGTAGTCGAACATCCATCCCCTGCAATAACATTAGTATCATCACATTGCTCTCCAGCAAACGTATCAAGAATACCATCACCACAAGTGACAGGATCCACCAGTAATTGATAGGTTCCTCTTGAGGTTCCTGATGGAGTAACTGTAAATGTCAACAAGCCGGTGCTCGTCATAGTTACTTTCATAGGAGTAGTATATCCATTGGAAGTAGAGGTGAAATAGTTTACACCCGTTACACTATTGGTTGCCGTTACAAATACATTTGCAGTCTGCGTTCCATCACCCTGTCCCCAATCATTCCACCAGATTCGATAATTTTCTCCGGCGATAACACTTATAGTAAGAATCTCTGAAGGAATCTGGTCGGTTATGTTTCCATTGTACCATACACCTGCTGTTACAGGTTTTGCCTCAACCTGACATGTCGAGTTACAACCATCGCCGGCAATGATATTTCCATCATCGCATGCCTCATTAGGATCAATATAGTTATCTCCACATACCTGTACTTTAATAAGCACCGCAAATGTTCCGGTTGTTCCTGCATTTGTTACTGTAAACAAAAGATTTTCCGTAATCAGTGATGTAAAGTTCACGGCAGTCCAACCTCCGATATTATTAATGTAATTTGTACCGCTTGTTACCCCTGTAACATTAACACTAATGTTACCTGTCTTGGCTCCATCTCCGTTCCAATCGTTCCAGCGCACATAATATACCGTACCTGCTGTTGCGGGAAAAGAGTAATATGCGATATTGGTAGTTAGCGGCATATTTCCATTCGCCCATTGACCAAGGGTCAATAATGTTGGGGTAGTTGAAGCTTCAAATGTGCAGGTTGCAGAACAGCCATCACCGGCAATATTGGCACCATCATCACAATTTTCAGTTGCATCCACAATTCCATCTCCACAAAATGGAACCCTGACTCTAACCTGATAGGTACCAACGTTAAGGTCACTATTGAACCTTGACTGAACCAAAATTGTAGCAGTTCCCGTATTTGCTGCTACAAACTCATAAGGAGTTGCAAAACCGCTATTCATGTTAGTTATAAGGTTTGTTGCAGTTACATCATTGGTAATTGTTACCTGAATATCTGCAGTTTGTGTACCATCTCCATTACCAAGGTCATTCCACCAAACCTGATATTTTGTACCGGCCACTGTATTAAAAGTATAATAGTTTTTATCAAAGCCGGTATTTACCGAACCGTTTACAATAACATTCTCTATAATTGACAAATATTGAATGGATTCCGTTAAACATAATCCACTGCATCCATCATTACCGAAAGTATTACCATCATCGCATTGCTCATTTACATCAACAATACCATTTCCACAAGCTTCCAGTTGACAAATACTGGAACACCCATCACCTGAGATCAGATTTCCATCATCACAGCTTTCGGGAAGTGAAACTATTCCATCACCGCAAATAGGAGTAATTTTACAATTTGCTGAACATCCATCATTGGGCAGTACGTTTCCGTCATCACACTCTTCGCCAAATTCTAATGCTAAATTTCCACATGTAAAATTAAAATAGGCAAGGGTTGCATCATAACGATACATATAGAAAGAAGGTATAATATTTACATCTATCGATGCATCAAATCTCAATACTAAAGGCGAACCGGCACTCCAGCATTGAGCAGGAATAACCATGTCACGAAAGTTTACAGATTCATATAATATACCGTTATCCACTCCGCTCGGGCTTGTTGCCATTCCAAGACTGCAACTCCCGGCGCTTACCGTTGCAAATTCAATAGAAGGGGTGCTAAAATCACCAGCAAGCCATAAGGAATCAATTCTCACCTCTGTAGTTCCGGCTGGTATATTAAAGGTTAGTTCGTAAACCCCACCTGTAGTCGCTCCTGATCCTGCGTTGTACGCTGATCCGCTGAGGCCTTCCGTAGCGCAAAGGTTTGAGCAACCATCACCAGAAGTAGTATTGTTATCATCACAGGTTTCTCCTGGTTCTATAATGCCATTTCCACAGGAATATGCAGCAATCGGCTCAAACTGGCAACTGTTATTACATCCATCACCAGAGGTAATATTGCCATCATCGCACTGCTCTCCGGTATTAACTGTTCCGTCACCGCATACACCTGACAAGTACTGGGGTAAGGCTACGCACTCTACCCTCAAGTCATAAGGGCTCACATGAGTTGATGTTGAGTCACTAATCTTGAATGCGAAGCTTTGATTTCCAACAACTGTTGCATCATAGATTTCACGCTGACCTGCCCCCACTGCATTATAGGTAACTGGATTCAAAAGGGAACCGGCAACAGGATAAAATGTTATTACTGTGTTAAATGTAGTTGAAACATTATTTACATCAATTCTGCACATTGTATCATTTATTCCAGCCGTAAAAGTGTAGAAATCCACATCTGTACCGCCATTGTGAATCGAAGCATTATAGGTAGTCGCAAAACTTAGACCACTTGTAGCAGTAGTAACAAAATTATTGTCGCTTCCGCTTGCCCCTTCATAAGTATCCGGAAGAGTTGCAGAGCAGGTTACAAGAAGATTATAAGTACCGGCAACCCAGTTTGACGAGTCAACCGAGGTGGTAATGGGAGTTCCTCCGATCACCGAAATTGTTACCTCTTCTCCCATTCCGACTCCATTATTATTTATCCATTGGCTAGAAATTCGAGCATTCATATCAGCAGACACATTGTTAACCGAGATTGTACAGGTATCGTCAAGAGAACCCGGGGTAAATGTGTAAAAATCGATATCAAACCCACCAGACGATATAGTTGCGCTATAAGTGGTTCCAAGTGAGATTGCAGAAGCCGATAAAGTAGTATCATTGGTTTCATAAGCATCAGGTAAACAGTCAAACATACCAATGTTAGCATTAAAACCACATGACCCGCCTGGTGACCCTCCGCCACCGCCGGCCGGAGTATCCGAACCGCAATTAAATATAAAACCGGCAATAATCAGTATTACCAGTAATTTCATTTCCTTTAAAATATCAAGTTTCATTATATTCCCCCTAAAAATCTATTTATAATCTAAAAATATTCCCTTGCCACAACCTTTGGTATATTGCGCAGAGATACATATTGTAAAAAAATACTCTTCACTATACTAACTTAAAATAAAGACTAAAATGTCAATTTTTTTTTATATTTTTTCTTTTTGTGTATTTTTGCTTAAAAAAATTTATCTAAAAATGTGCGAGTGGCGTCAGGTGCGGGCTTTATTCTTTTTGCGGGAAAATAAGGTTATTTTGGTATAGACATCCTCTGGGGTATGTGAACAATACCCAGAAGGCCATCAATGGAAAGGTCCTCATCGATCATTGGCCAGTGAATTCCATAGCCGGAATGATCTATTTCAAAATGGTTTCTTTCAACCTCGGAAGCCTTTAAAAGTACAATAGAGTTATCCTTTAAAGGAAAAGTATAATCCTTCCCGTCAATATTAAGACAAAGATTATCACCTTTAAAGTGAACATCTTTTACTATATGAAATTTTTTTGTGTTAATATTAATCATGATATTTTTTCCATTCACTTTCAAAATAATCAAGGTTTTCGTAAATAACTTTTTTCACCTCTTTTAAGACCTTATTATTCATATGATAATGATTTACAAGCTCAATTTCAACTTCTTCTGGAAATAACCAGAATTTACACTGTTTTTCAGCATTTTTACAATGAATATGGATTGGTTCGTTCCCTTTATTCGCAAAGAAGTAAAATCGCCAACCAAGTTTAATCAATATTGTAGGCATAAATATGGACTCCTTTACTAAAACACCATGACCACCGTTTTCTCTGCCGGATGTGTTCGGGCATGGACTTCTCGCAACTTTCCAATCGCAACCTGGTTTTCCTTTTAGTCGATTTGCTCTTTGAATTGTTATGTTCACTGACTCGTCGTTTCAGGTCTGTTGTGATTCCGATCTATTTTTCTAAAGTAACATCGTTCGGGGTTAAATATAGATACCACCCAGCACCACTGGCTCGTCCAGCATATACGTGTATGTGCTGGGCAGTGGTGCTGGGCGCAAAGTCCGCATAAGCCTCAATGACATATTTCTTGATCAGTATCAAGATCGATGCTATAAAACCAAACTAGTCCAGCACCTGCGTGCTGGTGCTGGAGGGCGGCGGTCTATTTTCTTTTCTTTTAACAAAGAAAAGAAACAAAAGAAATTGATAATGATATGCGCCTGATATTTTTTAGTTTTCTACCAATCGGGTTAATAAATACCAAGAGGGGAAAGTTGTTTAAAAACATTACAGAGGTGTAACCTATGTGCCCGGTCTAATGTGTAACCCATCCTTCCGGTTAAACATAAGCTCCACCCAGCACATGCACGCATATGCTGGGTAAACATGAATCAATAATCATACTTGACTTTGGATTTCAACTTATTGATTATTTATTATATTTATGTATTTATTCTCATGTTGATCTTTATTGTCAATAGAAAAAATAGAGTATCTATTATTTTCCAATACATATTTATATGGGGTACCCCATGGATCATTAAGTGAATCAATAAAACCTTTTTCAGTAATTTTATTACACTTCTGACTTTTTATGCACTCCAACAAAACTATTAAACCATCAGTTTCAGAAGGATAATGTCCAAATATTGTCTTATATTCTTCCAAGACTATAGAAAGTCTAATTGCATCATTTTGCATTTTTTGCTCTACTGTCCATTTTTGCGGCACAGTCGGTGTAAATATAATTAATAAAAAAAATATAGCGCCAATTATAATTATAAAAATAAGCATATTAATCATTTTAGTTATTTTCATTATTCTTAAATTCATTATACTATTCCATAATTTTTTTATCGCTTACACCTTGATGTTTCTCCGTTCCTTTGCCAGTTGTAGATTCAAATCGCATATAATATTCCTTCATAACTTCACTTTGTTGCTCTTGGTTCAAAGCGTTAAATTTCTTACCTGTCGAACCTTTTAAATCATAAACATCCCTGCCAAATATTTTTTTTATTGCGTCACCAACTGCTGCAAATCTAGTACTTACAGGTGATTCTTGATGTTGTAAAATGTGCATACCTTCGTGTACCAAAATACCATTAAGCTTATCAAAAAATCCTTGGTTATTAGTTTTAATAGAATCTGGCGTATTTGCTTCTAAGGTTGATAAATCTTCTTTGCCTGAAAAATATGCTTTTGACATAGATATCGTATTGTATCGTGCAGATGACCCATAATCACTTGATTGCTCAATTCTAATTTTACTGTAGTCAAGTCTACCACCGAAAACCCCTTTTAAAATAGAAATTTCATTCTTTGTTAATGGCCGACTAGATGCTTCTCCATTTGCATCAACCATTTTAATAGGATTTAAGCTAGCATAATGATAGAGATTTGAGTTAATTGAATTAAATATCCCACCAGCCCCTTTCAATCTATTAGCATTAAACGCTTGTTCAGGGAAAAATAACTGCGCGCCCGTCGGCAGATACTCCGGCAGCGCAGGATCAGTACTAATCCACATGCTGATCTTTCGGATCATAGTACCTTGCGCCAAGATGTATACTCTAAGCGCCTCTGGCAAAAAAACCAAAAATCTCTCTAGTGCCCTTTTCGCATGACCAGCAACATCACAATGATACTGGGCTTTATGTCAAAACAAGTCAAAGTCGCCCCAAACGCCTTCTACAATACCTATATTATCGACAATGATAATACCACAAGTAAAATTTGGATTTTCTGCCCACCATGTTTTCCCTTTTAGCCGAATCTTGTCGTATGTTGTCACGCATCCCTCAGCATAGCTTCGGGCAGCGTGACAAAGAGTTCAACTAGAAAGGAAACCCTACTACCCGCCGCCTTGAACATAATGCAGGTTATGCCGCATTTACGTAACTTTGTTTAAATTTCTTACGTAATAAATGACGACATAACCCTGAACCATTATGTTCACCCAGCACCACTTTCTTTGAATGATTGTTTAAAGATTTATTAAGGATGAGTGGTGCTGGGTCGGCGGGCGGGTTTTTTGGTTTGTTCTTTTCGGCTAAAAGGGAAAGTCAACTTATCAGTTTCATATATGTATCGTGATCGCCTATCCAGAACCATAAAATATAATCATGATCCGGACGAATTCCTATAGCCCGATGACTTTCACTGATCCTTATAGACCAAATATTTTTCTTTGCGTTTACACACTTAAATTGTAGACTTGGGTGATTGGAATTTACTTTCCAGATTTCATATTTTTGCTTTGCCAGAATTTGTAATTCTTTGTTTAATTTTTCATGAGTCTTCCAGAAACTGCTTGATGCTTCGCTTTTCATATTATTATTAGTATGGATTAAATTAAAAAACTGATAAAAAAATCATAATTCAAGAGGTTTTGTACGACCAGCTTGCCTTTCTTTTAAAGCTTCTTCCGCCATTTGTAACATTGGCTCAGGATGTTCTGTTAACAGCTTTTCCCATTTTTCATCTTCTGTTTCAGCAAAAGCGATTTCTCGCAGTTTGTTTACAACAGAGCGTCTTCTGTTTTCCGGAAGGTCTTCTAAAATAGCGATAGCCGTTGTTGTATCAGCAGATATTGTTTTCATAAATATATTATAATTAACTCCATTTGTAATTGCAACTAAAATTTTATTTCTGCCGGATGGGTTCTTGCATGTACCTCTTTTAACTTACCAAGTGATACATGGGTATAAAGCTCTGTGGTCGAAAGATCGCTATGCCCAAGCATCTGCTGTATAAACCGGATATCTGCCCCGTTTTCAAGCATAGTCGTGGCCATCGAATGCCTAAACAAAAGACACCCGCCTGCCTTGCAAATTTGGGCTTTTTTAACATAGTTACTGATCTGGATTCCAAGATAGGTCTCATCAATTCGGCCGGCATTCATGCTTAAAAAAAGATATGGGCTTTTCTTATCTCCCAAAAATAGAGGACGGACTTTTTCTATATAATCAACAATCCAGTTTATGGCAGATTTACCCACCGGAATATAACGATCTTTTTTACCTTTACCCTCTCTAACCAGCATTGTTTTGCCTTCAATGTTTATATCTTCAAGGTTAATGCCGCAAACTTCTTTTCTTCGGATGCCTGTTGAGTAAAGAACCTCAAGAATTGCCCGATCACGAAATCCAACCGGTGTGTTTAAATCAGCAATCTCAAAAATCTTTCTTACCTCGTCAGTTGTCAGAATATGTCTTGGCAATGACTTCGGGCTTTTGGGGTTTTCTATATGTGATGCTGGATTTAACAAAATATGGTTTTTGTTAAATAACCAGCCAAAGAAACCTTTGATAGACTCTAAAACAGCAATTCTTGTTCTGGCAGAGATATGAGGCTTTAAATCATAATAGTAATGGATATAATCTTCAATGGTTTTTCTGGTTATCTCTTTTACAAAGTGAATTTTATTCTCTTGTGACCAGGCAAGAAACTCTTTCAAGGCATAATGTTTTTTACGGATCGTAAAGGGTGAATAGTTTAAAACCTTCAACTCTTCAAGATGCTTCTCAGCTAAAAAGAAAAGGTCGCCCTGGACAATTTGTCTTTCTTTTTTGAGCGGTTTTCTTTTTCCCTGCTTTCTTTTATAGGTAGACTTTTTCATTTCGACCGAAAGGTAATCTGTCTTTATATCCATAACAGTTGCTGCATGGATCTCTTTTAATTTAACAATAGAAACATGGGTGTAGACTTTGGTAGTCTCTATTGTTTCATGGCCAAGAATGCTCTGAATAAAACGAAGATCAGCTCCATTTTCCATCATGTGGGTTGCCATTGAGTGTCTGAATATATGACATGATCCGCTTTTGCCACTTAAAAGAACATAATCTCTTACCATCTTGTTTAAATGTGTAGAGCTCATGGGTAAACCTTTTTGATCCAGAAAAAGTCTGTTTAAAGAGTTATTATTTGCCCATCTTGGTCTGACAGAAAAGAGATAGCGTTTAAGCCACAGTGAAGCTCGATAGCCGACAGGCACATGTCGGTCTCTCTGGTTTTTTCCACGGCTTACAAAAAGTGTTCGCTGTTCAAAATCAATACTCTCTGTAGTCAGTTCCATTAACTCCATTTTACGAATACCTGTAGAGTAAAAAAGTTCCAGAATTGCGCGGTTTCTTATTCCAGATAAAGAGTTTGTATTTATAAAACCAAGAACTCCTCTTACCTCTTTTGGTGTTAAAATATAACGGGGAAGTTTTCTTGCTTCTTTAACCAGCGCAAGAGTCAGAGCCGGATTATAAAGTATGTGGCCTTTTCTGGTCAACCATCTAAAAAAGACTCTGACCTTGTGAAGCCGAAAGTTTATTGTTGTGGTTTGTAGATGTTCGCCTGTTGTTTTCTTAAACTCTTTTAAATGGCTTCTGTAGCTTTCCATATTTTCTCTGGTTATATCTCTTGGGTCATTCAAGAGATTTTCAAAAGACCAGTTTAAGAAATTAAACAGTGATTCTTTGTAACCAGCCAAAGTCCATCTGGAAAAGTTTCTCTCTTTTTGCAGATAAATCATAAACTCTTTTGTAAAACTAAAGAGGCGGTTACTCTGGTCATGCTTAAGCGCGTTCAAACATAGCTCCTTGCAAAGTTTTTGAGGGGGTGCCTTCCTTTTGACGTTTTTCCGGGAAAAACAAAAATTTTGCATCTATTGGCTTAACAGCGCTGATATAGCACCTATATGAAGTAGGAAAAGTGGCGGAATGGGTAGGAAAAACGGCCTGTTTTTCCGCTTTGCACCTTTCTGGCTGGCGAGCCTCTTGCACTGAGCAAGGTCGAAGTGTCATGCCACTGCCTCTTTATAAGAGGGATCAAGAGCAACAAAGATAGACTCAAGGTTATTTTTATAATCAATATACTCTTGTCTCTCCTTTTTAGAAGAGTGTTTTAGAATTTCTGTCATTCTAACAAGATTCAATCTTTCAAGATAACTGATCGAGCCCTCATCAGAAGGTTTGACAAGAAATCTGTAAGAGATCCCGTTTTGATCACGACGGCTTGTCAAGATCTCATGGTCGACGAGGCGGTTTATATGTTCGTGAACTCTTGTATTTGAAAGCCCTGTCTGATGCCTGGCATCTTTTCTGTAAAACCAGACCTGCTCAAATTCTACGCTGCTTGTTTTAGCCTCTGTCAATATATACTTTATAAGGTTACTTGTAAAAAGCATCGTCTGCGGCGGAAGCTCTTCAAAAGAATTTGCAAAGATAAATCGTGAAAGGTAGTTGCATATTTCTATATCTATCGGGTGGGTTTTTATACAGAGTTTGTTGTCTTTATAGACCTTCTCTCTTTGATGCTGGAACAAAAGTGTAATACAATCAAGTAGTGTTAAATACTTCTGGTGGTCACGGCGCGCCTGGTGACTTCTTGCGCTGAAGCTCAGATATTTACTGTAGGGATTTATGATCTCAAGAGGCTGCAACTCCCTTTGAACATGGCGGTAAAAATCACAGATGATCTCTTTTTGCTTTCTTAAATTAACACCATCAGGTGAGTGTAAAAGCCTTTGATACTCCATGATCCGCTCTGTCTGCTTCAGACTCATATCCAGAACCAGAGTTACACAGCGATTTGTTATCTCTTCATTTAAACTTTCAAGTGGTTCTGTAATTACAAACTGTGCAGGGCCTTCGATCTCTCTGTTGTCTGTTGTATGCTCGCCACTCTTCGGGTCTGTTCTTGTTGAACTTATTGCAAGACGGCCTTCACTCATCATCTGCTTGATTGGAAACTCTGCCTCTTTCAAGCCGTCTGCTTCGGCGATAAAAATACTTTTGTTTTTCAGATAATCCTCTTCGCCGTAATAAAAAGAACGGGGCGTGACCTGTGTTAAATAGATCATACTCTCTTCTGGTACAAGTTTACTTAAAAGATTAAGCATATTGGATTTACCGGCTGATGATTCAGATTGAATAATTAAATGAAGAGGGTACTTCATAGTCCGGCTTAAAGTTGATAGAAAGCCAAAGAACATGTTCAACCGCTCGCCAACAACGCCGGCTCTTTCCATGTCTTTTACAAACTTGACTATAAACAGAGGATCAGATAAAAACTCTCTGGCTTTAAAACTGGTTTCTATATTTTTATAAAATTCCTTTTTCTTTTCGGTTGTCTTATTCTCTTTTTCTTCAAGAGTTTTCTTTAAAAGTTCATCCAATTTAATAGTTAAAGAATCCAGGTCAGAAGAAATGACACCATAATCAATGTTTAACTTTGTGCCGGCAGATCGGCAAAAGAGGCCTGTGGCTTTTGCGTTGAAAAGATCAAGGTTATTATCTATATGAAATCTTTCTTCGTGATTCAATCGAAGGAAAACCTTTAGAGCAGAATCCGTTTTATTCTGATCCAGACCCCTGATTACATATTCTCTCTGGCCGATTTTATAAATATACTCTTTGCCATGTTTCTCCACAGCACCAGAAATACTGGTGCTGGGCGAGCCAGATTCATTCAACATGTCTGTTAATTGTTTTAATGGCAGAGCATTTGCCAGAAGTTCTTTAAAACGAGCTGTGGCGGTCTCTATCGATTCAGATTTCCTTAAAAGATCATTGGCGTCTGTGCCTTCATCAAAAACAATTCTATAACTTTCTACTTTTGCCTGGATCAATTTTTCAGCAAGAGAAGAAGCGGCATTGTTGCCCGCATTGTCGTTATCAAAGGCAATGAAAACTTTTTTTACACAGCCTGAAATTATTTTTAAAATCAAATCTTCTTTGAGACCGTTGACGCTTAAACTTGAGACAACATTTCTATGACCCATTGCAATTATTGATAAAGCATCAATAACACTTTCGCAAAGAATGATCTCTGAACTTATTAAAGTTTTCGGGTTAAAAAGAGAAAGACCAACATTGCCAAGAAGTAAATGTTTTGATCCTGCGCTCAAAATATTTCTGCCGTAAATTTGAACAATCAAACCGTTTTCATCATAGACAGGAAAAATTACACGGCCTGCAAAATGCTCCCCTGCACCATTCTTGGTGCTGGCTAAACCCGAACCATTTGAGGCCTTTGTTATTATTCCAAGTTCTAAAAGTGAATCAACAATTTCCAGATCATTGATGACCTCGGCCAAACTGCCATCACTGTACCCGATGTTAAATTCATCTACAAGCTCTCCGAAAATCAAACCCCGTTTCATCAGGTAGGCTGCGCCCTCTTTTGTGTTTTTAAAATTCTCGTGCCAGAAATTTATAACAAGCGAGAGCGCTTTCTGATATTTTGCATCATAAATATTAATTGATAAATCTTTTCTCTCTTCAATCTCTATGTTTCGTTTGAGATTTCCTGTATTGGTAAATTCTTCTTTTAGCCGCTTTATTGCTGAATTTATGTCACGCTTTTCTGTAAGCATGATCCAGTCTAAAACAGAACCTTTCTCGCCGCAGCCTTTGCAGTGAAAAAGATTCTTGTGCTGATTGATATGACACGACGGTGTTTTGTCTTCATGTTTTCCAAACGGGCAGCGCACAACATACTCGTCCTGGCTGATTCTCTTTGGCGATAAAGAGGCAGCTAAAGAAAGAATAGCTACTGAGCGCTTCATTGTTTCAAGGGTTGGTTCATTGTTGTACATAGCGTGCCTCGCTTGTGAAAAAATTTAATTTCTTAGACAATTATAATATCATTACTAAAATTACATTATTGTAGGAACATCTTACAATATTGAATGGTTATGTCAACTATTATTGTAATAGAAAATATTATTTTTGATTGAAATTCTGTAATATCTTTATATTTTTGAACCAATAATGATGGAAAATAATTACAAAAATAGCGGATTTCCTGAAAGATTAAAGAAACTTAGACTGGAGAAAGGGTTATCTCAAACTGAAATTGCCGAAAAATTAGGTGTTAACCCTAACAATATAGGTCGCTACGAAAGAGGCGAATCTAATCCAAATACAAAATTTCTAAAAGCCCTTGCTGATTGCCTTGGTGTTTCTGTTGATTACTTATACGATGGCATCGAAGAAGATGCTGCAGTTGCCGACTTAAAAGATAAAGAACTATTGGAAATCTTTACCAAAGCAGAACAGCTTTCAGATAAAGACAAAGATACAATCAAAGAGTTATTAAGAGCTTTCATTAAAAATAAAGAATTAGAAAAACTAATGGCGAGTTAGTGATGGATGAAAGTATCAAGAACGAGTACAGAAAGCAGTTAATTGATTTGGAAAAATCCATCCATGAAAGTTATGATAAAACACTAATTACTTTATCCGGCGGTGCCCTGGCAACATCTATAGCATTTTATAAAGACATCATTGGTAACATTCCTATAGAAAAAAAATATGCTACCTGCGCTTGGATTATCTGGTCAATCAGTTTGACAGTTTTAATTTTGGCACTTTATTTTGGAACTCTGGCATACGGTTATGCTAGAAAAAAATTGGATGCAGATGAATTAAACGAAGAAAATCCTGGCGGCTATTGGACATATATCATAAAAGGTTTAAATGCGTTAGGCATTATTACGTTCATCTCAGGTCTTATACTTTTTTTAATTTTCATATCCAAAAACTAAGAGGTAAAAATGCGTGACAAAGAAAAACCCCAAAAACCACCATCTCCACCACAGCCTGATCGAAAACCTTTAACAGAACAACCGATCAGAAGAGATAATTCACCAGATAGAGTTATTCCACCACCAACACCACCAAAGCCACCTAAAAAATAATTAATCTACGAATAAGAAAGAGTGTTGAATTTGTGGATAACCCGATATTTTCTTTAACGTAAGTCTTCGGGTTATCCTACAAATTCACACTTTCTTTTCATCACATATATTTTTAAAATGAAAATCAGTGAATAAGGCAGACACGATGTCTGCCGCTCTTTAAACATTAATCTCCGGCTCACGCACTATCAACGCCGCCCGGCCCAGCGCCACTTCTCTGCCAGTTTCTTCAAACGAAAATTAAAAGAAAGTAGCGATGGGTTTTCATAACACGTTTTTATGTCGTTATTGCCACGAAAAGAAGAAAGATGCACTATAGCAATATGGCATAAAAACAGTTATGGTTAAGCAGTGAAAAGTCTCTCAGGCAATTATGATATGTGTCTTGGGATGAAGAGGTAACTTGTCCCGCACCATAAAATGGTGCGGGAAGGTTTTTTCATGGGGGAAAGTCACCTCATGTTAGAAGTAAACTTTCTTGCCCCGCACCACAGGTGGTGCGGGGATCCACCCCACGCCCCATGCGCGCCTTATTTCCACCCACCACCTATCAATATCAGATCTATGCTACTCATATCAATTTTATTTTTGCCCAAATTGCTCATTTGAAAAGTTATAACAATATTCCTTCTTTGATAATAGCGCATAGGCGTACCGAGTATTTTTATTTCTTTATAAATTGAATTATTCGAATAAAATAAATATTTCCTTGCTCCTTCTAATTCAATCAATGACGGGACGAATAAGCTATTAGGAAAACTCAATTCTCCAACATATGCCAAAACGATATCGTCATCTGATTCGTTTTTAATTTCGATATTAACATTTATACCTTCAAACTGAGCCCAGTTATTCTCTTTATCTAATGGAAAAGTTAAGCCTATTCGCATACTTGTATTTGGTAATTTCCCTACTTTGTATGTATATGTCTTTTCTTGATTCTTACTTAAGTTAATCTTATCTATTTTTAACAAATATCGATGTGACGATGCTCGATATCCTCTATCCTCAAAATCTCCGATACCATCGTAAGCATACGTCCAAATGGGAAAATATAAATAAACATATATTATTATCCATATAACAAGGCCACTCAGCAAAAGTGCCAATAATATACTAATAGATTTTTTCATGATCTAAAATAGATTATTCAAAATAGGTATCTGGTAACACATTATCAGTGCCTGGGTCATAGCCAGGAAGGTTTTTGGGGTAATTGGTAACTCCACCCTTCTCTGAAATTGATCGACTAAAACTATTACTATTATACTCTGCCTTTCCTTTATCTGGCACTAATGTGTAAGCAGCCTTACCATTATATTTATCAAATGCTTTTAGTATACCCATATCTAAATCTAGTTCACTAACTCCTTTTTTACCAGTTAATTCGCTCAAATTTAAATCTGAATCTGCAGCATACCATGACGTCCCTTCACTCCGTTCCTTTAATGAGTCCACATCATTCTGTTGATTTGGAACTTTAATTAGTTTATTTGGGGAATCCTCTTTGTGGGGGTAGTTATTCGATTGATCACCACTTAAAATAGCAGCATAATAAGTTTCTCCTTTTTTAACCCCAGGAATATTATCACTCTTGTTGACATATGCTTTAAATAAACCACTAAACTTTCCATACTGTTTTGGATCATTGGTTATAATAACAACAAATGCATGTTGACCAAGCGGTGATCCACCCAAATCTCTTGAACCTACAAACGGCGTCTCACCATTTGGATCCGTCATAACCATTGGGTTGTTTTGAACATAACCATACATATTTAAATTTATGGGATTCAGTATGCCCCCATTTCCAGGAAGTTCACTATTTTCTCTAGGGTTTCTTTTCGGCAAATACTCCGGCAATGCAGGATCAGTACTTATCCACATGCTTATCTTCGGATCATAGTACCTTGCGCCAAGATGTATACTCTAAGCGCCTCTGGCAAAAAAACCAAAAATCTCTCTAGTGCCCTTTTCGCATGACCAGCAACATCACAATGATACTGGGCTTTATGTCAAAA
>Ga0224495_10001330_pt1 | contig 17438 bp, 12 predicted proteins | sample SF_Jul11_sed_USG_FD_168128 | JGI IMG/M metagenome (GOLD analysis project Ga0224495, IMG submission 168128) | Sediment microbial communities from San Francisco Bay, California, United States - SF_Jul11_sed_USGS_4_1 | ecosystem: Environmental > Aquatic > Marine > Sediment | place: USA: California... | reverse complement strand
GATTCTCAGTATGTGCGGTATAACGCTGTCGCCGGTGCGTTGGATGAATATTCGCAGGATGTAAATAAGCCGGAGTTTGTCGGTGCCGGAATCGATAAGGATCCGCTTTCGCTCTATGCGATTAGTCAACGTGTTGACGGGATTATGGATCGCCGGGCTGTAGGGGCTGAATTGCGTTACTTCGAGGGCAGCAACACAGTATTTGCATCGCTTGACTATGATACTTATTTTAAGGCGCTGAATGCGGCGCAGGTTACGGGGACGACAAGTGCTTTTGGCGGAACGGTAAATTTCATGGTGGATCGGCGCAAATCCCCTTCAATAAGTATCCGAAATGCCTTGAACGGCGCGGGCACCTCTTCAATCAATGAGTTGTTGAAACAGCCGAATACGACGGAGAATAGTTTGCGCGATCTGGCGATAAACCGGACGGCCACTACCAATATGGGGCAGGTTGGTTTGACCCTGCCTTTGCGTGATAAATGGCAGATGGGGGGCGATATTCGCATGACATACACGACTGGCCTGCAGGCTAGTGGCACGACCATGCTTGAAGGCATTCTTGCGGATACGCCTAGCCGTGGTACAGAAAAGGCTTTAACTGTGCAGGTTATAGGAAGTAGTCTATACAAGGCGGGGGATATCTGGTCGGGAAGCGTCACCTTCAACACAAGTAGTGCAGTGAACGGATATTCGGTGAATATTTACAACCATACCTTGTATGTTGACAACTGGACAATGGATATTTCGCTGCAATTGTCTCATCAGGAAGATCAATTCTCCGGTACAACTAAACGCAGTTCACCGTTAGTTCGGGGAGTTTATCGTATCAAAGAACAAATTTATTTCGACCTGGATGTAGGGGGAGAATTCATTGCGTACAGCGGCCCAGCACAAGCAACTGAAACATCAAGATATTTTTATTCTGCTGGTTTGCGTTGGGATTTCTAATCGGTGAGTTTCCGCTAGTTTGACGGGGCACCGTTTTGCTTCTTGTGTCTTCTGTTCGTTGAAATGCCTGCACGTTCGATCATGCTCTGGTAAATTTGCGGTCATTACAGCACGAATACATATCATGAAGATCCACGAATACCAAGGAAAAGAGATACTCAGTACATTTGGCGTGCCCATTCCACGCGGGATGGCTTGTTTCAGCGTGGACGAGGCGGTGGCTGCCGCCCGGCAACTGGGCGGCAACGCCTGGGTGGTCAAGGCGCAGATCCATGCGGGGGGGCGCGGCAAGGGCGGCGGGGTGAAAGTGGCCAGGTCGCTGGAAGAGGTGCGGCAGTACGCCGAGCAGATTCTGGGTATGCACCTCATTACGCACCAGACCGATCCAGGAGGTCAGGTAGTACGCCGCTTGCTGATCGAGGAAGGTGCGCGGATCGTAAAGGAATTTTACGTCGGCATGGTGGTGGATCGCGCTTCACAGCGGGTGGCCTTGCTGGCTTCCAGCGAGGGGGGCATGGAGATCGAGGAGGTCGCCAGGCACTCGCCGGAAAAGATCATCACTGTGCGCATTGACCCGTTGGCGGGGCTGTCTGATAACGAAGCCGGTGAGGTGGCGCGTATTATCGGTATTCCGGAGGTGGCAAACGCGGATGCAGTGAAGATTTTTCAGAACCTGTATCACGCCTTTGTCGGGAAGGATGCGATGCTGGCAGAGATCAATCCGCTGGTGCTGACCGCAGACAACCGGGTGCTGGCGCTCGATGCCAAATTTAACTTCGATTCAAACGCGCTTTACCGGCATCCCGAAATCGTTGCGCTGCGCGATCTCGACGAGGAAGATCCGGCCGAGATCGAGGCGTCGAAATTCGATCTTTCCTATATCTCGCTGGACGGCGACATCGGTTGTCTGGTGAACGGCGCAGGCTTGGCGATGGCGACGATGGACATCATCAAACTATATGGCGGCAGTCCGGCGAATTTCCTCGATGTCGGTGGAGGAGCAACCACCGAGAAGGTCACCGAGGCTTTCAAGCTGATGCTGAAGAATCCGCATCTGCGTGCGATTCTGGTCAATATCTTCGGCGGCATCATGAAGTGCGACGTGATTGCCGAAGGGGTGGTTGCTGCCGCGCGCGAGGTGCATTTGAAAGTGCCGCTGGTGGTTCGACTGGAAGGCACCAATGTCGGAGTCGGCAAGCAGATACTTGCCGACTCCGGCCTGCCCATCATTTCCGGCAACGATATGGCTGACGCGGCGCAAAAAGTCGTCGCAGCGGCGAAAGGTTAGTCACATGTCCATCCTGATCAATAAAGACACAAGAGTCATCACGCAGGGCATGACCGGCAAGGTCGGCCAGTTCCATACTTTTCACTGCAAGAATTACGCGAACGGGGCGGATTGTTTTGTTGCGGGTGTTAATCCGAAGAAAGCGGGCGAGGATTTCGAGGGGATTCCGGTTTACGCGACTGTGCAGGAAGCAAAGGCGGTAACCGGCGCGACCGTGTCGGTTATCTACGTGCCGCCTGCGGGTGCGGCTGCCGCAATCGACGAGGCGGTGGAGGCAGAGCTGGATCTGGTGATCTGCATCACCGAGGGGATACCCGTGCATGACATGCTTAAAACGCGTTACAAGATGCAAGGCAGAAAGACACTGCTGATCGGGCCGAACTGCCCGGGTCTTATCACACCGGACGAGATCAAGATCGGCATCATGCCAGGGCATATTCACAAGAAAGGCCGCATCGGCGTGGTGTCGCGCTCAGGCACGCTGACCTACGAGGCCGTTGGGCAGCTTACCGCACTGGGTTACGGGCAGTCATCCTGTGTCGGCATTGGCGGCGACCCGATTAATGGGATGAAGCATATTGACGTGATGAAGCTGTTTAACGATGACCCGGATACCGATGCGGTGATCATGGTTGGCGAGATTGGTGGCAGTGACGAAGAAGAGTGCGCACGCTGGATCAAGGGCAACATGAAAAAGCCTGTGGTCGGTTTTATCGCTGGTGTCACCGCGCCGCCCGGCAAACGCATGGGCCATGCCGGAGCTATCATCTCCGGCGGGCAGGGCGGTGCCGACGAGAAACTGGCTGTGATGGAGGAGTGTGGTATTTACATCACGCGCAACCCGGCTGAGATGGGGCGCGTGATGCAACAAATCCTGAAGGGCTAGGCGATGCTGGAAATGCTCTTCACTTCACAGTTCTGGTTTGACGTATCCAAGATCATCATCATCGACTTGCTGCTGTCAGGGGACAATGCGGTGGTGATTGCGCTGGCCTGCCGCAACCTGCCGGAAGCGCAGCGCAGAAAAGGCATCATGTACGGTGTAAGCGGTGCGATTGGCCTGCGTGTTGTGCTGACATTTTTTGCGGTCGGCTTGTTGTCGCTGCCATATTTGAAGCTGGTTGGCGCTTTGTTGCTGTTGTGGATCGGCATCAAACTGATCTTACCGGAGGAGGGGGTACACGGCGAGAACAGCATTAAGGCCGAGGCACATCTATGGGGGGCGATCAAGACAATTATCGTCGCCGACTTTGTGATGAGTCTGGACAACGTGTTAGGGGTGGCTGCCGTAGCCAAGGACAATGTGTGGTTGTTGGTGTTTGGCTTGCTGGTGAGCATCCCGATGATTGCATGGAGCAGTCAGCTGGTGCTAAAACTAATAGATCGCTACCCGCTGATCATCTATGCCGGCGGTGCGCTGCTCGGTTATGTCGCTGGGGAAATGGTTCTCGGCGAAACGTTGGTCAAGCCTCTGGCTGAGGCACATCATTATTTGCACTGGCTGGTTCCGGGCTTGTCCGCGGTATTTGTGCTGCTGACGGGTTTGTGGCTGGCGATGCGTAAGGCAGTGGTTGCCAAGGCCGTCAATCTGGTGGATGAACGTGTGACGATCAGCACGGATAACAATTCGTAAAGGGGGCGTGATGAAAATATTGATTCCGGTGGATGGATCGGCCAATGCGCAGCGTGCAGTCGAGCACGTGATTGAATATGTCGCCGTCTTGAAGGAAATTCCACAGCTGTTGCTGTTGAATGTGCAATGGAATGTGGCCGGTGGGAATGTGAAACTATTTATAAATCAAAAAACTATAGACGATTATTACCGCGAGCAGGGCTTGGCTGCCCTGAAAGCGGCACGTGCCGCGCTGGAATCAGCCGCACTGCCATACCACTATCACATCAGCGTCGGCACGCCGGCAGAGGCGATTGCGCAATATTCCGTCGAGCAGGGGGTGTCGCAAATCGTTATGGGCAGGCAGGGGCAAGGAGGTTTGCAAACCCTGCTGCTTGGTTCGGTGGTAAACAAGGTTTTGCATCTAGCAAGTTGTCCTGTATTGCTGGTTAAGTGACTATGATGAAATTACTAATTTTTATGGTAAAAAATATTCTCCAGTAAATCAAAAGGCTTGTGGTGTGTTGCTGAAAAATACCTTAATATTCACAATGAAATAATGCTGGGATAACTGTATTGAGGGGCAGGGGATGAATAAGTTGTCGTTTTGGCAGAAGGACTGGCTCGTTGGATTGTTGGTTGTGATTGTATTTACTGCTGGCGCAAACTCTGGTTTGATGGAGAGCCTTGAGCGTAAGGCTTACGACATGGGCGTGCTGGCATCAACTCGTGTTCCCAGCGACAAAATCGCTGTAATAGCGATTGACGAACAGAGTATTGCAAATCTGGGGCGTTGGCCTTGGCCGCGTGAGATTCATGCCAAGATGATAGATGTTTTGGCAGGGGGGCACGCCAAAGTGGTTGGGCATACTGCCTTTTTCTTTGAACCCCAAGTGGATGCGGGGCTGGAATATATTTATAGAATTGCGGCATTGATTGGTAATTCTACGCTTCCAAACATCAAGGATCCTGTGCATCAGGACGAGTTGATGCAGCTTGAAACATTGTTGCAGGAGGCTGCACAAAATCTGGATAATGATCAAAAGTTAAGCGAAAGTATGGATAAGGCAAACAATGTTCTCTTGGCTATGTTCTTCGAATTGGGTGAGCCACAAGGAAAGCCGGATCAGGCGTTACCGGATTATGTGTCAAGTAACATCTTGTCAAATATAAAAGACCCTAGTGGCTTAGGCGCGCTACCGTTGTTATCGCGAGGTGTGCTTCCTCCTATTGAGTTGTTGGGAGCCAAGTCATTGGCAATTGGGCACTTGAACAGCTTTCCAGATGTGGATGGTGCAATACGCACCGAACCATTGGTAGTGGATTATTATGATCAGTATTACCCTTCTTTCTCGCTAATGTTGGCTGCCAAAAGTCTGAATCTTGAATCCCAGGATATTCAGGTTAATCTTGGCGAAAGTGTGCAATTGGGCAGGCAGACTATTACTACCGATCCAGCTCTGAGGATGTATACCTATTTTTACAAAGACAGAGACGGGCGGCCTGCTTTTCCGGTGGATTCGTTTTATGATGTGCTGACAGGAAAGATACCCGCAGAAAAATATCGCGACAAGATCGTGTTGATTGGTGCTTCGGCTGCCGGAGTAGGTTCGTTGCAGGTGACGCCCATTTCTTCAGGAATGGCGCCAGCATTGACTTTGGCGCACTCAGTGTCAAGCATACTGCAAGGTGATTTTTTTGCTTCTCCCGGGTGGTCTGTATGGGCGGAGATGGGCGTAGTTTTATTGATCGCCATTTACTTGATAGTGTTGTTACCACGCCTTAAAGCGGCAATCGGTGCTGTGGTTACCGGTATATTGTTTTCAGCGTTGCTGGGGGTACATTTTATTCTTATGACGACTCAGGCGATGTGGTTGCAATTAATGTTGCCAGCTTCTTTGTTGTTGGTGGGGCATTTGATGCTTACTACCAAACGTTTCCTGATGACCGAGAAAGGCAAGCAACAATCTGATGCAGAGTCTGCGGAGAGTAACCGTATGCTGGGCTTGGCCTTTCAGGGACAGGGGCAGCTTGATATTGCTTTTGACAAGTTTCGCAAGGTGCCGATAGACGATGGCTTGATGGAAGTGTTATACAACTTGGGGTTGGACTTTGAACGTAAACGTCAGTTCAACAAGGCGGAATCTGTTTTTAAGTATATGGCGGAATATAATCCCAAGTTCCGTGATCTTGATGCGCGCTTGGCACAGTCCAAGGCGATGTCCGAAACCGTTATGTTGGGAGGTAGTTCGACCAGGGGAAATGCCAGTACTATGGTGCTAGACAAGGCGGGCGTATCCAAACCCATGCTGGGGCGCTATGAAATCGAAAAGGAATTGGGTAAGGGCGCGATGGGCGTGGTTTATCTCGGCAGGGATCCTAAAATAGGCCGTGTAGTGGCAATCAAAACCATGGCTTTGGCGCAGGAGTTCGAGGCTGATGAGTTGCAGGATGTGAAAGAACGTTTCTTTCGGGAGGCCGAAACGGCAGGTCGCCTGAATCACCCGAATATCGTGACCATGTACGACGCGGGAGAAGAGCATGATCTGGCCTATATTGCGATGGAGTTCCTCAAGGGCAAGGATTTAGTTGCGCATACAAAACCCGATAATCTGCTGCCATTGCCCAAAGTAATGAGTATTATTGCACGTGTTGCTGATGCACTCGATTATGCACATAAACTGAATGTGGTTCATCGTGACATCAAGCCGGCTAATATCATGTATGACGCCGAAACAGACTCGCCAAAGGTAACAGACTTTGGAATTGCGCGTATTACCGATTCGAGTAAAACAAAAACCGGTATGGTATTGGGCACACCATCGTTTATGTCTCCAGAGCAATTGGCAGGTAAAAAGATCGAAGGTGCATCAGACTTGTTCTCGCTAGGCGTGAGTCTTTACCAAATGGCTTGTGGTAAGCTCCCCTTTGAGGGCGATTCGATGGCGCAATTAATGTTCCGTATTGCCAATGAGCCACATACGGATATTTTGAGCATAAAGCCGGATTTGCCCGTGTGTTTTGTGGCGATTATTAATCGTTCTCTAGCTAAGCAGGTTGAGGAGCGCTATGCAAACGGAGCCGAGATGGCCAATGCACTGAGGGAATGCGCCGCGAGCATATAGGGGTATGACATGAAGATTAAAGAAGCTCTTGAAATATTCAGCCAAACCCACCCGGGCATGGTGCGCTCGCATAATGAGGATAGCGTGGCTTGTGAGCCAGCATGTGGATTGGTAGTGCTGGCTGATGGTATGGGAGGATACAATGCAGGTGAAGTCGCAAGTGGAATTGCTGTTTCAGTGGTAGTGGCCGAGATTAGTGAGCATTTACAGAATGCACTTCCGGTAGATCGGGACGCAGAAAGAGGGGAGGAATTGGGCGTATTGCTGTTAGACGATAGTATTCGTAAGGCAAACGCATCGATCTTTCATGCTGCTCAAAGTCAACCGCAATATGCAGGCATGGGAACGACAATTGTTTCGGGATTGTTTTACGATGATCGGGTTGCCGTTGGGCATGTGGGTGACTCGCGTATGTACCGTTTACGTGGCGATATTCTGGAAGTAGTCACACGTGATCACTCTCTGTTGCAGGAGCAAATTGATGGCGGAATGATTAGCGTTGCGGATGCGCGCCTGTCAAAGAATAAAAATCTGGTGACACGCGCTGTAGGGGTAGATTCGGAGGTTGTGCCTGAAATCCATGTTCATGACGTTTTGGTTGGTGATATTTACTTGCTTTGCTCGGATGGTTTGAACGATATGGTGGAAGATGAGGATATACAAGCTACACTTTCTGCATTGCAACGGAACTTGCCGCTTGCCGCAGGTCAATTGATTCAGATGGCGAATGATAATGGCGGACGCGATAATGTCTCGGTGATATTGGTTAGGGTGAATGGAAAGTTTTCCGAGCCGCGCGGGTGGCTGGCAAAACTGTTTAATTGGTTTCAGGAATAAACGGAAACAAGGGGTAATACTATGGCAGCAAAATTAATACTCAGCATGGATGGGGCGGTAATCAAAGAATACCCCCTTAATAAAGAGCGCATGACTATTGGGCGCAAGGCACACAATGACATTGCCATCGATAATCTGGCAGTGAGCGGAGAGCATGCCGCCATTGTTACTATTCTTCATGATTCATTTCTCGAGGATCTTGATAGTACCAACGGTTTGGAAGTGAATGGTGTGCCGACGAAAAAGCATTTTTTACAAAATAACGACGTGATTGAGATTGGCAAGTACAAACTGAAATACATCAACGATCAGGTTACTCAGACTACTGCAGCAGATTTCGAAAAGACAATGGTGATGCGTGCTCCTGTCAAGCAGGTTGCACCGAGCGCAAACAAACCGGCAGCGGCTGTTGCTCCCGCACAGGGGCAGGCTAGTTCAAATAAACCAGCTCAAGCATCCGTGGAAAGTACTGGCAAGTTTGATGCGCCTTCCGTTTCAGCTGTTAGCCAATCTGCCAAACCGACTGTGTCACAAAGCAAGCCTGCCGGAGATATGCAGCAAGATACTATGCAAAAAGCTGCAGTGGTGCAGGTTTTGACTGGACCTAATGCGGGAAAGGAGCTGGAGTTAGTGAAAAATCTAACTACTCTGGGTAAGCCGGGGCTGCAGGTAGCGGTGTTGACCCGCCGTCCACACGGTTATTTTATTACCCACGTTGAGGGGGAGCGCTTCCCGCTGGTGAATGGTGAGGCGCTGACTAGTCAGGCACACCAACTGAATGATCACGATGTGATTGAACTGGCTGGTGTGAAGATGGAGTTCTACTTTAAAAAATAAACTTCTATGCGCGGAGCAGGCTAAGCCTGCCTTCTGCCGCCAATAGTTTGACATTCCCTGTTCTCTAGTTGAAGGGTGCGGCTTGAAGAAAAATGCAATCTTAATCGGGCTGGGACTTTTGATAGTCCTGTTCTTTGTGGGTACGGCAGCCCATTTTTACAGGTTGGAGCTTGTCGAGCAGTTATCTTCAGCGCTTTATGATTACCGTTTGCGATTTACCATGCCAAATACGAAGGATGATCGTATAGTCATTCTTGATATTGACGAAAAAAGCTTCAGGGAAGAAGGGCGCTGGCCATGGAGTCGTGATCGAATGGCCTTGTTAATGGATAAGTTGTTCGATAGATACGGTATTGCTGTGCTGGGCTTCGACGTTGTGTTCGCAGAAAAGGACGAGAGCTCAGGACTCAAGGTGCTGCAGGATCTCGGAAAGAATCAACTTAATAACGATGCGCAGTTTCAATCCGTGCTCAGCCAGATTCAACCCCAGCTTGAGTATGACAGGCTTTTTGCGGACAAGATGCGAAATCGTAATGTTGTACTGGGGTATTATTTTACCGGACAGAAGGATAGTAATATTTCTGGACAACTTCCTGCGCCGACATTTATTTCTGGGACATTCAAAGGACGCCCGATAGGGTTCACTATCTGGAATGGTTACGGTGCTAATCTTCCAGAGTTTCAACAGGCGGCCGCAAGTGGCGGGCACTTTAATCCACTGGTGGATTTTGACGGTAGAGTGAGGCGTGTGCCCATGCTCGTGGAATATGAAGGCGCTTATTATGAGGCACTATCTCTGGCGGTGGTGCGTACCTTGCTCGGCCACCCACGATTAAGTCCAGGTTATGCCGAGAGTAAAGCAACCGGCTACGCAGGCTTGGAGTGGCTGGAGCTGGATGCGGGAACTAAGCTGAAAATTCCGGTGGATGGAGATGTGGCTACCTTTGTCCCATACAGGGGCAGACAGGGTAGTTTCCCATATATATCAATTTCTGACGTGCTCCATGATCGTGTTGGTATTGATCAGTTGAGAAACAAGATCGTGCTTGTTGGGACAACGGCTCCTGGGTTGATGGATATGCGTGCCACACCTGTAGCTGAGGTTTATCCCGGGGTGGAAGTTCATGCAAACATGATTTCAGGTATTCTGGATCAGAAAGTGAAAGAGCGGCCAGCATACATGTTGGGCGCAGAAGTAATCTGGTTGCTGATAATTGGCTCGGCGTTGAGTTTTTTGTTGCCGCTCTTCAGTCCGATAAAGGCCATTCTTACTTCAGTCTTTATGTTGATTGCTACTTTTGTGTTGAGTTTGGCGATGTGGAACAACTGGAATGTTTTGATGCCAGTGGCGAATAGTTTGGTTATGGTTGCCTTGTTGTTTGCTTTGAATATGTCATATGGGTATTTTGTCGAGTCGCGCACCAAGCGTCTGATTACCAGTCTGTTTGGGAGGTATGTACCCTCTGAGTTGGTTGATGAAATGAGTAAAAATCCTGAACAGGTGGTCTCCATGGAAGGTGAAAGTCGTGAGATGACCATCTTGTTCTCTGATGTGCGCGGTTTTACCACAATTTCAGAGGGGTTGGATCCAAAAGAATTGAGTCAGTTGATGAATGAGTTTCTAACCCCGTTGTCGCGAGTCATATCCAAACACCATGGAAAAGTGGATAAATATATGGGTGACTGTATTATGGCATTTTGGGGAGCTCCAAAGCCGCTCTACGATCATGCGAGAAATGCAATACTTGCAGGTATGGAGATGCAGCAGGTATTGGAGAATTTGCAACCATACTTCAAGGAGCGCGGATGGCCTGAAATCCATGTTGGTGTGGGTATTAACAGTGGGCGTGTTAGTGTGGGCAACATGGGCTCGGAGGTTCGTGTTGCGTATACGGTAATGGGTGACGAGGTGAATTTGGCGTCACGTCTGGAAGGAATTACCAAGAAATATGGAGTTGGGATTATTGTAGGTGAGAATACACGGAATGCAGTGCCTGATTTTCTGTATCGCGAACTTGATCTCGTTCAGGTGGTGGGAAAAGACAAACCCGTGGCAATCTATGAACCAATATGTTTGGTGAGCGACGCAAGCAAAGTGCTGCAGGATGAAGTCAAACTGTTCCACGAAGTACGCCGTCTTTATCGAAAACAGGATTGGGATCAGGCGGAATTGCAACTTATGAATTTGCGCCGTATGTCTCCTGAGACAGCGCTGTATCAAATTTATGCTGAGCGAGTTGAATATTTCCGTAAACATCCGCCGACAACAGACTGGGATGGAGTGTTCGTGTTTCAGACAAAATAAAACGAAAATATTTTCGAGGTATACAGGGCGAATGAAACTTAGAGTATTGGGATGTAGCGGGGGAATTGGTGGTAATCTGCGTACCACTTCGTTCCTGCTCGACCATGATGTGTTGATTGATGCGGGTACGGGACTCGGCGAGCTTAGTCTGACCGAATTGTCCATGATAGACCATATCTTCGTTACGCATTCTCACCTTGACCATATAGCCTGCATCCCGTTTTTGGTTGATAGTGTCGGGTTTATGCGTGATCGCCCATTGACAATTTATGCCTGTGAAGAGACGCTGGATATTCTTAGGCAGCATATTTTTAATTGGAAAATATGGCCCGATTTTTGTGAAATTCCTAATGCGCAGCAACCTTATATGCGATACCAGCCCATAGCTTTGGGAGAGACGGTATTGTTAAGTGGTCGCAAGATAACATCCATACCTGCCAATCATGTTGTGCCTGCGGTCGGCTATCAATTGGACAGCGGAAGGGCTAGCTTGGTTTTTAGCGGAGATACAACTACCAATACTGCACTATGGAATGTAGTTAACAAAATAGACAATTTGCGTTACATAATCATCGAGACGGCATTTTCTAATAGTGAGAAAAATTTGGCGGTGCTATCCAAACATCTTTGCCCAAGTCTGGTTGCCGAGGAGTTGGTGCAGTTAGAACATAGGGCAGAAATATTTATCACGCACTTGAAACCGGGTGAATTGGAGCTGACCATGCGTGAGACAGAGGAATGCGTACGTAAACTACGACCAGACCTGCACCCAAAGATGTTATTGAATAATCAAGTATTTGAATTCTAGGAATAAGGGATGACAGTCACCATTGATGTGCATAGACTGATTAAATTGGAGCCGATTTCTTCGTTCGGTTCGGCTCGTGCGGAGGAGTTGCTCGGTTATTGTCAGGTCGAGCCTATTTCTAAGGGGGGTGACATTGCAAAATTGTTTGGACAGGAAGGAAGGTCAGTCTATTTGATTGATGGAGAGGTTGAGTTGGTTTACCAAGATGGCAATAGAGTGTTGATTAATTCGGGGTCCGAATGGGCAAAGCATCCACTCGGGAAAAGACAGCCGCATATTGCTTCTGCAATAGCTTTGTGCGCAAGCAGCTTGTTGTTTGTTGACGAAAAGTTGCTCGACAGGATGATGACCTGGGACCAAGTTTCGCAGCATAATATATCACCACTCCATACTGCGAATTGCCAAAATGGAGGTGCTGACATTGCCGTTGATACTAAACGGCTGATGAATTCCAGTATGTTCAGTGTGGACAAACTTAATCATGGGCCGTTGGCGCACTTGCCTGTTGCAAATGTCAGTGAGTTGCTGCGACGCATTGAAGCAATCTCTGTTAGCGCCGGAAATGTGATAATACGCGAGGGTGAAGAGGGTAATTACTATTACATAATCGATCTTGGCAAAGCTCAGGTGATACGCCGCGTAGGGGGGGTGGATTTGCAGCTTGCCGACTTGACTGAAGGGGATGTGTTTGGCGAAGAAGCGCTTGTTTCTGGTGGCAAGCGAAATGCTACCGTCATTATGAAATCTGATGGTGTGCTCCTCCGCCTTGGGCGAGAAGATTTCCAGGCGTTGTTGACCGAGCCTTTACTGCGCAAATCAAGTTATGAGCGAGCTATTCAGGCGGTAAATCAGGGTGCGATATGGTTGGATGTGCGCTACCCTCCAGAGTATCGTAATGACAGATTACGCGGATCGATGAATGTGCCACTTAACGAAATACGTGATGCTATAGGTGTTCTGGATCGTAGTAAAAAATATATTGCTTGCTGTCAAAGTGGGCAGCGTAGTGCAGCGGCAGCATTTATCCTTGCTCAAGCAGGGTATGATGTGGAAGTACTGGACGGAGGCCTCTGGTCAGTGCCTAAAGCAGTGCAGTAGCAACCTAACGAGATAGGGGAATATATAGAGTGAGTACCATAACTACAGCCAATAGCTCGGCAAAAAATGCTGGTGACATGACTCTAAGGCTTCAGTTCACCAAAAATCTTAATCAGGTTAGCAACAAGATACATGCTACCAGTAATGTCGATGAAATCATGCTGGAGCTTAGCAAGGATATATGCACACTATTCAATGCAGACAGGCTGACAATTTATGTGGTGGGTGAAGACAATATTTCACTTGTATCCAAAGTCAAGACCGGACTTAACTCGTTTAAGGACCTCAAGTTACCTATAGCCGAGCAAAGCCTTGCGGGTTATGCGGCAATGCACAAAAAACTGCTTAACATCAAGGATGTCTACGATGTAAAGGAGTTGGCGCAGTACAGCGCACACTTGCGTTTCTTGCAGGAGGTCGACAAACGTACCGGGTATCGAACCAAGCAGATGCTTGTTGCGCCGATCGTAGACTCTGCCAGTGGTGATCTAGTTGGTGTTATTCAGATTATTAACAATAAGGCGGGACTGCCTTTCGCAGCGCTCATCGAAGAGGGTGTTCGAGAGTTGGCTCAGAATTTGGCCGTGTCTTTGCGTCAGCACCAGCGTCAGCAAGTTAGCACAGCTAAAACAAAATATGATTTTTTGATCGTTGATGGAGCTTTGTCTGCGGCCGAAATGGAGTTGGCTTCGCGCACAGCAAAACGTAAGGGTATTGATGTTGAGGATGTGCTTGCAGACGAATTCCAAATTAGTGCAGCTGCGATGGGTAAGGCTTTGTCCAGCTACTTTAAAGTTCCTTATGAGGCGTACCGGGGAGATCGTCTCAAGCCCACCGAGCTTTTGAAAAATCTGCGGAGGGAATATGTAGAAAGCAGTCACTGGGTTCCAATTGAGGAAACGCAGGAGGGCTTGGTGGTATTAACCACCGATCCAGAGAGAATTCAAGCATCGCGTGTGGTCAATAATATCTTTCCCAAGAACAGGCTGATTTATCAGGTATGTTCGCAACGTGAATTCAAGCAAACTTTGAATTTGTTTTATGGTGGGGGCTCGGCAGGAGGTGAAGTCCTTGCTGGCGATGAAACATCAATGGACGAACTTTTGTCCAACCTTGGCGGTGATGAAGAAGAAAGTACTGCTACATCCCAGGATGAGGTTAGCGCGGCAGCAGACAACGAGCTGGTAAAGCTGGTTAATAAAATTATCGTGGATTCCTACCGGATGGGCGCTTCTGATATTCATATCGAACCTGGTATCGGTAAAGCCAAAACTCAAATCCGTGTGCGTAAGGATGGATCACTACTGAAATACATTGAGATTCCATCCACTTATCGCAATGCATTGGTGACTCGCCTCAAGATTATGTGTGATTTGGATATTTCTGAAAAGCGCAAACCGCAGGATGGCAAGATTAAGTTTAAAAAATATGGGCCGCTTGATATTGAGTTGCGTGTGGCGACCATTCCGTCACAGGGCGGTGTGGAAGATGTGGTGATGCGTATTTTGGCATCGGGAGAACCATTACCATTGGAAAAAATGGGGTTTTCAAAGCGGAACGATGAGTTGATCAGGGAGACGGTAAGCAAGCCCTACGGATTGTTCTTTGTATGTGGCCCAACAGGTTCGGGTAAGACGACCACACTTCACTCGATTTTAAAGTTTATAAATAACCCTGATACCAAGATTTGGACTGCGGAAGATCCCGTGGAGATTACCCAGAGGGGGCTGCGGCAGGTTCAAATCAACAAAAAGGCGGGCCTGGATTTTGCTACTATCATGCGAGCTTTTCTGCGTGCCGACCCAGATGTGATCATGGTTGGTGAGATGCGCGACAAGGAAACTGTTTCCATAGGTATTGAAGCTTCATTAACCGGCCACCTGGTATTCGCCACTCTACATACCAATAGTGCTCCAGAATCCATCAATCGATTATTGGATATGGGTATGGATCCATTTAATTTTGCCGATGCTCTTCTGGGTATTCTTGCGCAACGTCTGGGTAAACGTTTGTGCGGCGATTGTAAAAAACCGCATATTGCAACAGCAGAAGAGTTGAAGTCGATGCTTACCGAGTTTAGCGGTGAGATGTTAAATACGGCTACCTGGAAGAGCAATCCAGCAGCAGCAACCAAGGCGCTATATGAAGAATGGGTAAAATTGTTTGCAAATGAAAAGCAGCAATTTACTTTATATACGCCAGTGGGATGCGAAAAATGCTCCGGTACAGGATATCGTGGACGGGTCGGTTTGCATGAATTGCTGATTGGAACTGATCCGATTAAAAAACTCATACAAGAACGCGCCCGTGTTTCAGATTTGTTGGCGGTTGCTCTGGAAGAAGGGATGCGTACCTTAAAGCAGGATGGCATGGAAAAGGTACTGCAAGGGATTACTGATATGCATCAAGTGCGTGCTGTTTGTATCAAGTAAATCGATACATTGGGCTTTATATGGTTAAGTCAATGATTGTTTGTTAGTCAGTCAGAATTGAATTTTATGCATTCCGCCGATACTCTTCTGCATCGCCTCAAAGAACTTAACGAGATTGGTATTGCGTTGTCGAAACAGCGCGATCTGAACAGTCTTCTTGAAACTATTCTGGATGCGGCCAAACGCATCACTCATGCCGACGCAGGCACGCTTTATTTGCATGATGAGGATCAGAGGGCGCTGCGATTTGAAATACTTAGAAATGATTCCCTGAATATTCTTATGGGGGGTACCAGCAGCGTTCCAATCAGCTTCTACCCAATCCAGCTTTACGATGAGGCAGGCAGTCCTAACCATGCAATGGTGGTGAGCCACTCTGCCCTAAGTGGGGAGACTGTCAATATTCCTGACGCCTATGAGGCGGAAGGTTACGATTTTTCCGGCACCAAAAAATTTGATGCGAAAACAGGATACCGTTCAAAATCATTTTTAACGGTGCCCATGCGTAACCACGAAAACGAAGTTATTGGCGTACTTCAGTTACTTAACGCAAAAAACCAGCAGAGTGGAGAAATCGTTCCGTTTTCGAAGGACGATCAGCAACTTCTGGAATCGCTAGCTTCTCAGGCGGCTATTGCGCTGACTAACCGTCACTTGATTGACCAGTTGGAAGAGTTGTTTGAGGCTTTTATTCAACTTATTAATACCGCGATTGATGATAAGTCGCCCTATACGGGGGGGCATTGCGCCCGTGTTCCAGCGCTGACCATGATGCTGGCTGATGCTGTTACACGCACTAGCAGCGGCCCCCTCAAGGATTTTGTGATGACCGAAAAGGACAGGCATGAACTGAAAATTGCCGGCCTGTTGCATGATTGCGGCAAGATTACCACGCCGGTGCACGTGGTGGACAAATCAACAAAGTTGCAAACGCTATTTGATCGTATCCATTTAGTGGATACTCGTTTCGAAGTTCTCAAGCGCGATGCTGAGATTGACATGCTTCACGAGATAATCGAGGCGGGGGAGGATTTGCTTCGAGCCGGTTCAGCGCGCCAAAATTATGCTGCAAAGATTGCGCAATTTGATGATGACCGTGAATTTTTGCGGCATTGCAATGTTGGTGGAGAATCCATGTCCGCCGAGGCTCAGCAACGTGTTTGTCAAATCGCCAAGTACCAGTGGCGGGGCATCAATGGGGAAATGGCAGACTTGCTGAGCACCGAAGAGATCGAGAATCTTAATATACGTGCCGGGACACTTACATCGGAGGAGCGGCAAATCATTAACCATCATATCGACGTGACCATCAAAATGCTGGAATCTTTGCCTTGGCCGCGGCATCTGAGAAATGTGGCCGAATATGCGGGGGGGCACCATGAGCGTATGGACGGTAAGGGATATCCACGCGGTTTGACACGTGAGCAAATGTCGGTACAAGCGCGAGTAATGGGTATAGCCGATATTTTTGAGGCATTAACCGCAAAAGACAGACCCTATAAACAGGGAAAAACCCTTACTGAGTCTTTGACCATACTAGGGAAATTCAAGTTGGGCGGGCACATAGACCCTGATTTATTCGACGTATTTATTCGGGAAAAAGTCTATCTGGATTACGCCAAGCAATTTCTATCACCGGAACAGATAGATAACGTAGATTTGAGTAAAATTCCAGGTGTGAATCCTGATTTATTTGATCATTAAAATTGGTTCTATTAATCTGGTATGCGAGCAAATAAATGCTGTTTTGATAGATTCCAAGGCATTGAAGTTGTTATTATTTTTATAATACTATTAAAAGTTGCCTCGAGTTCTTTTGAACCGGATCAATTGCGTGCAAGGTTATAATCCATAGGATGTCTAGGGGAGGATTTCGATGAATGTGTTGCCTTTTGGAATAATCCCTATCCTTCTTTATGGTTTCACTGCCCAAAATTGTCAGTTTGATGACGTATTTGGATAGTTGAATCAGTGATAAAGTCTAGAGTGATTTGATTAATTATATTAATTCAGGGTGTTGCAGTGTTGGCATGGCTGTTGCTCACATGAACAGCGACACACGATGTTGTGTGTTTAAACTCAAAAGGAGCTTTAACATGAAGAACATTCAAAAAGGTTTTACCCTGATCGAACTGATGATCGTGG
>Ga0224495_10001329_pt1 | contig 17441 bp, 23 predicted proteins | sample SF_Jul11_sed_USG_FD_168128 | JGI IMG/M metagenome (GOLD analysis project Ga0224495, IMG submission 168128) | Sediment microbial communities from San Francisco Bay, California, United States - SF_Jul11_sed_USGS_4_1 | ecosystem: Environmental > Aquatic > Marine > Sediment | place: USA: California... | reverse complement strand
CATTACCTCGCGAACATCGCGCCGGTGCTGGGCGCCACCGGCCTCGTTGCGTTCGCCGCGCAGTTCCAGACCGAACTGTTCTGGGTCGGACTGCTGTTCAACGCCGCCGGCATCGTCTATGTCGGCACCAGATTGTTGCAGGCCACAAAGGAGCATCAGGCATGTCTTCTCGCATGAGGTTGCGCAGTTTCGCGTTGCTCGCGGCGCTCGTATTCGCTGCCGCTGCGATCGCGGAGAATCTTCCTTCTCGCTCGAGCAGCGCATCGGGCGTGACGCTGAGCGTCACGCCGCGCAGTCTCGCAGGGCCGGTGTGGGAATTCGATGTCACCCTCAACACCCATTCGCAGGATTTGACGGACGACCTGCTGAAGACGGCCGTGCTCGCGGCCGACGGCGGCGCGGCGTCGGCCCCGGTGGGATGGGAGGGGGATGCCGCCGGCGGGCATCACCGCAAGGGGGTGTTGCGCTTTGCCGCGCTTGCGTCCTCGTCGGCTGCGATCGAATTGCGCATCCAGCGGCCGGGCGAGCCGGCGCCGCGCGTATTTCGCTGGGCGTTGCGCTGAGGGCAGGGGCCTCATCGGTGCGGCACCGTGCCGTAGAAAATGGCCATGCCCGAAGGCCATCCATCCTGCGGATTCTGGAAATCGAAAACGGGCCTGGCGCTGATCGTGTTCGGCGCCATCGCGGCGATCTTTCTGATCACCGAGCATCAGGCGCACCTGTGGGGTTGGCTTCCCTACATGCTCCTGCTCGCCTGCCCGCTGATGCACTTCTTCATGCATCGCGGGCATGGCGGTCACCGGCACGCGCACGGCGGGTCGCGTGAGGCGGCGCAGACCGATCCCGCGACGCACCGACCCCCGCCGTCTCACGGCAGGGAAGGAGACCGCTCGTGAATCCGGATTTGCCCGACTACGGACTGTGGCCGCTGGTGTTCATCATCTTTGCATTCAGTTTCACCAACCCCAAAACCGCGAGGGATTGCGCCGGTTGGCTGTCCTCGCGTTACCCCGGCATCGACCGGTTCGCGCACCATTCGGGGCACCTGTTCGAGATGGTGTTCGGCTGGAAGGACAGTCCGCATTTCGGGCCGTTTTACCTGTTGAGCACCGTCTTCATCTTCGGCGGTTTCGGCCTGCTGGCCTCGGCCTGGAGGGCGCTCTATCCGGCGCAGCGCGAAGAGCGGGAGGCGCGCGCTGAATTCGGTGGAACGTATTTGCGCTACGTGGAGAACACGCGGGCCTTCTTGCCACGCTTCGGTGCGGCGCCGGGCCGGGTCTGAGTCGCCATGGCGCCGGAGCCGTCAATGCAGAACGTGTCGACCTTGACGAGATCCGGGCAGGCGGCGTCCAGGCGCTGCGCTTGCTGCGCGCGGACGCTCGCAGGCGGCCTGTGGATCGAGGCGCAGGGCGAGTGTCTCTGCGAGCGCTGCCATCTGCAGCGCCACGCGGCGCAGCCGGAAATGCGGCCTGTCGGGGAGGCCGCGGCGATCCTCGCCGAAGCTCTGGTGGAGGCGCTCGATCTTCGCGAACACGAGACCGGACTGCATTCGAGGCGTGTGGCCTGCCACACGCTGGTGCTCGCCCGGCGCGTGATCGACGACCCCATGGAGCGGCACCAGGTGTACTGGGGTTCCCTGCTGCACGACATCGGCAAGATCGGCATCGTCGATGCGATCCTCCTCAAGCACGGGGCGCTCGACCAGGACGAGTGGGCGCAGATGCGCGTGCACCCGGCGTCGGGCCACCGGATCCTTGCGCAGATTCCCGGCCTGGAGGGCGCGGCCGAGATCGTGCTGAGTCATGAAGAGCGCTTCGACGGCAGCGGCTATCCGCGCGGACTCGCGGGCGAGGCCATCCCGCTCGGAGCGCGGCTGTTCGCGGTGATCGACGCGCTGGATGCGATGACTTCCGACCGGCCCTACCGGCGCGCCATGACGTTCGATGCGGCGGCGGCGGAGATCGAACGCATGCGCGGCACGCAGTTCGAACCGGGTGCCGTCGAGGCGTTTTTTGCCGAGGCCACGACGCTGCGCGAGATGGTGACGCTGAAGTGCGGCGGCGCGCCGCCATTTGCCAGCGCCAGGAGCCAGGCGATGCAGGATTGACAGGAGGCAGCATGGCGACCGGATCCCGTGTGCGGCATGACCGTCGAACCCGAGCACAGCGCCCACACGGCAGTCCATGACGGCAAGACCTGGCATTTCTGTTCGGAGCACTGCAAGAGCCGTTTCGTGGGCGATCCCGCCCGATACGTCAAGCCGGGGATCGGGGCCGAGCCGCCGTCGAGCGCGAGCCACAAAACGCTGGATTCGCGCCGGTAGTGATATTAGATTTGGCCCGGTCCCAGCGCCGAATAGACCGTGATCGCTCCCCGGCCTGAAGTCTTGACTTGCGGCGATAGAAGGGGCTGCCGCCGCCCTGTCATCCGGTCGCTCGATTGCTTCGAACGGTCAAGCGGCTTGGAGGTGAACGGCACGAAGGCACGAAATCCGGCGGCGACCAGCCCCATCACCTCGAGCACGCGCGCGAGCGCGGCGCCCGCTGGCCTGCCGCGGCCCGGCCTTGACTCTCCCATGATGGGAAGGGGCATTGTGTGAGCGGATTCAAGCGAAGGAAACACCATGTCCAGGGGCGTGTCCGGTCCATCGGCAAGACGCCGCGGCTCGAGAGCCGTGAACGCCCTGACCCTCGCGCTGGCGGTGTGCGCGCCGCTCGTCCCGGCTGCCGCCGCGTCGCCGGACGCCGCGCGTGGGCTCGCAATCGCGCGCGAGATGAAAGCACGCGACCGCGGTTTCGGCAATTTCACCGCGACCATGACGATGCGGCTCATCGACGCCGGTGGCGGCGAGAGGTTGCGCCAGCTTCGCACGCGGACGCTCGAAGGCGCGGAAGGTGGCGATAAGCTGCTCGCCGTGTTCGACGCGCCGGCAGACGTGAGGGGCACGGCGTTTCTCAGCCATACGCGCCGCGACCGCGCCGACGACCAGTGGCTGTACCTGCCGGCGCTCAAGCGCGTCAAGCGGATCGTGCCCGCCAACAGGACTTCGCCCTTCATGGGCTCGGAGTTCAGCTACGAGGACCTTGCCTCCGCCGAGCCCGAGAAGTTCCGCCATGCCTATCTGGACGACGAGGCCGTCGAAGGCACACCCAGCTTCGTCGTGGAGCGCGCCCCGCTCGACGACGAGTCGGCCTACAGCCGCGAACGCCTGTGGATCGATCAGGCGCGCTACGTGCCGCTCAAGATCGAGTACTACGACCGGCGCGGTGCGAAACTGAAGACATTGGTCGCACGCGAGTACCGGCAGTATCTCGGCCGCTACTGGCGGGCGACCGAAGTTCGGATGGACAACCATCAGAGCGGCAAGAGCACGCTGCTGCGCTGGAGCGAGTTTCGCTTCAGGCAGCCTCTGAACGAGCAGGACTTCCTGCCCGCGAGCATGGCGCGGGCGCGATGAGCGGGAGGCCGCGTGCGCGCGCTCGTGCCGGTTGCGGTCCTCTTGGCCATCGCGCTCCCCGCGGCGGCGCGGGAGGAGTGGCGCGGCCGGCTTGCGGCGGAGTTTTGGGGCTTTGCCCACTCAGGACTCGATCCGGTCCAGCACCGCGGCGATGCCTCGCTCGCGGTCCAGCCCGAGTACCTGGCCCGCTCGCGCGACGGGCATCAGTCGCTGACGTTCGCCGGCTTCTACCGCTGGGACCAGCGCGACCGGCAGCGCACGCACGGCGACCTGCGCGAGCTCCTGTGGCTGTATGCGGGACAGGGCTACGAACTGCGCGCGGGGATCGGCAAGGTGTTCTGGGGCGTAACCGAAACTCAGCATCTCGTCGACGTCGTCAACCAGATCGACCTCGTCGAGAACCCGGACCGCAAGGAAAGGCTCGGCCAGCCGATGCTCGGCGCGACGCTGCTCACGGGCTCGGGCAACCTGGAGTTCTACCTGCTGCCGTACTTCCGCGAGCGCACGTTCCCCGGCGCGGAAGGGCGGCTGCGCAGCGTGCCGCGCGTCGACACCGGGCAAGCGGCGCGCTACGAAAGCCCGCGCGGCGCGCGCCACCTCGATGCCGCGGCGCGCTGGACGCGCACGCTCGGCGCGTGGGACCTCGGCCTGTCGTACTTCCGCGGCACCGACCGCGAGCCGCGGCTGGCGCCCGGGCTCGACGCGGGCGGACAGCCGGTCCTGGTTCCCGACTACAGACAGCTGCGCCAGCTCGGCGTCGAGACGCAGGCGACCCTGGAGCGCTGGCAGTGGAAGCTCGAGGCGGTGCGCCGCGCCGAGCGCGGTGCGAGCTCGCATGCGGCCACCGCGGGGTTCGAGATTACGCTGCCCGGCCTGCTCGGCGGCCCGTCCGATTTGGGGTTGCTCGCGGAGTACCTCTACGACAGCCGCGGCCGCGCCGCCTTCACGCCCTACCAGGACGACGCAATGCTGGGTCTGCGCTGGACCGCGAACGATGGCCCGGGCACGCAACTGCTCGCGACGATCGTCATCGACCGGCGCAGCTCCGAGCGCGCCTTCAGTCTCGAAGCAAGCCGGCGCCTCGGCGCGAATCTAGCCGCGAGCCTGGAGGCGCGCGCGTTCAGCGCGCGTGCGCCCGACGAGTTCCTCTACAGCCTGCGCCGCGACGACACCGCGCAGTTGAAGCTCACCTATTACTTCTGAGGCCCTCGACTCCATGTGGCGACTCGCCTACCGGCAATTGATGGCGGAGCCCCTGCGCGCCGCGCTCACCGCCTGCGCGATCGCCGCGGCGATCGCGGTGATACTCGTACTGCGCGGCTTCGAGCAGGGGCTCTACGCGCAGCTCGAGGCGGCCGTCACAGCGCGCGGCGCGCCGCTCATCGTCGCGCAAGCCGGCGTGTCGAACTTCATCGCGACGCGCTCTTCGCTCCCGCAGCTCGCCCGCGAGCGGGTCGAGGCCATCGCCGGGGTGGCGCAGGCGCAGCCCATCACCGGTCTTTCGGTGATCTACGGACCCGAGGGCAACCGGGTACCGATTTATCTGCTCGTGCACGACCGCCGGGGCGGACCCGGGCGCATCGTGCAAGGCGGGCCGATCCGCGGTGCGCGCGACACGGTCATCGACGAAGGCCTTGCGCGGCGTTACGGGCTGCGCCCGGGAGATCCGCTCGTGATATCCGACTTCCGCTTCCGCGTCGCCGGTATCACGCGCGGCGAATCGGCGATGTTCATGCCGTTCGTATTCATCGGCTATGACGGCATGATCGACCTGTTCCTCGAATCCGAGATCGCGCCGGATTTGAGCACCTTTCCGCTCCTCAGCTATCTCCTCGTGGACCTCGCGCCCGGCGCGCAAGCCGAAGCGGTGGCGGAGTTGATCGAGCACGCCGTACCGGAGGCGGACGTGTTCACCGCCGACACGCTCGCCGCAAACGACGTGGCGCTCGGCAAGGAACTGTTCGGCCCGATCATGCAGGCACTGATCGGTCTTGCCTACCTCGTCGGCGTGCTGGTGATCGGCCTGATCGTGTACGCCGATGCGATCGGCCGGCGGCGCACGTTCGGCGTCATGAATGCGCTCGGCTTCCGCCTGCGGCACATGCTGGCGACGCTCTCGGCGCAGACGCTGATGCTGCTCGCGCTCGCCTGGCCGCTCGGCATCGGCATCGCGCTCGCGATCGCGGCGGGTATCGAGTCCTTGGCGCCGGTGTACCGCGTGTACGTTCTCGAGCCGGCGGGGCTTGCGTGGGCGCTCGCGGGTGTGCTGGCGATGGCGCTCCTCGGCGCGGTGTTCCCGCTACGCGTCGTGGCGCGCGCGGACCCCACGACCGCTTTCCAGGCGGGGTAGTGCCATGCTGCGCTGGATCCTGAAGACGCTGTGGCTGCAGAAGCCGTCGCTCCTTGCGAGCGCGGCGGGCGTCGCCGGCGCCTTCGTCCTCGTCGTCATCCTGCACGCAGTATTCGTGGGCGAATCCCGCCAGGTGGTCGCCTACGTGCGTCACACTGCAGCCGACGTCTGGGTCATGCAGCGAGGCGTCGGCAACATGCACATGGCGAATTCCTTCGTCTGGGACTCGAAGGTGAAGCGCATCGCGGAGCTGCCCGGAGTACGCGCCGCGACGCCGATTCTCTACTCGGGGATCGTCGTGCGAACGCCCGGTCGCCGCTGGCTCGCGTTCGCAGTCGGACTGCAGCGCGGCGCGACGCGCGGCGGCCCCTGGGCGATGGCGGCCGGCAGGACCACGCCGGGGCCGGGAGAGATCGTCGTACCGAGGGTGTTCGCGGACATGGCGGGTGTCGCGCTGGGCGGGCGCGTCAGCGTAACCGGCAGGATTCTCGAGGTCGTCGGTCTCTCCGAAGGGAGCTTCTCGATGGGCAACTCGGTTGTCTTCATGGCCGCGAGCGACCTCGCCGAGCTGATGTCCGCGCAGGGCACCGTGAGCTACATCATCGTCGACGCGCAGCCCGGACAGGATGGCGCCGGGCTCGCCGCGCGAATCGAGCAGGCGGTCGACAAGGTGTCGGCGCTGCCAGCCGAACGCTTCATCCGCAACGACTACCAACTCGCCATGCAGATGGGCACCGAGATCATCGCCTTCATGACCCTCATCGGCGCGGGGCTCGCGGCCGTGATCATCGCTTTCACCGCCTACTCGCAGGTGGCGCGTCGCCGGCGCGAGCTTGCGATCGCCAAGGCGCTCGGCGTGCGCAATCGCGCGATCTACGCCGCGGTGGGACTGCAGACGCTCGTCATCACCGGTCTGGGGCTGGCGCTCGCCCTGCTCGCGGCCTGGGGCCTGTTCCCGCTGCTCAGCGCGCTTGTGCCGCAAATCACGCTCGTCGTGACCGCCGAGGCGATGTGGCGCGCAGCGGCCGTCGCGCTCGTCGTTGCGTCGATCTCGGCGTGGATACCGGCGCGCTACGTCGCGCGCGTCGATCCGCTGACCGCATTCAAGGGGTAGCCATGGATACGCCGCTATTGCAGGTAAACAAGCTGAGCAAGACCTTCGGCAGCGGACATACCGAGGTGCGCGCCGTCGACGACGTATCGCTGGACGTGCGGCGCGGCGAACTGATCCTCATGATGGGACCGTCGGGATCTGGCAAGACCACGCTCGTTTCGATGCTCGGCACGCTGCTCAGACCGAGCGGCGGACGAATCGTGCTGGACGGCACCGTCGTGACGCGCCTCGGCGAGGCCGCGCTCCCCACCCTGCGCGCGCGCAAGATCGGATTCGTCTTCCAGGCGTTCAACCTGATGGAAGCGCTCACGGTCGAGGAGAATGTGCTGTTCCCGGCGCAACTCGCACCAGGCGGTATCGCGCAGGCGAAGCCACGCGCCGACGAGCTGCTTGCCAGACTGGGCCTCGACGGGCGACGGCGCGCGCTGCCGCCGACCCTCTCAGGCGGCGAGAAGCAACGCGTCGCGATCGCCCGCGCATTGATCAACGCCCCGCCGCTCATCCTCGCCGACGAGCCGACCGGAAATCTCGATTCACAGTCCGGCCAGGAGGTCGTGATGATCCTGCACGACGCCGCGCGCGAGGCCGGCTGCGCCGTGGTCATCGTGACCCACGATCCGCGTGTCGAGGAAGTCGCCGACCGCATTCTGTGGCTGGAAGACGGCCGCCTGCGCGACCGGCGCGACGAAGGGCATGCGTGGACGCGCTGCCCGGTATGCGGCATGCGGGTGGACGAGTGGACCGCGCAGCATGTCGCCGAACATGCGGGCGAGCGGGCGGTCTTCTGCTCGCAGCGCTGCCGCGAACGCTTTGTCGAGAACCCGGTGGCCTATGCCGCCTGAACGAACGCAAGGAACACAACCATGACATCGCACGAAACACCACCTGGGTCCGCCTTCGATGTCGAGCCCGCGCGCTCCGCGATGGCCGTGGTCGGCGCGCACACCGGTCATGCGCATGCCGCGCCCCCCGCAGCGCCCATCCCCGCTGGCGCGCAATACACCTGTCCCATGCACCCGGAGGTCCTGAAGGCACGCGGCGTGCGCATCGTCATGCTCACCGGCGACTCCAGGCGCACCGCCGCGGTGGTCGCGAAGCAGCTCGGCATCGACGAGGCGGTGGGCGAGGTGCTGCCGGAGAACAAGGCGCGCGAGGTGAAGCGCCTGCAGGCGGAAGGCCGCAAGGTGGCGATGGCAGGCGACGGCATCAACGATGCTCCCGCGCTCGCGCAGGCCGATGTCGGCATCGCCATGGGTACCGGCACCGACGTCGCGATGGAGAGCGCGGGCGTGACGCTCGTCAAGGGCGACCTGCGCGGCATCGCGCGCGCCGCGGCGCTCTCGCGCGCCACGATGCGCAATATCCGTCAGAACCTCGTTTTCGCCTTCGGCTACAACGCGCTCGGCATTCCCGTCGCGGCCGGGATTCTCTATCCCGTCTTCGGACTGCTGCTCTCGCCCGTCATCGCCGGCGCGGCGATGGCGGCGAGCTCGCTGTCGGTGGTTTCCAACGCGCTCCGACTGCGGCGCATTCCCCTCTAGGACGTCAACATGTTCGCGGCTGCAACGAATCTCCCGGCGCGATTTGGCGAGAGCGCCGCTTGATCCATGGACACGACCGACAGACCGATCGATGCACCGGATGCGCAGCGGCGCCAGCTGCTTGCCACCGCGGCCGGCGTGACGGGCGGTCTCGCCCTCGCCGCCGCGGCGTATCCGTTGGTGGTCAGTCTCGCGCCGAGCGAAAGAGCGAAGGCTGCCGGCAGCCCGGTCGAGATGGAGATCTCGACGCTCGCCGAAGGCGCGCTGCACACGATCGAATGGCGCGGCAAACCCGTCTGGGTCCTGCGCCGATCGGCGGCAATGCTCGCGCGCCTGCAGTCCGAGCGCGCGCTGCTCGTCGACCCGGATTCCGGCATTGCACAACAGCCCGCCTACGCGAAGAACGCGACGCGCGCGCGGCGCGAAGACCTCTTTGTTGCGATCGGGCTGTGCACGCACCTGGGCTGCATCCCGGGCTTCTACCCGAGACCGGACTCGCTGCAGCGGGGCTGGCCGGGAGGTTTTTACTGCCCCTGCCATGGATCGAAGTTCGACCTCGCGGGCCGCGTCTACCGGGGCTCCCCGGCGCCGTCCAACCTCGTCGTACCGCCCTATCGCATCGAGGGGGTGAACCGCCTCGTCGTGGGAAGCGATTCCGCCGGAGCGGCCTGACGGTGGCGCGCTTGACCTTCCCACCGTGGCAAGCTGGAGCATATCGGTCAAGCGGGGATTTCTGACCAACGACGGAGGCTCATAATGGGCACGCACATGGGGTACATGGGATGGGGACCCGACTGGGGAACTGGCTGGGGCATGCTCGGGTTTCTCCATATGGGCCTATGGTGGATTCTGCTCATCCTGGGGATCGTCGTCCTCGTCAGGTGGCTGTTGGGCGAGCGGACCGCGGGCAGCGGGCAGGCGCTCGCAGTCCTCAAGCTGCGTTACGCGCGCGGCGAGCTCGACCAGGACGAGTACGAGCGCCGGAAACGCGACATCGCCGCCTGACCGCGGAACGGTCGCGGCGCTTGACCTTCCCACCACGGAAACGCGCAGACTGAAACGGTAATGTCCAGGAGGTGAACCATGATCGAACTGAAAGTCAACGACATGACCTGCGGCCACTGCGTCAAGACGATCACCAAGGCCGTCACGGCCCTGGATCCGGCGGCGAAGGTCGAGGCCGATATCGAAGCGAAGCGCGTCCGCATCGAATCCACGCATTCGGCCTCCGAGCTCACGCAAGCGCTCGGCGCGGCCGGTTATCCCGCGAGCGCCGTCTGATGGGTGCGGCACGGCCGGTCGTCGTCGGCGCACTTGCTGCGGCAGCGCTGCTCGCGGCGTATTTCCTCATTCTCTCTCTCGCCTCAGGCAGCGGCTTCGCACTCACTCAGTTGCGCGAGTTCTGGTTCTACGTCGTACCGCTCGCGGCGGGGTTCGGCGTCCAGATCGGTCTGTTCGTTCACCTGAGGCGGCTGGTCGGCGCGACACGCGGCTCGGGAACCGTCGTGACCGCTTCGGGCACCACGTCGACCGCGGCGATGATCTCCTGCTGCGCGCACTACCTCGCCAACGTCGCGCCGGTAATCGGGGCGACCGGGCTGGTGACCTTCGCCGCGCAGTACCAGGTCGAATTCTTCTGGGTCGGCCTCGCGTTCAACCTCGCGGGGATCGCCTTCATCGGCAACAAGGTTCTCAACGCCACGAAGGACCACGCGCAATGCGCCGCCGCCTGATGACCGCTCTCCTCCTCGCCGTGCTCGCGTCGTTCGCGTGGGCCGCCGCGCCCGCGCCGCAGTCTTCGACGATCGACGGTGTGACGCTGACCGCCACGCTACGGATCGCAGGCCCGCTCTGGGGGTTCGACCTCGCCGACAACACCCACACACAGGATCTGGCGGACGATCCGGCAAAGACCGCGCGAGTGTTCGCCGACGGCGTGTCGGGCGACGCGGCCCTCGGTTGGCAGGGCGATCCGCCGGGCGGCCATCACCGCAAGGGCGTGCTGCGGTTCAAACCCGTATCGCCCGCACCGCGCGCGATCGAATTGCGCATCGAGCGTCCGGGAGAAGCCACGCCCCGGTCTTTCCTCTGGACGCTGCGCTGATCGAAAGGAGTCCGCCATGGACGCCGAAACCCTCAAATCTCTCTGGACGCTGCTCCTCTGGGGCGGACTGTTCTTTCTCATGATGCGCTACGGCTGCGGTGCGCACATGATGGGCGGTCACGGCAAACACGGGCGGCACAGGCATGGCGCGCCGCCGGCCGACGGTGGCGCGCAGCGCGATCCCGTCTGCGGAATGGCGATTGACCCGCTTCAGGCCGCGGCGGCGTCGGTACATGCCGGCGCCACCTACTACTTCTGTTCGGCTGCATGCCGCGACCGGTTCGAGCGCGCGCCGCGCGAGTACCTCACGGCACCGGCGTCCTAGGCACCGTTCGCGCGAGAGGGTGACGAGTACCGCTGCGCGGGAGGAGATCCTGCGCACGGCGGACCGCCAGTTCGAACCGCTCGGCATCGAAGCATTCGTCGCGGAGGCGGCGACACTGCCCTCGATGGTGGTCATGAAGTGCGGTGACGCAGTTGCCGAGTTTCCCGTCGCACCGCGATCCGGCGTGTGCGGGGCGACGCCTGACAGCGTTGTTGCGGAACTTCGCGCCGTCGGGCGGGCCGCATTGTGCATGCGGGGCCTCACCGCGATCGGGTTCTCGCCGGCCGCGATCGAACTGCGTATCCAGCGGCCGGGTAGATTGGTGTCGCGTCAGGTCAGTTATGGTGTTAGAGTCGGGACGCGTCGATCGTGGATCCCATGATCGAGGCGTTCTGCGCCTCCCTCCGTTTCCCCCACCCCTGCGTCTGCTATCCGAGCGTATCGGTGGCCTTACGTCCAATGCCCGCCGCTCCGGGTCATTCGGAGCCGTCCACGCGGCGTTACCGATTCGCACTGAAGCTCTCACCCGAAGGAGACAGACCATGCCGACTTATGATCCCGACGATGTCGTCGACGAATTGCGCAGACGCTTCGCCGCGCTCGGCCGCCGGCGAATTGCCGCGATGGTCGTGGCGCTGCTGGCGTTGATCTTCCTCTGGTCGACGTGGTTCACGGTGCAGCCCGAGGAAACGGGCATCGTGCAGCGCTTTGGAGCGGTGGACCGCACGGTGGGTCCGGGTCTGCATTTCAAGTTTCCCGACGGTATCGAGCGGGTCCGTCTGGTTCCCACGGCGCGGGTTCTCAAGGAGGAATTCGGCTTCGGTACGACTGGCACCGGCGGCGGCGGGCGCACGCAATACGCGAACGACAGGAAGTCGTTCAAGGATGTGTCGCTGATGCTCACGGGCGATCTGAACGTGATCGATGTGCAGTGGATCGTCCAATACCGGATTGAAGATCCGGCCCGCTACGTCTTCCAGGTGCGCGAGTCGCGGCAGACGATCCGCGACATCGCCGAGGCGGTGATGCGCCGGGTGGTCGGCAACCGCCTCGGCAGTGATGTGCTAACCGTCGGCCGGGTGGCCGTGTCGACCGAGGTCAAGGTGGAGATGCAGAAGATCCTCAGCGAGTACGAGACCGGCGTTCGCCTGGTCACGGTGGAGCTTCAGGACGTGACGCCCCCCGACACCGTCAAGCCCGCCTTCAACGAGGTGAACGAGGCGCGCCAGGATCGCGAGCGCACGATCAATCAGGCACAGGAGCAGGCCAATCAGCAGATCCCCAAGGCGCGTGGCGAGGCCACGCGGACGGTCACCGAGGCCGAGGGTTATGCCGTCGAGCGGGTCAATCGCGCGAACGGCGAGGCGACGCGATTCCGCGCCATCCTCGCGCAGTACCAGCGCGCGCCGGAGGTTACGCGCCGGCGCCTTTACCTGGAGGCCATGGGGAGCATCCTGCCCGACGCGAAGGCGCTGTATATCGTGGATAGCGATCAGAAGGCACTGCTGCCCATGCTCCGCCTGGAGTCGGGACAGTTGCCTGCTGCCTCAGGTCAGGAAAGCGGCCAAGCAGCGAACGCCAAGGGAGGGAAGTGACCATGAAGAACGCGCTGAGTATCGGACTCGGGCTCCTCGGGGTGGCGATCTTGATCGTTTTCCTGGGGACTTTCTATACGCTGCAGGAGGGCGAGCAGGCGGTGATCGTCCAGTTCGGAAGGCCCGTGGGCGATCCGGTCACCAAGGCCGGGCTGCACGTCAAGCTCCCCCTGGTCCAGGAAGTCCGCCGCTTCGAGAAGCGACTGCTCATCTGGGATGGCGACCCCAACCAGATTCCCACCAAAGGACGCGAGTTCATCTGGGTCGACACCACGGCGCGCTGGCGTATTGCCGATGCAAAGAAGTTCCTCGAGAGCGTCGCCACCGAGGCCGGCGCCCGATCGCGCCTGAACGACATCATCGACTCCGTCGTGCGCGACCAGGTTTCGGGCAGCGAACTGGTGGAGCTGGTGCGCAGTGCCTCATGGGTCGTGCCGAAGGGGGAAATTCTGGAGGAGGTCCCGGCCGAGGTGCGCGAGGAGTTGAAGAAGGCGGTAGTCCGCGGACGCGAGGAACTCACCCGGACGATCCTGGCCGAAGCGAGCAAAGTCGTGCCCCAGTACGGGATCGAGTTGGTGGACGTGCGCATCAAGCGCCTCGATTACGTCGAGAGCGTCAGGGAGAAGGTCTACGCGCGGATGATCTCGGAACGCAAGCGCATCGCGGCCCAGTTCCGCTCCGAGGGCGAAGGTCGCAGCGCCGAGATCCTCGGGACGATGGAAAAGGAACTGCGCCAGATCCGTTCCGCCGCGTACCGGCGGGTGCAGGAAATCCGCGGAAAAGCAGACGCCGAGGCGACGCGCGTGTACGGGGCAGCCTACAACGGCGATCCCGAGTTCTACGCGTTCTCGCGCACTCTGGAGGAATACAAGGCGGGGCAGAACAAGAACTCGGTGGTGATCCTCACGACCGACAGCGACTACTACCGCTACCTGAAACGGTCCGGGGTGGCCCGGACGGCACGCTGACAGTATCGCTATCTGGCGTTACGCGTCATTTCGCGCCGCGCCGCGAGGACTTCGCCCGACGTCCAGTGGCTCTTGATCCAGGCGAGCACCGCCCAGATTTCGGCGTCCGAGAGTCTTCCGCCGAAAGCCGGCATGTCGCTCGCGTAGCCGGGCGGTGCATACGGCGGCACGAATCCGTACTTCGTGATCGCGAACAGCACCGCGTCCGGGTGATGCCAGCTGTGGCCCGATTCGTCGTGCGGCGGCGCGGGCAGGCGCCCGTTGGGTAGGCGTTGGCGCCAGTCGGGCTGGCCCTCGCGTCGAACGCCGTGGCAGCTCGCGCAGTGCTGCGCGTACAGCCCGGCACCGGCGGCGACCCGGGAGGCATCGCGCGGATCGGCGCGCGGATCGTCGCCGGCGGCGCCCGAGTTGCCGCATCCCGCAAGCGCGAGCACGACCGACACCGCGCCGCCGGCGGCGAGACCCTGGAGGAATCGCCTGCGCGGGGCGCGGGTCGAAATGGAACCCCGTGGCGGGTGACGCTTCATCGAGTGCGCTCCTCTTGCTGGTCGCGGCGGCCAGGCTGCGCAGTGCCGCGCGGGTTTGTCCTGCCTGACGACCCGGATATTAAGAGCTTGTCATCCAGCGGTGTGCGATTCGTGTGCATTGCGCCGGAAAAGTTCCGCTACCGTTCGCCCTGGCAGTGAAACTCCCGATCGCCGAGTCGATCGTCGAGGCCCGTGGCGTTCGGATCACGGTAAGCTGCGTCGGCCACCGCGCGCTTCGAAATCTGCCTGCCGGGCGGCGTCACGAACATTACAGAGAGGAAGTCGACATGAAGACAGGCTGGATCATCATCGCCGCGGCAACCGTCCTGCTTTCGGCGGCGGCCGCCGCGCAGTCGATGCAGGTGCCGCAACCCACGCCCGGCCTGAAGCCGAACCCGGTCGCGGGAAAAAAGATCTATGGCGCGCACTGTGCACAGTGTCACGGCGCCGATCTGCGCGGCAGCACCCAGGGGCCGCCGTTCTTGCATCCGGTCTACGTACCCTCGCACCACGGCGACGTCGCGTTCCAGCTCGCGGTGCGCAATGGTTCGCGCCGTCACCACTGGAATTTCGGCGACATGGCCCCGGTTGCGGGGATCTCGGCGGACGAGGTGGCGCATATCACCGCCTATGTACGCGCCGAGCAGCGCAAGGCGGGGGTTATCCGCTGAGCCCGCGATCGCGCCAACCCTTCAGTGCGTCGAGGTGCAGCGCATGTGCTTCGCGCCCTGGCAGTTGTCGCGTATGTAGGGCGTCCAGAGCGTCTTCAGGTACGCGATGACGTCGAGCGCGTCCGCGCGCGTCAGCACGCCGCGCCACGGCGGCATGCGCGAGTCGGGCAGCGGCTTGTCCAGAATCATCTCGAGCAATTGCGAATCTTCGTGATGCCAGGCGTGACCGCTGCTGTCGAGCGCCGATGCCGAACGCTCGCGATACTGCCAGTTGAATTCCCCGCGCCCGTCGAATCCGTGGCAACTGACGCAGTACTGCTGGTACAGCGCCTTGCCGTGCGCGGGTTGCGCCGACGCGGTCAGCGAGCCCGAAGAGGTATCGATCATGCCGACAAACAGCGCGGCCACCGCGGCGATGACGGCGAGGCCGGTCGCGAACCTGCGGACATTGCGCCATCGGGTTCGTCCTCGCGGAGACGCGCCTGCCGCGGCCGGGGCGTGGTCCGAAATAGATCCTTCACCCGTCTCGCCGGGGAGCGTCTGACGCGAACCCGGTCTACCGCGATGTTTGTGCTGTTTCATGCATCGTATGACAGCATTCCTAACCGGGCGCGCGCTTGATCTTTGTCAAGCCGGCATACGGAAGCGCCGTGGGGGGCTTGCGCGATCGCTTGCGATGCCGCGCTTGACCTTCCCATGCGAGGAAGGTGTAACGGGATCGTCGGCGGAGAATTGCGGTATCGGTGCGGGGGCGAAGTCGAACGACGCGCAGGATCGCGGCGATCAGATTCGTGCGGCGGCCCGGTGCGCGGCACGACCGAACACGGCGGTGCGGCTTTCGAGCGCGCGGTAGGCGATCAGAAAGGCCGCCGCGTTCCACGATTGTCCGCTCATTCCGCGCCGCGCCGCGCTGCGCCCGTGCAGCCACTCGTTGAAGTCCCAGTCGCCGAGCGCGTTGGCGCGTGCCAGGCGCACGAGATCGCGCCGCGCCGTCTCGCGCTCGCCCGCCTGCGCGAGCGCGGCGACCCAGAAGGCGCCGACGAAGGGCCAGATGCCGCCGTTGTGGTATTGCCAGGCGTAATTCTGCCTGTGGCGCGCCATGTACGGACGCCACAGGCGGCTGCGCGCGGGGATCGGATCGCACACCGCGCGCACCGGATAGGGATCGTTGACGCCGGCGCGTTCGAGCTCGCGCAGCACGCGCCGGGCAGCGGCGCGGTCGGCGAGCCCGCACAGTACCGCGAGCAGGTTACCGAACACATCGCCTTCGTCGCCGAAAGCGGTGAAGTTGACGAACGACAGGTACAGCCCGCGGTTGCGCGCGTTCTGACGCGCATAGTCGGCGAGCAGCTGCGCGCGGCGGTAGGGCGCGAGCGGTCCGTCGAAGGGGTGAAAGAGCAGGTTCGCGTGCGCGCGTGTTTGCGCGGCACCAGGCAAGCGGTAGAGCCGTTTGACGAGATGCCACAGCGCGTTGCTGTAGAGCACGAACCCCGAGCGCGGCATGATGTCCGCCCAGTCGCTCGCCTCGTTTTGCTGCAGGAGGAAGAAGCGCTGGTGCTCCTGGCAACGCAGCCAGAGGATCGCGCGCTCGATCGGCGCGGAGAATCGGCGCCGCAATCGTCGCTGCGGCTGCAACCGGTCGAGCACGGCGAGCGCGATCAGCCACCACAGCGTCGCGTCGATGCAGCCGAGGTACCAGAAGTCGGCCTCGGCGCGTGCCGAATCGACGAATTTGGGGATCTGACCGTTCGGTGCCTGGTGGCGCGCGAGCGTCACCAGGCCCGTCGCGGCCTCGCGCTCGAGCCTCGCGTCGCCCGAGAGCGCCATGCCGATCGCGCATACCGCGGCATCACGCGCGAATACGGCATCGTAGCCGCGCGACACGGCGCGCGCGGTGGGGCGCGCCGCGAGGATGCCTTCGGGCGCGAGGTTGTCCGTGAGCAGCCGGATTGCGCGCTCCCGGCATTCGTCGAGCAGCCGCGCGTCGGCGGCCCGTTGTGCGGCGAGAGGGCTCATGGCGATGAGCCTCCGGCCGCGGCGCGCTTCGCCCGGTACATGCGGTCATCGGCGTGCCTGAGCAGAGCCTCGATCCGCTCGCCGTCGACGGGATAGAGACTCGCGCCGGTGCTCACCGTCACCGGCAGCGGGCGACCGCGGACGATCGCCGGCTCGCGCATCGCATCACGGATCTTGTCGGCGACGACCTCGAGTTCCTCGCGCGAGTCGATGTCGGGGAGCATCAGGACGAATTCGTCGCCCGCCAGGCGCGCGACGACATCCGATTCGCGCAGCAGCGCGCGCAGGCGCGTCGCGATGTGGCGCAATACGGCGTCGCCGGCGTCGTGCCCGAACCGGTCATTGACCGACTTGAATCGATCGGCATCGATGAACAGCACCCCGACCCCCGTCCTCAACCGCCGGGCCCGGGCAATGGCCTGCGTCGCGCGCTCGAAGAACAATTGCCGATTGGGCAGACCCGTCAGGCCGTCGTACAGGGCGAGCTTGCGCATCTGGCCGCGCTGCATGGTGATCAGCGCGAGCATCGCGGTCAGCGCGAGCAGCAGCGTGAGCATGAGATAGATTTCTCCCATGCCATAGATCACGCTCCAGCCGCGCGCCGGCTCGGCCAGGAGCTGCCAGGTTCCGGAGGGGGCCGAGAGCGGAATCATGATCGGCTGCTCGGGCGGGGGCGCCGTCGTCGCGAGGACCGTCGGCGGCACCGTGTCGGTGGTGAGCGCGTAGCGCGTGTCGCGTCCGAGCAATCCGGGCAGCGCGAGCCCGGCGAGAAA
>Ga0224495_10001328_pt1 | contig 17446 bp, 14 predicted proteins | sample SF_Jul11_sed_USG_FD_168128 | JGI IMG/M metagenome (GOLD analysis project Ga0224495, IMG submission 168128) | Sediment microbial communities from San Francisco Bay, California, United States - SF_Jul11_sed_USGS_4_1 | ecosystem: Environmental > Aquatic > Marine > Sediment | place: USA: California... | reverse complement strand
AAGTATAATGCCATATCCTATTGACCCACGGATATAAATAGCATCTGATATTAATAACTTTCCTCCTATAGTAAATTGCAATATTTCTATATTACTCCAAGTTAGTTCAGACAATATATTTACATTATTTCCTGAAATATTACCCGGTATATTCCATCTAAAATTGTCAATACGATAAGCTGTTTTAAAATTAATATCTCCTTCCACAGAAGCATTAATATGTCCGTTAAATGCTAACATTATTAAAGTATTTAGTAGTAAGTAATTTATATATATAACTTTTTTCATAAATTTTTTAGTCTATTACTAATGTTAATAATAAATTGTAAATATTTTGTTTTATAACATTAATATAATAATATAAAAAAATAAAAGTCACTTATTTTTTTTGAAAGAAAAGCAGGTAATTATGTATTATTTATACAATAGGAATTTTAAAAGGGCTTGAATTATCTCGTTAAATTATATCCATTAATTAAATATTACAAACTAATTTCTCATAATTTTACAAAATAAGATAGAAAAATCTCAGTTTTATTTTAATTAATAAAGCTGAGATTCATCTAAAATAGAAAGTAGTAATTCTACTCTTCGGGACTTTCAATGGGGTGTTCACCCTTTACAGTTCTAATAACATTTTCAAAAGTCTCTTTAAGTTCAGGAACCAAAAGAATTAGTTCTTTGATTTCCTCGCCAATATTTTCATAGATGATGCTATTCTTTTTGTCATCACCATTTGAATATTGGAACATTCTGCCATCACCAGTGAGAAGCCAATTGATATTAATACTGTAAGTTTCTCTTAGTCTAGTAAGTTGTTTAATGGTAAGACTTCTTTCACCACGTTCAACTTTACTGTAATTACTTTGAGCTATCAAAAGTGAATTAGCCATTTTTTGCTGTGACAGCCTAAGAATTTCCTTACGTAATTTTTTTAACCTCTGAGCCATATTGGTTTTAGCAGTGGTTTTTTTGGGTTTTTCGTTTACTAGCATTTCCTTCTCCATATTATATAATTTTTTATTTCATTAAATAATAATGAACAATAAAAACAAACTAAAAATTGTATGCAATCACTACAAAATATAATATAATTTTTGTGTTTTTCAAGATATATTTCTACTATTTTTGTATTGTTTAGATACATGCTATAGTTAACATAGGACTATTGTTTAAATATCAAGCAGTTAGTATTATTACAAAAGTAAAAAAAAATTATTTTTTTTACTTATTCTTTAAAAATCTTAAAATTTAAAAGTTGATTTATAGCCATTATTACATATATTAGATTATCATTTGTTAAAATTTTAAAAGCAAATACATTGTAACCATGATTAGAAGGTGTATGCAGTACCTATTGACAGCTGATACCCAGCCTCTATCTTTAATGCGTCTATTATATCCCTTTCACTATGTTTACCAATAACAAATAGATTTAATTTATTAGGAATTGGATGAAGTTGAACCTCAAAACCAGCCTGATGTCCAGCAAAATTATTATCTATTTTATTATAATAAAAAAATGGAATAATCTTAAAATATTGAGAATTTAAGGCATAAATCCTAGTACCAATACGAAACATAGATTTTTCTAATCCCAAGCCTATACTAAAAAAAATAGGATTTGGTTTAACAAATGGTAGTGTGAGATAAAGAAAATCGCCATCACTTGTTAGAAAATAGTTAATGAGAGGAGGTGCAATGGTTTTCCAAAAAATTAAAAGTTTTGTTTTTCTCTTATTATATGCTATAAAATCATGAAACAATAAAAAATCCTGCCATATTACTAAATTTGAAAATACCGAGAGGGAAGAAAGAACTAACATTCTATTACGACTTATTTTATGTCCTTTAATTTCAGTTAATTTTTCATAGTTTAATATGTCATTTCCCTTAGAATCGTACCCACCTAGTGTAACCGCTGCATAAGCTAGGGTTCCAAAATGATTCATCATGAAATTAATTCCATTGTAATAAGTTATAGAACCAGATAATACAATTTTCTCATATATAAATTGAGAATTAAATTCTTGTTGGTTTAATCCAGCTGTCACAGTATTAATATTAACATTAATGTTGTCAGTATGATAATGACTAACCATACCACCAAATGCATGTATTTCAATAATAGGACTTAAATTATGATAATTAGCAACTCTATAATGTGATAATTCATGGCTCATAGAAGATACAAATGCTGTAAGATATGAAAATATAAGAAATTCACCTAACCGTACCAAAGTGTATTTATTACTTCCTAAACCTTTAAAGAGTGTCTCATTACCCAAAGCAAAAATATTAACAATTGAATAATCAAGGTGAGTGTTAAAGAAAGAATCTTTAATTGGGTTTTTAGCTATAAGAGAAACCTCTTGCGAGATCAAAAAATTTGTATTAGTGAATAGTATTAGGATAATTATTATTACCTTAAGGTAAATGCTTTTCAATTAGTTCTCACAATGAATTTTTTCATTTTTTATCTTTTGCTTACCCTTTAATAATATTTTAAAACACATTGCATTAAAAAAAATAATAATTATTATATTAAGTATTAGTAAAATTACTTTTAACATAATGAATTACGAATATAATTGACTTGTTAATAACATTTAATAAATTTCATTATACTAAATAATAAAATATATTTTTATGTTTATTGTTTTGTTAGTATATAATTATACATACATATGAGAAATCTTTTGAGATCAAATTTAGATACTAAAAAAGAACTTATAATATACTTAAAGCAGTTTAGATGGTGGCTGAGACTTGAAATATTTTTAATCTTAACTTTTTATTTTAGTGGATTTTTTTTAATTTTATCTCTAATTATTTGGTTAATAAATGTAAGCTCTATTTCATATGGTTATAACATTTTACAAAGTAGTTTTCACATTATTTTCTTTGTTATACTGATATTAATCCCTCTAACAATTATTACGATACTCTTCTACAAAGAAATAATTAAATATTTTAGTAGAAAAACTAGATGGAGCACGCTTGCTGAAACTTATGAAAGAAGAAAATACTTTTCAGGTGAGCTTATATCTAGCGCAGACTTCTTAGAATGCTCTTACAATCACCATAAAGATTTAGAAAATATTTTTATTGAAAAAACTTATACTAAAATATCTAAAATACCGGTACATTCATTATTTCAGACAAAATTTCTTATAAAACCGTCTATAATACTAGGAACAAGTGTGTTGGTTTTACTTATATGCTCTGCCATATTCTCATATACACCAATAGATACTATAAAAGCTAGCTTTATAGGAGAATCAGTAGATATTACTTACAAGATAGATTACCAGAAACGTGTTCTAATTGGCCAAAACTTCTATTTAGAAATAATTACTAATGCAGAAAACACTGTTCTATACATAAAACAGGATAATAAAGAACTCATTATTCCTTTAAATAAAAGGCTTTTTGATAGCAATCCAATTTCTTATTCTTATCAGTACAAATATTTTAAGGTTGATAAACCATTTTCCTTTTACCTAAAGCTAAACAAAAAAGGTTCATGGATAACTACCCCAGTACATGAAGTTTTGATTAGTTATCATCCTATCATTAAGAGTATCAAAGCAACATTGCAAAGTCCACATGTTTATAATCTCCCTGTAAAACAACAGGATGACGGTAATATTGAAGGATTTTATGATAGCAAAGTAAAAATTGAAATTGAGTGTAATAATAAACTTCAGGAAGCCAAAATTAAGTTTCTAAAAGATAATATTGATGACATACAAGTTTTTAACAAGAAACACATTGGTAATAAAGTTATAACAACTTCTAAAAAGCCGCATGAAAGAAATAATTTTAACATTATAGATATGAAAATAACCAATAATAAAGCAATTACAGAATTCAATATAACAGAAACAATGAATTACACAATTATTGTAAAAGATAATATTGGGAATTACAATGCTGAAAGAAGTTTTTTTATTCACTTACTTAAAGATTATCCTCCCAACGTAAACATAATAACACCTGAAAAAAACTTAACTCTCAAACACTTAATTGATCAGCAAATAACAATTGAAGCAAGCGATGATTACCAAGTGAAACACATAATTTTATACTATTACATCACTGATAACAAGGGTAGAAAAACAAACATAAAGTCAATTAATTTAAAAACCCTTAGTGACCAAGCGGTTCAGGTAAATGGAATAATACCCCTTTCTAAGCTTAAATTAAAGTATGGTGATTCTGTAGAATACTTTGCTAAAGCAATGGACAATGGAGGGCAGTGGGGAGAATCTTCTCCACACAAGTTTATTCTTTCAGAAGTAACTGAATTAGCTTCTGAAAGTCAACTTTTCAAAAATATTGAGGCAAAAAAAAGTGATTTGTTAAAGAAAGTAGAAAATATACTAAATCAATTTAAAGAGCTAAACAAAGAATCAATAAAAGCATACGCCGATAAACAGAGTGATAAACTAACCGGTAAACAACTTGAGAAAAAACTTGCCGAATTAAGCAAGAAACAAAAAGAACTAGAAGAAAAAATACGTGAATCCATAAGGGAAATGGAAAACTTTGAAGCTGAATTATCAGTTCAGAAAAAGATCCCAGCAAAAGAATTAAAAGATAAAATTAGAGATATAAAAAAATTAATGTCCAACCTCCTTAAAGAGACAAAAGAGATAGAAAATAATTCCCTAAAAAATAGACTCAAAAAGATAATTGAAAAAGCTAATAAGCTAAATAACCTTAAGAATCAGCTTAAAAATAAAAGTCCAAATACTGAAAAGCCTACTGAACAACCTTTAAATAATAACAAATCACACAAACAAAAGTTGGATGATATTAACAAGCTTAAAAAAGACCTTAAACAGCAGATTAAAAAGGCTCTAAAGGATATTAAAAAAAGTAAGTCTAAAGTTGCAAAGGATGAAGATCCAAGTAAAATTAAAGATAAACTAAAAGAAATTAAAAAACTCCTTTCAGAACTTCTTAATGAACAAAATAAAAAGAATTTAGACGAACTACAAAAGCTTTTAGCAAAAACACCCAGTGATAATATGGAGTGGGACAAAGAAAGATTTATTAATAGATTGGAAAAGACTATAGAACAATTAAAAAAACTAAAAGAACTTCAAAACCTTTTGGAAGCAAAAAATAAAGCACATAAATTAATAAAACAACAATCCACACTGAATACTAAAATTAAAAAATCAACTAATACAAAACCTCTTGAAAAAGATGCAAAAAATATTGAGAAAAATGTTAATGAATTATTTAATAAGCTTAAACCAAAAAATAGCAGTGCTTTAGCTCAGTTGCAAAATCAAGATAAAAAAGATATAAATGAAAGTGTTAACAAAGAACTTCAAAATATGAAAAATAGTTTGGCGAATAATCAAAAATCCGAGTCTCTAAAAAGCGGAGAAAACTTAGAAAACCAATTTTCCAACCTAGAAAAAGAGATTCAAAATAAAATCCAACAATTCATGGAAAAAGAAAAAAGAGATATTGTAGCATATCTTAGAAACCTCTTATTCGAGCTTATAGAACTAAGGAAAATGGAAGGTAAAAAAAGCCAAATTATTGATGAAGGTAAAATTAACCCTAATTTCAGCCAGGAATACTTAACTAAACTCATTGAGGTCACAAATTTTTCTAAAAAATTCTTAATGAGAGAGCAATCTAATTTTAATAAAAACTTGGAAGGCAGTATGAAACACAAGGATAAAACTGAATTTATAAAATTGTTTAATTACATCATTAATAAACTCTCAATTAGCAGAGAAAACATCTCTAGTAAAGATTTTTACTATGCAAACTATAACCAAAAAGAGGTTTTAAGTAAACTGAATCATCTATCATTAATGCTTATGAAACTAAAATTCAAAGCTCAACAAGGTCTTGGAGGACAGCAAACTCAAAATCAAATGTCAAACACCATTGAAGATCTTGCTAAATTTCAAAGTCAGATAAATCAAGATATGCAAAATCTTATGGAAAAAATGAAAAATGGGAAACTCTCAAAGGAAGAAGAGAAAACCCTTAAAAAACTTGCAAAACGCCAAGGAGATATTGGTAAAGAAATTGATAAAATATTAAACAGTAAAAATGTGGGTGGTAAAGATCCTATTGAAAAATTACTTGGGGATTTAGCAGAAATAAAGCGTGAAATTGATGAAATAAAACTTAAAATGACCAATAAAAAATTAGATAAAAAGCTTTTAAACAAACAAAAAGACGTTTACAAAAGACTTTCAAATGCAACTAAATCGTTAAAGGATGATACAGAAGGAGATGATAATGATAAAAATCTTGAAAATGACAACAGAAAAGCTGATAAACCAACATTACTTTTTAAAGAAAAAAATCTTCTTGACGCAAAAAAACGTCTTAGAAAAGCTCTTAATAACCAACAACTTAATAAATTAAAAAATTCTAAAAATCTTAACTCTAAGCAAAAAGAAATGATAAAAAATTATTTTAAAAGTTTACAAGATTTTTCTAAAAAATAACTTAAATAATATCAATAATTTAAAAGGTAATTAACCGTGAAACCTGCATATATTAAGTATTTAATTGAATCTGTTTTTGAGATATTTTCAGAGAATTTTAATCTACCTCCTAAAAAAGAAAAGGTCTCTTTTGATGCTCATGGATTAAAAGCCGATGTAGTAGCAACAATTGGATTAATAGGTGACCTTGAAGGAAGCATCATCCTATTAACAGATAATAAGACTGCTTTAAATATAGCTTCCAAAATGTTTCAGGACGACATTAAAGAGCTGGATGACCTTTCCCTCTCTTCAATTAGTGAATTGCTAAATTTTATTGCTGGTAGGATGATAACAAAACTTTATCAGCTCAAGTATGACAATGACATAACCCCTCCAACTATTGCTGTGAAAAGAGTTGTAGAACTTGACTATGCAAATTCAATTGGCGTAAGGATTTTACTTGAATCAGATATGGGTAAATTGGAATTTGCTCTCACTAAAAATAAAAAATAAGTTAATTCATTCCAGAATTCTTAGTCAACCATAATTTAGCCATCCTAATTATTTGGTTTACTGGAAGATCCATTGGGTCACGTGATCCTAATTCCATGCTACCAAGTTGATAAATAGAATCCTTAAAGCTTCGCATAATTTGGACGTTACCACTCGTAGTTATAAGAATCAAATCATCAGAATATGCTATCATACCAGCTTTTTCTAAGCTCATATTCCCGAAATTCAATTCCATACTCATATAAACCTCTTACCTTTAAATTAACAATTAAAATGAATTAATATACTTTCTATACATTCTTTATTAAGCCAAATCTAATAAATATTAATAAATAAACCTAATTTATAATTTTATATTTTAAATATTTATCATAAATTAATCAATTATATAATCTAATAAATTAGGTATTTTAAGCTTTTTAAAAGCCCGCTTTACATGGGTGTGAACGGTTCCCTGGTTCATGTTTAAAATTTCAGCAATTGCTTTTTCTGTTTTACCTAACTTTTTTAATTTTAATACTTTTAGCTGATTATCTGATAGAAGCGAGAAATTCTTCTTAACTTTTTCTAATTCTCCAGCCAGTTCAAGATACCTAATATTTAATTTATCTGTTTGGCTATTTATAGATATAAATTGTTCTTCTTTTGAGGATTTTACCGTTGTGATAATATCTTTAATGAATGCCTTCATCCTGGGACCCTTTTCTATATAGTCAGCACCAATTTCTCTAGCCTCTGCAAATGTTTTAGGATCAGGATATGCCGTCATAAGAACAAGATGAATATTTGGTTTTTTAATTTTTGCCTGTTTACAACAATCAACACCAGACATATCTCCTAAAACAATATCTACAAGACAGACATCCGGTTGAAAAGGAGAGTTCAAATCATTTATAAAGTCACGCCCAATACTATATTCTCTATAAATTCTAATATGTTCATCTTTTGCAAGGACTTCCTTAATGGATTCCTTGTATGACTCATCATCTTCAATAATAGCAACTTTAATTAAATCATTACTTAACATTAATTACCTTATATAATACTTATAAAAATATTAAAATTTATGATTAACTCATGTCCCACAAAGAGTACAAATAGAAAATTAATCTAAAGAAAAATAAATTTCGCAATGACTAGCTTTTCCTATTTCAGATTTTATAAACATTTTGTTATTTGTTGATTCAGTGAGCCCTTTAATCATCTTTAACCCGTATGATCCTTTCTTAATAAGCTCTTCATCATAATTAAAACCAACTCCATTGTCATCAATTTCCAAACAAAGTTGGTTTGATTTATAATCTAGCGTTATGTTGGTTTCTGTTGCATCTGAATGTTTAACAATATTGTTAAGTAATTCACTATAAATTAATAATATATTTTGAATAATGGCAGGTTTAATTATTTTATTTTCAATACTTTTTAAAGCTTTATTTTTAATAGAATAAGCAATGTTTACAAGGGGAAAAATTAGTTCAGCACGAAAAACTAGTTCATCGGAAAGAATTTTATAGCTACATTCTTTATTGTGTATAACAAATAAAATATTTTTTGCCTCTTCACTGCAATGAGAAACCAAATTGTTAACTTTTATCAAGTAATTGATATCGTTATTTTCATTTTTTATATAATCATCAAGATAATTACGAGCAGATTCAAGTTTATTTTTAAGAGAATTATGAATTTGATAAGTTAGTCTTGCAAACTCTTCTTCTAATTTTTCTTTTGTTTCTTTGGCTTTTTTTTCTACTGTTATATCATGTGTAAATATTGCTAATTTTGTGACTTTATCATTTGCATCAAAAATGGGATAAAATGAATGATCAAACCATATATTATCTCTTTGATCCTCAAAATAAACTGGTATTTTTGATTGAATTACTTTTTCAAACTGCTTTTTCCTTTTTTCATATACTTTAAGTGGTAGGATATCTCTAAAATTTTTCCCAATAATTTGCTCCACAGTCATGTTAAACCTCTTTGCACTAACTTCGTTGGCTGCTAAAATGTTTCCATCAATGTCCATTAAAAAAACAGATTCTGTAGGAACGTTTAGCAGTGCATTTGCAATAACATGACTTTCTCTAAGTGCTTCCTGAGTTAATTTGCGTTCAGCAATTTCTTCTTGTAGTTGATCAACAGTTTTTTCGAGCTCAAATGTACGTTCTTTTATAAGGTCATTAAGCTTATCGCGATGTTTTTTAAGTTCTAATTCGGCTTTAATACGATCTGTAATATCTGCTCCATAAACATTTACTTGATTATTTTTTGGGTTTATTCTATAGGTAAAAAAGAAAGTTTTTAAATTAATTTGAACTTCATGTTGTAGTAAATCTTTTTTCTTAAAAAGTTGGTTGAAATCCTTTTGATTTATGCTGTTACATAATTTAAACCATGATTCTCCGATTAGTTTTTCATCTTTAAAAATTTCTTGGGCAGAAGGATTAACTAATAATATAATTCCTTTTTTATCCAATCTAAGCAGTGGTGCAGGATTTTGTTCTGCAAACAAAGCCATGTCAGCCAGGGCTTTTTCTACAATTTTTCTTTCTTTTATCTCCCATTGAAGGCGATCTACAGTACGAGTTAATTTTTGTGTTCTAATTTTAATTAGGTCTTCAAGTTCAACACGTTGCTTATTTAACTTTTCCTCAATTTCTTTTCTTTCAGATATTTGCTTTTTTAAATATTTATTTACTTCTATAAGATCCTTGGTTTGCTCATGGAGTAATTTATCGAGGTATTCCCTATGCATTTTAAGTTCTTCAGCAATTTTTTTTTGCTCTGTAACATCTATTCCAACTGCTTGATATTCTATGAATTCCCCTATCTCATTAAATATTATTCGTTCAGTCCATTGTTGCCAACGAATGTTATTATCTGAATCATAAATGCGATATTCTACAACAGTTACTGGATTTTCAATACTTAGCGAATTAATTTTACTATCAAATTGTTCTCTATCATCCTCATAAATTATTGAGATAAAATTTTTACCTAGAAGTTCTTCTCGATGTGCATTGAAATATCTGCAGTATGCATCATTAACAAAAGTTAGAGTTCCATTTCGCAGATGTCTACGTATTAATTCAGTTTGATCTTCAACTACAGCTCGATATAACTGCTCACTTTGCCTAAGAGAGTTTTCTACCAGTTTCCTTTCGCTAATTTCCCATTGTAGCCTATCAACTGCATTAGACAATTTGATAGTTCGTTTTTTTACTAAGTCATCGAGATGATTTTTATGCTTATTTAACTCTCTCTCAGCTTTTTTACGAACTGTAATATCACTTAATGCCGATCTACACTGCTCAAAATTACCATCATCATCTTGTATAATAATACTCTCCAGCTGAGCAAAAAAAGATTTTCCATCTTCTTTGATCAGCCTAATCTCACACAATTGTGGCGATTTATGTTTAAATGTTTTATCAATATGTGACCTAAAATCACTTCTATCCTCAATAGCTATGTAATCAACAAATGGTTTATTAATTAAATCCTTTTTATTTAAACCAAGTAATTTAGTTCCAGTTAGATTAACCTCAAGAATCACGCCTTGATGATTAAATGTGAAGTATCCTATGGGTGCAAAGTCGTATAGATGGGAATATTTATCTTTTGATTCTTCAAGGTCTTCTTTAATACACTTTAATTCTTCGTTTTTTACCTCCATTTCTATCTGATTAGCCCAAAGATCATGCACCATTTTTAAAACATCCAATTCAGACATATTTTTAAGAGATGCAATTCTTTTTTGTAAGTCTGATGCAGCTCTTTTGCGTAGTTCTTCAATTCGCTTCAGGCTCTCATTCTTAGTTTTCATAAACTTTATGCCTAGCTTATTATACAAATTTTAATTTTGTAATGCATATAAAATCCTGTAAAATATTTAATTAAAGCTATTATATAAAATAAATTAAAATTCACTTTTTGAAACTAAAAAAAAATGAGTTTTTTATAAATTTACCTTTTAGAAGAATTTAATAAAAAAAAATAAGTCGATTTTAATTTAATTTACTGAAATATTAGTTAATAACTCTTTAGCACTAAGAAAATAATATTTGACTTTTCAATTTAAAATTGCTTAATTATTATGTTCTTTAAATTTAATAATGAATATTTACTTATGTTAAAATAAAATAATAATTTGAGGTTAAAATGCAGGCATTAATTTTGGCTGCTGGAATGGCTGAAAGACTTAGACCACTTACTATTGATCACCCAAAATGTCTTGTAGAGATTGGTGGAAAAGCTTTTCTTGATAGGATGATTTCTAATATTCTTGCCTATGGGATAACTGACATTAATATTATAACGGGATTCAAGGTTCACAAAGTTAAAGATTTTCTTAAAGAACGCTTTCCAAATCTGAAAGTCAATTTCTACCATAATAAACGTTTTTACGAAACAAACAATTCATACTCCCTTTGGCTTGCAAAGGATTTAATACACAGTGATTTTTTATTGTTTGATGCAGACATAATATTTGACCACAGAATCCTTGAAAAGATCTTAAATACAAAACATGAAAATGCTTTGATGCTTAGAAGATCGTCTGATTTATCAGAAGAAGAAATGAAAGTTAAAATTGATGGAAATAACAGGATTTTAGAAATTAACAAGACTATACATCCCAAAGATGCGGCAGGTGAGTCTTTAGGTATTGAAAAATTCTCCTATGAGTGTGCAAAACACCTTTTTAATAAGCTAGATGAGAACATGTTAAAGAAAAATTTAGTTAATGATTTCTATGAAAAAAGCTTTGAGGGCATACTGGAAGAAGGTGCCGAGATTTATGCTGTGGATGTCGATGGTTTAAAATGTGCTGAGGTGGACTTTGTAGAGGATATTCATTATGTTGAAGAGCACATTCTCCCTTTCATTCAATCGAAAGATTAAAACGCATCAAAACGTAAAAAAAAGTTAATTTTTATATTTTAGTGGTTTTTTCATTTTTAAAATTATTTAAAAACCACTCGTAAGTTTGTTTTATTCCATCTTTTAATGAGATACTTTCCTTCCAACCCATGTCCCACAGCTTACTTACATCCAATAATTTTTGCAATGTTCCATCAGGTTTGGTTTCGTCCCATTTAATTTGACCTTTATAGCCTGTAATATCTTTAATAAGATCAGCTAGTTCTCCAATGGTTATATCTTTGCCTGATCCAACATTAAAAAATATTTCACCTTTTTCATTTTGATCAGAAGTGGGATTAAAATTATTCATTAAGAAAAAACACGCGTCAGCCATATCGTCAACATGTAAAAACTCTCTTCTTGGTGAACCAGTACCCCAAAGAACTTCTTCAGTTAAATTATTCCTTTTTGCTTCAGTAAAGCGACGAATTAGTGCTGGAAGAACGTGACTAGTCATAAGATCAAAATTATCGTTTGGACCATAGAGATTTGTAGGCATACAAGCTATAAAGTTTGTTCCATACTGCCTGTTATAACTTTGACACATTTTAATACCAGCTATTTTTGCAATTGCATAAGGTTCATTTGTTGGCTCAAGGAAACCAGATAGTAAATATTCCTCTTTCATTGGCTGATAGCATTTTTTGGGATAAATACACGATGAACCAAGAAAAAGAAGTTTTTTTACATTATACTTATAAGACAAATGGATGATATTATTTTGTATCTGCAGATTTTCATAAATAAAGCTTGCAGGATATGTGTTATTAGCCATTATACCACCAACTTTGGCAGCGGCTAAAAAGATATATTCTGGCTTTTCCTGTTTAAAAAAGTCTTCTGTATCATTAGGATTTAATAAATCAAGTTCCTTATGGGTTTTTGTTATAATATTAGTATAATTTAATTTTTCTAACTTTCTTAAAATTGCAGAGCCTACTAATCCACGATGTCCTGCAATATAAACCTTAGATTGATTTTCCACTCAGTTATTTCTCCTCTTTTATGAGTCTGATATCAGCTTCCACCATAAGTTTCACCAGTTCTTTAAACTTAACTTTAGGTTCCCACTTGAGTATCATTTTAGCTTTTGAATAATCACCAATGAGCAAATCTACTTCAGCAGGACGAAAATAATGTTTATCAATCTTAACAATTGTATTTCCCGTATTTCTATCTATTCCCTTTTCCTCTATGCCTTTTCCTTCCCACACAAGATCAAAATCTAAATGTTTACATGACTCCTCAACGAACTCTCTAACCGAATGGGTTTCACCTGTGGCTAGAACAAAATCATCTGGTTTATCATGTTGTAAAATCCTCCACATGCCTTCAACATAATCTTTTGCATATCCCCAATCTCTTTTAGCATCAAGATTTCCAAGGTATAAACATTTATCTATTCCCATTTTAATTCTCGATAAACCTCTGCTAATTTTCCTAGTTACAAACGTTTCTCCACGACGAGGTGATTCATGATTGAACAAAATCCCATTACTAGCAAAAAGATTATAACTTTCACGATAATTTTTAGTAATCCAGAAAGCAAATAACTTGGATACAGCATAAGGACTTCTTGGGTAGAACGGAGTAGTTTCTTTTTGTGGAATCTCTTGAACCATTCCATAAAGTTCAGAAGATGAAGCTTGATACAACTTTGTCTTTATACCAGAGTCTTTAATGGCATCTAACAACCTTAAACATCCTATTGCATCAACATCTGCAGTATATTCAGGAGCCTGAAAGCTTACACCAACATGCGATTGAGCTGCTAAATTATATATTTCAATGGGTTGCACTTTTTCTATTAGTCTTGATAAACCTGAACTATCGGATAAGTCAGCATAATGCAAAAATAATTTACAATTATTTACGTGTGGATCTTGGTAAATATGATTTATTCGTGATGTATTAAATGTAGAAGATCGACGTATAATACCATGAACTTCATAATCTTTTTCAAGAAGCAACTCAGCCAAATATGATCCGTCTTGTCCTGTAATTCCAGTTACTAATACCTTTTTCATGCTATACACCTCATTCCAACAGTTAATTATAATATGTTATTATCTACAATGCTCTTTAAACCAGTCTACAGTTTTATGTATACCAACATTAAAATCAATAGATGGTTTATAAGCAAATGTTTTCAATGCCTTGTCATAAGTAATTACACTTCGTCTCTGCTCCCCAGGTTTCTGATTACCGTGAATCTCTTTTGCATTGGGATTTGCATGTTGTTTAATCACGTTAAACACCGTGTTAACCGATGTTTCAATAGTGCTACCAATATTAAAAACACCTGTAACATCCTTCTCAACAGCCAAAAGATTATATTTTGCTACATCTCCCACATAAACAAAGTCTCTGGTTTGTTCACCATCCCCATAGATTACTGGATCTTCATTTTTAAGCATCTTGCTTGTGAAAATAGCCACTACACCAGCTTCTCCCTTGTCATTTTGTCGAGGACCATATACATTGGCATATCTCAAAGCTGTGTATTTTATGCCATACTCGTTATAATAATAATATAAATATTTTTCAACAGCCAATTTCGCAATTCCATAAGGTGATACAGGATTTTGAGGGTGTTCTTCATCGGCTGGAAAATAACTTTGCTCACCATATATTGCACCACCAGTTGAAGCAAAGATTATCTTCTTAACATTAAATCTTTTAGCATTTTCAAGTACATTGAGTGATCCCAGTATATTCTGTTGTGCATCAAAGATTGGATTGCTTGTCGATATTCTAACGTCTATCTGAGCGGCATGGTGACAAATTATTTCTGGCTTTTCCTTCTCAAAAACAAGTCTAAGATTATTATCTCCTATATCCATCTCATAAAAAGAAGCTTTTGGGTTTAGATTTTCTTTTTTCCCTGTGGATAAGTTATCTAGCACAATAACTTTATGTCCTTTTTCAATCAAAAGATCAACAATGTGTGATCCAATAAATCCTGCCCCACCAGTTACTAGTATTTTCACTAAATCCTCTAAAAATCTAATTTAATTAGCTAAATATAATAATTTTTACGCTATGGTGCGTTTTTTAATAATATGATAATCTTTAAACTATTAGTTAATAGTAAATTGGTATAAATCAATATATCTCTTTACTTGAACCTTAAGGGTAACATCTTGTTCTAGTTCCTTATAGTTTAATTTTTCAATATATTAAATTAAACTTTGATAGAGTTGTAATGTTTCCTGAGCTGTTTTTTCCCAAGAAAATTTTTTGAGCTGTACTTTGCCAAGATTTTTTAAATTGTTTCGTAAATCATTATTATAAATTACTTTTTCAATTGCTTGTTTTATAGACAAATCATCTTTTGGATCAAAATAAATAGCTGCTTCCCCTGCAATTTCTGGCAATGAACTAGTATTACTTGATATAACTGGGCATTGACATGCAAATGCTTCAAGAATTGGAAGACCAAAACCTTCATATAAAGAAGGAAAAACAAATGCAAGTGCATTTTTATATAAAAAAACTAAGTTGTCATCTTCCAGAAAGGGATAATATGATACATTATTACTAATCTTCAACTTACAAAACAAGTCTTTTTCCTCTTTTGAAATAGGTCCACCTCCAACACAAATTAAGTTAAGAGAAGGGTCTTTTATAAAAAGGCTGCTTATCGATGTAATAAAAAAATTGAAGTTTTTATATATACTTCTATTACCTACAAAAAGAATATATTTTTCCGGGATAGAAAGACTGCTATCATTGTTTTTTGGATTTAACGAATTACCAAGATAAATTACTTCTATTTTACTTTCATTAATTCCAAAAAGTCTTATTATGTCTTGTTTTGTATTTTCAGATATAGCAATTACTTTTGATGCTTTTTCAATGAGACTTTTTTTCCATTTTATTACCATATCATCTTTCATAAAATATTCTGGGAAAATTTGATGAATCATATCATAAACTGTTAAAACAAAAGGCTTTTCATCAAGGTAGTTTAAGAAATAAGGATCATAATAAGTTGGATGAAAAATATCAAATTCTTGCATTTGTAAAAAAAATTGAACATATTGATTTTGTATGTCTGTATGAATTTTCATTAAATGCTTTGTGAATAAAAGTTTCCCTGGGAATGATTTTCCATATAATTTAAGAAGAATTCCTTTTCCCGGAAAAGGCTTATAAAGAAAATGTTTTAAAATAGTTTTAAAATAAGACTTTTTTTGTTTTGTCTCTTTATAATTTTTTTGTTTTGCTTCTTTGTAAAAAGAAGAGTTGAGTACATATTGGTTTACTATATTCTCCATAGGAAAGACAAAATCAATTTCCTTTCTATAAAATTGATTCATGATTTCATAAAAATATCTTGAAACCCCACCATATTTTTGCCATGTAAAAATTTGATTGTCAAATAAAATTTTCATAATTTATTCTATCCTATATATTAATACTAATAATTATTTTAATCTAAAATGTCATTGATTGATGGAGGCAAAGTTCTATATTATCTGCGAAAAGAAAAATGTTTGAGTATATTAAAAAAAAATCTAATTATTAAGTTAAAAATTGGTTTTTTAAAAACAAATGATCTGAAAAGGTTTTAGATTCTAATTTTTTTTTATTTTTTATATAAAACTTATTAAATCTGATCAAGTAATAATTAATTTTAAAATAATTTAGTTTATTTTTTGTGAAAATATGAAAATCACCGTATGAATAAAAATAATAATTAAGTGACTTAGCCAGGTGTTCAAGGGTATTGTTGTTATAAAAAACAATGTGTTGGCCGCTTTCAAAGCTATAATACCACCAATCTTGTGTAGGAACTTGATTTTCATACAAAAGAGTACTAAAAATTAGTGTGTCACATCCAATATTTGAAAAAATAAAATTAATTTCTTCTAAAGGACTTACCAAATGCTCAAATACTTCAAATGCTGTAACAATAGAATAATTTTCTTCATTTTTTTCAAATCCTTTAGCAAAAAGATTTTTACAATGTTTATCATACCAGTAAAAATTAAACCCTATATCTCGCATCAATCGAACTAAAATGCCATAACCTCCACCATAATCTAGCATTTTAATTTTATCAGCATTTTCGGATATATAAGGTAGAATAGCCGTTAATTTTTTTGATAATTCATTATTACGAAGCAAAATACCTGTATCTAAATTTGATATAGCTGAGTTGTAAGCTTCTTCTAACCAAAAAGGTTCTTCAGTTTGAATTAAGTTACAGTTAGTACATTGATAATATTTGACGTTATATTTATTTAGAACAAGTGCTTCAAAAATATAATTTGTTTGAGAAGAGCATATTTTACAATTCATAAATTATTGGTATCCTTTTATTTTTACTTGTTTTGTGAAAATTTGTATATAGATCAATTAATAGTTGATCGGCGAACTATATTATAATTAATTCTATCTGTTTTACTGAGTATTATAAGTTTATTCTCTTATTGATGAAATTTTATTATATTTTTGTTAAGCTAAATATTTAACCACTTTTGATAAACATTTTTAATTTTTTTACAAGTTTTTGGTATAATTTAATTTTA
>Ga0224495_10001326_pt1 | contig 17464 bp, 12 predicted proteins | sample SF_Jul11_sed_USG_FD_168128 | JGI IMG/M metagenome (GOLD analysis project Ga0224495, IMG submission 168128) | Sediment microbial communities from San Francisco Bay, California, United States - SF_Jul11_sed_USGS_4_1 | ecosystem: Environmental > Aquatic > Marine > Sediment | place: USA: California... | reverse complement strand
ACCCCTTCATGCAACAACAGATAGGAGTAGTAAGAAGTATTGTGCCAATCGGATGTAACCTCCTCACCAAGAGCGGCAAACGGAAAGAGGAAATCAAACTGCAGGTGAGAAGTCACGGGCAGATCCCGTATTACGCCGGTCACCACAAAATCGAGACTGTCGGCAATCCTCAACACCTCTCCGGTCGGATCCTGGGCGCCGAAGTACTTTGAGGCCGTCTTTTCCGTCAGTAGCACGGAGCGCGGTCCGAACAAGGCATTGGCAGAGTCACCACTTACCAGGGGGAATGAGAAGATCCCGAAAAAGGACGGATCCGCAAAGGCAACCCCCCGTTCATAACATGAGATACTGTCCGACGCTACCAGCAGTTCACTAACGGGAAAGAACCGGGCCGAACTGCGAATATCGCTGAAGTCCTCCTTCAAGGCTGGAGCGAGCGCTGCCGGCGTTGTGGCATAGTGACTGACTTCACCCTTGCGCCATATCTTCACCACTCGGTAGATACTATCTCTGTTCTCATGAAACCGGTCGTACTTCAACTCACTCTGCACCCACAACATAATCAGCAGACAGGCCGCCAGCCCCATGGCAAGTCCGAAGACATTGATCAAAGAATAAGCCCTGTGGCGGCCAAGGTTTCTATACGCAACTTTCAGGTAATTCCGCAGCACCGCGCCTCCTTTCGGTCCTCTCACCCGGCTGTGAGTGATCTCTGCTGACCCTCAGCGCCTTGACCGGGCAGGCAGAGGCAAAATCAGTCACCAATTCTCTCTTGCGCCCAGCCAAATGCTGGTCGCGTACTTGAGCTATCTTCATGGAGAAGGCATTCCTGATACTTCTGTCACACCTCACCTGTTATCAGAACGCAAGTGGCATGCCGAAACGTAATACGTTGTTTGATAATGAATTAGGTTTGAGCCCGGATTCGACAGCGTCCTAAAATGAGACATCAGGTGTACGCTGCCGAACAGTATGCCCGGCGGCGGTCGCTGTTTCAAAAGACGCTCAGCAGAATTCACTGTGAGCGACCGAAGGGCGCACAGCAATCTCTTGCGCAGGTGCCCCATATCCGGTGCCCCGCTCCGCCTCCGGCGGACGGTGCGATTGGTTGCCAATCTCACGGACTGTCTGCAAGACCCCGTTTCACCGGATTGCCGTGACAGTAGTTTTGGAAACCCGCTGCATGCCACAGCCACCCCTGGCTTTCTTCACGTCCCGCTGCAACCTAAGGGGCAATCGTCAGATGAACCGGAAGATTATGGCGGGGTTGCCGGGATACAAATAGAACTTCGGCAAACTTGGGTATGCAAAATCTCTGACCAAACTTCGCCTGTGTAAATCATACGAAGTATGCAGTCCCAACATCACTCGCCCCAAACTTCTGCGGGCTTCGAGTTTCCTGCAAGGCGACACCATGCCACAATCGGCACAAGGCGATGGAACAGCAAATCACACGTCGTTGGATGGGGGTTAGAGAAGAAAAAGAGCCGGAACAGGCCAAATCGCATAAACTCACAAGGGCCTTTCGTGAACAAGACGACTAATACGCCGAGTCCACTTTATTTGAGGGCAGACACCTGGCTGATATTAAGACACCGGACAGCACTGGAAATTTACTTGTTCTTCTTCTCTTGTTTCAATTTCCGCTTTTCCTTTGGAGTATGCTGTGCCTTTTTCTGTTTTTCCCTTTTGCCTTTATCTTTACTTCCTTTGTCACCCATGTTTGTTTCTCCGTTTTTAAAATTGACCTGGGCCGGTCATAGTTGGTCTCTTTTTGTTCTGATATCTGACCAAAACCACACTCCAATGATAGAATATAGCGGCGGTGTTTGCCAAGGGCAAGAGAAAACCCCGGCGATCACCGGGGCCAGGCTTTATGGCGGGGGTGCCTCATATCGGGTGTCCCGCTCCGCCTCCGGCGGACAGTGGGATCGCATCCCGATCTTTTCTGCCGCCGTTTTTTGGCCTCGGTATTTCAGTTCAATAATAGCGCGACGCAATCCCAACCGAAGGTTAATGGTAACCCGCCGCAAGCAGAAACCCGACCCGGGGACGAGTTACCTGTCAGCAGTATGGAAGAACACTGCGAATTCTCTATGGAGAAAGTTGATCTCTGAGAACGCAAAATCGGGCAGTGCTGCCGCGCGGTGTTCCACAACGGCATAAAGAATCAGCAAGGCCCGGGAATCCATTCTAGTTGACGAGACTACGGTCGAGTCTTCTCAGTTGTCATCCATATCACGAAGTGGCCCGCCGCATCCACACGCGAGAACTCTGTCCGGCCGACATCCCTTGATCAGTGCAGCAACCAGTTCTGCTTGTTTCCAAAAGGCCGAATTGTCCTGGACACCGTCTGCTGTCAGAAAGTCCTCACACCGAAACTTGACCAGCACTACGCTACGAGATCCTTTAACGAGAACAGTCGGAGGGGACTTGACTCCTTCCGGCAAGTCGTTACTCAGTGGCGGATGTACCTCCATTGTTCGCAGTATAGAATTCCAAATTGAGTCACAAGAGGCACGGTCATTGATCGACAGGACGGCAACGTTGATGCGGCTTAGCATCTCGCCGTCATAATCGCGCACCTCTCTGCCTTGACGCGCTTTCAGATAGTGGATGTGCGAACTCACATTGCCCGAAAAAGCCGGCTTTCCTATCACCCAGTCCACCTGATCCAGCAAATTGTCACTCTGCGCAGGCACCGCCAGTTCTTCGTAATCCACTGCAAAAATACGCATTACGTCGTTTACGAAGTACTTCTCGATTAGTTCGCGTTCAATATCGCTGCACAAGCTATCTGCCCGCGCGCCTTTCCGAGCAAGTATACTGGCATCTACGTTCATGGTGCCTGAGCTAAAAGTAGATGTTGCCGGGTCCAATGGACCGTTCGCTGCAAACGACGCCTTCACCGCGCTCACAAGGTCATTTGATGTTTCCCTTTGGTCGCAGATGAGCTTCAGTACTTCAGTAGGGTGATCACCGTATAGGTTGATACAGTACCACAGGGCCACTGATTGCTCACCGGAAGTCATCAGATTGCGCGCCGCTTCTAGGGTGTATATATCGGGGAATCGCTCACCAGCGTGCTGCGTTTCATCCGCCTCCTGTGATATAGCGATTTGCAGCACCGTAATACTGAGTCCCAGAGCCAACGTGCCTATCCTGTAAGCCTTCATTCCGGTCTGTTCTCCTTGGGGCGTCTCTTACGCGCGGCGATCCCCCCGGCGTTTTTGACTTTTCCCCGGATAGCCCCGACGTCTGTATCAATCTCATTCACCGCTGATCTTCTTATAAATGTATTCCAGTTTGTCAAGCAAGGGCAGCGCGGAATCATAATAATTTGAAAATGCAACTAAGGTATGCCCGGTTTTGGGGTAATACATAACGAAGGCCTCAATTCCAGGGAAGCCGCCCCAATGACCGCACCAACCAGTACCCAATTGAAAACCATAGCCGTAGTCCTCGAATAGTCCATTGGGCGTTGTCAGATATTTTCGGGAAGCGGGACTTATGAGTGCGTCAGCAGCAAATCCCCTCATAAAGCGATGCATATCCGAAGCCGTTGACCAGCAACCGCCGGCGGGGCCACCCCGGGCACCGTGCAAAGCAAGGTTGTCCTTAAAAATACCTTTATCCTCTTTATCTTCAAAATACCCCACAGCTCGGCCGGCATATGGCTCGTTCTGTCTAATAAAGCCGGTGTTCTCCATTTGAAGCGGTTTGAAAATCAGATCATTGACATATTCATAATAAGATTGATCTGTAATAGATTCAATAATGGCGCCGAGCAAAATGTAACCGGTATTACTGTACTGGTCATCGGTCCCCGGTTCGAACGACAATTCGTCGGAGGTAACCTTTTTGAAATCGTCGAGAACTGAAATGCTGTCTTTATACTTATCCCATTTCTCCCCCCAGTAGCTGCCCATACCTGACGTATGCGACAAGAGGTGACTGATGAGGACTTTTTCTCCGACAGCCTTTGATACCCAACCGCTATCAAGATACTTGGCGATGGGATCATTGAAATTCAGCCGGCCTTCCTCTACGAGTTTGGCAATGCCGACGGCGGTAAACATCTTGGAAGCCGACGCAAGATTAAATTTCGTATCCGGTGTTATCCGTTCGCCGGAAGCACGATTGGCAATGCCATAAGCGCGGTGAAAGAATATTTTGTCATCACGAGCAAACAACACAACACCGTTAAAATTATTCTCATCGGCAATCTCCTGTATGAACTCTTCAAAGAATGCGACCAGTTCTTTGTCGCTGCTCAGCTCCGGGATCTGCTCATCGGGACTGATTACGGGAATGATCTTTGAGCTACTCGCCCCCCCGCAATTAATCAAAGCGTTGGCGGTAAAGATAATAGCGGCAACGAGTAAAATGTGTCTCTGCTTCATTTCATCCTCTTATGACTCTATTGTCTGCTGAATAATTAATATTCAAGGTTGGCATCTCAGCGTAGCTGAAGTACTACAGGAATCTTCTGTCTTAGTCAAGCGATTTTCCGGTATTGGCGTATTTCAAAAGCGGAGGAGGTAGGATTCGTCGGAGGGCTACTGCCCGGAGATCCTGAGGAAGCGCACCAGCGCTGACGAAGGAAACCTATTCACCAATGCGTGCTTCTTTTCACGACGCCAGCCTTTAACCTCCAGTTCCCGTCGGCGAGCAATAACTTCGTTGTCATATTCTTCGTAATAAACCAGTTCGCATGGCCGTCTGGACTTGGTATATTTGGCGCCTTTGCCGGAGTTATGGCGATCAAGGCGTTGGGCAATATCTTTGGTAACACCGGTGTAATAGGAATTATCTCGACATCGGAGGATGTATAAGTACCAGATTTCCACCAAATTGACCCACCCTTCGCCGGCGGCTAAAATAAATCCCGCTCCCGTTGCTCACGGAACATAGGAATCAGAAACTCGCGACAAGGGATGTTCTCCTACCCCTCACTTTCGTTCGGGGTTTAAGAACGGCTAATTTGCTCGGCTCATAAGCGGTTCTAAAAGCGGAGGAGGTAGGATTCGAACCCACGGTGCCTTGCGGCACAACGGTTTTCAAGACCGCCGCTTTCGACCACTCAGCCACTCCTCCGTATCTGTGAAATATATCGGCGACTCGCGCCACCTAAAATTACCCCGATTAAACCGTAAGTCAAGGTCTTCAAACACACTGCCCTCTTTTTTGCTTGAATTCCGCCCCCGCCTGCCGTTATTTCCGGTGAAATTGTGTACGACAAGGCAGGGAGAAACGCCGCCCCGCACGAGAGCGGCCGGGCCTGCCGTTCAAGGACTTACGTGCCGGCCGGCGGCCGAGGCTGTGAGAAAGTTGAGATATGAGCACCGTCGAAATAAAAGACTTTGATGAAAGCCGCATGGATGAACTCCTGGCCTTTCTGACCCGCTGGAGCCCCGACCATCCCGAACTCGGCGAAGGCCCCATTATCAAATGGCAGAAATGCTACCGTTTTGTCGCCCTCCACGAAGACAAAATCGTTGGCTACATCGCCCAGATTCCCCATGAATTCAGGTACGGCGCAAAAAGCGGTCGGGAAGGCATCGAGAAATTCGGCTGGGCCGTCACCCTGGTGCTGAACATGGGTGACGACGCCGTGCGCAAACAAGCCGGGCGGGGTCTTTTGACCCGTTGCGAGAACAACCCGCCCTGGCAGTACTGCGGCGTGGGTATGGTGCCCGAGGTGGAGGAACCGTACAAACGCCGCGGCCATGCCGTCCGCCGTGATTGCGCCATGATGTACACCCGCATCCTGAACCCATCGAAGATGCTCAGGTACGTCGGCAAGTCGCCGCTTTTGTCTCCCGCTGTTGCCGTCGCCAACCTCTTTCGCCCGGCCCCGGCGGAGCTGAGGCACGGCTCCGTAGAGAAAATCACCGAATTCAAACCGGAATGGGACGATAAATGGGACGAACTTCTTTCCGAACAACACGAGCTGTACGGCGCCCGCGACGCCGAGTTCCTGAACTATAAACTGGCGCAACCCAACCGGGATTATCACGCTTACGTGCACAGCGACGGGGGATATATCATTATCCGCCACGCCACGCACCGCGTTCGCGATATGAACCTGGTCAAGGTCTGCGACCTCGTCGGAACAAAAAAGGCCCAGGCCGACCTTCTGACCAGGGCCGTCCTTTTGGCCCGCGAGGTCAATGCTTACGGCATCGTCGCCATGGGATCGACCACGATGAGGGAGACCTTCCAACAGGCCGGCCTGTGGGTCTCGAAACCCTATCCCATAGCCATGCCACCGAATATAACGGCTAAGATGCACATCTCGTTTTTCGACTCGGACCTTGACAACCTCTGGTAGGTGAGCAATAACGAAGCGCTGGAGAAGCAGTTGCCCAAAGAGATTTTCGTCGTCATCGGCTGCGATACCGACCCGGATCGTGATTACTTCATCCCGGGTACGCCCTCCGATACGCTTAGCTGGCGAGGTATGCTCGAGGGCATCCCCCGGGCCAAGGACAAACTGGAGACGCTCACCGACAGCGACGGCCGCCCGCCGGTATTCACCTGGCTCCTTCGCGCGGACCACCAGATCAAACAGGTGCATGGCTCGTTCAACCATATCCTGAGCACCCACCGCGATTTTCTGCTCGATGTCGAAAAGACCGGGGATGAACTGGGCTGGCATCCGCACTTCTGGTGCTTCGATGAGAAACGCCGCGCCTGGTACCAGAACCACGAAGATATCGACTGGCAGGTCAGCGTGCTCGAGCAGGCCCACGCCGCTTACTGCGAAGTGTTGCCGGGCCGTCCCAAAACCGTCCGCATGGGCTGGGGCTATCACAACGACCGCACCTGCGCCGCCCTCGACCGATTGGGCATCGAGGTCGAGATAAGCGGCCTGCCGGGACTGCGGGTCCGTTCCGAGGTGACCGGCTCGCGCCTGTCGAACTTCTACGACTGGTACAGCACCCCCGCCGAGCCATTCCATCCCTCAACGAGCGATTACCGGCGACCCGCGAAAGAAGGGGAAAGCAGCTACTCGCTTCTGGAGGTACCGAACTTCGTCTCGAGATCGCGCTTCTGGGGTATGGTCAGCGGAGTAGTGATGACGCGCAAGATGAAAAATATCCGCCAGATCGGTTACTCCCTGGCCAAACCGGCCTACATGGCTACCGTCACTGTCAAACCCACCCTTTTCGCGCCGATGGTGTCGGAAATGAAACGAAGGCTCTCTCGCCAGGACCGGGTCATCTACGTCACGCCCCTGCATCCCGATGAATTGATTGACAATATCCACCCGGCCTATTCGCTCCAATACATGGCGCAAAATATCAAATCGATTCTGAACCTGGCCGACAGTCTCGGCGCGAAAGCGAGGTTCGTCCGGGCCATTGATATAAAGACAATCGTGCAGACAGGTGCTGCTCAACCCCGAACGGAATAGAGTGACAAAGTGTCCGTGAAGAGAATAATCGTCATTGCCCTCAAAGTCCTTCTGGCCGCCACGGTAATCTATTTTGCCGGACGGCAACTGGTCGGCAACTGGGCGCAGATTGCCGACTACGAATGGAAGATCAACCCCTTCCTGCTCGTTCTGTCGGTGGTTTTGCACCTGGTCACGTTTGTAGCTATGTCCAGGACATGGTGCCTCTTGATGAATGCTTTCGGGTTTCGCATCCCGCTGAAATCCGGTTTCAAAGTCGCCTATATCGCCAACCTCGGGCGCTACATCCCCGGAAAAATATGGCCGGTCTTCGGGATGATTTACCTTTTGAAGCAGATCGACGTCAACAAGGAAACCGCCTTCACCTCCTGGGGCATCGCCACCATCCTGGGCCTGCCGCCCGCCTTTCTGGTGGGTGTGATCGCCATAGCCTTCCGCCCCGAGATGGTCTCCGGCAGCCTCAGCGGCGGCCTTGGAATCGGGCCGGTCCTCGCGCTGGTGGCCACACTGGCACTGTCACTGGTGCTGATCCTGGCTCCCGACAAAACTACGGTCTTGATTAACTGGGTCACGAAGCTGCTGAGAAGACCGTCCGTGAATTTCCGGCTCGATAAGAAGGTCGCCCTCCAGGTGTATTTGGGATATTTTGTCAGTTGGATATTGTATGGCGCGTCTTTTTATACTTTTGTAAATGCGATCATGACCGACCCGGGCGTTCCGGTGGTGGCCGGCATCGGCTCTTTTGCGCTGGCCTACTTGATTGGATACCTGGCGGTCTTTTCACCCGGTGGCCTGGGCGCCAGGGAATGGGTCCTGACCACCCTGCTGACACCTTTCCTGGGACCCGTTGCGGCCGGGGTAGCCGTCGCCGCGCGCGTCTGGAACTTGATTGTCGAGTTTATTGCAGCCGCCATAGCATTGGTCGTTAAGCTGGAAAAGTAGGAGGAGCCGATTTTGGCTAAAAAGAAAACAACCGCCTCGCCGCGTGCCGACAAAAAGCATCGGCCCGAATTCGATTTCGAAAAATCCCCGTACACCGCACCCTTTGTCTTTGGCGCCGCCCTGGTCGGGATTATTATTCTCTTCGGCGAGTTCATCTTCTCCGGCAAAATCTTCTACAGCGCCGACATGATGCAGGCCGGCATCTTCTTCCGCTCCTTCTATGTCAACTATGTGCTGACCCACGGCGCCGTCCCCCAGTGGAACCCGTACATCTTCGGCGGCCTGCCCTTTGTCGAGGCTTTTCACGGTGACCTGTTTTACCCCCTGTCGGCCCTCAAATTTTTCGGCACTCTCTTTCGCATGCTCAGCTACAACCTCATCCTCCACATCTTCCTCTCCGGCGTCTTCACCTACTTCTGTGCCCGCCAGTTCAAATTGTCAAAAATAGCCTCCCTGCTTTCCGGCCTTTCCTACATGTTTGCCGGCTACCTGATGAGCCTGGTGGCGCCGTGGCATGATGGCAAGATTTTCGTAACAACGCTTTTTCCGCTGACCATTCTCTTTCTGGACCGAGGCTTCGAAAAGAAACCCCTGCTCAATTTTTCGATCCTGGGGCTGGTAATAGGCCTCATCATCCTCACCCCGCACCCCCAACTGGCCTACTTCTCCCTCTGGGCGGTGAGCTTCTACGCCGCCTTCAAACTGATTGTCCTCTGGCGCGAGAAAAAATCAATATTACCTTGCCTCAAACCGGCGGCGCTTACTACTTATGCCGTCATCATCGGCCTGGCCATATCCGCCATCCAGTTCTATCCCGGTTTCTACTACACCAGCAACTATTCGCCGCGGTCGGAATCGAAGCGCGGCTGGGACTGGGCTACCTCGTGGTCGCTCCATGAAGAAGAGGCTTTCTCGATGATTATTCCCGAGTTCGCCGGCACCCACAGCGCCACCACCGGAACCTACTACTGGGGCAAAAACCCCTTCAAGGATAACTCCGAGACCGTCGGAGTGGTGTGCTTCTTCATCGCCCTGATCGGCCTCTTTTTCTATCGCCGCAAAGAATCGTATTTTCTGGGGGGGCTGGCGCTTTTCGCGCTTATCTATGGCCTGGCGGCCACCACGCCGGTCTTCCGCATATTCTTCTGGCTGATTCCAATGGTGAAATCCCTGCGCGCGCCGTCGATGATCATGTTTTTGTTTTCCTTCTCGGCGGCCATTCTCGCCGGGATGGGCCTGCAGTTCGTCATCGACCGCAGCCGCGAGTTGAAAGCCGCCCAATCCAAAAAGTTTCACTACCTGCTGTTCGGCTGGCCGGCCTTCATGCTTCTCCTGGCCCTGCTGTTTACCGCCGCCGGCAAGGGCATGCTTAACCTCTGGAGTTCGGTTTTCTACAGCGAAGCTCCCACCATCATGGTCCAGCAGGGCGTGAGCAAGCTCGACCTCGCCTATGCCAACCTCCCGGCTATCCAATCGGGAGCGTGGCTGGCCTTCTTGTTCACCGCCCTCGCCGCCGGATGCATCTGGATGTATCAGTCGCGCAAGTTCGGCGCCGCCATCCTTGTTGCCCTGCTTGCGATTCCCGTAATCGACGGCATCCGCTTCAACCGCCGCTTTGTCAACCTGGCCGACCCGCTGCCCTACCTGTCGTCGAACCCCATCGTCGAGTTTTTCAAACAGGACAAATCGCTCTACCGCGTGCAGAGTTTCAGCCAGCAGTTGCCCATCAACTTCCCCTACCATGGCATCCAGCTCGTTGTCGGCTACCACGGCAACCAGCTCAAATGGTACGACCGGCTTTTGGGCGGACCCGCCCTGTCCAACCAGGGCAACGCCCGCTTTCTCAACCTCGCCGGCGCGAAATACCTGATTATCGGGCAGGACCAGAAAATCCCCGACGGCTACTTCGGTGGCATACCGACCACCTCCGCCATGAACTTCCGGGGCATGCAGATCATCCGAAACGACAACGCCTTCCCGCGCGTCTTCCTGGCCGACCGTTACCGGCTGTTTGACGACCCCGATAACATCTATCTCGAGGTGCTCAACGGCAGCGACGACATGCGCCGGATCGTCTATCTCGAGGAAGACCCCGGCATCGAGCTCTCGCCCGACAGCACTGTCAGCGACTCCGCCTGGGTCATCGAGTACGAGACCGACTCAGTCCTGGTCGGGCTCAACTGCACCAGGAACCACCTTCTCGTGATGACCGATAACTGGTATGGCGCGTGGCACGCTCTTATCGATGGTCAGCCGGCCAGACTTCTGCGGTCGTATAGCACCTTCCGCGCGGTGGCCGTTCCCGCCGGAACCAAAACGGTGGCGTTCAAGTACCATTCCGAGCGTTATGTTATCGGCCGCATGATGACCTGGGTGGCGTCCTTGTATTTGCTGGTGATTTTCGCCTTCTACATCATCGCCCCCCGCCTGAAGAAGAGAGAGCCAGCAGCCGACTGACGCCGTCTCGTGGCTATTCGGTCGACTAATCTCTCCCAGTAAACATGGCTGACCTATATCAAAAGATGGGCCGCCACAAGAAAGCCCGCGCCTGCGCCCAAAGGGCGGCCAAAATAAAAAAAACTCCTTGACGGGTAACCCCTTACGCCTGTGCGGCTTCTGTCGATACTCGACCCCCCGCACCCCTTTTTTCTTGAGCTTGGCCGAAAACCCGCTATATTATTAATAGATTAACCGCCGGTCTGATGGGTGCGCCGGCCCGTAATTCCATTGACTGGACATCACACGCTCGAATGTAGACAAATCGCGCCATCAAAGATATAAAGCGCTCAGGGAGGTGCTCTGTGAAAACGTTCATATTGATGACCAAGTTCTCGGGCAAAGACGCCGGCTTGGTCGAGGTAGGCTCCAAACTGCAGGGACGCGCCCGCATGGGCCGGTCCTGGATTGACCACATCAAGGCAACGTGCCCCAAGGTGAAGTTCCTGGCCCACTACGCTCTTCTGGGACACTGGGATTTTATGGACATCTACGAAGCCCCGGACGAAGAAACCGCCGCCAAGGTCTCGCTGATTGTCCGCTCCGGCGGAGCCCACCAGGTCGAAAGCTGGCTTGCCATTCCTTACGAAAAGGTTGTCAAGCTACTCTCCGAAGACATCGAAGATTCGGACCTGCGCGACAAACCGTAACCCCCTCTGCCGACATTCGTAAGAATCCGCACAAATGGGGCAGACGGTGACGTACGTCCGGCAGAACGCCTCGGTACAGCCGCTTTGCCGTCACGCTACCCTCGGCCAATACCCGAGAATCCCAAGCCTTTATTTGTGCCCGCAAATCCGTTCCGAAAGGTACACCATCAGAGCCGTTTTTACCGGCAACCGCCTACCGAACTCATTGTACCGCAGAGAGTTAATTTCGGTCGACTGACCTGCCGACCCCTGGCGGCGGGATCACCGCTCTGCCTATGACACATATCGATAGTCTTCAGCCGGCGAATCGTACTCAGTAACAAACGCTTATGCCGTCCATGATGGATTTTCGTTTCCATAATATAGGTTCTACCCCATAGTATCATCGGAAAACACCAGCCCTGGCCATCTTCACCTTTGACCAACTTATTTGCTGTCAACGTGTTAAATCAAGCATCACGCCACCGGCCGCTGTGGCAGCATTCTTGCTCATATATCTCCCGTGAATACAACCAATGCAGGATGGAGTACTAAGCTATGAACGACAATAAAGGACTCAGCCTTTTAGAGGTACTGATTGCCATGCTTGTGCTGGGGATAGGTATTCTCGGTCTGGCGCCGATGGTGGTGCTGTCGATCGAGGGTAACAACATATCGCGAGACGTCGTCACGGTTTCGAACATTGCCAAGGAAAAGCTCGAATACCTCGAAAGCCTGGATGACATGCCGGCCATGCCGTACCTCGAACAGGAACTGAACATCTACAGCGGCTATGACCGCACGACTTATGTACGGGATAATACCATCGATACGCTTCTTCCGCCCGACGTGTACCGGGTTGACGTGACCGTGAGCTGGATCGACAAAGCCAGTGTCCAGCGCTCAACCACCTATTCCACCTTCATGAACAAGGGGTAAGCCGTTATGAGTATCGTACAATTGAAGAAATTCACGGGCAATCGGGGCTTCTCGATTCTGGAAGTCCTGATAGCTGCCCTGATCACCGGCATCCTGGCTACGGCGACGCTCCAGTTCTACAGCCGCATGCATCATCAGGCGGAAAACCAGTACGATGTATCCGAGGCACAGCACCAGTGCCGGGCCAGTCTTTTTGATATCGTCAAGACCCTGAGGATGGCCGGCTTCAAACTGGACGGCCACCCGGCCTATGAAATCAGCGGCGACACGCTGGCCGTCTACTTCAGCGAAACCCAGCCGGTCGATACCGTCGTGTATTATCTCGAAGAGTTCCAGCCCTGGGAGTATCACCATCTGGGCGTATCTTCCGATAAAACGACTCTGCGCCGCTTGATGAAAAAGCGCAACAGCGCCATGCCGGGGGCTTTCGCCGACTACATTACCAGTATCAGGTACTCGATAGTCGACTCGGCCAATATTGTAATTGCCATGACTGCCCAGACGCCCCGAGCCGACGATACTTACGCGCCCAACGGCGGCTATCGGACATTCTCGCTGGCGGAGCGAGTGAATATCAGGAACCTGTGATGAGGGAGAACCATAAGATGTTTAACAAACTCAAAGATAACAGCGGCGCCGCCCTTCTGATTGCGCTCAGTGTGCTGGCCATGCTCACGCTGGTGGCCATCATGTCGGTCGACCGCGCCGCCACCGACATTGACCTGTCATACAACCAGCTCCACGAAGAGCAGGCCTTCTATATGGCCGAGGCCGGAGCCAACCGGGCTGTCGCCGAACTCAACAGCGACCTGACCTGGACTGCCGGTTTCGCCGGTGAGGGGCTCGGTAACGGCACCTACTCCGTGCTCGTTACCGACAGCTTCACGGTGCCGACCCTGGTGGACACCATCATCCTTACCGCCACCGGCACGGCTCTCGAGGCTCGGGCGCAGGTCGAGTATACGGTTGTCCCCGAAGTGGTGTATCCTTTCAGTCATGCCCTCTTTGCCAGGGATGCCGTGGACATCCGCAACAGCATGATCACCGATTCCTATAACTCGGACTCCGGCTCCTATGCCGCCACCCACGACACGACTGGCGGCAGTATCGGTTCCAACGGTATCATCACCGTCTACAACGGTGCCTACATCGGCGGCGACGTGGCCACTTCGCTTGATACCGGCCTCTTTATCGATCCGGGAGCGACCGTGACGGGAACCATCTCAAACGACGCCCCTGAAACGGAATTGGACCTGATCCCGGACTCGGAATATGATTCCGCCAGGATCAATAATACCGCGCCGGCGGGACTTTCCGGAAGCTACACCTACAACTCTACTACCGGCGACCTGACTGTCAGCAGCGGTAACCTGGAACTGGCCGACGGTATCTACTACTTCAGCAGTTTCATTCTCAAGAACAGCGCCTCGATGACGCTGGCCCCGGGAGCCAAGGTCACCATCTATGTCACCGGTAATGTCGAGATAAAAAACTCCGGAGGCGTCAACGTGGGCGGCGTCCCCAGTGACCTGATGTTTTACTCCCAGGGTGATATTGTCCTCAAGAACAGCGGCGATTGTTACGGTGTCTTCTACACTCCTAATGGTTCCGCCGATCTGCGAAACACCGCCGACTTTTTCGGCGCTATTGTGGCCGCTGACATGATCGGGCACAACAGCTCCAAGTTCCACTACGACCGCAACCTGGCCGACCGCTATGAGAGGAGAACGGGAAAAGTCGAACTGGTGGCCTGGCGCGAACTATAGAACGTACTGAATTAGAAACACCTCTTACTCTCTGCAGTAGAAATGCCGCTCCGTCCACACCGACGGAGCGGCATTTTCATAGCAACATCCGGTCAAAAGCCGGTCACCCGGTGTGGCAAGACCGGCCTCAGCGGATCGTCATGAAACCGAACTCCTCCGGGTCATGACCCAGCGGCACCTGCCAGTCGGCGGCGCTTTCATACCGGGGCTGCTTGCGGCGGAAATTCAGCCGCCATTTTCCGCCCGGTTCGGCCCGGGCACCGAGTCCCGCCAGCGGAATCCGAGCTTCCATCGACCAGAAATCATCGCCCCTGACCGTCTTGATCTCGCCGTTTGAATTCCAATCACGGTCGGTTTCGACATCGCTCCGGCTGTGCCAGACAATCTTCTGGTCGAAAGCCGTCCCCAGGGGATTGATGTAAATCTGGTAAACTACCCCCTGCCCTAACTCCGGCTCAAAGAAATACCCCACGCAATCCTCGGCATATATCGGCCCGTCGTGTTCAGTAACAGTGCCGCGAAGGGAATCCATCAATGCATCCTCGCAGTATGCCGCCAGGTAAAGATTCTCCGTGTCATAAGCACAGTAAAACCGTACCGGGTCAACTCTCTGGAGGCTGCCGTCGGAAGCGAAGAGGTGCGTCACTGGATCCTTCCAGAAATCCTCCGACAGTTTGCCGTCCATGACCGGCTTACCGGTAACGCGATGGCATACAACATCGCGCGCCACTCTCAACGCGGTTTCTACCGCGGTCTGCTTAGCATCTCCGTAAGTAAAATTCAGTGTGGCCGTCGGGACGGGGTAGAGCCGGCCGTCACAGGCCACATCAAAATCAAGCGTCGCGGTCTGACCGGCCGCTACCGCCACGGCCGCTGTCTGCGGCTCAACTTTCCAGCCCTCGGGAATATGCCACCGCAGCGTATCGGCAATCGCGAAGCGGGAGTCGGCGTTGTCGACAGTCAGCCTTATTGAAGTCTCCTTGACCGTGAGGTCCCGATTGACCGGCACGGCACTGTTCAAGCGAAGCCCCGATAATTGAATAGTCCGCCAGAACCTGCGTTCCCGGGCCGTCAATTCATCCCACGGCAGAACACTTCCCATCTTTACTGGCGCGATATGGATGCCTTCTTCGTCTACGGTCACCCACGTGTAATGATAACCCAGACCGGTCGGACCGGGCGACATTCCGCCGCCGGAACTTCCCACACTGGTGTAGCGGATGCCGTCAAACATGCCGCTGAAATAAACATGGTAATGTCCGGTGAAGACCGCATCGACACCGCCATTCACAAAAAGATTGTGAAGCGTATCCGGCTCGCCCCTCGCAATGGTTTCATACCAGAATGGCTTGTGCATGAAAACCAGCGTGTACGCGGCGTCAGCGCTGCCGCCAAGATCATTTGCCAGCCACTGCAGTTGCCCTGCCGGAAGCCCCTGGCTTACTTCCCAGCGGCTGGCGTCCAAGATAATGATGTGCAGGCCGCTATGATCGAATGAATAATATGGCTCGGCGACATGCTGGCGGTACCAAGCCTCCGAAAAATCATTGAAGATATCATTGTTCCCGGGCGTGAAATAAAGCGGCGGCGTCAATGACTCGACGAGAGATGCGTACTCACGCCACTCCTCGTTCATGACCGTGGTGTCGGGCACCGGTCCTTCTATCATATCACCGACCGTCATCACGAAATCCGGCTTCAGCCTCTCGATCTCAATCACAATCTTGGCGTAGATGTCCGGGTTCGGGGTACCGGTAAGATCGCCTAGTATGGCAAAGCGAATCGGGGCTTCAGCCGGCTTGCCGGCTGCAGTCGTCACCGCGTTGATGCCTGCGCTCGCCAGGGACAACAGGATTACAAGCCGGATAAGACGGATTTGATTATTGGGCATGAAATTACCTCAGTTCTAACGAAATCTCTGGAGATTGCTCTCAAAGCTACGACTCTCACGGGAAACGGGCAAGCGGTTTTTTTGTTGATGCCTCCTTCGCTGTCAGCACATTTTCGGTATGAGCAGGGGAAAATTGGATTATATCCCACTCATTTTGCCCGTTACATGACAGATTTCCTTATTGGTTGGTACAATAAAATAGACCAAACAACGGAGTTATGCGGCATGCAGATTTTTCATGCGCGTTCACCGCAGGGTCAGGCAGGACACCGGGGCGCCGGCCAGAGGGTCCTGCCTTTGGTGATGCCATTGTTGGTGGCTATCATGTCCTTTATCCTGTACTGGCACACCTGCTTCAGAAGTATCACCTGGTGGGACAACGCCGAGTACTCTCTGGCGGCCGGTACGCTCGGCATTTGTGCTCCGCCCGGTTCACTTCTTTTGACTCTCATCGGGTGGGTCGTCACCAGGTTGCCGCTGGCGAACTCTGCGGCCTTTGAGTTAAACCTCCTGGCCGGCGCGCTGGCCGCAACAACAGCCGCGCTGGTTTGCCTCGTTGCCTTGCGGATAATCGACAGATATGCCCCTCCCGGATGGTCGGCGGCGCGCCCACAGGTCTCGGTGGTGGCGGCGACGGCGGTTGCCCTCGGCAGTCTGATTTTTGCTTTCGCGGAGACTCTCTGGCTGCACGCAGTCCAGTTCACGCCCTACATATTGACGGCGCTTTTCACGGCCATGATTCTGTACGCCATGTTCAGGTGGTGGGAAAGAGCGGACCGGGCCGGCAGCCTGCGCTGGCTCTTTGTGCTTGCTCTCCTTTTCGGCCTTGACTTCAGCGTTCATCGAACCAACGCCGTGCTTCTGCCGGGACTCTTTTTCTGGGTTCTGCTCAGAAGACCGTACACACTCGCGTCCGCTAAAACCTGGCTGAGCGGTCTGGCCGGTCTTGCCATCGGACTGTCCGTCCAGTTCGTCCTTATCCCGTTGGCTTCCAGGGCGCCTTTCATGAACATGGGCAACCCCGATTCCTGGTCGAGGTTCTGGGATTATGTCTCCATAAGAATGGCCGGCGGCGGTTTCCTGGTCAGCTTTTTCCCTCGCAAAGCCGCCTTTTTCTCCGAACAGGTCGGCGACTGGCTGAACGCCTTTTCCGTTAATTTCCTTCACTATGACAGTTCCCTGAGTCTGCTCGGTTGGTTCCCCGCACTTCTCGGTGTGCTCGGACTGGTCCTGCTCTGGCGTAAGGATGCCCGCCTCGGCGTCGCCTTCACCATATTCTTCTTGCTGACCGCGGCGACCACCATCATGTACTTCAACATTCCCTCCGGCTTCTTCCGATCCTTGCATCGCCATTACCTGCCGACCTTGCTGGTGTTCGCGG
>Ga0224495_10001325_pt1 | contig 17478 bp, 15 predicted proteins | sample SF_Jul11_sed_USG_FD_168128 | JGI IMG/M metagenome (GOLD analysis project Ga0224495, IMG submission 168128) | Sediment microbial communities from San Francisco Bay, California, United States - SF_Jul11_sed_USGS_4_1 | ecosystem: Environmental > Aquatic > Marine > Sediment | place: USA: California... | reverse complement strand
CATTGCTGAAGGGGCCGCTTGCGCGTATGCATCGGGCACTCGCGCAGTTCATGCTGGACACGCATATCGATCAGCACGGCTATACCGAGACCTATGTGCCCTATCTGGTGAACGCGGATTCGATGCGTGGTACCGGGCAGTTGCCTAAGTTCGAAGTGGATTTGTTTAGAGTGACAACGAGACCGCTAAATACTTTGGCGAGTTTGTTGCCTGGTGCTGAGCCATTTAAGGAAGAAGGCTCCTTCTACCTGATTCCCACCGCCGAAGTACCAGTGACCAACATCGTGCGCGACGAGATCGTGCCGCTGGAAGATCTGCCGCTGAAATATGTCGCGCATACGCCGTGTTTTCGCAGTGAGGCGGGTTCCTATGGGCGCGATACGCGTGGACTGATCCGCCAGCACCAGTTCGAAAAAGTGGAACTGGTGCAGATCGTCCATCCGGAAAAATCCTACGAGGGGCTGGAAGAATTGCTCGGCCATGCTGAAACCATCCTGCAAAAACTTGGCTTGCCGTACCGTGTGGTGAAGCTGTGTACCGGCGACATGGGTTTTTCCGCCGCGATGACTTACGACATCGAGGTGTGGCTGCCCGCGCAGAACACCTACCGTGAGATTTCATCCTGCTCCAACTTTGAATCCTTCCAGGCGCGGCGCATGCAGGCGCGCTTCCGCAATGCACAGGGCAAGCCGGAGTTGTTGCATACGCTGAATGGCTCCGGACTGGCTGTCGGGCGCACGCTTGTCGCGATTCTCGAAAATTGCCAGCAAGCCGATGGCAGCGTGGTGATTCCGGGAGTGTTGCGCCCATATATGGGCGGCATGGAAGTGCTCACCCCCTGATGAAAATCGTCCACATGCTTGGTATCGCCGGCGTTGCGGCGAATGAGCATCCCGCTGCACGGCGTTGGGCAAAGCGACTCGAGTGGCCGATGCTGTGTGTGGCGTTGTGGATACCGCTGCAATGGTACCTTGAAGAGACTCATGTCATTTCGACTGCGTTTGCCCGCACGTCCGACTGGCTGGTGTGGCTGGCGTTCTTTGTCGAGACTGTGCTGTTGAGTTCGCTGGTCGGGGACAAGCAAGCCTACCTTAGAGGTAACTGGACCAATCTGGTCATTATTGTTGGCGGCATGCCGCTGCTCTGGCAATTCACCCCGCTGGTTGGATTGCTGAGAAGCTTCCGTCTGGTGCTGGCCGTGGTGATCCTGGTCAGGTTGTCCAAGTCAGTGCGCATACTGCTTTCCCGTCACCATCTGGGTAGCACGCTGGCTGCGGCTTTCATTACGATGGTGCTATCGGGCATCATCATTACCCGTATCGAACCTTCCATTGGCGATGTTTGGGACGGCATGTGGTGGGCTTGGGTCACTATGGCTACGGTGGGCTATGGCGACATTGTTCCCCACACCGGTGCGGGGAGGCTGTTTGGCTCGCTGCTAGTCCTGTTCGGTGTGGTGCTGCTTTCGCTGCTGACTGCCAACATGGCCGCATTCTTCATTGGGAGTGATGTCGAGAAAGTTGGGCGTGAAGAAAAAGAGGCTGAGCAGATTTTGAGGGAAATCTCTGCAAGACTCGAGCGTATCGAGAGGCTGCTGAATGAACGGGGCAAGGACAATTAGTGTTTTAGTTATATTTTTAGTTATATAAGGAAACACTGATTTAAATCTCTTTGAATTTGACCTGTTTTGTTTAATGAACGCTACGATGTGCAGAATCAGTTTTGTGTGCGATTCAAATGCACGAATACGGCTACAGCTGTTAGAATGCGCGCCGCTGATTAGACAGCTCACCCGGAGAGGTGGCAGAGTGGTCGAATGTACCTGACTCGAAATCAGGCGTAGCGTTATACGTTACCGTGGGTTCGAATCCCACCCTCTCCGCCAGCTTTGTATTTTTTTAGAGCGTTATTTCTGTTTGCAATTTGATGTAAATCAAATTACCTCCCTATCCGTTTATTATCATGTGACACGTGCGGTCAGATGCCCACAATTCCCGACTGATAAAGGAGGGCATGGCCTTAATGGATGCGCTTTCTACTTTACGCATGCAGAGAGGTATGCCATGATTGCGCAGCTTTAGAAGTTGTAATTTGGAGATGAGCCATTTGCTTTGAATTATAGGCGGGTGGTCGTTGTGTTTAAAACTTTGCTCTAGGAGGAGACTACTGTGGAAGCAAATCAAGCTACACCAGTAAAATACGACATGGAGGTTGTCCGATGGTTCACCATCATGGCATGCGTCTATGCGGTTGTGGGTACACTGATCGGTGTGTATGTTGCATCGGAACTGGCGTTCCCGTTCTTGAATTTTGATATACCCGAAATCACATTCGGTCGTCTGCGCCCACTGCATACTAATGCAGTGATTTTTGCTTTTGGCGGTTGTGTGCTGATGGGAACCGGCTTTTATATCGTACAACGTACAGGTGCTACCAAGCTATGGAGCAATGGCTTGGCATGGGCTACCTTTTGGGGCTGGAACCTGATCATTGTGCTAGCCGTAATTACTTTGCCGCTGGGGATGACTACAGGCAAGGAATACGCGGAATTGATCTGGCCGATTGATATCCTGATTGCAATAGTTTGGGTGGCGTTCGGTCTGAATCACATTATGACTACCGCGATCCGCAAAACGTCGCACATCTATGTATCCAACTGGTTCACCATGGGTATGATCGTGATGATCACTTATTTGCACGTGGTGAACAGCATGGCGATTCCAGTCAGTCTGACTCAATCCTTCTCCATTTTCTCTGGAGTGCAGGATGCCATGATTCAATGGTGGTGGGGGCACAATGCTGTGGGTTTCTATCTGACCGGTGGTTTCCTTGGGATCATGTACTACTTCATCCCCAAGCAATCTGGACGTCCAATCTTCTCGTACCGTCTGTCTGTGTTGCATTTCTGGACATTGACTTTTGGTTACGTTTGGCTGGGTGCGCACCATTTACAATATACCGCATTGCCTGACTGGACCGGCTCTCTCGGTGCCGCCATTTCTTTGGCTATGATTATTCCTTCATGGGGCGGTGCGATGAACGGTATGATGACCTTGTCCGGCGCTTGGGATAAGCTGCGTACCGACTACATACTGCGCTTTTTGGTGACAGCGATGGCGTTCTATGCGATGTCTACCTTTGACGGCCCGGTAATGGCGATCAAAACAGTAAATGCCTTATCGCACTACACTGACTGGACCGTAGGCCACGTTCATGCGGGTGCGTTGGGCTGGATGGCGATGATTTCCTTCGGTTCTATCTATCATATGGTGAAGAAGCTGTGGAACACAGAGATGTATTCCGACAAGCTGGTGAATGTTCACTTCTGGGTGGCGCTGATTGGTGCAACGACTTACGTTGTGGCAATGTGGGTGTCTGGAATCATGCAGGGTCTGATGTGGCGTGATTACGATGAATATGGCACTTTGACCTATACCTTTGTTGAGTCTGTATCTGCGATGCACCCTTACTATGTGATGCGTGCGGTTGGCGGAGCAATCTTCAATCTGGGTGCATGGATCTGTTTGTATAACGTAGTGATGACAGTGCGTATGGCAGGTGCTGCGCGTGTTAACGCTGTGCCAGCTAAAGCATAAGGGGAGAAAAAAATGTCAGATCACGACAAAATATATTCGACTAAGCTGCAGGACAAGATTGAACGCAATACATTGCTGATGTTCGTCCTTACCGCGCTTGCAGTGGCTGTTGGTGGTATTGTGGAAATTGTGCCTTTGTTTTATTTGCCAAATACCGCGATGTGCCAAAACGATCCAACCTGTAACGGTACGTCACACAAGGATTTGCAAGGCAATCCGATCCCGATGGATAAAATCATCTGGAATCCGGCAACTTCTCAGCATAAAACGCTGGATGAGTGGCAGCCTGGCGATGGTGTGCGTCCTTACAAGCCGCTAGAGTTGGCTGGGCGCAGTATCTTTATTCGCGAGGGTTGTTTCTTGTGCCATTCACAGATGATACGTCCGTTCCGCGACGAAAAAGATCGTTATGGTCACTATTCAATCGCCGAAGAATCGATGTACGATCATACTTATCAGTGGGGTTCCAAGCGTACCGGGCCGGACATTGCACGGGTGGGCGGAAAGTACTCAGACGAATGGCATCGCAAGCACCTGAAGTATCCGCGCGATGTGGTGCCTGAATCTGTCATGCCTAACTTCTTCTTCCTGGAAAATGCCATGGTCGACGGGAATAATACGGTTACTACCATGGAAGTCATGACAAAAATGCCTTTCAATCCTGTTCCCAAGACTATCTATACCGATGCGTACATAGCAAGCGCAAAGGCTGAGGTGGCCGGCAAGACTGAGATGGATGCGGTCATCGCTTACCTGCAATCCTTGGGTAATCATGTGAAGTTCGAGGAAGGCGTGAACTATCGTGACTAAAATATTGGACTACCTGCACACGGACTGGGCAGCGATGTCATTGAACGACTGGCTGGGCGTGTTTTTTACGGTAACAGCCTTTGTGGCAATGGTTGCGGTCTATGTGCTGGTGTTCAATCCTAGGAACAAGGAGGCGTTCAGCTCGCAAGCCGATATGGCTCTGCGGGATGACCCTGAGTACAATAATTCGGGAGATAAATAATGAGTGACAAACACAATTCCGATGGTGGCGTAACCACTACGGGGCATGTATGGGACGATGATTTAGGTGACCTGACCAATCAACCGCCGAAGTGGTGGATGCTTGGCCTGACAGCTAGCGCAATCTGGGTGGTGGTGTATTTCACGATGTATCCAGCTGTTCCTATGGCGATTTCTGGAACATACTTTAAGGGTGTAGGATTGCCCGGTTCTGGGCAGTGGACCGCTATTAAAGAGCTGGCGGAAGATCAGAAGGTTCTGGATGATGTTCGTGGAAAATACGAAAACAAACTGAAGGATATGACGCCGGCTGCAATTTTGGCGGATACGGAGCTGTCCACATATGTGGAACGTTCCGGCAGGGTGTTGTTCGCCGATAAATGCGCTGCTTGCCATGGTCAGAATGGCGTGGGTACCGTTCAGAAAGGATCTAAGTTCGCGATGCGTGAACAAGGTCTGATGGCACCCATACTGCTTGATGACGACTGGTTGTACGGCGGCACAATCGATACTATCCATGAGACTATCTCGGGTGGACGTCAGGGTATGATGGTTGCGCACAAGGATACCTTGTCTGCAGCGGAAATCGATATGCTGGCCAATGCGGTGGCAAAAGGCGAGCCAACCTCGACCCCATTATTTGCGGAGAAGGGTTGTACGGGTTGCCACGGTGCAGATGGCAAGGGTATGCAGGCGATGGGTTCAGCTAATCTGACCGACAAGATCTGGCGTTTTGATGGATCTTTGGAAGGGATCAAGCAAACCATTACTCACGGTGTGAACTCCGGTGATCCCGATGCACGCGTGGCTATAATGCCTGACTTCACCACTGCGGGTACATTGACTCCAGTGCAAATGAAGAAGCTGGCTGTATATGTCTACAAGCTTGGCGGCGGCGTAGCTCAATAACTACATGTATCTGCGCGGCTTGATGTCGCGCAGATTTAATGAAAGGAGATAGATATGCATGACTTCGTCTTTTGGGGTTTGATGATAGGTACAGCTGGAGCCTTTTCAGCGCTTATTTTTGCGCTGATCTGGTTATTTGTTAACGCGAAAACAAAAAATCGCGGCGACAAATAATTTATGGAGTAATACTGAAAATGGGGGGGGGACCCCCCATTTTTCATCGGTGAATACGCTTTGTGTAATGGGAAAGCCCCGTTTAAATTTTGCAAGGCAGAATTTAAACGGGTTTTTTTTGCTGGTCGGCAATATCGTGCAGTAATAATAATCAGGAGTTTCGTGTGAGTAATCCAGAGAAGAAGTCGGGTGCGGAAGCAGTCAGTGTCACGGGGCTATACCATGAGCAAGAGGAGTGGCACGTCAATTCCGGCGAAACTACTGTACATGCAAAACGAATGCCTGGCCGTTTCAGAACGCTTAAATATATTACGGAATCATTTTGGCTGATTTTTTTCTTCGGTGCATATTTGCGATGGGATGGCAAGCAGGCTTTATTGCTGGACGTGAATAATAGGCAATTCCATATTTTCAGTCTAACCATCCTTCCACAGGATATCTGGATGGTATCTTTGCTGCTGTTGCTCTTGGCTATGACATTGTTTGCCGTTACATCTGTAGCATCAAGGGTTTTCTGCGGTTACTTTTGTTTTCAGACGGCATGGGTCGATTTGTTTACATGGATTGAGGAGAAGGTTGAGGGGCCACCAAACAAACGTCATAAGCTGGATGCGGCACCATGGAGTGGGGAGAAAGTCCGAAAAAAAATTATCAAGCATCTTATCTGGCTGGCTATTTCAATATTTACAGGTATCAGCTTTACAATCTGGTTTGAGGATGCATTCCAATATTGGCGTGATCTGCTAAGTATTAATCTTTCATTGCTGGAATGGTCGGTATTGATTGCTTTTACCTTGGGTACTTATTACCTGGCTGGATTTATGAGGGAGCAGGTCTGCATGTGGTTGTGCCCATATGCGCGAATTCAGGCAGTTATGGCAGATTCTCAAACAATATTTCCCACATATGATGAGAAACGTGGCGAACCGCGTGGCAAAATCAGACATGGGGGTGCCGTAGTTGCGAAGCAGGGCGATTGCATCGATTGCTTCCAATGCGTACAGGTATGCCCAACAGGCGTTGATATTCGAGACGGACAGCAGTTGGGATGCATCACTTGCGGCCTATGTTTGGACGCATGTGATTTAGTGATGGACAAGATTGGCCGTCCACGCGGCCTGATACGCTATGCATCTCTGGATGAAATAGAGGGACGGCCGGTCAAGAAGCTCTATCAGCATCCGCGCACGCTGGTATATATATCAATTCTGCTTTTGGCTTTGGGTGGTATTATTTATGGATTGACACATTTGGGAGCGATCACTCTCAGGGTGGCTCCGGAGCGACAACCTTTATACGTTCGTATGAGTGACGGTTATATCCAGAATAAATATACTCTCAAGGTACTGAATAAAACGAGCGAGGATATTTTCGTCAAAGTAAGTACAGAATATGGAGTGCCGGGGCAGGTGATTGTAGGGGCTGAGCAACCACAGAAAGTGCATCACGGAAAAGCTTCTTCATTTACAATTTTCGTCAAAGCGCCAGAAGGGGAAATTAAAGACGAGGTAACGAAACTTGAGTTCCGAGTGGAAAATATCAAGAATCCCGGAATGTCGGCTGAGTACACAACAATGTTTAATGCGCCAAAAAAATAGCGCTCGACATGACTGAGGTGAAAAATGATTTCGCAAAAGAATAAACAGGGTTGGCGTAACCCGTGGGTCTTCGGCCTTGGAGCGGTAGTTTTGTCCGGGGTGTTGATCAATGCACGCATGATATGGAATGTGGTTCATAATCCTGTGCGTTTACTGGATGAGAACTACAGCGTAAAAGGTCATAACCAATACGATGCTAAGTGGTTGCAACAGCAGGCTGGAAGATCCACCTTGGGATGGCAGGCAAAGTTACATTCGCCGCAGCAGTTACAAAATGATCCGATGGCTATGGAAAGCGCAGCACGCTTTATTCTAACCAACAATCCGTCACAGTTTAGAATAGAGTTGAGTGATCGCGCGGGTCAACCCATTCAGGGGGGGCAGGTTGTAATCAATGCACAGTGGCCGGGCGGGCCGGCATTTGACACAAATGCCACTCTCAATGAAGTTGCTCCCGGAGTTTATGAAGGTTCAATCGACTTTACCCGTCCGGGCAACTGGGATCTAATTATCAATGCGCTGCAAAAAGAAAGCCTGTTTGAAATGGAGCAAAAGGTTTTTGTTGCCGTTGAAGGCAAATTCTAGCTATTGATTTGATGCAACAGGACAGTCCCAGCCGCCACTTTGCCGGGTGTTTCCATTGCGGTTTGCCGATAGCCGCAGATGCGGATTATCATTCTTCGCTTGGAGGTGAAACTCGAGATTTCTGCTGTTTCGCCTGTCAATCAGTATGCGTCGCCATATATGAGGCAGGGCTGGAGGGCTACTATCAGCGCACTCCACAAGGTACTTTATTGGCTCCGCCCCCTGTTCCACCTAAAGATATCGAAATGTACGATCTGGATGAAGTGCAGCAGGATTTCGTCCGTTCACAGGGAGATATTCGCGATATACATTTGCTGGTAGAGGGGATTCATTGTGCAGCCTGTGTGTGGTTGATTGAACGCGGCATGATGCGAATTCAGGGTGTGCAGATGGCCAATGTAAATCTTGCGGGGAGGCGTGTGCATTTGCGCTGGGATAATACCCGTATCAAACTTTCTACCCTGATTCGAGAGTTGTCCAAAATTGGCTATGCGGGAGTACCCTACGATCCTGAGGCTGCAGAGGGAACAATCAAAAAGGCCAATCGTGCGATGTTATACCGGCTGTTCTTTTCCGGCTTCACAATGATGAACATGTCATTGATAGCAGTAGCTCTTTATACCGGTGCCAATACGGGCCCATATCGTGATTTCTTTCATTGGATAGCCCTTGTCCTTGCCACGCCGACATTACTTTATGCCGGTTATCCGTTTTACAGGGGTGCATGGAGTGGATTGCGTAATGCCCATCTGACCATGGACTTACCAATAGCGCTCGGTCTTACTGTGACATATAGCTATTCTCTTTATGTGATGGTGTCGCACAGTGAGAGAGGTGAGGTCTATTTCGATACGGTTACCAATCTCATCTTTGTGATCCTGATAGGACGCTATCTCGAAGGTATGTTCCGTCATCAGGCGGTGTCAGCCACCAACCGCCTGATGGAATTACAACCGCGTGTTGCGACAGTTTTGTCGCATGGGGAAGAAAAATTAATCTCAATCCGTGCAGTGAAAATTGGCGAGCATGTACTGGTCAAACCCGGCTGTAAGATACCGATGGATGGAATAGTAATCGAGGGCCATAGTTCGGTGGATGAATCAATGCTGAGTGGCGAGTCAATGCATGTCAGAAAGGATGTCGGAGATAAAGTTGCTGCAGGAACGCTGAACGGCAGCGGAATATTGGTGGTAGAAGTACAGGCTGACCTACAAGACTCAACTTTGTCAAAAATCATCCGTCTGGTCGAGGAAGCACAGTCTTCCAAGGCACCGATACAGCGGCTTGCAGATAGTATAGTGCCATGGTTTGTCATGGCTACATTGACCTGCGCAGGAATCACGTACTTTTTATGGTCAGAGAATTTCGAGGTGGCACTGATGGCAGCAACTTCAGTGCTGATTATCACTTGCCCCTGTGCGCTTGGCATGGCCACTCCGATGTCCATTGCTGTGGCATCGGGATTGGGAGCCAAGAATGGAATTTTGGTGAAAAATGGAGTGGTATTGGAGACCTTATCCAAAGTTACACATTTTGTGTTCGACAAGACAGGTACGCTGACCGAAGGCAAGATGCGGCTGGAACAGGTGATTGCCGTTCCAGAGCAAGATACGTCCAGCCTGTTGGAATTGGCGGCAGCAGTGGAGCGATACTCCGAGCACAGTGTTGCCCAAGCCATCGTGCGATATGCAGAGGAGCGAAAATTGTCTTATCGAGGCATTGCAGCACAACGATTTCATGCTTCACCGGGATTAGGCGTGGAAGCGATACTGGATGGAGGGCGGATATTACTGGGCACAATTGAATGGCTGAAACGTAACCAGATAAAACTGAACGATGAATTGCTGAATCAGCTGGAAGAACAGGAATTGCAGGCGAAAACCTGTGTGCATTGCGCTATAGCAGATAGGCACATTGCATTGTTTGTAATGGCTGATACATTGCGTTCAGATGCACGTGGGTTGATCGATTCCTTGCGTTCATCAGGCATCAACATGACGTTGCTGAGCGGTGATAGAAAATTGGTTGCGGAGGCGATAGCGTGTCAGTTGGGAGGTATGGAGGTGATTGCCGAGGTGATGCCACAGGACAAAGATAGGATAATTCAACAATTAAAGCAGCGTGGTGAATATGTTGCGATGGTGGGAGATGGAATTAATGATGCACCAGCTTTGATTCGGGCAGATGTGGGGATTGCTTTGGGCTCAGGTACGGATGTTTCCGTAGAAAGTGCGGATATTGTGCTGATGCAGAACGAGCTTGATAAAGTGCGTTTGGCTACATTGCTATCAAGGCGTACTCTTCGCACAATCAAGCAGAACATTGGATTGTCGTTTGTGTATAACATTATCATGGTGCCGCTGGCGATGATGGCTCACGTGACACCTCTGGTAGCAGCGATTACCATGCCGATCAGCTCATTGTTGGTGATTGGTAATGCTTCGCGTATCCGTAATCTGTTTAAATGATAAGAAAGGTGGGGCGAAATGGATGTGATCTACACGCTGATTCCCGGCATGATGTTCTTTGGATTGCTGATGGTTGGTATTCTGATTTGGGCTGTACGTAAGGGGCAATACGAAGATATGGAAGGAAATGCAAGTCGCATTCTGCTGGATGATGACGAAGATGCGATGCTGATTGACTCGCCGAAACCGAAAAAGGATGGCAATCAGCCATCCCAGAGACAGTAATTCCTATTGCAGTATTTCACCATGCACCAGTAATGGCGCACGCAACAAGTCAAACTCCTTGGGTGAAATATATTGCAGTAAAGGTTTTTCTTTGCCGCCAAGCGTTACATCCAGGCCGTGTTGAGGATATAGCCAATGTTCGGCTCCTGATTCTATTTCACGAATACGCTGTGCGGGCTTGCCGAATCTTTGGATTATAAGGTTTTCTTCGAGGTGCATTCTAGGTAAATAGGTCAAAGTTGCAACCGGTGAATTACGAACGATCACCAGATCATCCGGGGTCAAGGTTATACGTTTTCCGCTAGGAGTGCTATTCATCCGTAACCCACGGTTAAACATGCCGTCCAATTTATCCGGCGGGACAGCGATAGTCATCACAAACTTCGCCTTCAGTCCATTCAGGTTCAATTCATCAAAAAACGCTTCAATTACCATCTTACCGTCGCTGGTTTTGAACAGGCTAATTAATGTTTGTTCAAAGAATCTCGACTCCAATTCACCCAAGGTACTTTGTCCCAGAACGATCCCAAAAACGCGCGAAGTTTCGGGTGTGGGATGTGTGATATGCCAAGGCAGGGTTTCGGGAGTGTCAATAGATTTGCTGGGTATCAGCAGTAGGGCGAAAATTGATACAGTGGTAAGCGTGATTACGCCCAAAAATATTTTCTTATCCATGCGTTATTCTGATTCCTTTGGTGGCGGGTAGTATGCGATTGCCCCGGCAGGTACTTTGCCGGTTTTCGCCTGATGCTCTGCATCGAATTCAATAACAATAAGTCCCAATACAGCAACCATGAATGGCAACAAGCCAAAGCCACCAGTAAGAGCCCACGTGGCAACTTTTTTCATTTGCATTGCTTGGCCACCGTAATAAAGGGCGAGAGTCAGGCTTCCCAGTGCAATAAACAGAAACAGGAACAGCCGGGCTCGCTTGGCTGCGAATTGCCAGTGGCATCGTATATACCATAAAGGCTCGTTTGTCAGTGATCGTTTGGCCCTGACCAAAATATAACCGAGTAATGAGATGGAAAGAAGAACCATAAGAATCATCGGGATATAACTCTGATTAATAAGTGTTAATGCCATTAAAAAGAGAAAAATATGGTTTATGACAAGATTGAATAACAGGATCGCGTGTAAATGGCGAGCGCGTTTTCTATCAGCTTCACTTGTTTGAATATCTGTCATAAAGTTGCCTCTTATTGAATAATGGATGTGAAAATCTAATTGCGTATAATCAGGCTAAGTTGACTTGTTGTCAAACCGTCATGGACTTTTCAGGTATGCTTGTAAAGCTGGTAGATCAAGGATTTCGATTGACTTTATGCGAATGTTTATCAGGCCGCGTTGTTGCAGGGACGAAAAAGTGCGGCTGACTGTTTCCAGCTTCAATCCAAGATAGCTGCCTATCTCCTGTCGCGACATGCGTAATTTGAATTCTGTCGGGGGCAGTCCTCGAGCTGCGCAGCGCTGCGATAAATTTAGCAGGAAAGCGACCAATCTTTCCTCTGCACGCATTGAGCCAAGCAGCAGCATAATTCCTTGGTCGCGAACGATCTCGCGGCTCATGATTTTGTGCAAGTGACGTTGCAAGCTGGGTAACTCGCGGCTTAATGCTTCAAGCTTGTTGAATGGGAGCTCACATACTTCGCTGTTTTCCATCGCTACGGCGTCACAAGTATGGTGATCAGTGCTAATGGCATCCAGCCCGATGATTTCCCCGATCATCTGGAAGCCGGTCACCTGTTCACGCCCGTCTTCATGCAGTACCTGAGTTTTGAAAGAGCCGCTGTGGATGGCAAAAAGGGAGGCAAACTTGTCGCCGCTACGATAAAGATAATTGCCTCGGGAGTACTTGTGCTTGGCATGGCTGAGCTCGTCCAGAAGTCGCATTTCCTGTGCATTTAGATCTACAGGAAGGCATAATTCACGGAGATTGCAGTCGGAGCAGGCTATTTTAAGCCTTGTGGGCGATACAGGTCGTTGCACTTTGAGTCTTTCAGGATATTCTGCGACGAATATGCCACGGATTTTGACTTATATCAAACCCGGGTAGATGCTTTACTGGCATAGTCGGCTATTGGAAAAGGAGTATTTTGTTATGAATAAGGACGCTAATAATCTGGAAGTAGACTTGGAGCTGATTCGCAGGCTGGATAAAAATGGCCCACGCTATACCTCCTATCCAACCGCAGACCGTTTCGTAGAGGCATTCAATGCCGAGAGCTACAAGAACTGGGTAGCGAAACGTGAAATCGGCGGAATTGCACGCCCATTGTCTTTGTATATCCATATTCCATTTTGTAATACGCTGTGTTTTTACTGCGCGTGCAACAAGGTGATCACTAAGGATAAAAGTAAATCAGTCGAATACGTACGTTACCTGCTCAAGGAAATGGCGATGCAGGCAAAGCTGCTCGGGCCTAAGCAGGTAGTCGAGCAGTTGCATTTCGGCGGAGGTACACCGACCTTCCTAAGTGACGACCAGATTCGTGAGGTGATGACGGCAATCGGCCAGCATTTCAAACTGGTACAGGACGGGGAATATTCGATCGAGATCGATCCGCGCAAAGTCAGCGATGAAACTATCGCGCTTTTGGGTACCACAGGCTTTAATCGTATCAGTCTTGGTGTGCAGGATTTCGATGCGGAAGTGCAGAAAGCGGTGAATCGCATCCAGAGCGAGGAAGAGACGCTACGCGTCATCAAGGCTGCACGCGCAAATGGCTTCAAGTCCGTCAGTATAGACCTGATCTACGGGTTACCCAAGCAAACGCTGGAAGGATTCGGCGTGACGCTGGACAAGGTGATTGCAGCCAATCCGGACAGAATGTCGATTTACAATTACGCCCACATGCCCACCATGTTCAAACCGCAACGGCGTATTCACGAGGAAGACCTTCCGGCTGGACAAGTAAAGCTCGATATCCTCAGCATGGCGGTAGATAAGCTGACAAAGGCCGGTTACGTATATATCGGGATGGATCACTTTGCCAAGCCGGAAGACGAGCTGGCCGTGGCGCAGCGTCAGGGCAGGTTACACCGGAATTTTCAGGGTTATTCCACGCATTCCGATTGCGACTTGATAGCGCTGGGACTCAGTTCTATCGGCAAGATTGGCCCAACTTACAGCCAAAACTATCGTGAGCTGGAAGATTATTATGATGCTTTGGACAGGGATGAGCTGCCTATCATGCGTGGCATGGAGCTGAATGCCGACGATCTGGTGCGCCGCGCAATCATCCAGGCGCTGATGTGTCACTTCGAGCTTTCCAAGGAATCGTTCAACATCGCCTACCTGATCGACTTTGACAAATACTTTGCCACCGAGATGGAGGAGTTGCGCGAATACGAGCGGGAAGGCTTGCTGAAAATTTCGCCGCAGTGGATCAGCGTGACCCCCAAGGGGCGCATGCTGATTAGAAATATCTGCATGGTGTTCGACAAATACCTGCGCACCAGGAAAGAGCACGCGACCTATTCCAAAGTGATCTAGAGATAATGCTATCGCGGTGAGTTAGCGGTCGCATACAATTCGGCTGCCGGTTTAGCTTTACTCTCCGATATAATCTTTCCCTGTCTTTGCGCGCGGGGTGGTCATGAATAAAATCCTCAAATACGGTTTGCTGGGCACGGGTGTGGTGGCCGGCATTGCCGGGGCCGGTATCACTTACATCGCGCTTACATTCAACCCCAACGACTACAAGCCGCAGATCATCCAGGCTGTAAAGGAAAGCAAGCAGCGCAACCTGAGGCTTGACGGTGACATCAGTCTGTCTTTTTTTCCAAACATAGGTGCAAACCTGAGCAAGGTATCCTTGTCCGAATTCAACAGCGACCAGGAATTCGCGGCGATCGAATCCGCGCGTGTTTCACTTGCGCTCATGCCGCTGTTGCGCAGGCAGGTGGTGGTGAACGAAGTGTCGGTTAGCGGATTGCGGGCAACGATCGTCAAACACCAGGATGGCACAAGCAATATCGACGACCTGCTGGGCAAAGCCGAGCCGCAGCCTGATGATGGAGCGAAGGTCGCCAGCCAGCCGGTGAAATTCGATATCGCTGCGGTATCGCTGGAGGGTAGCAACTTTAGCTATCGCGATGAAATGGCTGGAGCAAAATATGCGCTGAAGAACATCAGCCTCAAGACCGGGCGGATAGCTGAGGGTACGCCCAGCAGTATCGATTTCTCTGCCGACATTGATGCCGATAAGCCCAAACTCGACATCACCACCCAATTGAAAGCAACGGTAACCTTTGATCTGGCCAATAATTCCTGGCAAGTGAACGGGCTCGAATTCAAGGTCAATGGAGTGGCGCAGGACATCACCGATCTGCAGGTGCAGGCAAGCGGTGATGCTAGCGCCAATCTTGGCACGCAGGAGTTTGCTGCAAAGCAATTGCTGGTGTTGGCGTCAGGCCTGAAGGACAAGGAAAAGTTTGATGTCAAACTGGATTTACCTGCATTGAATCTGAGCAAGGAAGAGTACTCCAGCGGTAAAGCAAGTATAGTAGCGAAGCTGGACGGCGCGATGGGCAATCTTGTGGCCAGCCTGTCGCTGCCTGGGCTGGAGGGGAATGCAAAATCATTCAAGAGCAACATCATTGTCGATGCGGAACTGAAGCAGCCGGAACAGGCATTCAAGGCAAGGTTGACCACGGCAGTGCAGGGAAGTCCCGATGCAGGCCAATTCGATTTTTCCGGCATGACACTCGCACTGAATGCGACGGGTGACAAGTTGCCGAACAAATCGGTGAGCAGCGAAATGAAGGGCAATATACAGCTGAACACGGAACGGCAGAGCGTGCAGGCGAACCTTTCCGGCGGGCTGCTGGACAGTAAGGTGGCAGCAAAACTGGCGGTGAACGGATTCGACAGGCTGGTTGTCCGTTTCGATGCGGAGGTGGATCAGTTCGATGCCGATCTGTACATGCCCAAGGCTGTAGATGCTGAAACCGCCAAAGTGGGAGCCACTACGGCGGAAGCATCACAGGCTGCTCCGGAGCAGCCGCTGGATCTGTCGGCGTTGCAACAGCTCGACCTTGAGGGCAGTGTGCGCATCGGGTCGCTCAAGGTCGCCAACGTGAAGCTGGCGCAGGTGAAACTCGAGATGAAGGCGCATAACGGGCTGCTGGATGTCAGTCCGCTGTCTGCCAACCTGTACCAGGGAAGTTTTTCCGGCAGTGTCAGCGTGAATGCGCAGCAGGCTGTCCCGTCGTTTAACTTCAGACAGGATGTAAACGGCATCAACCTTGGCTCACTACTCAAGGATGCTGGCGGTCTCGACACGGTGGAAGGCAAGGGCAGCGTTACGCTGAATCTCACTACGCGCGGCAAAACCTTGAGTGCACTCAAGAATGCCGTGAGTGGAAAGATGGCGCTGAACGTGGCGAATGCGGCATTCAGGCAGGACGGGAAAACATATGCGGGTGAAGTGAAGGGCAACGTGCAGGTCGATGGCAGCAAGCAGAGCCTGCAGGCCGACGTATCGGGCCGGCTGCAGCAGAGCAAGTTTGCCGCGAAGGTCGCGCTGAAGGACTTCGACGATCCGGCGATCCGCTTTGACGTGGACGTGGATCAGCTAGATGTCGATCAATACCTGCCAAAGGAAGCAAAGGGCAAAGGCAAGCAGCAATCGGCCCCCGAGGAAGCGTTCGACCTGTCGGCGCTAAAAAAACTGAATGCCGAAGGCGGGCTGCGCATCGGTGCGCTCAAGGTGATGAATATCAAACTTGCACAGGTACGCCTCGATATGAAGGCGAGCAAGGGCATGGTCAACGTCAATCCGCTCTCCGCCAATCTTTACCAAGGCAGCATGAACGGCAGCATCAGCGTCAATGCGCAAGCGACGCCGAGTTTTACGATCAATGAAAAACTGAGCAATGTCGCCATTGCGCCGCTGATCAAGGATCTGATGGATTTCGATGCGGTAGAAGGTTACGGCAATGTCGTGCTCAACCTCACGACCCAGGGGAACCTGGTCAGCGCACTGAAGAAAGGGCTGAACGGGGACGCGTCGGTGAACCTAGCGAACGGCGCGATCAAGGGCATCAACCTGACCAAGCTGATGCAGAACGCGCAGAACATCGGCAAGGGTGCGACGACCCAGACGCTGGGTGTGAGCAAGGAAGAGAAGACCGAGTTCAGCGAATTCCAGGCGAGCTTCAAGGTGAGCAACGGCGTCGCGCACAACGACGACCTGTCGGTGAGATCGCCTCAACTGCGGATCACCGGCGGCGGCGACATCGATATCGGCAACGAAAGCCTGAACTACACCGCCAAGGCCATGCTGCAGCAAACGCAGGGACAGGACAGCCTGATGGTGCCGGTGCAGCTCAGCGGGCCCTTTACCGACCTCAAGTACAAGCTGGATTACACGGGGATGCTGGAAGATCTGGCGCGGAGGAAACTCGAGGCGCGCGCACAGGAACTGAAAAACAAGGCGGTGGACGATGCGAAGAAGCGGCTGGAAGACGAATTGAGAAAAGGCCTGAAAGGGCTGTTCAAGTGAAGATGCATTCCTGATGCCCTTGTTTTCGCAACGCCTGATCAGCTGGCAGCGCAAGCATGGCCGCCACAACCTGCCCTGGCAGGGCGGGGATGCCTATCGTGTGTGGCTGTCCGAGATCATGCTGCAACAGACGCAGGTTGCCACCGTCATTCCCTATTACCAGCGCTTCATCACCTCCTTTCCGGATGTCTTGACACTCGCGGCTGCCAGCGAAGAGCAGGTGCTCACCCACTGGAGCGGCCTCGGCTATTACGCGCGCGGCCGTAACCTGCACAGGGCCGCGCAGATCGTCGTCGCACAGCATGGCGGCGAATTCCCGCGCGAGTTCGCGCAGATCCTCGAACTGCCCGGCATCGGGCGTTCCACCGCGGCCGCGATCTGTGCGCTGGCCTACCACGAACGT
>Ga0224495_10001324_pt1 | contig 17484 bp, 13 predicted proteins | sample SF_Jul11_sed_USG_FD_168128 | JGI IMG/M metagenome (GOLD analysis project Ga0224495, IMG submission 168128) | Sediment microbial communities from San Francisco Bay, California, United States - SF_Jul11_sed_USGS_4_1 | ecosystem: Environmental > Aquatic > Marine > Sediment | place: USA: California... | reverse complement strand
ATGGAAAAACTCGACATTTTCCTTGCCGTCAAAGGTAATTTTTATCGAAGTTTTTCCCTCAAAGGCCACGGATCGTTCAAAAGCGACCCTGGCTCCTTTCACATCCGCTATCTTCCAGTCAAACCCTCCTCCTAATATTTTCTCCCTTTCGAAGCTTCCATTGGTAATTAAGTTTCCATCGCTTGGAACAGGAAACCCCTCTTCTTGAAGCCTCGCCTTCCACACTTCCATGGCTTGATTAAATTCATTCCGCGAAATGAGGAAATCGATATGCGCAACAGTCTCCACTCGATCCACCTTCTGCCCGAGGGAGGCCCTCTTTTGCCAAACCTTTTTGGCTGACTCGATATCATTATTTTCGTAGAGGTAGGACAGATAGGTTCTTAGAGAGGAAGGGTCCCCCTGGACGAGTTTCTCTAAGAGGAAGTCAGGATCATCGACCACCTTTGACCAGACATCGTAGATAAGACTGCTCTGTTCCGGATAGTGGCGAAGAAGGTAAGAGAAGTGAGGGAGAGCTTTTGGGATATCCTTCCCTTGAAGAAATAGGTTTCCTGCCATCCATCTTCCCTGATAATGCGTTGGGTTTATAAAAATCGCATTGTGCAGGGCTCGCTCGAATGCCTCCTTTTCTCCTAAGCGCTGATGGATCTTTGCCAGATTTATCCAATACGTCTGCTCTAAAGGATTTCGCTCAATGGCTTGATGAAGATAGGAAAGCGACTTTCTCACATCGGTCGATCGGAAATCCAATTGATAAAAAAGACTCAGGCCATGAAACGGATCAGGATTTGATGGAGCGAATCGAAGCGCCTTAAGAAACATCTCTTCTGAAGGATAGGGCCGTCTTAAGAGAGAAACCCCTCTCCAAGTCGAGAGGAGATCATAGGCTAAACCCATACAAAGGATGAAGACAAGAAAACAAAAGCAAATTCTCTTCACGATCAACCGACCCACTTATCTTGACTGATTCTTATTCGTTCGATTATAGGAAAGCTCTTTCGTTTTCTCTCCCTGTTCATAATAATAATAATTCCCGTAGTAGTTGTAATACCTGTGTCCGACGTGCTCAAGATCGACCCGATTGACCACGACTCCAAGAATTTTGGCATTCACTTGAAAGAGGGCATTTTTGGATTGGTTGAGGGCCTCCCTTGGGGTCTTCCCGCTTTGCGCCACTAATACCACCCCATCGACAGAATTAGAAAGAATGAGTGCATCACCAAAACTGAGCACTGGAGGGGCATCGAAGATGATTTGTCCAAAACTCCTTCCAAGGAATTGCAGCATGTTTTTCAAAAGATTGGACCCTAGGAGCTCCGATGGATTGGGAGGAATAGGACCCGAGGGGATATAAAACAGGTTCGAAACGCTCGAGGATTTAATAATCGATTTCAATTCTGCATTCCCGGAAAGAAAACTTGAAAGCCCTACCCCATTCGACGCATGAAAGAGTTTGTGAATCCTGGGCTTTCTCATATCTCCGTCAACGAGAAGAACGGGAGACCCTAATTGAGAAAAGGCAATCGCCATATTGACCGCTGTGGTGGTCTTTCCCTCCATGGGGTTAGGGCTAGAGATAACCATGCTCTTGGGGGGCCTCTCAGAGAAAGAGAGAAGAATGGAGGTTCGGATATTCCTGTAGACCTCTGAAAGCATGGATCGGGGATGACCGAAGGTGACGAGTTCAACCGGATAGATTTTGCCCCTCTCTAATTTTTTATTTTTCTCAAACGAGATCTCCGGAACCATCCCGAAGGAAGGTAATCGAATGAGCTGCTCAACCTCTTCAGAAGACTTAATGGTGTTATCCAGGTGCTCAAAGAAAAAGGCAATCCCCGCTCCGAGTAACAATCCGATAAAAACAGCCCATAATATGGTACGGGGGATATTCGGCTTATAAGGCCGAGTGGGGATGGCTGCCTGGTCGACGACCTGAATATTGCTGGCGGTAATGCCTGCCTGGATTCCGGCTTCCTTCATCCGTTGAAGCAGGCTCTTATAAAGATCTCTGTTGATTTCTGCCTCTCTCTTCAGGATGTTATACTGAATACCCTTTTGTTGCATCTCGCTGACAACCAGCTTCTGCTGTTCGTAGGCAGAACGGACCAGCGATTCCCTCCGGAGGGTGTATTCATGTTCCATTTTGATTGCGTGAATGTATCTCCCATATTCCGCATTCAGGCGTTTCTGAAGGGTCTCCATCTGTTTCCTGATGCGAACCATCTCTGGATATTCGGGTTTAAAGGTTTCGGAGAGTTTTGAATATTGAACTTCAAGCTGTAAATAGATTTGCTTCATTTCCTGGATCAGCTTATTATCGAGGACAGAGGGGATCGAATCGAAGTCTCCCTTTTTGGTCTGTTTATAGAGCGCCTCTTTGGCCATCCGCTCCGATTCAGCCTTGGCCAAAGCTTCGTTTAAATCAGCCAAGCGCTGGAAGGCCACATTTTTCTCTTTATCATCAAGGAAGACGAACCCGTGTTTTTCACAGAAGTCCTGAAGGGCTTCATCGGCGCGTTCCACTTTGGCCCTCATGACATCCAGTTGCTGATTCAACTGCTCTTTCGCCTGCTCCATTGCCTTAAACCGGTTGTCCAGATTCAACTTGATGTAATTCGTGGCGATGGCGTTGGCCACTTGACTCGTGAGGTTAGGATAGTATGAATCAAAGTGGATTCTGACCAGACGAGTATTTTTTACTGGTTCGATGGTTAGGCGCGCTAATAATTGATTGATAGCGGACGTCTCTTTTATGGTTTCAGGGGAATTCACATCCGATTCGGACTCCTTTTGAACTTCTTGAACTTCTTGAACTTCTTCGGAAAGAGCTTCAGAAGAACTCTTGTGAGAAGGGGCGACAAGATGATAGGCGAAATCCAAAATTGTTGATTTTAACCGGGAGAGTGGATTCAGGATGGACGATTTGACTTTCTGGAGAGGGGTCTCCGACCCGGGAAGAAACTCGGGATGTTCATAAATATTTAATGCATTGATCACCCGTTTCGCCAGTTGTCGGCTCGCGAGAATCTGATAATGGGTCTGATAATAATCTGTGTCCCATGCATTGACGGTGAAGATTTCCCTGAAATCAACGATCTGGAGATTCTCCTTATCGATCTGGATCGTGGCTGTCCCTCTAAAAACAGGCTTGACAGTAAAGATTCCCACAGCCGCGACGGTAACCACGATAGTGAAGATGGCCAGTATCAACCATCTTCTCTTTCGAAGAACTTTCAAGTAGTCGAGAAGATTGATTTCTTTCTCCGCTGGCGGAGACGGAGGATAGTATCCCTGGGGAGGGGGTGGATAATATGTTTCTGAAGGAAGCTGCTTATTATTCATCCGTTCTTTCCTAGTAGGTTTATAAGCCAACAGAGACTTTTCCAATCCCGAAGGCAGCCCTGAAGGTATCCTTCACTCCACTCAAGAAAGCCTTCACGCCACTTTGAGGAACGATGACGATGTCGTTCTCCTGGAGGTGTGGATCTTTTTCACGCCCCTTCTGGATTGCATAGACATTAAACGTCAGGACTTCTTTATCTGTTCCTTTTTCTGAGTATCGAAAAATCTTAGTATCAGAGCCATTGGCCGCAAAATTTAATCCCCCTGCTAAAATGACGGCCTGACCGAGTGTCATTTTCTTCCCTTTGACGAACCCTCCGGGCCTTTTCACCTCTCCACCCACGAACACCTTTCCTGAAACAGGAACGTTAATCACATCGCCATGGAGGAGGGACACATTTAATTTCAAATTGCCTTCCACCAATAATCCCTCAAGGTCGATCACGAACGTTTCGGGTCTCCGGTCATCGTCCCCTTTGCCCCTTTGAGATAGCTCCTCTTCTCTAGGTGGCCGAAGAAGAAACAGCAATTGACCGGAATCTTCTCTCAGCCCTCCAGCCATAGCCAACAGATCCAAGATCGTTCTTGTGCCTGTGACGTCAAACACTCCTGGACTTTTCACAGCCCCCATCACTGAAATCCGTTGATTGCGAAATTCCTTGATGAGGACGTTTACATGAGGGTCCTGAAGGTATTTCTCTGCCAGAAGGCCCCCAATCTCTTTCTCTAATTCCTCCGGAGTCAGCCCCCTGACCTTTAACACTCCGATCAAAGGCAGATTGACGTTCCCCTGGGAACTTACCCTTACCGTCTTATTCAACTTTTCCACCTCGAAGACGGTGATCTCGAGTAGATCCTGGGGACCGATTTTATAGTCCCGATAGGACGATCTTCCCGAGGAGAAGGTGCTCATTAAGAGTTTTTCGTTCATCGCCTTCACCCTCTTGGACGATTCAATTTCCCTTGTAATCTGTTCTGTCGAAGGGGCCCCTTTTTGGACAGAAGAGGTAGAGGTACATGAAAATAGGATGAAAGCGAAGGCACAGAAGATCAAAAATAGGTTTGTCTTGTTCATGAGACTCTTTTCAACAAAAAACCAATCCTGCGTCGATAGGAGGATTGGAAATCTTCTCAGGCACAGTTTATCAGTGTGCTATGGACAGAGGGGTACCTGCTCAACGGTTCTGTCTTTACCGCCCTCGGGCCAATAACCGTATGTCAATCCTCCAACAAGCGCTGCAGCATAACCCACCCCAATCCACTCAACTGCATTAAGCCCTAAATAAGCCCACTCTCGGTCAATGTCATCGTCATCCTGGGTTTCCCTTTTACTCTGTCTGACCTCTCCTGCTTGCGCCATCATTTTGTATGATTTTCCAGAGACTATCGTGGCAGGAATCGTAATCGACTCTCTTGAAGAAAGTAGAGCGACAACGACACGTTCTTGATCGAGAATGGAAAGCGAACCCTGCAGATTTTTTATCGTTACAGACCCATTCGAGTGGAGGGTAATAGACCCAACCGTATCCTCGTTTCTGGCCGGAATCATCACAGCGTCCTTGGAAGCCTGTTGGATTCGCGGTTTCGTCACCGCAAGGTTTCCTACTTTGATCGTCACCTCCTTATTGGAGGGAATACGGAAATTCACCCTCCCCTGTGTGAGGTGTGCTCGATCCACCTGTTCGAATGAAATGACACTATTCTGGGCAATCTCAAAATGGCAATTATTCCTTAGTGAAACCCTGCCTGTTCCCTGCTCGGTCTTAATCCTTCCTTTTTCGAAGACTGGGAAATGAGAAGAATCAATATTTTTCCATGCTTTTTCTCTTACTTCGAACCTCACCCCTCCTTTTGAAATCATCTCTCCGATGGGAAAGTTTGCATCTTTGGCTTGGGTGACCACTGCTGGAAAGCCGCTTACTGTAAGAAAAAAGGCAAAACATAGAAAAGCTGGAAATTTCCCGCCCACGAGTCTCCTCGTTTTTTTCATTTTGGACTCCTTTGTAAGTCACTTCAGAGCAACAACAATAAGCATATAAAATACAGATACAATTTACCCATCCAAGCGTAGAAGGCTAGTCAAGTATTAAATTTCAAACAACTTTTTAACGCTTCCTCTCATGTCTTTTCGTTAAATTAGCACGTTTCGTGCCAATTAGTTCTCATTTGTCCCGTTTTCACATATGTGCGTAATCATCCATAATCAATCAAAACCATTGAATTTTTATTTCAGCCCTGATTCGAACCACATTTTACTCTTTAAGCTTCCGCCAAAAATAGGCTGAAAAATTTTCAGCCCTTGGACAAATTTGTACCACTCCATTGTTAATATCAGTGCATAAAATGTCACAATAGATGTTTGTTTCCGAAGTCAGGATACCAGATGATCCGCCAGCAAAAGTCATTATTGTGAAATCGAAAAGTCCATTTGAATTAGTTTCAGTCAAATTCCTCATTTTGATGTGCCACGACATAAACAGCAAATAATGTGCCATAACGCATTGAGCATATAACTATTTGTATTTTAAATGGATTTTTATTAACCCTTAACGAACAACCATTTGACATGCCATAAAACGTCAGCGAGTATGAAAGATCTTTAGGATTAGGGAAGTGGCGGGAAACTAAAAGAAGATTTTGTCAAGGGAGAATTCCATTGCTGTTTTTGAGGCAGAAAAGAGAAAAAAATAAATTCTGGTGCCGAAGGGGGGACTTGAACCCCCACAAGGCATAAGCCCCACTAGACCCTGAATCTAGCGCGTCTGCCAATTCCGCCACTTCGGCACACTCAACGATTCATTGAAAATAAATTATTGTTATTTTATATTTTTGTGTTGTAAAGTCAAGAGTAAGGAATGAGCCTGTCTATCAAACCTTCATTCCTCCATTCAAAAGGTGGGATGTCCGGGAATGGAAATCATCTTGGGGATCGACCAATTAAAGAGACCCCTCAATAATCCTGTCGTGACATTGGGTAATTTCGACGGCGTCCATCTTGGGCATCAAACGATCTTTAGGAAAGTGACCGAGGAGGCTCAGAAGAATAACGGTGAGGCCGTCGTCATTACCTTCGAACCCCATCCCTTGAAGGTTCTCTCACCTCAAAAGTGCCCTCCTCTCCTAACCCCTTTTAGGAAAAAGATGATGCTCGTAGAGAAATCCGGAATCGACACAGTACTCTGTATCGAGTTTACCCTAGGTTTCTCAAAAATCTCCCCGTTTGATTTCATTAAAAATATTTTGATTGAGAAGGTGAAGGCCAAAAAGATCGTCGTTGGGTACAATTTCCACTTTGGCAGGAAGCAGCGGGGGGATGTTGAGATCCTTAAAAAGGCTTGCAAGCTCTTTAACGTGGATGTGGAGGTGATGGAGCCCCTTAGGGTTGGTGCCACTACGGTGAGCAGCTCCAAAATTAGGGAACTCATTAAAGACGGAGAGGTTGAAGAGGCATCGAAGCTACTGGGAAGGAATTACCCTGTCATGGGGAAGGTGGTCCAGGGAGCGAAGAGGGGACAAATCCTCGGTTTCCCAACGGCCAACTTAGAGATTTCGGAAGAATTGTATCCTAAAAAGGGAGTCTATGCTGTTGAAGTGGTATGGAATCAACAACTCCTCGACGGACTCGCCAATGTTGGGATGAATCCCACCTTTCTTCCTGCCCAGGCAAAAGGAGAAAGTCCAATCTCCGTAGAGGTTTACATTTTAAATTTTCATCACGACCTCTATGGGGAAGAGCTACAGATCAATTTTAGAAGAAGAATCCGGGATGAAACACGCTTTAACTCTCCTTCTGAGCTAATGGAACAGATCAGAAAAGATGTTGAATGGGCAGAAGAGCATGTCTTCCGGAAACAACGTCAACCCCTCTAATGAATCAACTTGCCGAACCTCGCCCATCTCACCTTTCCCAAAAGGTTCTGTGCATATCGATCCCATGAGAAATAGATGATGAGTGCCTTTCCCTTGACCTCATTCCCATTGACAAAGCCCCAAAAACGACTGTCCTGGCTGTTATCACGGTTGTCCCCTAAGACAAAAACCGAATTCACAGGAACCGTCACGGGTCCAAATCTCTCCATCGGTTGTAGGTATTTTATGGAAGCCGACCTTTCATCATAATGACCCCAAGGATCATCAATCAATTGATTATTGATATAGATTTTGTTATGAACGATCTCGACTTTCTCCCCTTCTGTCCCAATGACCCTTTTAATGAAATCCTTGGATCGATCCTTTGGGTAAATGAATACGATAATATCTCCTCTCTGGGGTTTTTTAAATTGAAAATATTTTGTCTCGATGAAGGGAAATTTTATTCCGTAGATGAATTTATTGACGAGAAGGTGGTCGCCCACCTGGAGCGTCGGTTCCATGGAGCTCGATGGAATTTTGAAAGCCTGCACAACAAAGGTGCGAATAAAAAGAGCGATCAGAATCGCGACAGCGATCGGCTCCAAATATTCTTTAATAATCTTTTTCTTATCCATTCTTTCCTCTCTCACTATTTTTGACAGGCGTGCTTTGTATCGGTGAGTCGTGAATCGTGTTCCTTACACCAAGAGCAATCCGCTTCTCATTCCGGGCACAGGATCTCCTCAGAGCCGAACATCTCCCGATAGACTTCAGGCCTTCGATCCTTGAAAAATGACCACTCCTTTCTCACTCTTTCAATCTCCTTCAGATCGATATCAATGAAGGCAATGGCTTCTTTCATCCCCGTGGGTTTATCCATCAATTCTCCCTCGGGGGATACACAAAAAGACCTTCCGTAGAAATCCTGTTTTTCTTCACTCCCAACACGATTGATGCGAAAGATATAGACGTTGTTGGAAATGGCATTTCCTGAGATGACCATCTCCCACCTCTTGTGGGAAGCAAAGGCTGCAGCGGTTGGAGAAAAGATGACCTGCGCCCCTTTTAAAGCAAGGATTCTTGACCCCTCCGGAAAGAAATTGTCCCAACAAATTTGTATCCCGATCACGGCAAATTTGGTTTTAAATATAGGAAACCCGAGATTCCCCGGGGAAAAATAATACTTTTCCTCCCAAAGTGGGATTTGTGGCACATGGATCTTTCGATACTGCCCTAAAAGCTCTCCTCCCGCGTCGATGACGACCGCGGAATTGAAAAAACCCTCCTCCCCCTTTTCAAAAATGGGGCAGATGATAACGACCTCATAATCTCGAGATAATTTCTGCATGGAGGTGATGGAAGGACCATCCATCTTTTCTGCAAGAGAAAAATGTTCGTTGTTCATCTCCCTCGGAAACCAGGGGGTTGTAAACAACTCCTGGAAGCAGATGATCTTTGCTCCCTTCTCAACTGCGATCTGAGCAAATTTAACTGCTTTCTCTATATTTCTTTCCTTCTCCTCACCACATGATAGTTGAATCCCGGCCAGTTTTAACAAGGGGCCACCTCTTTCAAAATGATAAAAAATATTTGAAATGCTAACAGAGTTATCTTGAGGTGTCAAGGTTTCCAGATCCAGGTTTCCAGATCCATTTGTCTTAGCAAAGGGAATGCGTCCCCTGTAACTGCCAAGCTAAAATGTCCCCATGGAAGGGGAAAAGATACCATTGAGTCAGAGGCAGTTACAGAGGTGGCATCTCATGAAGATGGTGGAGGTAGGGAAGATCACCTTGAAGGAGGCAGGGGAAAAGATAGGTGTGTGCTACCGGCAGGCTAAACGAATTCGTCAAGTCCTCAAGGAAAGAGGAATGACAGGGTTGATTCATGGTAATACGGGGCGGCCATCGCACCATCGTCTCAGTTAGATATTACGACAAAAAGTCCTTCAGTTATCCAGGAGAGTTTAAATCCTCCCGGAAAGCTGCTTAAATAAGCATTTGAATCCACCCGTGTTTGGCACGTTTCTTAAGGGGTTAGAGAAGATCAATTAAGTGGTAATAATTACCTCATGATTTGGATAAATATTAATCAGTTGAAACCTTTTTTGTACACGTCCGAAATTAGGAATAAGATAAAAACTGAGCAAATTCATTAAATTAAAAAACGGCCAAAAATTGGCACTTATTTTGCTAAGATCTATTTAATCCTTGACAAAAATCTTAGTTTTTTTAAAATTCTTAATCAATCAACAGACTCGAGGTAACAAAATATGGCAGAACGTCTCGGCGAATTATTGGTTAAGAGAAACTTTATCACACCCGATCAACTCAGGAAAGCAATTGATGAGCAGAAATTCAAAGGCGGTCGGTTAGAATCTGTTTTGGTGAAACTGGGATTTATCAAGGAAGACGACCTTTTATCCTTTCTCAGTGCCCAATATAGGGTTCCTTCTGTCAAGCTTTCCAAAATTGAAATTAACCCGAATGTGATCAAACTGGTTCCTGCGAGCAAGGCAAAAAATTACTTAATGATTCCTGTTCAACGGGTAGGACCAAAACTGACTTTAGCCATGGCGGACCCCACCAACATTATTGCAATCGATGAAATTAAATTCATGACCAGCTTCAATGTGGAACCTGTGGTGGCCTCTGAAACGGAAATCGTCGAAGCCATCAAGAAGTATTATGGGGGCGGAGGGGCTGTTGCTGGAATGGGGAAGGTTGGCTTTGATGCTGCCGAGTATAACCTTGATGACGAATCAGCCGCCGCTCTCGATAGTGCCATGGCGCTCGACGATGATATGGTCAACGTGGATGACTTCGATGCCCTCGTTCACGGGGCCGTCGACAATATTGAAGTGATTGAAGACCAGCAGGCGGATGAGGGGGGCGAGATCGAAGGCCCCATCATCAAGATCGTCAATGGCATTCTCATCAAAGCCATTAAACTCGGGGCCAGTGATGTCCATTTCGAACCTTATGAGAAGGCCTTTCGAGTCCGGTATCGGCTCGATGGGGTGTTGAGGAGGGAAATGGCCCTTCCCATGAAGATCAAAAATGCCATTGTCTCCCGTTTAAAAATTATGGCGAAACTGGACATCGCTGAAAAACGACTTCCTCAAGACGGGAGAATCAAGTTGCGGCTGGCAAAAGGACGAGAGATGGACTTTCGGGTCTCCAGCGTACCTATCCTGTTTGGTGAAAAAGTGGTTCTACGCCTCTTGGATAAATCTGCCTTGCAGCTGGACTTGACCAAACTTGGCTTTGAGCAATCCTCTCTCGAAGATTTACAGAAAGTCATCCATAAACCTGTTGGAATGATTTTGGTAACCGGTCCAACCGGAAGTGGAAAAACAACCACCCTTTACTCCGTTCTTTCCGAGCTTAATAAAGAGTCCGAAAACATCATGACAGCCGAAGATCCAGTGGAATATAACTTCATGGGGATTAATCAGGTCCAGATGCACGACGATATCGGGCTCACCTTTGCTTCCTCCCTCCGTTCCTTTCTCCGCCAGGACCCCGATATCATCATGGTGGGTGAGATTCGAGATTTTGAAACGGCCCAGATCGCAATCCAGGCAGCCCTCACGGGACACCTTGTCTTGAGCACCGTCCATACCAATGATGCTCCAGGAACCGTCACCCGATTGATCGATATGGGGATTGAACCTTTTCTCATTTCCTCCTCGGTTATTATGATCTTGGCCCAGCGACTTATCCGAAAGATCTGCCCAGAGTGTCGAGAACACATCAAAGTCCATCCTCAACTGCTAATCGATATGGGCGTTCCCCCCGATGAGGCAAAGAATTTCAACGTCTGTAAAGGGAAGGGATGTGCCCTCTGCAGCGGAACTGGATATAAAGGTCGAGTGGGACTCTATGAGGTCATGCCCATGAAGGAAGAGGTTAAAGAACTGGTCCTTTCCCGTGCCTCCGCCTCTGAAATCAAAAAGGAGGCAATTCGGCTAGGGATGAAGACACTGAGGCAGAGTGGAATTCATAAAGTCAAGGAGGGTCTAACGACCATTGAGGAGGTGGTTCGGACCACCATGGAGGATCGTTAATCGATCGTTTGGACACCCTCCTTCCTTCTCAAGGAAGAATGGGTGAAGAGTTTTGAAATTAACCTCAGGAGGGGAATATGGTTGAGCTGCAGCAATTACTTGAAACGGTGATTGAGAAGAAAGCTTCTGACTTACACATCACAACAGGATCGTCTCCTCAATTCCGGATCAATGGGAAATTGACGACCTTCGACAGCGTAGCCCTCACAGCTACGGATACCAAAAGACTCTGTTATAGTGTACTGACAGATGCGCAACGACACAAATTTGAAGAAGATTGGGAATTGGATTTCTCTTTTGGTGTAAAGGGGCTGAGCCGATTTAGAGGAAACATCTATATGCAACGGGGAGCCGTGGCCGGAGCCTTCCGGGCCATCTCCTTTGACATCCTCAATCTCTCCGAATTAGGCGTTCCTCCTATTGTGAGTGAGTTGATTAAGAAGCCAAAGGGGCTCGTCCTCGTTACCGGACCAACCGGAACAGGAAAGTCGACCACTTTAGCTGCCATGATTGACAAAATCAATAATGAAAAGAGTGATCATATTGTGACCATTGAAGACCCCATTGAATATCTTCACCGTCATAAGAAATGCATTGTCAACCAAAGGGAGGTCAACTCCGATACGAAAAGCTTTGGTGCGGCTCTCAGGCACATCCTCAGACAGGATCCTGACATCATTCTCATCGGTGAGATGAGGGATTTGGAGACGATCGAGGCTGCCCTCATCTGCGCAGAGACAGGTCATCTCACACTTGCCACTTTGCATACCAACTCCTGTGTCGAAACCATCAACCGCGTCATCGACGTCTTTCCTCCCTATCAGCAGACCCAGATTCGAACCCAGCTCTCCTTCGTCCTGGAAGGGGTCCTGGCTCAACAGCTCATTCCCAAGATAGGAGGAAAGGGACGAGCCCTGGCCATGGAGGTCATGATTCCCAATCCTGCGATCCGTAACTTAATTCGAGAGGAGAAAATCCAACAGATTTATTCACAGATGCAAGTTGGCCAGGCAAAATACGGCATGCAGACCATGAACCAGGCCCTCCTTCAGCTGGTCGAGCGTCATCTCATTTCGCTGGAGGATGCCATGGATCGAAGCCACAACCTTGATGAATTTAAGCAAATGCTCGGCAACTCTCCTGTCCTCAATGTCAAAAGGGACAGGTCTGTGAAAACCGCTTAAATCTTCTAAGGAAGGAATGAATTATGCCAACTTACAGATACGAGGGAAAGACCCTTAAGGGGCAGATTAAAAAGGGTGAGTTCGAAGCTCCTGATGAGGGAGCAGTTCGGGTTTATCTCAGACAGCAGAACATCATCCCGATCAAAGTCACTCCCAAGGGAAAGGAGATCACGCTTTCCCTTCCTTTTGGGAAAAAGGTCAACAGACGAGCCATCGCCATTTTTACACGTCAGCTGGCCACCATGATTGATGCTGGATTACCTCTCGTTCAATCGCTTGAAATCTTATCGATCCAGCAAGAAAACAAGGTGTTCAAGGATATTATCAGGCAGATCCGAGAGGATGTGGAGGGAGGTTCCACCTTCGCAGGGGCCCTCAAGAAACATCCAGCCACTTTCGACGAGCTGTATACCAACTTAGTCGTAGCTGGCGAGGAAGGAGGTATTTTAGACAATATCTTACTCCGCTTGGCTGGTTATATTGAAAAGGCAGAGGCCCTTAAGAAGAAAGTGAAATCAGCGATGGTCTATCCTTCCACCATTATCGGGGTGGCAATCATCGTCGTCATCATCTTGATGATTTTCGTGATCCCTGTCTTCGATAACATGTTCACGTCAGCAGGGCAGACCTTACCTCTCCCTACCCTTATTGTGATCGGTATGAGTAGATTGGTCCAGAAATATGTGTACATTGTCATTCCGGGTCTGATCATTGTTTTCTATCTGATGCGCCGATATCACAAGACCGAAAATGGGAAAAAAGTCATTGACCGTCTCCTCTTGAAACTGCCTGTTGTCGGACCGCTGTTGCAGAAGATTTCTGTTGCTCGCTTCTCTCGAACCTTGGGGACACTGGTCAGCAGTGGGGTTCCTATCCTGGACGGTTTGAGTATCGTCTCAAAGACTTCTGGGAACAAAACCATCGAAACGGCAATCCTGAACGCAAGAGCCAGTATCCGTGAGGGTGAAACGATCGCAGAACCTTTGAATCGCAGCGGGATGTTTCCGCCCATGGTGATCCAAATGATCTCCGTGGGAGAATCAACGGGTGCCCTAGACTCCATGCTTTCCAAGATTGCCGATTTTTACGAAGAAGAAGTGGATGTGGCGGTGGCAAATTTGACCTCCCTCCTTGAGCCTTTCCTCATGGTCTTCTTAGGCGTTGTGATTGGAGGGGTGGTTATCTCCATGTACCTCCCGATCTTCCAGATGGCCTCAGCGGTAGGCTAATCTCTTGATCGAGAAGTTTGCCAGTGAGTGAATTTGGATGGAATCCCTTTCAACCTCCACCTTCGAAACGGATCAAAAAATGCTAAAACTTGTGAAGGGTTTGATGCTCTGCAGGATTATCATCCTCACCCTTCTGCTTGCCATCACCTTCCTTTTTCAAATCTCTGAAAAAAAATATTTCTTTATCTCCCTGACTAACCACTTCTATTATTTCATCAGCGTTTTCTATCTCGTCACCATTGTCTACGCCGTGGGACTAAAAAGGATAAAGGATTTCCGTCGGTTCATGCTCATCCAAATAGTCGCCGACCATCTCTTCATTACAGGGCTCATCTATTTCACAGGGGGCAAGGAAAGTTTTTTCCCCATCACCTACATTTTCTCAATTATTGGGACGAGCATTATCTTTTATAAACGGGGTGCCCTCCTCTCTGCCTCTTTCTCGTCTTTTCTTTATGGCCTCCTTTTATTGCTCCAGCTTCATCACTGGATCAATCCCCTGGGTCAATCGTTCCTCTACGATGACAGCCAAATCTTTTACACCCTGATCCTTTATATGGCTGCATTTTATATCGTCGCCTTTCTGAGCAGCACCATCTCCGAAGAATTGAAGAAGAAAAAGAAGGAGCTGATCCAGAAACAGGAAGATTATAACCAGCTGGAAACCTTCAACCGAAACATCGTCCAGAGCCTGGACAGCGGCCTTCTGACCGTTGACCTCAACGGAAAGATCAATTTTTGTAATCGCACCGCGGAGAAGATCCTCAATTTGAATGGAGTGGGGTTTCAGGACATCTCCATCTACGATCTTTTTCCGAGAATTAATGATGTGATTCAGGCCGTTTCCAAGAGGAAAGATCAAACCGTGCCTCTGGATTACCAGCGATATGAGACGCTCTTTGCCAAGTCCGATGGGAACAAGATTCATCTGGGGTTTTCCATCTCTCCTCTGACGAATCCGGAAGGGGGTTCGATCGGTCATACCTTGATTTTCCAGGACATCACCAAATTTAAAGAGATGGAAGAACAGATGAAACGGGTGGATAAGATGGCCGCAGTGGGCTTACTTGCCGCAGGCATGGCCCACGAAATCAGAAATCCACTGGCTTCGCTCAGCGGGTCGATTCAGATGTTAAAATCGGAATTGGTCCTGGATGAATCACAAAAGAATCTCATGGACATTACCCTCAGGGAATCCGAAAGGCTCAATGCCCTGATTACGGACTTTTTGCTCTTTGCTCACCCGCCCCAAACCCATAAAATGCCCTGGGAGATTTCGAAGCTCCTCAACGAGACCATCGACCTGCTGACCCATTCCCCGCCGTTCCACGATGGGATTCATGTCATCCGTCCTCAGCCTTATGAGGAGATCAAAGCGATGATTGACTCGGATCAAATGAAACAAGTCTTTTGGAACCTCCTGATCAACGCAGCTCAAGCCATGTCAAATGGGGGAAACATTCGTGTTCGAATCGAGAAAGAGAAGACCCGTTTCGGGGCAGGAAATGTCCCGTGGATCTTCCTCAGCAAAGGGAAAGAATGGATCAGGATTTCCATCGCCGACTCCGGGCAGGGAATCTCTCCTGAAGAAAAAGAGAAGATCTTCGAACCTTTTTTTACAACCAAGGAGGGAGGAACGGGATTGGGCCTTTCCATCGTCCATAAAATCATAGAAAATCACAATGGAGTCATCAAAGTGGAGAGCGACGTGGGCAAGGGTTCCACCTTCACCATTTTCCTACCTGTAGATTAACGAAGGGAAGAAACATGTTTAAAGAAAAAATTTTGGTGGCAGATGATGAACAAAGCATGAGGGAATTCTTAGACATCATGCTGAAAAAAGAAGGGTACAAGGTGTCACTGGCCTCCCACGGGGAAGAAGTTTTAAAACTGGCGGAAAGGGATATCTTCGACTTAATTCTCATGGATATCCGCATGCCCAAATTAGATGGGATTTCCGTCCTGAAGAGGGTTAAGACCCTTTCACCCGAAACGATTGTGATCATGATCACCGCCTATGCCTCTGCCGACACAGCGATCAAGGCCATGAAAGAAGGGGCCTATGACTATGTCACAAAACCATTTAAGGTCGATGAGATCAAGTTGATAATTAAGAATGCCCTGGAAAAAAAGAACCTCCAAAAGGAAAACATCCTGCTCAAGCAAGTGGTCAGGGACCGATACCACTTCAATAACATCCTTGGACAATGCCCGAACATGTTGGCCCTTTATGATCTGCTGGAGAAGGTCGCTCCTACAAAAACCAACATCCTGATTACGGGAGAAAGCGGGACGGGCAAGGAACTGGTTGCAAAAGCGATTCATTACAATAGCCCGAGGAAGGATAAACCCTTCGTGACCCTGAATTGTGGTGCGATTCCCGAATCCCTCATCGAGAGTGAGCTGTTTGGACACATGAAAGGGGCCTTTACCGATGCCATTGCGACCAAGAAGGGGCTCTTCGAAATGGCTGACGAGGGAACGATCTTTTTGGATGAGATCAGCGAGCTCCCTCTCCTGATGCAGGTTAAATTGCTTCGTGTCCTGCAGGATAAGGAGTTCAAACGAGTGGGAGGCACGGAGGACATCCGGGTGGATGTTCGAATTATATCAGCCACGAACAAAGATCTAGAAGAAGCGGTGAGAGAGAAGCGATTCCGAGACGATCTATTCTACCGACTCAATGTGATTCAAATCAAACTTCCTCCGTTAAGGGAGAGAAGAGAGGACATCTCTCTCCTGGCCATGCATTTCTTGAAAAGATACACGGAAGAGTTGAGTAAGAATATATCGGGGATCTCTCCAGAGGCCCTTCGCATTTTATTGAATTATGATTTTCCAGGGAATGTCCGTGAACTTCAAAACATTATCGAAAGGGCCGTGGCTTTGGAGAACACCCTAGAGCTCACTCCGCAGAATCTCAGTTCCTACCTCGAACAACAACCCCTCATGAAGAAAAACCTGTTCGATCTCGAAATCCCGAGTGAAGGAATCGACCTTGAAAAGATGGTGGAAGAACTCGAGAGGAGCCTCTTGGTCAAGGCCTTAGATAGGACCAAAGGGATCAAAAAGAAGGCGGCGGATCTTCTTCGTATTAATTTCCGCTCCATGCGCTATCGGCTGGAAAAATACGGACTGAATCAAGGGGCCGATTCCTAATCGAGCCTGCGCTCGTCGGATCCTACAATTTCAAAACCTATATTGCCTGCCTGTCCCCTCCCCGTTATTACCACACAGTCTTTCTATGGAGAGAGGAAGGGGATTTGAAATTTTGTTCATCGGACTTCACTCACTGAGATAGGGTGCTTATCCCTTCCTTTTGAACTGTCTGGCCAATTCTTCCGAGGAGATGACGAAGAAAACTGGCCTTCCATGGGGGCACGTGAGTGACTGAGGGAAGGGATCGAGGGCCTCCACCAATCCCTCCATCTCTTCCCTTCTCAGAACAAAATTCGCTCTGATAGCAGAATGGCAGGCCAAGCTCACCAGCATCCTATGAATTGCTTCCCTCCCCTTGCCCTCCCTCTTCACGAAGGATAATTCCTCCAGGAACTCCCGGACCATCCCTTTAGGATCAAAGGGCTCTGTGAGCTTGGGGATGGTCCGAATGGCAACCATTCTTTCTCCAATCGCATCGATTTCGAACCCCATCGACTCAAGCTCTTCAAGATAGGACATCAACACGAAGGACTCTTCAGTGGATAACTCCATGGGGATGGGGATGAGAAGTTTTTCAGCAGGGATGGAACCCATTTCATGATCCTTTTTATATTTTTCATAAAGGAGCCTCTCGTGAGCTGCGTGCTGA
>Ga0224495_10001323_pt1 | contig 17494 bp, 13 predicted proteins | sample SF_Jul11_sed_USG_FD_168128 | JGI IMG/M metagenome (GOLD analysis project Ga0224495, IMG submission 168128) | Sediment microbial communities from San Francisco Bay, California, United States - SF_Jul11_sed_USGS_4_1 | ecosystem: Environmental > Aquatic > Marine > Sediment | place: USA: California... | reverse complement strand
AAAAAGGTCTAAGTCTATCTCCAGTTTCACCTTAGAGACTTTTGTTATCTCCTCTCCTTTTATCTCCTTAACCGCTTCCTCCAGAAGCTGACAATAAAGGTCAAAACCAATCTCTTCAATAAAACCGTGCTGTTGGGGACCTAAAATATTCCCTGCTCCTCTGATTTCCAGATCCCTTAAAGCCAGATAAAATCCAGAGCCTAACTCAGTGTATTGCTGAATTGCCCTCACCCTTTTCCGAGCATTAGGGTTTAAATCCCCGAACGGTGGCACTAAAAGATAAGCATAAGCTTTATGGTTTGACCTCCCCACTCTTCCTCTGAGCTGGTAGAGTTGAGCCAGGCCAAATCTATCTGCCCGATTTATGACAATAGTATTAACATCTGGTATATCCAGTCCTGATTCGATTATATTGGTGGAAAGAAGACAATCATACTTTCCGCTTAAAAAAGCTAGCATAACTTTTTCTAAGACTTTCTCTTCCATTTGACCATGAGCTATTCCTATCCTTATCTTGGGTAGTAATTTCCTTAGGAAATTGTACATAGAGCCAATAGATTCCACCCGATTGTGTACGAAATAAACCTGTCCCCCTCGATCCAGTTCCCTTAAAATGGCTTCAGCTATCAGTTCCTCCGTGAACTGGGAAACGATTGTCTGAATAGGTAACCGGTCCTTAGGAGGAGTGTTGATTATTGACATATCCTTTGCTCCAAACAAGGAAAGCTGTAAGGTTCGGGGAATGGGAGTTGCTGTCAGGGTCAGGCAATCCACAGTACTTTTGATTTTCTTTAATTTCTCTTTATGAACTACCCCGAATCTTTGTTCTTCATCTATTATCAGGAGCCCTAAGTCTTTAAACTTTATATCTTTTTGAAGTAATCGATGGGTCCCGATAACTATATCCACTCTACCCGTTACCAGATTTCCGACGATCTGTTTTTGTTCTTTGCGAGATTTAAAGCGTGATAAAACCTCAATTCTAACTGGGTAATCTTTTAACCTCTCGGTGAAAGTGGTATGATGCTGTTGAGCTAAAATAGTGGTAGGGACTAAAACTGCAACCTGTTTTGAATCCATCACGCATTTGAAAGCCGCTCTAATAGCTACCTCGGTCTTACCATAACCCACATCCCCGCATACTAAACGATCCATAGGTACTGGTTTTTCCATATCTTTTTTAATGACCTCAATCGATTCGACCTGATCCGGGGTTTCCTCGTATATGAAAGAAGACTCTACCTCCTTCTGCCAGGTAGTATCCTCAGAGAAAGCAAATCCGGGTCTTGTTTTTCTCTCAGCATAAAGCTTTATCAGCCCGGAAGCCATTTCCATTAAAGCCTTTTTAGTTTTCTCCTTCGTTTTTTCCCAAAATAGCGAGCCTAACTTGGAAAGGTTTGGTTCACCGTTTTTCCCTACAAATTTCTGGATACTATTAAACTCCTCCACCGGAACATATAGTTTATCACCATCTTTATACCCGAGAAGAAGGCAATCCCTTTTTCTACCATCGATCTGGAGGGTTTCCAAACCAGTATATATCCCTATCCCGTAATTGGAGTGCACCACAAAATCTCCCGGGGAAAGGGTGGTGTAAGCAGAAAGCGGTAATCCCTCTTTGAATTTCCTTTTTCTTCTTTTTCTGAAATAACGCTGAAAGAGCTGATGCTCTGGCAGAACCAGCAATTCCAATTCCGGGAAGATAAATCCCGTGCTTAAATCTCCTATCAAAAAATCTACTTCTTCGGATTCCTCTTCCAGGAGTTCTTCTAATCTCCCCTTTTGACCTGAATTCTCACATAAGATATATACTTTCTTATTTATTTTCTTTTTCTCTTTAAGTACCCTTTTCAAATGGGAAAAATCAGGGATATCGCTTTCCGGTTCAGACATACCCAGATGGAAATCGAATTTCTGCATTCCCAGTGAGTAGTATTCCAATTTTCTAAAACTTCTTAGTTTTTTCTCCAGGGTATCACTATCTCTGAAAAGCGAGGCAGGAGCTGGAAGGATCTCTTTTTCAAGGTTTGATTTCTCATGTCTTCTCTGTGTTTCTTCCTGGATATAATCTATTTCCCTCCTGATAAGTTCAGGCTCATCTAAGAAAAGCAAGCTATCCGATGGCAGATAATCAAAAAGTTCACCTTGCGGTAAATTAAAAAGAGGTGCTATCCATTCCAAACCCGGTATCTCCTGGTAATAGTTGATCCTTTCTCTTATCTTTTGAGCTGTTTTCTCCTCAATCGTGTTAAGGTATCTTTCCAGCTCCTCATCTTTCAGGTAAAATTCCCTTCTGGGCAGAATGATCACCTCTTCTTTTTTATTGATGGTTCTCTGGTTGAAAACAGAAAATTCCCTGATTGATTCTATTCTGTCTCCAGAAAATTCTACCCTTAATGGATTCTCTGAGGTATAGGGGAAAAGATCCAGGATTCCACCTCTTTGACTATAAGTTCCCACTTCTTCTACCTGGGGGAACTTGTTAAATCCCAGAATGGATATCTTTCGTATCAGTTCTTCCATCTCGAACTCGTCCCCGATCTTTAATTCTACTATTTTATCTATCAACTCTTTTTTGGAAATGGTTCTTTCCAGGAGAGCTCGTATAGGAGTGACCACCACCTTGTTTTTTCCGGATAATAAGCTGTATAAACAGAAAAGTCTTGAGCCCAGGGCTTCAGAATGAGGAATTTGTAGTTCATAGGGTAAAATTTCCAGGCTGGGGAAAAGCAGGACCTTATTTTCTCCCAAAAATGCTTGAAGATCCTCAAAACACTTTACAGCCTCCTCTGGATGATAGGTGATGACCAGCAATGGAAGGCTAAGTGTTTTCTCAATATAAGCTAAAAGAAAGGATTTTCCTGAACCTGTTAACCCGGTTAAAGAAATTAATCTTTTGCCTTCTTCTAATTCTTTAACAATTTTAGAGAAGCTGTAAGACCTTTTTGCCAGATCAAGAAGTATTGATAAATACATATCACAAAAGCTCTCCCATTAAAAATCTATTAATTAAAAAACGTTAATTCTGGTTAAAAATTTGGAAAGATATATCGTCTTATCTTTTCTTCCGGGCTAAGATTATCATACGTGGGCTATTGGTCGAGTATTCGTTCAAATCGAAATCCCCTAAAACCTGCTCTATTATAAAACCAGTGTTTTTTAAGTTAGAGAGCATCTCCGTGAGGGTGTAAAGACGTAAGGAAAAAAAGTATTCTCTTCTAGGCTGATTTTCAAAAAGAAGCGTGCGAGTCGTTTCCTGGCGGCTGGTAAAAGGATCGAATAGGGAATCCTCTAACATCCAAAAATTTTTCCTTTGAACCCATCTTCTCATCTGGAAGTCTTTCAGAATAAGCTCTCGATTGATAGTATCCAGAAGAAATAACCCCTTTGGTCTTAAAGCGGCATTTATCCCCTTTAAAACCTTTAAATTGTCTCTTTCACTCTGAAAATAACCAAAAGAGGTAAACATATTTATGACTGAATTGAATTCAGATTTAAAGGGAAGTTCCCTCATATCTCCTTGAACGAACTTTACCTTTATCTTCAGTGATTCAGCTTCTCTTTTAGCTCTTTGTATAAAAAAGGAGGATAGGTCATATCCGGTGACTTTGTATCCTCTCCGGGCCAGCTCATGTGAGTGTCTGCCATAGCCACAGCATAGATCCAGAATTCTATTTCTGGGCTTAACTCCCAGAATTTTTACCACCCCATCTATCTCTTTTGAGGTTAATGTTTCCAGGTTAGCATAAACCTCCGGATAGTATTCATCAAAAAAATTCTCCCACCATCTCATATTAGTACTTTTTATACCCCCTCAGATTTTTTTCTTTGTTTTATTTCCGTATGCGACATAACCGATAATTTTGTAAATTAATTTAGCCGCCAGAAAATCAGGGGCTATATTCCCCGGCTGGGGACAGAGCTCCACTATATCAAAACCTACAATATTTTTCCTCGAGCATATAGTTTTTAGAAAGTCTAAAGTCTCATACCATAAGAATCCCCCTGGCTCCGGAGTTCCTACTGAGGGCATAATCGAGGGATCAAGGCAATCTAAATCCAGGGTGAGATAAACGTTCTGGGAAAGTGAGCTTAAAACTTTATCAGTCCAATTAGCTCCCCTTTTATGAGCAAAGTGAAGCTTAAGTCTTTTTCTTTTAATCCAGTTATGTTCATCCAGGCTTACATTTCTTATCCCAACTTGAACAGCAGGTGCTATTTCTCTCACCCTTCTCATAGTGCAGGCGTGGCTGAACTTGCTTCCTTGAAAACTATCTCTCAGATCAGCGTGAGCATCTAATTGTAGAACCGAAAGGTCTTTATATCTTTGCTTGTATGCTTTTATCATCCCTATGGAGATCGTGTGTTCCCCACCTAGCATAACCACACGCTTCTTATCCTTAACCAGTTTTCTACCCACCTCATAGATTCTTTCAATCATTTGCTCGGGACTCTTTGCTGCCGGCTCAAGATCATCCAGGGTGCAGATACCTATTTTGTACGATTCCTTTCCGATCTCCTCATCGTATAATTCTACCTGTTTTGAGGCAGTAATAATCACCTGTGGTCCTTCTTTAGTGCCTGTTTTGTAACTGGTGGTTTGCTCATAGGGAACAGGCAATATTACGAATTTTGATTTTCTATATTCTGAATATCTTCGAGTGATTCCTAAGAAATTATGAGGTAGAAAAAATCTCTTGTCTAACAAGTTCTCACCTTTTCATTAAAAGCTCTTTTCCGAATTGAAATTCTGGCTTTTTCCTTTTCCGAATTAAGTTCTTGGAGCCCTGGGATAAAGCGCTTACTAAAAAGGGAAGCGCAATTGTGGCATCTGAGTTGACCGTGACCATTCTGGCTTTAGGATGAATCTTTCCCCAGGATTGTGCCTCTGAGAAAGTGCATCCGGAAAGCCCTCCCCAGTGAGGAGCATCAACCACTATTTGAATAGCATAGTTATGTCCGTGACTTTTGCTTTTCCTCTGGAGAGATGCAATTACCTCTGCCTGCTGGATGAAATTCTTTGGAGTCCCTCCTCCTATGTAGATTACCCCGGTTGCCTTTGCCCAGAAAGGTAGGTTTGATATCTCCAGAGCATCCCCTATCACATCAAACTGGAACATCTTGTCTGTATCCTTAGCCAGCTCCACTAAAGCAATCCCATAAGAGGAATCACCAATGGCTGGGCAGAAGATGGGAACTCCAGCTCTATAGGCAGAACTTATCACCCCTTCCTCTTTCTTTATTCTGGATAGCTTTTTTCCCAAGGAGTGGAAGAACTCCCGGGTAGTATAACTTCTCTCAAGATCAAGAGAAAGGGCAAATTCCTTGATGAATTCATCCGTTTGCCTGAATTCATTCTCTACAGCATAGGTATCATATATCCGGTCAATCCCTGCTTTCTTCAACTTCAGGTCATCTACCTTGTGATCCCCTATGAAATGATACCTTCCCAGACTCTCATGCAGATCGTGAAAAAGGTTGGCTCCAGTTGAGACCAGACAATCTATCATTCTGTTTTTTATAAGGTATACTATTACCTGCCTTAAGCCACCAGGGATCATCGCACCAGCCAGGCCAAAGAATATCACCATATTTCTCTTAAGCATCTCTTTCCAGATGCTCAGAGCAGTAGAGAGATTTCTTCCCTGAAAAGAGATTCCGCTCATATTTTCCAGAAGCTGGGCAGTATTCTTCACTTTCTCTATCTCTAAGGGAAGGGTGGGATTCTTTAATAATTTGTTCATCTCGAATTTCCTCCTTTGCTTTAGCCTGAACTGAATATAAAGCTATTTTTTCTGCTCAGACGCTTTAGAACTGAAGTCGGGCTGGGTGATGAAGACGGCTGCAGCCAGAACCGTAGTCCAAAGACCGTTCTTGTCCCCTTCGGCTGACTGGGTCACATTGACCGTGCGAACTATCTTGCCGGATATCTTCCAGATTGCCTTTCTCTGGTCATAGTTTTTGTCGATATCGAAATCCAGGCCCAGGGTAGTAGCCAGCATGGAAGCAGCTAAATCCTCTGCGTAATCCCCGGCTTTTTTCTCAGTCTGGCCAAAAGCGGAGTGCTCGGAAAGAAACCCGTAATATTTTTTCTCCTTGGGAATAGCTAAGCCTACTGAGGCAGATACAAGACGGTTGGGCTCATTGGTCGAATTGCGGCTCATAACACAGAAGATTATCTGTCCATCCTGCAGTTTTCTGAGTCCCTGAGCTCTGGTTATCAGTTTACATTCCGGCGGGAATATGGATGATACGCTTACAATGTTGAATCGAGCTATTCCCGCATTTCTCAAAGACAGCTCAAAGCTGGAAAGCTTTTCCGTGTGTCTGCCTACTCCCTTGGTCAAAAAAACTTCTTTGGGAACTATAACCATCTTCCACCTCCTCTAAGCTATAAGTGGATTTTAAATATTAGAAATCGAAATCTAAAATGCAATAATAAAATTTCATTCTGGATAAAAAAAATCAGCCCCGCCTCAGGCGGGGACTGATTTCTTCAAAAACCTGTGACTGGTAAAAAAATTATTTACTTCTTCGGCTTAGCAGGCTTCTTGGTCTTGCCACAACTTTTCTTTGTTTTACAGGGCATCTTCTCGCCTCCCTGGATCTATGACCCAACAACTCCTGTTCCCTTTACAATCTCTTTTTTAGCCTCTTCCACCCTGCTAACTACATCACTTGCCTTATCAAATGCATCTTTATAATTACCCGCCTCAAAATCATTCTTGGCTCCAAGCAAGGTTTCTTCAAAAACCTTGATCTCGTTGTTTATCTTCGTTCTCATCGAGGAGGGGATTTTGGCTTTTTTCAAAGCCTCAAGCTTTGTGGAGGCATCTGCTATAATACTTTCGGCAGAGGTTTTCATCTGTTCCTTGTTAATCCCGGCCATGGCTGCTGCTGAATCGGCAAAGCTCTTGGCAAACAATGCTAACCTTCTTGCGTCAGCATATTTTTTTTCAGCGATAAAAGTTTCCGCCTGACTTAAGGAATCCTGCACCATGTTGTATAGGTCAGATGCATAGAGGTCTGCTTCCGCGCTGGCTGCATTTTCAACTGCTTCCCTGGCTGCCTGCATTTCCTGCTCCGGAGGTTTGGCACACGAGCTTAATAGAACTATACTCAAGATGAAAAGCAAACTTATCTCAAAAAATCTTTTATTTATCATTATCATTAATCCTTTCTGAGTTAATATATTTTAAATTCCTCTTTTGAAAACATAACCAAATCCCTGATTACTGGTTTCTACAGGCGGTGACCGATTAAGGCTGTTAAAAATTATCTCAAATTTATAAATAAATTTAAACATTTTTTGATTTTATTTACAATCGTGGGATTGTCTAACTTTTTTAACTCCTTAAAAGATTTCTTAATATACAGGGGGGGCTTTTTTTGTCAAGAACTTTTTAAAAATAATTTCATACCCAGGACCAGACTTCAACCCTTACCCAGCGAATTATCCTTCGCAGCAACAGGTAAGCAATGTTTTTTTTCCCACAGTAAATTTTAGCCTGACCCGTCATACCTGGTTTTAAAATAAGATTTGGATTGGCTATTTTACTTGTAACGAAAAATACCTGACGTGATTTATATTTTTCTCCCTGGTGCGCAATTCGGGTTACTTTGCCATAATAAGTCTCAAGTGGAAAACTTCTTACTTTAACTTTAACTTTTTGCCCCAAGGTGATCACGTCTAAGTCTTTCTCTGATAAGGGAATAACCGCTCTCATGGTATCATAATTGGCAATATTTATAAGGTTTCCTGCTGGTTGAACAGAGGTAACTATTCCAGATATGGGAGCTTTTAAATCTGAAGCGGAAACCTGTCCTTTATAGAATTTTGCTCTCGCCTCCAGCCGGTTAATTTCTGCTTTAGACATATCTTTTTCTTCTTCCTTTGCGCCTTTCTTTAGTATTTCAAGATTGTTACGCGCAATACTGAGTTCGGAAACAAGAACTGAATGTTCAGACTCCTTTTTCTCTAACTCCTCTTTAGATATAAGGTTCTGAATATGAAGCTCCCTTAACCTTTTAAGCTCATTTTCATTGGTCTGCAGTTTGGTTCCTGCCTTACTCACCAGTTCTTTTGCTTGTTCTATTTCCTCTGGTCTTGCTCCTTTTTCCAGCAATTCCAAATAAGCTTTTTCCTTTCTTATAGAAGCCTCGATTTCCTCCAGTTCTGTAGTATATTGAGTTGAAAGGAGTTGAACGATAACCTGCCCCTTTTCAACTGTTTCACCTTCCTTAACCACTGGTTCCAGATTTACCTTCCCATACGAGGTAGAGCTCAACTTAAAGATATTAACTTGCCTTTTCTCCTCCTTATCCTCCTGATAAAGCTCCTCTACCAGAAAACCCTCACCCGGGTTGTCAACAATTGTGTAGCTTTCCATGGCAGCGAACTCGCACTCCTGGCTAATCTTTAAATCTAACTTAACCAGAAAGATCAATATTAAAAAAAGGATTATTAGCCCACCGTATATAAGAATACTTTTTGGCTTCATAAGTCCTTCTTTCTTTAGTAAGAAGAAATGAAAGCTTCCTGCAAGAATAATTTTAACTGGCTTTTGAAAAATAATATAAAGAATGGCTAAAAACAAGACAAATCCATATCCCTGATACCTGGAAACTAAAAAATCCCCCGCCTTGAGGAAAAAATATAAAATTAGTACCAGGGAGTAGAGTAAAGATAGAGAACCATAAAGCGGATAAATCTTTTTCTCTCTTGTGGAGGTCTCCGCTGCCTTCTCACCAGTCTTGAGGATTTTATTTTTGAACCAAGAGCCTAAATATCCAAAAGCCTTTTTCCTTAAGTTAGGTATCTCCAGCCAGTCTGATAAAAGATAGTATCCGTCGAGCTTGATCAGGGGATTGAAATTGAAGATAATCAAAACACCGGAGACGATCATTATTACAAAAAGGAATGAGTTAAGCTGGGTTTCCAAATCCGTTATTCTCCACAGAAGAGTGGCACAAGCCCAAAAGAAAAGATGTATATAAATCCCTGCCCAGGAGACTAAAAGCTTTTTCTTTTTTTCTTTAAAAAGCCAGGCATCCGAGACGTTGGTGAAAAAGGCGGGCTGGAAATAGATTAACAGAAACCCCATCTCGTGAACTTTTCCGCCGAAATACTTACAGGTCAAAGCGTGTCCTAACTCATGAACTAAGGCAATAATGAAAATCGCCAGCCAGAGCTTGACTATGGTGGTTAGATGAAATAATTTGTTGAGACTATAGCCTAAATCAGACCAGTTGGAGATGGTAACTATAAGAGCTAAGAAGATGAAAAACAAGGAGAAGTATAAAAATCCCTTGCTGTAGAAAAACTTTGACTTTTTTAATAACTTGTCTAAAAATTTATCCGGATTGAAAGCCTTGATCTTTAAAAAGAGGATTTTCCTTAAAAGGGTTTTCTCTTTCTCGGCTTTATATTTTAACCTGGAAAGCTCCTTTTGGGAAGCCTCGCTTTCCAAGAAACCAAATTTTTCCAACTGCTGGAGGAATTTATCCAGGGCGGGTGAATCTAATTTTATCTGGAATTTTTTCTCGAATTCCTCGATTATCTCCCGATTAGTTTTTTGCCCGTTCAGATTCCGGGTGATGAAATACTCCGGCTCTTTTATACGGAAGAACTTATTGGTAAGAGGGTCTTTTATAACGTAGTAGGTTTTCCCCTCGTATTCCTGCTGGCTTATTATTAAATCTTCCCTGAACTTCGGATATTCCCCAGCCATAAAATTTCCCCTCAGCACAAAAGGGCTTGATAAATCAAGCCCTTACATATTCTGTAGGGGTTCGATTCATCGAACCCAAATTGATTTGCGGGCAAAGTGCCCGCTCTACGAAAGTCTAATATATTTAGCATTAACAAAAAGGGTAAGTCAAGAGAAAAAATGTTCTCTTTTTAGTAAACCTAAAGGTTTACACTCCATTTGAAAAATCTTGACAAAATCACTCCCCTAACATATATAACTTAAACCAGATAAAAAAGTTCCGATAAACCTAAAGGGAAATCATATCTTTGAACGGTTAAACTTAAAGGAGATTGAATGCAAATTGAGGAAAAGGTCAGAACATTTATTCAGGATAATTTCCTTTTAGGGGATAAAAACAGAGTTATTAAAGAGGACGAATCCTTCCTGCAGAACGGGATAATAGATTCCACCGGGGTTCTGGAACTGGTCAATTTCATCGAGGAGACCTATAATATAAAGGTGGAGGATGAGGAACTGGTTCCGGAGAACCTGGATTCTATCAAGAACTTAATTGCCTATATCAGTCGTAAGCAGTCAGCTAAAATTTAGATTACCTTATGCTTTTAAATAACTTCTTAGAACAAAGCACAGAAAAGTTTCCAGATAAGACAGCCTTGGTCTTTCAGAAGGAAAGATTGACTTATCAGGAGATTAACAGTTCTGCTAACAGATTAGCTAATGGACTAAAAGATTCAGGTGTGGAGAGAGGTGAGCGGGTTGCAATCTTTCTGGAAAACTCAGTAGAATCTGTTATCTCCATCTTCGGAATTTTGAAAGCAGATGCTGTTTTTGTAGTAATAAATTCGACTACCAAAAAGGATAAACTAACCTATATCTTAAATAACTGCCGGGTAAAGGTACTGATTTCCAGCTTTGATAAATCGGAGCTATTAAAAGAGGTTTTGCCAGATGTTTCCTGGATCAAATTCGTGCTTCTGACAGGAGAAAAGAAATCCGAAAATACTTTTACAGATAAAAAAATCTGTCAATTCAAAGAGCTTTTGAACTCCTACCCGGATAAAAAACACATAAACAGAAACATAGATATAGACTTAGCCAGCATAATCTATACCTCCGGTACAACTGGAAATCCCAAAGGAGTAATGCTTACCCATCTGAATATGGTCTCTGCGGCAAATTCCATAACAGAATATTTAGAGAATACCAGCGACGACATAATCTTTGATGTCCTGCCTTTGTCATTTGACTATGGATTATATCAGGTTTTGATGGGATTCAAAATCGGTGGAAGGATTATCTTGGAAAAAAGCTTCTCATACCCCTATGTGATAATCGATTTAATGCTGAAAGAGAAAGTAACCGGTCTCCCTGGAGTCCCAACCATCTTTGCTATTCTGCTTCAATTAGAGGATTTGAAAAAACAGAATTTTGATTCCTTAAGATATATCACCAATACTGCAGCAGCCCTGCCTGTCACCTTCATTAAGAAAATAAAGGAGACCTTTCCTAAAGCAAAGTTATATTCTATGTACGGCTTGACCGAGTGCAAAAGGGTATCCTACCTACCTCCAGAGGAGCTGAATAGAAGACCTGCTTCTGTTGGAAAAGGGATGCCAAATGAAGAGGTTTATATAGTCAGCGAAAATGATAAAAGACTAGGACCGGGAGAGGTGGGTGAGTTAGTGGTAAGAGGCTCCAATGTTATGTTAGGTTACTGGGAATTGCCTGAGGAGACAGCTAAAGTCTTAAAGCCGGGTTTATACCCCCGGGAAAGGGTTTTATACACCGGAGACTTATTCAAGATGGATGAGGAAGGATTCTTATATTTCGTAGGCAGGAAGGATGATATTATAAAGTGCCGGGGGGAAAAGGTCAGCCCTAAGGAGATCGAGAACATCTTATACAACTTAGAGGGAGTTTTAGAGGTCGCAGTGGTTGGGGTTCCGGATGAGATCCTGGGAGAGGCAATCAAGGCATTCGTGGTCTTGAAAGAAGGTTTTAACTTATCGGAGAAAGACATCTTAAGACATTGTTATTTGAATCTGGAAGATTTTATGGTTCCAAAGTATGTGGAATTAGTGGAATCTCTGCCTAAAACAGAATCAGGAAAAATCACCAAAGTTGGGCTTAAATAAAAAGGTGTGAAAAATGGATTTCCACAAAAATATACTGGATATAAATCCGGAAAAAGAATGTGAAAGAATCTGTGAATTCATAAAAGAAGAAGTTTATACCCATTTCAGACGAGAGGGAGTAGTGGTGGGAATTAGTGGAGGAATAGACTCGGCTGTGACTGCTGCTTTATCCGTCAGAGCCCTGAGTAAGGATAAGGTTCTGGGTTTGCTTTTACCAGAAAAGGAGACGAATCCGGTAAGCCTCATCTTTGGTGAACTTCTTATAAAAAAGTTAGACATCAGAAGCGAAAAACTTGATTTATCAAAATCCCTGGAAAGCCTGGGATGTTATAAAAGAAGAGACGATATAATCAAGAAGATTTACCCGCAATATGACAGCAATCATAAGATCAAAATTGGGCTTCCTCAGAACCTTCTGGAAAGAGACCGCATTAACTTTTTCAGTCTGAAGATATTTACTCCCCAGGGTGAGGAAAAGAATTTTCGTCTGTCCAAACAAGCGCTTCTGGGAATCGTGGCTGCCACAGATATGAAACAGAGAAGCAGGATGATACAACTCTATTATTTTGCAGAGAAACATAACTACCTGGTTATAGGAACTACCAATTACAGCGAATATGCTCAAGGATTTTATGTAAAATTCGGGGATGGTGGGGTGGATTTGGAGCCCATAGCACATCTTTACAAAACCCAAATTTACCAGTTAGCGAAATATTTGGATGTCCCTGGGGAGATAATAATAAGGACTCCCAGTCCGGATACCTTTTCCGCTGTGGTATCAGACCAGGAGTTTTTCTTTTGTATACCTTATGAGCTTTTTGACTTGCTTTTATATTCCCAGGAGAATAAAATTCCACTATCAGAAGTAAGCCGGGTTTTGAATCTATCGGAGGAACAGATAAAAAGAGCTTACAGGGATTTTGATCAGAAAAGGAAAGCAGCTGTCCACCTGAACCAGAGTGCGCCCAATTTGTTGGGTTGAAAGCGCTAAATAAATTGGGCCTACAGTAATTGTTTTTGTGCTTGTTGGGTCCTCTGACCCGACAGGAACAGAGTAGGTTAAGGCAGGGGACTTAGCTGATATATAATATCGGATTGATGTGAAGAAAATAAAAATAATCTTATGAAAGTCTGCAAAAATTGTGTCCTTCCGGAAACCTTTCCCGGAATCAGCTTCAACCCGGATGGAGTGTGTAATTTCTGTCAGGAGTTTAAGGGTAAAGAGCATCTGGAAAAAGAGAAGGGAAAATACAAACAGAGATTTGAAGAGCTTCTAAATAAATACAAAAACTCCTCTTCCTACGATGTATTAATGGCATATTCGGGTGGTAAAGATAGCACCTATACTTTAAGCCTATTAAAAGAAAAATATAACCTGAAAATCTTAGCCTTAACTTTTGATAATGCTTTCCTTTCCCAACAAGCTTTGTGCAATATAAGGCAGGTGGTAGAAAATTTAGGAGTTGACCATATATTCTTTAAACCAGACTTTTCTCTTTTGAAAGAAATTTTCTTGACCGGGACTAAAGAGGATATCTTTTCGCGTAAAACCTTAGACCGGGCAAGTACTATCTGTACTTCCTGTATGGCAATAGTAAAATTTGTTACTTTGAAACTGGCTCTGGAGAAGAAAATCCCCTTTATAGCCTATGGCTGGTCACCTGGTCAGGCACCGCTTTCTGCATCTATTTTCAAGAATAATCCCCCGATGTTGAAACAGATGCAGATGGTTTTGAAAAAACCTCTTTACAAAATCGTAGGAGAAAGGATAAGCCCTTACTTTTTAGAGGAAAATGACTTCGAGAGTAAGGAAATTTTTCCTTATAATATCAGCCCTTTAGCATTTCTGGAATATGATGAGAGAAAAATATTCGAGAAGCTAAAAAAGCTTGGCTGGAATATACCAGTTGATACAGATCCCAATTCAACCAACTGTCTTTTAAACTCGTTTGCCAATCAGATACACAGGGAAAGATTCGGCTTTCACCCTTATGCTTTTGAACTGGCAAAGCTGGTCAGGGAAGGTTATCTTAAAAGAGACGAGGCTATAAAAAGATTAGAACAAAATGAAAACAAGAAGATAGTGAAACTGGTTAAGAAAAAACTTGGAGTAAGTTGATATGTTTTATTTGGTTACAGGTGGAGCTGGGTTTATAGGTTCCAATTTGGTAGAAAGATTAGCCCTGTCAGGAGCAAAGCTCAGGATACTGGATAACTTTTCCTCTGGAAGAAGAGAAAATATAAAACACCTGCTGGATAAAATCGAATTGGTGGAAGGTGATATAAGGGACTATTGGACAGTGGTTAAGGCAGTGGAAGGTGTGGATTTTATCCTGCATCAGGCAGCCTTAACCTCAGTCCAGAGATCTATTAAAAATCCCCTGACCACAAACGAGGTCAATATAAACGGTACTTTGAACATACTGGAAGCTGCTAAAATCCATAAAATAAAAAGACTGGTTTATGCTTCTTCCTCTTCTGTTTACGGAGATACCCCAACATTACCCAAAGTTGAAACCATGATCCCGAATCCTATATCACCTTATGCTATAAGCAAATTAGCAGGAGAGGAGTACTGTCAGGTTTATTATCGTATTTACGGTTTACAAACGGTTTGTTTACGATATTTCAATGTTTTTGGACCGAAACAAAATCCTCTCTCTGAATATGCTGGCGTAATCCCAAGATTTATCCTGGCTTTGCTTAATAGTCAGCAACCCTGTATCTACGGTGACGGGGAACAATCCCGGGATTTCACCTACGTGGAAAACGTAGTAGAAGCTAATCTGAAAGCCTGCCTAAAGGACTCAATTGCAGGAGAGATTATAAATGTCGCCTGCAATCAGAGGTACACTTTAAACCAACTCTGGGATTCACTTACCAGGATAACCGCCAAAGAATTAGCCCCTTCTTATTCTGAACCCAAAGCGGGTGATATAAGACATTCGCTGGGTGATATCAGTAAAGCCAAAAAGCTTTTGGATTATGAGGTGAAGATTGATTTTGAAGAAGGTTTGAAGAAAACTATAAGTTACTATAAGGATTTAAACTCTTTATAGTTGATTCAAATAAAGGTCGGATAGAGATGCATTTAAATAAAGAGGGGATCAAGATATTTTAGATTTATGCTTTTTATTTTTTAATTGATAAGTAGATTATCTTAAAGGAGGAATTGATGCGCAGAAGGGAATTTTTCAAAAATCTCGGATTGGGAATAGGAGCAGGTATGCTATCCCTGCCTAAAATTCTTCAAGGCGAACAAAAGAGTGTGATTAAAAACATACCCTCTTGCAGGGTAGTTCAACTCCACGATCCGGATACAACCTTCTGGAATTTCTCCACTGGTTATTATGGTAACTATGTAAATCAGGGATTAACAAACACCATGGTGGAAACAGGGGTACGTGAGTTAACCGGACTTTCAAACTCCATATCTGCCTGGCAGCAGATTATGAGCTCCTACCATGCCGGGGATAAGGTTGCCATTAGGGTTAATTTCAACAACTGCGATAGCTATTACCCTTCACACAATATGATCGACTCGGTTATCCAGCCTATAAATTCAATAATCTCCGGACTTATCAGCATAGGCATCCCAGCTTCAGACATATGGGTCTATGATGCTTCCCGAATATTACCTGACAGATTTACTTCTGGCTCTTTTCACACCGGTGTAAAATTTTACGACTACGAGGGTGGAAATGGTAACCAGAAAGCAACTTTTAACAGTTCCAATCCTTCAAGGGTAGTAAGTTTCTCCAATACTAATATCCCATCTCATGAGATAACCGACGTCCTGATCAATGCTCAACATCTGATAAACGTTCCTTTGTTAAAAGCTCATTCCACTGGAGTTTCAGGCTCATTTAAGCTTCATATGGGCAGTTTAAATGGCCAAACCTACCCTGATCTCCATCCTTATCTTTATGACTTAGAGAAAAATCCTTTGGTAGACATTTACAAAAATACCAACTTAAAGGATAAAACTAGATTGATTGTCGGAGATGGTCTTTTCGGTGCAAGATCATATGCGGCAATTCCTGAAAGATGGTCTATTTTCGGCAACAAATCACCCAACACACTGTTTTTCTCTTTAGATCCCGTAGCCTTGGATACAGTAATGCAGGACCTTCTCCATACCCAGTGGCCCACAGGTAATATGTCTCCTGATGATCACGATCATTTGCATTGCGCTTTCACACAGGGTTTGGGAATCCATGAGCATAAGGATAAAAACGGAAGGTATTCCCAGATAGATTGGATAAAAATAGAGCTTTAATGGAAGAATATCTCTTTTTTAAAAATAAATCTCGTAAAAATCTTTTCGGGGTAATACACTATCCTGAGGAGAAAAGTTTTAAAGGGATTCTGATCTGTCACCCCATCTTTGAGGAGAAACTGCATGTTCACCGTGTATTGGTGGACTTTTCTCGCATCTTGTGCTCCTCAGGATTTAATGTATTGCGTTTCGATTATTGTGGTGATGGCGACAGCGAGGGGGAATTCGAGGAGGCAACTGTAAAAACACGTCTTTCTGACATTAATTCAGCTTTAGAGATATTCAGAGAGAAAATTCTTCTTCAGAAAGTAGCTTTGCTGGGAGTGCGGTTTGGGGCAACTCTAGCTGCCTTATGTGTAGAGAAGGAGATGGAAATAGACGCATTAATCCTCTGGGCTCCAATAATAAATGGAAATGATTACCTGCACCAGCTTTTAAGGATGAATTTAACCCATCAGGTGGTGGTTTATAAAAAAATCCTTTATACCAGGAAAGACTTAATAACAAACCTTTCTCAGGGGGAAAAAGTGAATGTGGAGGGGTATGAGATCACCAGAGAGCTTTTCCAGCAGATCTCGGAAATAAACCTTTTATTGCAGGATATTAATTTCTTCGGAAAAACCCTGTTAGTGCAGTGTTCCAAAAACAGAACGGTGATTGAGCCTGACCTTGAGAAACTGAAAACTCTCTATTCTAAAAATAACATCTCAGAGATGTTGCAGATTCCTGCTCACCCTTTCTGGGGTGATATGATATACTACCCTCCGGATACTGCTGCTCTATTTGAAAAAACAGTGAACTGGTTAAAAGTAAATTTATAAAAAGATATGGAAGATATAGCCCGATTTAAACTTAACAACCAGGAATTGATGGGAATAGTAACTCCGCCTGAAGAAAAATGTTTTCGAAGTGAAAAAATTGGGGTGATAATTTCCGTCTCCGCTTTAAAATATCGTATCTGCTCTTATCGCTTAAATGTGAAAATAGCCCGCAAGTTATCTCGGCAGGGTTTTTATGTTTTGAGATTTGACCCCCTGGGTGTGGGAGATAGCCAGGGCAATTTCCCTGTAACTTCAGGTTTAAAGCATTTCCTGGAGATTCAGACCGGCAGGTATGTCAAAGATACTCTTGCTGCAATAGATTTTTTTAAACAAGAATATGACCTTGATAAAATCGTTCTTCTGGGACTCTGCGGGGGAGCAATAACCATGCTTTTTGCTGGAGCACAAGACCCTGCGGTGGATAAACTGATCCTTTTAGGTGTCCCGGTGCTTTTTGAGAATATCTCAGAGACGAAGCTTGAATTCAAGGATACTATTACCACGCCCGAATATGCTAAACAGGTTCTTTCCACATATAAAAGTAAA
>Ga0224495_10001322_pt1 | contig 17500 bp, 13 predicted proteins | sample SF_Jul11_sed_USG_FD_168128 | JGI IMG/M metagenome (GOLD analysis project Ga0224495, IMG submission 168128) | Sediment microbial communities from San Francisco Bay, California, United States - SF_Jul11_sed_USGS_4_1 | ecosystem: Environmental > Aquatic > Marine > Sediment | place: USA: California... | reverse complement strand
GTACGTTGGGGACGCCCACCAAGAGGCTTGACCTGATGTGGGACGTGAACATGCGCGCGACCTTTTTGATGTCTCAGGCCTGCATTCCGTATTTAAAGCAGGCGGATAATCCGCATATCCTGACGATGTCTCCGCCGCTGAATCTGGATGCCAAATGGCTTGCGCCGCATCTGGCGTATACAATGTCGAAATACGGCATGAGCTTGTGCACACTGGGTATGGCGCGGGAATTTGCGGCAGATATCAAGGGAAGCAAAGGGATAGCGGTGAATTGCCTGTGGCCGCGCACCACCATTGCCACAGCAGCGATCGAGTTCAATTTTCCGGAAGCGGTGCTGCGTGCCTCGCGCAAGCCTGCCATCGTGGCGGACGCGGCCTATGGGATATTGACACGCGACTGCCGCACTTGCAGCGGGAATTTTTTCATAGACGAAGAGGTATTGCGCGCGGCAGGGGTGAATGACTTCGAGCAATATGCGGTGTCACCCGGCACGCCGCTGTATGACGATTTGTTTCTCGGTTAATTTAATAAAAGGGGGAGATGCAAATGCGGCAAATCGATGTGATTTCACCGGAGCAGGCGATTACTTTGCATGGCTTGTTCCTTGAGCGTGTGCGGCGTACTCCAGATAGAAACGCCTATCGCCATTTTCAAGATAACGCATGGCGCGATTTTACCTGGCGCGAGATGCAAGGTGAGGTGGCGCGCTGGCAGGCGGCGTTGGCAGGGCTGCATTTGCAGCGTGGTGATCGGGTTGCGATCATGTTGCGCAACTGCCCGCAGTGGGTGATGTTCGATCAGGCGGCTATGTCGCTGGGCCTGGTGGTCGTGCCGCTTTATACCGTGGACCGTCCGGACAATATTGCCTACATCATCAACGATGCAGGTGTGAAGGTATTGCTATTCGAAAGTGCGGAGCAATGGCAAGCTTTGTGCACGGTGCGTGACCAGCTTGGTGCTGTGCTGCGTTTCGTGAGCATCGACCCGGTACGTGACACATCCGAGCCGCGCCTGAAATCCATGACAGAGTTTTTGCCAGCCACTGCTCAGCTGCAGCCTGCACCACGCTGCGAGAGCAACGAACTGGCCAGCATCATTTATACATCCGGCACCACTGGCAGACCGAAAGGCGTGATGCTCAGCCACCTCAATATGCTGAGCAATGCGCATGCCGCATTTGATACCTTTGCCGTGTATGGCGACGACCTGTTGCTGTCCTTCCTGCCGCTGTCGCATACCTTTGAACGCACCTGCGGTTATTACCTTCCCATGATGACAGGCGCAACGGTCGCTTATGCGCGTTCTATCCCGCTGCTGTCTGAAGACCTGCAGAACCTCCACCCGACCATCATGATCTCCGTGCCGCGCATCTACGAGCGGGTGTACGGCGCGATCCATACCAAGCTGGCAGAAGGTTCGCCGCTCAAACGCGCGCTGTTCAACCTGGCAGTGGAAACCGGCTGGTCCCGCTTCCTGCACGAACAGGGTCGCGGTGGCTGGAAGCTGTCGTTCCTGCTGTGGCCGCTGCTGAACAAGCTGGTTGCACAGAAGATACTGGACAGGCTCGGCGGGAGATTGCGCACCGCCGTCAGTGGTGGCGCGGCGCTTGCGCCAGAGATATCGCACATGTTCGTCGGCCTGGGCTTGCCGGTGGTACAGGGCTATGGGCTCACCGAGACCAGCCCTATCATTGCGGGCAATCATCTGGATAACAATTTCCCAGACAGCGTCGGCCAGCCGATACGCGGCGTTCAGGTGCGCATCGGTGCGCAGAACGAACTGCTAGTGAAGGGGCCGAATGTGATGCTGGGATACTGGAACAATCCGGAAGCGACCAGGGCGATGATCGATGCGGATGGCTGGCTGAATACCGGAGATACCGTGGGCATCAGCGACACTGGGCATATCTACATCACCGGCCGCATCAAGGAAATCATCGTCATGTCGAACGGCGAAAAAGTGCCTCCGGCCGACATGGAACAGGCGATCCAGCGCGATCGCCTGTTCGACCAGGTGATGGTCTACGGCGAAGGCAGGCCGTATCTGGTTGCGCTCGCGGTGCTCAATCCGGATGCGTGGCTGCAATTCACCAACGAACTTGGTGTGCGCGGAGATATGCCGGAATCGCTCACCGATAGCAGCGTTCAGGCCGCCATATTGCAGCGCATCGCGGAGAATATGCGCGCCTTCCCCGGCTATGCCCGGGTGCACCGCGTGCTGTTGCTGCAGGAGCCGTGGAGCATAGAGAACGGCCTGCTTACACCCACCTTGAAAGTCAAAAGGGCAAAAGTGGTCGAGAAATTTGCCGGGCAGATCAAGGAGCTTTATGAAGGCCACTGAGCATGAGTGAGCCTCGGCAAGCGGCCACCACGCTACCTCAGAGAGAACCGACCATTCGCGTGGCGGCAATGCCGTCGGATGCCAATTACACCGGCGATATTTTTGGCGGCTGGCTGATGGGGCAGGTGGATATCGCGGGCAGCATTCCGGCGCTGCATCGCGCCAAGGGGCGGGTGGCTACCGTCGCGGTGAATTCCTTTGTGTTCAAGCAGCCGATCTTTGTCGGCGATGTGGTGAGTTTTTACACGCGCATCGTGAAGGTCGGTAACACCTCAATTACTGTCGAGGTCGAGGTCTATGCGCAGCGTGACCCGGCCAAACCGGTTTGTGTGAAGGTGACCGAGGCGACGCTGACCTATGTGGCCGTGGGTGAAGACCGCAAGCCCCGGGTAGTTCCGCCGGAAGACTAGGCGCATCACCCGGTTTGTTTTGCATGATCGTAGTATTGGTTCTGGAGTTTTGTAAGCGCTAAACAAGTCGGCATTCCCGTTTCGCGGGAACGACAAAACAGATTTGTTGGTTTCGATTAACCATTCAAGGGGGAATTCAAATGCGGTATTTCAAGTTTGGTCTGGCAATACTAATGGCTGTGATCCTGGCTAGTTGCGGAGGCGGTGGCAGCGATGTGCCCGCCAAGCCCAAGTTCAGTTCCCAGGTTTCGTTCGGCGACAGTTTGAGCGATGTGGGCTCGTATCAAGTGGGTGCGGTCGCGACAGCTGGTGGAGGTCAGTTCACTATCAATGCGGCTTCCGCCGTAAAAGTCACCACACCGACCAATTGGACCGAATATACGTCTCTCAGCTTGGGGCTGGGTATGCCGTGCGCGGCCACAACCGGGGGATTTGGCGTTGCCACGACTACGCATGCCGGATGCTATGGTTATGGCGAGGGCGGCGCGCGGGTAACGAATCCCGCTGGCGTTGGCAATACCGGCACGACGGCCGGCGTGTTCAATACCGCGATGACCATACCTGTGGTATCCCAGATTGCGAGTTATCTGTCGACTGCCGTGGGCAACAAATTCAGCGGCGACGAGATCGTGTTCGTGATGGCGGGGGCTAACGATGTGTTCACGCAGGCCGGGATGGTTGCGGCTACCGCAATATCGCCAGCAAGCGCTGTTGTTGCGGTACAAACGGCAGCGAGCGAGCTGGCTGCTGCCGTGAACACGCAAATCGTTGCTAATGGCGCGAAGTACGTGGTTGTCGTCAATGTTCCCGATATCGGGAGCACCCCATATATTGCGTTGAGTGCGAATCCTGCAGCTACCAAGAGCTTGATTGATGGATTGGTGGGGGCATTTAATGCTCAACTCAAAGCCGATCTGCCCGACAGCGCCAACGTGCTGAACGTGGATGCCTTCACGGCGAGCCATGACGAGGTTGCCAATCCGGCCAAGTACAACCTGAACAATGCGCAATTGCCGGCCTGCAATATCGCAGTACTGCCGAACAACTCGTCGCTGTTCTGCAATGCCGGAACGCTGAGTTTTTCCGATCCGTATTATCTTTTTGCCGACGCCGTCCATCCTACCCCCTACGGGCATTTGCTGTTTGCGACCTATGTGTTGCAGGCGATGACCAATAAGGGTTGGTACTGATACGACAAGGTTGCTCATTAAATTTCGGGAGAACAGATCATGATATTCAATAAAACAATGGTGGGTTGGATAGTGGCCGGTGCGTTGTTGGCCCTGTCGGGTAATGCGGCAGCATCCGGTTTTGCGCTGATCGAGCAAAGCGCCAGCGGTCTCGGGAACGCCTTCGCGGGCGGTGCAGCCAGCGCGGAAGATGCCTCGACGGTATTCTTCAATCCGGCCGGTATGATCCGCATCAGCGGCAAGCAGGTCGCGGTGGCTCTACACGGCATCAAGCCTTCGGCAAAGTTCACCTCCTCGGCGGGCGTGCCCAGCGGCGGCGATGCGGGCAGCCTGGCCTGGGTGCCGAATGGCTATTTCACCAAGCAGATCGATTCCGATGTGACCGTGGGTGTCGGCGTGAATGCGCCATTCGGATTGCAGACCGAATACGACGCCAACTGGGCGGGCAAGCATCAGGCCATCAAGTCGAAGATCGAGACCATCAACGTCAACCCGTCGGTCGCATGCCGGGTGAACGGCGAGTTGACACTCGGCGCGGGCCTCAACTACCAGCACATCAGCGGCGAATTGTCGCAGGACATGGGGGGGGCGATCGGAACCGCCATGATCAAAGGCACGGACAGCGCCTGGGGCTACAACCTGGGGGCGCTGTATGACGTGGATGCCACGACGCGTGTCGGCGTGGCGTACCGCTCCGCGATCAGCTACACCCTGAACGGCACCGTGACCACCTCGCTGCCGTTCGCGAATGGCCCGGTGTCGCTGGACGTCAAGTTGCCGGACAGTTTCTCGGTCAGTGCCTTCCACCAGTACAGCGACAAATGGGACATCATGGCCGATGTGACGTTCACCGGATGGAGTTCGTTCAAGCAGGTGAAGATCGTCGATGCCTCGGGTGCCACGATCTCGAACACGCCGGAGAACTGGAAAGACACGATGCGCGTGTCACTGGGGTTGACTCACCATTACAACGAGCAATGGCTGGCCCGTACCGGGTTGGCATATGACCAGGCGCCGGTTCCGGACGCGTTCCGCACCGCACGCATCCCCGATAACAACCGCACATGGCTGGCATTTGGCGGGCAATACAAACCCGCGAAGGAAAGTGCGATCGATTTCGGCTACGCGCACCTGTTCGTGGGCGATTCCACCATCAACGCGACCAATCCCGCGCCTGCGGTGACGGGAACATATAAAAACAAGGTTGACATCCTGAGCGTTCAATACACCTTGGGATTCTAGAAGCTATCAGTAAGGATGGGCGAGTGGGCTGTTTCCTAACCGGCGTGAATGGATCATGAATATTGGTATTAATTTCAGGCAGGCGATGCCGAGCCTGATCAATCTCACCGCGATCAGGTACTTCAGATATTTGCCACTGCTCATCCTGATATTGCTGCCTTACACAGTTGTCATCTGGATATTTTCCAGAACCGGAACGGAAGGTTTCGAGCATCTGCATCTGGTATTGGATACCAGTAATGCGATACTTTCTATGTTGCTGGCGTTGTTTTTATTGGCTGGGCAATGTGAAATCAGGTCGGATATAAGGCGCTATCTGGTCATCGGCTTTGGTTTCGCCGCCGCGACAGAGATTCTGCACGTGCTGGTCAGCATCGAATGGAGCGGTCAGCTTGCATGGATCGCAAGCTATTCCGGAATGTTGCGCCCCGCCACTTGGCCGCCTTCCACCTACGTGTTGCCGCTTTCCCTGGCCTGGGCGTACTGGCTGATGCGGCGCGACTCCACGTTGCGAGCCGCTGTTTTTGCGGCGGGAATTGCGCTGCTTACCCTAGGGTTGTTGGTATTGTCACTCATGTTGCCCAGTTATGTGGATACCGGAATATTGGGTATCCAGCGCCCAACCCAGTTGCCGCTGCTGTTACTGTGGGTTGGCGTCATCGTTCTCTATTGGAGCGAAATTCGCACTCATCCGTTGTACGAGGGGCTGGCGTTGATGGGGATTTTACTGCTCTTGTCGGACATATTCATGCTGTATTCCACCTCGCCGCATGAAAAATTTGCGATGATGGCACATGCCGGGAAACTGGCTGCTTATACGCTGATGCACATAGTGCAGATGCGTGTCTCAGCGGAAGATAGCCAGGCACGTACTGCGGCTGAAGTCGATCTGTTCACTGAAAAAGAACGCTTGCAGGTTACCCTGGATTCTATCAGGGACGGCGTGATCGCGACTGATTCTGGTGGACGGATCAATTTCATGAATCGCGTTGCCGAGGCGCTGACTGGCTGGAAAATCACGGAAGCACAGGGCTTGCTGCTGACACAAGTGTTTCGCGCAGTCAGAGAGCACAGCCGCCAGCCAGTACTTTCGCCAGTCGAACGGGCAATGCATGAGGGGCATAACGTCGGGGCAGCTCATGTCATCTTGATACGGCGCGATGGAGCGGAGTTTTTTATCGAGGATTCTGCCGCGCCTATCTATGATAATGAGGGTGGCATTGGCGGTGCGGTATTGGTGTTTCGCGACGTCAGCTTTGCGCACCAAGTGACGGCACAGCTTTCTCGTTTGTCCACCCACGATTCATTGACGGGATTGATAAACCGCAGCGAATTCGAAAAACTGTTAAAAGCCGCCCTCAACGGATCTGGCAAGTTCCATGTTGTGCTGTACCTCGATCTTGACCAGTTCAGAATCATCAATGATGCTTGCGGGCATATCGCCGGCGACGAATTGCTGCGCCAGCTATCCAGGTTGATGCAACCCGCTTTGCGCGTAGGGGATGTGCTGGCCCGGATGGGGGGCGACGAATTTGCGGTGATGCTGAAAAATTGCCCTGCTGAGCAAGGCAGCCGCGTAGCTGAAAAATTGCGGTTACTGGTCAGTGAATTTAGTTTTGAATGGGAAAAAAGGCGTTTCACTACTGGGGTGAGCATTGGGCAGGTCAATTTCAGCGACGATAACCCATCTTATAGTGATGTGATGCGTGCTGCCGATACCGCCTGCTTCACAGCCAAGGACAAGGGGCGCAACCGGGTTCAGGTGTACAAGGCCGACGCAAAAGATATTACCTTGCGGCGCGGCGAGATGGCTTGGGTGCGGAGCATACAGCAGGCGCTGGATGAGGATCGATTCCTGCTGTTTCGCCAGAAGATAGATACGGCGCACGGCGATGATGCAAGCTACGCACACTACGAGATTTTGCTGCGTATGCAGGATGAGGAGGGTAACATAGTGCTGCCGATGACGTTCATACCGGCGGCGGAGCGCTATGGTTTGATGCCGAAGATAGATCGCTGGGTGATCAGTGCGATGTTCTCGCGATTTCAGTCCGAACCGCCCGCGCTCTGGTCGGTCAACCTGTCCGGTACATCAATCAACGACGACCAGTTTCTTGATTTCATCAGGGAGCAATTCACCATCCATAATGTGCCTCCGCAGGCAATATGCTTCGAGATCACTGAAACGGCTGCAATTTCCAGTCTGTCCCGGGCAAGCCACTTTATCAATGATTTGAGGACGATGGGATGCAAGTTCTCGCTGGATGATTTTGGCAGCGGCATGTCTTCTTTCGGCTATTTGAAATACTTGCAGGTGGATTATCTGAAAATAGATGGCAGCTTCGTCATGAATATGGTGCATGATCCGATAGACCGTGCCATGGTCGAATCCATCCACAAGATCGGATTCCTGATGGGATTGCAGACCATCGCGGAATTCGTGGAAGACGAAGAAACACGGAAGATGCTGGAAGATATCGGGGTGAATTATGTGCAAGGGTATGGTGTTTCCAGGCCCGAGCCATTTTAAAGTCTTCATTCGGGAGCAAAGATGAGCAAAATATATATCCGTAAAGTAGCGGTGCTGGGCGCCGGTGTGATGGGTGCGCAGATCGCCGCGCACATGGTCAATGCCAATGTCGAAACGCTGCTGTTCGAGCTGCCCGCGAAAGAGGGCGACCCGAACGGCAACGTCAACAAGGCGCTGGAAGGGCTGAAGAAGCTCGACCCCGCGCCCGCAGCCAGCCCCGCCAAACTCACCTGCATCCAGCCCGCCAATTACGAACAGCATCTGGAAAGGCTGCGCGAATGCGACCTGATCATCGAGGCCATCGCCGAGCGCATCGACTGGAAATCCGATCTCTACAAGAAGGTCGCGCCATTCGTGGGCGCAAACGCGATCTTCGCCACCAACACCTCCGGCCTGTCGATCAACAAGCTGGCCGAAGCCTTCCCGGAGAACCTGCGCCATCGTTTCTGCGGCATCCACTTCTTCAACCCGCCGCGCTACATGCACCTGGTCGAGCTGATCCCCTGCAAGGGCACCGAGGCATCGCTGCTCGATCACCTCGAAGCGTTCCTCGTTTCCACGCTGGGCAAGGGCGTGGTGCGCGCCAAGGACACGCCCAACTTCATTGCCAACCGCATCGGCGTGTTCTCTATGCTCGCCACCAAACATCACGCGCAGGAATTCGGACTGGGTTTCGATATGGTGGATGCGCTCACCGGGCGTTACCTGGGCCGTCCCAAGAGCGCCACTTTCCGCACGCTGGACATCGTCGGCCTCGACGTGTTCGCGCACGTGGTCGAGACGATGCGCGTCAACCTCATCGGCGATCCGTGGCGCAAGCATTACGAGCTGCCGGAATGGTTCAAGTACCTCGTCGATCAGGGCTCGCTGGGGCAGAAGACCAAGCGCGGCGTGTACCAGAAGATCGGCAAGGATATCCACGTGCTCGACCTGAAGACGAAGGCATACAGGCTTTCCGACGCCAAGGTGGACGACGATGTAAAAGAGATTTTGCGCGAGCGCGACTGGGCGAAAAAACTCGCCGGGTTGCGCAGCAGCCAGCATCCGCAGGCACAGTTCCTGTGGGCGACGTTCCGCGACGTGTTCCATTACTGCGCGATCAATTTGCAAACCATCGCCGGCAACGCGCGCGACCTCGACTTTGCGGTGCGCTGGGGTTTCGGCTGGGATGCCGGCCCGTTCGAGATCTGGCAGGCCGCAGGGTGGCAGGAAGTCGCGGGCTGGATCGCACAGGACATCCAGGCCGGCAAGGCGATGTCCGACATGCCGCTGCCGGGGTGGGTCACCGAGCCGTTGCGCACCGGGGCGCACAACCTGCAGGGCGCGTTCTCACCCCTGGAAAGAACCTACCAGCCGCGTTCCGATCTGCCGGTTTACCAACGCCAGCTCTTCCCCGACCGTTTGCTCGGTGAAGAGCGCAGCTACGGCGAGACCGTGTTCGAGACCGACGACATCCGCCTATGGCACACCGGCGATGACATCGCGATACTCAGTTTCAAGACCAAGATGCACGCGATCAGCAACGAAGTGCTGGATGGCATCTTGCGCGCGGTGAGCGAGGCCGAACAACACTTCTCCGCGCTCATCCTGTGGCAGACCGAAGCGCCGTTCTCCGCCGGTGCGCACCTGCTGCAACTGATGCAGGGCGTGCAGGAAGCCGCTGATGCGCCACCCGCCGGGATGTTCGACCGGCTCAAGGGCGCGGCAAGCCGCGTGAAATACACCATCGCGGGCGGCGGCGGCGTGTCTGAAGTATTCAACGCCGCAACCGGCAATGTGCCGCGCGTCGAGGATGTGGTCGCCAAATTCCAGCAGGTGTCGCTGCGCCTCAGATATGCGCAAGTGCCCACCGTCGCGGCGGTGTACGGCCTGGCGCTCGGCGGCGGCTGCGAATTCGCCATCCACTGCACAAGGATCGTTGCCGGCCTGGAAACCTACATCGGCCTGGTCGAAGTCGGCGTCGGCGTATTGCCCGCAGGCGGCGGCTGCAAGGAGATGGCGCTGCGCGCGGCGCACGAGGCACGCCTCTACGGCGGGGCGAGCGGCGACATCTTCCCCTACCTCAAACGCTACTTCCAGCAGATCGCCATGGGCGAAGTCGCCAAGAGCGCCGAGTTGGCACGCGACATGGGCTACCTCAGGCAATCCGACCGCATCGTGCTCAATCAATTTGAATTGCTGCATGTCGCCAAAGAAGAAGCCAAGGCGCTTAATGCCACCGCCTACCGTCCGCCGCTGCATCCGCGCCAGATTCCCGTTGCCGGACGCACCGGCATCGCCACGCTCAAGGCCGCGATGATCAACATGCTCGAAGGCGGCTTCATCTCCGAGCACGACTACAACATCGGCTGCCGCATTGCCGAGACGATGTGCGGCGGCGATGTCGAGGTGGGCAGCCTGGTGGATGAGGAATGGCTGCTCGATCTGGAGCGCAAGCACTTCATGGAGCTGCTGGCGACGCAGAAGACCAGAGACCGCGTGGAATACATGCTAAAGAACGGGAAACCGTTGCGGAACTAACAAAATAGAGTTTGTTAATTGAAATCGAGGTCAAGAGGATCTTTATGAATGAAAGTAATGACAATATTTTGATACTTGACTTTGGTGAAAAAGGTGGAATCCTTGAGTTTGATAATCCGACAAAAATCCAAGAGTGGTTTTCTGAAGAGGTCACAAAATGGCAATGGATGAATCAGATAGCGCAGACTAATTCCTCTTTTCAAAATCTCGCGAACCAACAACAACAAATTTATCGGTTTATACAGTCTTGGAACCAAGCGAGAGCAAGTAATGCAGATGAAAATCCATATAGAAATTCTGTAAAAGAATATATTGAGCAAAGTATCCGTCAGCAATCGATATGGCTAAGTTCATCTCCAACAGGCAGCTTCATTTTAAAGTTAGCCCAAGATAGTTCGAAGGGTCCATTAGTGGCAGCCAGTGCCTATTTAGCTTTGGGAGGCGCTTATTCACCAATCAATGAGCCGATACATCCAAAAATATATGAAGGAGCTATCGAGGGGTTTCTCTTTAAAAGAGAGATAGATTGGGCGGCAACTGCCCACCGAGAGTTATTGGAAAAACTTAAACACCAATATGAAGAAAATCTTGCGGGACAAAAGAAAAAAACAATTTGGATAGAAAAATCAAACAAAATTCTGAATGACCAGTTTAGCGAAACTTTAGCAACCAAAGCTAAATCGCTCGACGAATTACATAGCAGTCAAGTTGAGGAATTCAAGAAACTAATATATACCCACCAAACAAATCTTGAATCAATTGAAAAGGCATATGACCAAAAGCTCGCTTTGCTTAAGCCAGTGAAATATTGGAACGCGAGAAAAATTAGTCACTGGAAAAAGGCAGAACAATTTGCAATCGCTTCTCTGATTTGTGGGGTGATTATATTTGGAGTTCTTGGATGGTTGGTATATGAATTCTTCGTTAATGTTCCTCCAAACGAGAGGCCACAAGTATGGCAAATTGGAGTCTTCTCGGTGGCAGCATTTTTTAGTATTTGGTTTGAGAGAATTTTGGTGCGATTGTTTATTAGTAATATGCACCTCTCAACGGATGCTGAGGAGAGGGTGACAATGCTACAGACTTATCTTTCGATTATTCGTCAAGGTTCTGAGTTTGATCCAGAAGATAAAAAGCTTATATTGGAGCGATTGTTTCATCCAGCCGCAGATGGTTTAGTAAAAGATGATGGCGCACCACCGTCACCTTTGGAAATGCTATCAAGACGCTGAGAGTGATATGGGGCTGCACCGTAATTTAATTTGATGCAGATGCATCAAAATATTTGAGAGGTAAATATCATGAGCAAACAAATCCAGGAAGCCTACATCGTCGCCGCCACCCGCACACCGGTTGGGAAGGCGCCACGCGGGATGTTTCGCAACACCCGTCCAGACGATCTGCTGGTGCATGCGCTGAAGAGCGTGCTGGCGCAGGCGCCGTCGCTCGATGCGGCGAGCATCGCGGATGTGATCGTCGGTTGCGCGATGCCGGAGGCGGAGCAGGGGGTGAACGTGGCGCGCATCGCGGTGTTGCTGGCCGGGTTGCCGAATACGGTGCCGGGGCTGACGATCAACCGCTTCTGTTCATCCGGCCTGCAGGCGGTGGCGCTGGCGGCGGACCGCATTCGCCTCGGCGAGGCCGACGTGATGATCGCGGGCGGCATGGAGAGCATGAGCATGGTGCCGATGATGGGCAACAAGATCGCGTTCAATCCCGCGGTGTTCGAGGACGAGCATTACGGCATCGCCTACGGCATGGGGCTGACGGCGGAGAAGGTCGCCGAGAAATGGAAGGTTTCGCGCGAGGCGCAGGATGCGTTCGCTTTGCAGAGCCACGAGCGCGCGATCATGGCGATCAACAGCGGTGAATTCAGGGATGAGATCACGCCCTACCATATTGCCGAGCATGTGCCGGACATGAACTCGCGCGAGGTGAAGGTCAAGGGACGCGACGTGGCGCAGGACGAGGGGCCGCGCGCGGATACCACGCTGGATGCGCTGGCAAAACTGAAGACCGTGTTCGCGCAAAAGGGCACGGTGACGGCGGGTAACAGTTCGCAGATGTCGGATGGCGCGGCGGCGGTGCTGCTGTGCTCCGAGGCGGCATTGAAGCGCTACAACCTGACGCCTATCGGCAAGTTCCTCGGCTACACGGTGGCGGGCGTGCCGCCGGAGATCATGGGCATAGGCCCCAAGGAGGCGATCCCGCGCGTGCTGAAGCAGGTGGGATTGCGGCTGGACGATATGGGCTGGATAGAACTCAACGAGGCTTTTGCGGCGCAGTCGCTGGCGGTGATCGGCGATGTCGGGCTGGACCCGAAAATCGTCAATCCGCTGGGCGGCGCGATCGCACTGGGCCATCCGCTTGGTGCGACCGGCGCGATCCGCACTGCGACGCTGCTGCATGGCCTGCGCCGCCGCAAACAGAAGTACGGCATGGTGACGATGTGTATAGGGACGGGGATGGGGGCAGCGGGGGTGTTCGAAGCGTTGTAAAGCTGCTGCGCGTCTTCGCGCCTTGCCCTGACGCCACTCGCTACGCTTTCCGATTTTCTTGGCTTTTTGAAAGGAAGAACATGAAAAAACTGATCGCACTATTTCTGCTTTGTATGGCTGCACAGGCATACGCTCTCGAAGTCGCAGGCGTCAAGCTGGCCGACAAGGCGCAAGTGGGCAACGCCAGCTTGCAATTGAACGGCGCGGGCATCCGCACCAAATTCTTCATCAAGATATATGTCGGCGCGCTGTACCTGCCGCAGAAACAGGCCTCGGCTGAGGCGATCGTCGCGGATGAGCATGAGCACAGGATGGCCCTGCATATCTTGCACGGGTTAAGCAGTGAAAAATTATTCGGTGCGCTTAACGAGGCAATCGAAGCTAACCATACGCCAGCCGAGCTGAGCGCTTTGGACGCACAGCTCAAGCAGATGTCACAGATATTCGATGCGGTAAAGGAAGTGAAGCCGGGCGATGTCATCACGCTCGATTACATACCCGCCGTTGGCACACAGATCAATGTTAACGGTACAGCCCGCGGTACGATAGCCGGTGCGGTGTTCAATCGTGCCCTGCTCAAGATATGGCTGGGCAATAAGCCGGTGCAGGATGATCTGAAGAAGGGCTTGCTGGGTGGCTGATGAGGCTGGGTTGCGTGCCGCCGGTTTGAACGCGGATGCGCATTCAGCCAGGTTGGACCGGGCAGCACTTGACGCTGCCATACGCAAGCAAGGCGCGGCATTTCAGCAGGCAGTGACGCAAGGCCACGAACATTTGTTTGCCGATGCGGCATTGTTCGTAAGCGCTGTGCAGTTGCAGCAGATGCAAGAGGTGATCGCGGCGGTGGAGCGGGTGGTGAAGCTGCCGGGATGGAACGATGATATCCCGCATGTTTGTCTGGGCGTGTTCTACGGCTCCGACTTCCACCTCAACGCGCAGGGCGCGCATCTGATCGAGATCAACACCAACGCGGGCGGCGGGTTTCTCAATGCCTTGCTTCTGGAAAGCCAGCGTGAAATCGACATGCCGGGCAAGGCTGTTGCTGTTGAAGATCCCGGGCAGGCTTTTCTGGATATGTTTATGCACGAGTGGCGCCTGGCACGCGGTGCTGCACCGCTCCAGACTATCGCTATCGTCGACGAACGACCGGAAGAGCAATATCTCTACCCGGAATTCCTGCTGGCAAAAGATTTGTTCGGGCGCGCAGGGCTCGCTGCGCACATCGTCGATCCTTCGGCATTGCTATCGCGCGACGAGGGTCTGTATCTGGAAGGATGCAAGGTCGATCTGGTGTACAACCGCCTGACCGATTTTTCATTGCAGCAATATCCGCAACTGCGATCCGCATACGAAAAGCAGCAGGTGGTGCTGACGCCGGCCCCAGCGCATTACCATCGCTATGCGGACAAGCGCAAACTGGTTCTGCTCACGGATGACGCATGGTTGCACGCCGCGAATGTGCCGCAAGCCAGTGTGGATGCGCTGTTGCAGGGTATCCCGCACACGCGCAACGTGCGCGGGGAAGATGCAGAACACTGGTGGGCGGATCGCAAGCAATGGTTCTTCAAGCCCGTCAGCGGTTACGGCGGCAAAGGCGCATATCGCGGCGAGAAATTGACCAGGCGCGTGTTCGAGGAGATCATGCAGGCGGACTATGTGGCGCAACGGCTGGCATTGCCGGGGGAACGCTGGGTGCGCGCCGAAGGCGCAGAACCGCAAGCCCTCAAATACGACGTGCGCTGCTATGTCTATGACGGGCAGATCCAGTTGGTTGCGGCGCGGTTGTATCAGGGGCAGACCACCAACTTCCGCACGCCGGGTGGGGGCTTTGCACTGGTGCGTGTTGTAGAATGAAGCCAAGATGATCTATTCATTTCTCGCTATAGGGATCGGCGCCGCACTCGGCGCGTGGCTGCGCTGGGGATTCGGGTTGTGGTTCAATCCGGCGCTGCCCGAGTTGCCCATGGGCACGCTTGCAGCCAATCTGGTCGGCGGCTATCTGGTCGGCCTCGCGATGGCGTTCTTCCTGCAGCATCCGGGCGTGTCGCCTGAGTGGCGGCTGTTCATCATCACCGGTTTTCTCGGCGGGCTGACGACCTTTTCGACTTTTTCGGCGGAGACCGTCACGCTGCTGTTGCGCGGCCAGTATGCATGGGGTTCGGCGATCATCGTCAGCCATCTTTGCGGGTCGCTGTTGATGACGGTGCTCGGGATACAGACTTTCAAGTGGCTTCAAGCGTAGGTGCGCAAGGGTGCGATTGTTTAGTACACATAAGGAGTGATCATGAAAAAGATATTGTTGCTGATCTTGTTGTTCAGTTTAGGCAGTGCAATGGCGAATGCGGCGGTGCAGGGCAGGGAAGTGAATTACGAGGCGCAAGGCGTGACGCTCAAGGGTTACATCGCCTATGACGATGCGATCAAGGGCATGCGCCCGGCGGTGCTGGTGGTGCACGAGTGGTGGGGGCACAACGAGTATGCCCGCAAGCGTGCACGCATGCTTGCGGAACAGGGCTACACCGCGCTGGCCGTGGATATGTACGGCGACGGCAAGCAGGCCCATCATCCCGATGAGGCGGGCAAGTTCGCTACCGAGGTGAGCAAGAACATGCCGATGGCCAAGGCGCGCTTCGAGGCGGGCATGAAGTTGTTGCGCAAGGAAAAATCCGTGGATGCCGGACAAATGGCCGCGATCGGCTATTGCTTCGGCGGTGGCGTGGTGCTGAACATGGCACGTCAAGGTGAAGACCTGAAAGGTGTGGTGAGTTTCCACGGTTCGCTGGGAACCGGCAGCCCGGCCCAGCCCGGCAAGATCAAGGCGCGCATCGTGTCGTTCTCCGGCGAAGCCGATCCGATGATCAACGCGGATAGCGTCGCCGCGTTCAGGAAGGAAATGGACAGTGCTGGAGCGAACTACCGGGTAGTCACTTATCCCGGCGCGCAGCATGCATTCACCAATCAGGAGGCAGATGAACTGGGCAGTAAATTCAAGCTGCCGCTGGCCTATAACGCGGAGGCCGACAAGGATTCATGGCAACAGGCGACAGCCTTCCTGCGCGAAGTGTTTTCAACAAAGTGAGCGATAAGCACCCTTCATCTCGCTAGGCATCCTGTGGTAGACCTTTCAGGTCTACGACTACGTGGTGTTGTTTTCTGGAGCCTTGCTGCATGAGGGGATACTGTTGATCCAGTCTGTTTTTGCCTGGCGGAGACTGTATCTTAATAGTTAATTACACCAGAAGCAGCCTTCAAAACAGGGTTGCTTCGACTTCATCTTGTCCCATGCACACCATATTCTTTGGCGTGATATCTACCAAGGTCGCATTGTCAGCATTTTCAGCACATGACCGTCATTTTTCCGTACCAGTACCGCAAGGTCTTTTTCGCTTGCCTTCAGGGGAAAATAACCCAAATCTGCTTCGGATTGTCCGCTGTTGCGCACTGCTTCGTCTATCTCGAGAACGTGCTCAGGATTCAGCTTTTTGAGATCTGCAATCGGCTTGGCTTCCCGAGCCACCACCGCCTTGTGTTTTGAAAATGGTTGGTAGTATTGCGGAAATTGCGGCAAATCCTTCCCGGAAAGCAAGCTTACTTTCACTTCGCTGCTTTCCTTGATGTCGGTCGGCATTTCCGTGTAAACGTAGACCGGGCCGGTGAGTGGTAGTGTAAGGTACTCCGGGTATTGGGCCTTGACTATATCTTTGTCGCTCAGCATATTGGCGGTAACCAGATCGAAAGAATCCCTGCTGAATACCATGTACACCGGGCGTGCCTGAAATACCACGCTCATGCCATAGATTAGTGCCGCAACCTGTGTTGTTGCAATGAATGCAAGGTCGAAAGTCAGCGCTTTGCGGCTCTTTTTAGTATTGAATATGATCAGGGTGACGAGCGGGCCCAGCGTCACATCCACCCAAAGTAGAATCATCAGTACTTGCTGCCCACCTACTGCCTCAAACAGCGGGTATGGATACCAGACAAGCAGCATAAGCGCGAGCACCGCTGTTGCGATGATTGCGCTGATGGACAGGTGTATCAGAGAAGCTTTCAAGCGTGTCATGATTGTCAAATCTCCTTGTTAAAGTGATTTAGTTACTCCAATTCTTCGCTTTGCGCATCTGACCTGACTGGCGTCATTGGCTTGCTGCGTCAGCGACGCCTGCGTCGTAACGGGAAATAATCTTCAGATGATTTATCCGAAGAAATCTTTTACTTTTGCCATCCAGGATTTTGCACGCGGGTTGTGAAGATCGCTGTCCTTGTCGTTGATGGCTTCGAACTCGCGCAACAATTCCCGCTGGCGTGCGGTCAGGTTCACCGGTGTCTCCACCGCCACATGGCAATGCAGATCGCCGTGTGCGGAGCTGCGCACGCCCTTGATGCCCTTGCCGCGTAGCCGGAAAATTTTTCCGCTTTGGGTTTCGGCAGGAATCTTGATCGTTGCCACACCATCCAGCGTGGGAATTTCAATTTCTCCGCCTAGTGCAGCGGTGCTGAAACTGATCGGCATCTCGCAATGCAGGTCATTGTGGTCGCGCTGGAACACCGAGTGCGGTTTGATGCTGATCACCACATACAGATCTCCGGGCGGGCCGCCATTCGTGCCTAGCTCGCCTTCGCCGGACAGGCGGATGCGGTCATCTGTATCTACTCCTGCCGGGATTTTGACGGACAGGGTTTTGTGTTGCTTGATGCGCCCGTTGCCATTGCAGTCCTTGCATGGCGAGGTGACCATCTTGCCGGTGCCGTGGCAGCGCGGGCAGGTTTGC
>Ga0224495_10001320_pt1 | contig 17521 bp, 15 predicted proteins | sample SF_Jul11_sed_USG_FD_168128 | JGI IMG/M metagenome (GOLD analysis project Ga0224495, IMG submission 168128) | Sediment microbial communities from San Francisco Bay, California, United States - SF_Jul11_sed_USGS_4_1 | ecosystem: Environmental > Aquatic > Marine > Sediment | place: USA: California... | reverse complement strand
TGCTTTCCATCGCGCCCACCGGGACGATCTCGCTGGCCTTTGCCGATAATGCATCGAACGGTATTGAGCCGCCGTTCTCGTGGTTCTACACGCGCAAGAAGCGCATGATGGACGGCACCACCAAGGACTATCCGGTGGAAGACCACGCCTGGCGCCTGTTCAAGAAACTGGGCGGCGACATGGACAAGCTGCCGCCGTCATTCGTTACCGCGCTGGAGATTTCCGCGATCGACCACATGAAGATGGTCGCCGCCGTCGCACCGTTTATCGACACCTCGATCAGCAAGACCGTCAACGTGCCGGCCGAATATCCCTATGAGGATTTCAAGGATCTCTACACCGAAGCATGGAAGGCCGGGCTGAAGGGGTTGGCGACCTATCGCCCGAACAGCGTACTGGGTTCGGTGTTGTCCGTTACGCCTGAGCCGAAGAAGGAAGAGCAACCGCAGGACTTCGTGTTCGACCAGGATCGCCGCATCGAGCTGGAAACCACGCCCAAACCCGCACTCGCCTCGTTGCGCTGGCCGGGTCGTCCCGAGTTGCCAGCAGGCAGCGAAGGATGGACATCGCAGGTGGTGAAGCATCCGCTCGGCAGTTTCGTTGCCTTCGTTTCACACACCCGGAATGGTTGCAATCATCCGTTCGAAGTGTGGGTGAACGGCTCCGAGCAACCGCGCGGATTGGGCGCACTGGCGAAATCGCTGTCGATGGACATGCGCACGCGCGACCCGGTGTGGATACGCATGAAGCTGGAGATGCTGATGAAGTCGGCGGGTGACGATACCTTCGACATGCCCATGCCGCCCACGGGTGAGATAAAGCCCATGCCCAGCCTGGTGGCCGCATTTGCCCACCTGCTGAAATACCGCATCGAGGAATTGGGCGCACTGGAAGTTAACGACAGCGTGACCACGCCGATGATGGATGCACTGTTCGCGCGGAAAGAGCCCAAGACCGGCACCGATGGCACGATGAGCTGGACAGTGGACATCTCCAACGCGGGCAGCGGCGACGACTTCGTGCTGGGGCTGAAAGAACTGGTGCTGCCGGACGGCCAGCGCCGCCCCTATTCGATGTGGTTATCCGGTGTGTATCCAAGAGCGCTCGACGGGCTGTGCAAAGTGCTCAGTCTGGACATGCGCGTGATCGACCCGGCCTGGATCGGCATGAAGCTGCGCAAGCTGCTCAACTTCGGCGAACCGCTCGGTGATTTCATGGCGCGCGTGCCCGGCAGCGTCAAGATGGAAAGCTATCCCTCGACGGTTTCCTACGTCGCGCGACTCATCATCCATCGCTACTCGATGCTCGGCATCCTCGACCAGCACGGCTACCCCGTGCAGCAGATGGGCGTGCTGGAAATTCCCGAAGGGCAGATCAAGCCAACCGGCATCAAGACCATCGCCGGCAAGGCCTGCAAGGAATGCGGCAACGCCACGCTGATCAAGAAGGACGGTTGCGAGTTTTGTACCAGCTGCGGCGCGATCGGGGCGTGCGGGTGATAAGGGAATTTGACTCCGGTACCTTTATGTTGTCTCAGTCTGAAGAACGCAGCAATGAATCAATTACAGATATTCGTAGAAAAATCGGGAGCGTCGATTAGAAAGTAACGGCTATATCTGTTGGCGGGATACAAATGCAAATCTTTGGCGTGTTGCTAATGGTTCATGGTTCTATAGCCAGCTACTATGCCTAACAAAGCGGTCAACATCGTTCGCTTCGTTCACTGGGATGCGCAGCAAGCTGTGCGCCCGTTACCACGGCGCTGAACTTCCGCTGTGTGTCGGTTGCAAGAAGGAGACACTCGAACCTGCCCGTTCTATTATGCATATGTGGACAATAGGTTCACCTCTCTAATAGCTGTTAGCCCGAAGGAATTACATGGAAGATCGTACACATCGCAAATATCTCAGTTTCATACTTGTCATACCAACCTTTGGTACTGGGTATGGAGTTTTTAAGGGGAGGTGTTTCATTTATTATCTAGAACAATACGGAGACCATACCGACCTTTGGCGTCTCATTTGGCCAGTACCGTTTATTTTCTTAGGGCTCACTTACCGTTCCCTTGGGCGTCTGAGTGATGAGGGAATACCTTGGAAATCCTACGCGAAATATTTTCTTCACATATCTATCGCATCAATCATCTTTTTCATTATGTGTCATTCATTTTTGGGTCTTTCAAACTGGCTTTACTATCCTGCTTCAGCTACAGCTGTCATTATATTTTCTTCACTTCCTGGACTTCTTGATTGGAGAGACGGACTTCTATCAAAGTATCGGCAGCCCGCGTAGGGTGCAATAAGCGTAGCGCATTGCACCGGATGTCTTGAATTTATACATGCGGCGCAATGCCCGTTGGTTATTGCGCCCTACGTATCCTGCAACTAAAAGAGGTCAGCTTCGCATTTCCAATCTTCTTCCACACTCAATCAAAATCGATACATAAATTCTGTTGTGAAAATACTTTCCACCCTTTGTTGCGCATTGTTGCTGGTTGCCTGCGGCGATCCGCTCGATACCACAGTATCCACCGATATGAGGACGTGGCGCGACACGGTTAAACCCTCGCTGCAGAAACTGACGCTGGAGGAACAGGCATTGTTTACCCAGTATGTCAGGCGGCATACATTGGTGACGGAAGAGGTCGGCTTGCATGGGGACACGACCGGCCCGATCCCGGAGGGCATGACGCTCGGCAAGGCGATCGCGGAACAGCGTAGCTACAACGCCGGTGAAAACGCGAAGGCGCCGGTGAACTAAAAGGCTCAGGTTCGAAGTTTTTGTTCACTATGCCACTGATAGACTGTTTGTAGCCTACTTTTCCTGCCACGCCAGACAAAACTTCCTCGTGTCCGCGAGCCATTCGTGGAAATCTTCAGTAAACCCATCCGCATCCGCAAGGAATTCCAGCTCGCCGTGCGCAAGCGGATTCGGTTGTCGTGCGCGGCGCGACATGCGTGCCAAGACGTCGGCGATCTCTTTGATGTGTGCGTAGCTGCTTAGCCAATCCTGCTGCGCCATCATATTCAAACCGGGATGAGAAGAAACGGGTAGTTCGTGCAGTCTGGCGCGGATCATTGTGTAGACCGAGGCGCAATATTCGTCCAGCGGGCGGTGATGTATCCCGGCCCAATGCTTGGCCAGCAGGTGATCGTAGAACACATCGACCAGCACACCGGCATAGCGCCTGCGTTCCGGTGAGACGCGGGTGCGACTGCGGCAAAAGGCCGGGTGCGATTCCGCAAAATGATCGATGGCGCGATGCAGGGCGACGCCCTGAGCGAGGTCTGGCGGCAGCAAGCCGGGCAAGGTTCCCTTGATCCAGTCACCCACGACGCCGCCCACGATCAGGGCGGGAGATTCGCCTGCAAGCAGTGCGTGGGCCAGGAAGTTCATTCTGTTTTGTGTTCCGCAGTGATTTTGATTCGAGCAATGAATTGTGCGTTATCGGTGGGCGAATTGCCACATGGGAGGGGGCGGTCGGATATTTTGCAGCGGATGCGGTGTGATAGGCGCTTGCTGCTAGCTAAAATAAGATTGTCGTGACAATATTAAGCAACCAGCGGGTTGCTGAGCAAAAATGGAGTACCCCCCGGGATTTGGCCGTCGATAGCAGCGACTACACCATCATTGCGAAGATGCGAAATCTTGTACTGGATTTGATTGCAGAAATAGCCGGGACGAAAGAGCAGCAAAGGTTGCTTGCCGAAAGCGGCTGTACGCACTATCAGGGTTAGCTTTTCGGAAGGCCGATTCCCGTTGAAGGGTTTCAGTTGTCATTGAAATAATGCAGGAATTATCCGAGTCTTTATCGCAGTAGTGGTTTTTTATTGGAGGAATGTCATGAAGCTGTTCAAGGTTGTATGGTTGAGTCTTGTGGGCGGGGTCGTTATTGGCATGTGGTTCGGAGTGAATATCGGGCGTGAGGTGCCGTGGTACTCAAACCCGTTTGATACCGACTCGCTGAACCAGAAATTAAAAAATGCTACCGGAGAAACCCTGAAAAAGGGGGGGCAGGCACTCGAAAAGACCGGGCAGGCATTACAGGACAAGATGAAGGAATAGGAAATATCCGGTTGAGCGCTTTTTGGATATTCGCAATGAAGGAAGGCGTGGTGAATCGGTTAGTTCGAGCCCTGGTTTTGTATGTGCCGCTTCCAGTGGCATATTTATGCGTCAAAACAAGCGCCAGCGGGTAGGAATATCAAGATGCCCTAATGTATAATGCGCGCCTTTGAAAATTCCCCGACCGGAGAATGCAATGCCTATCTATTCTTACGCTTGTTCCAGCTGCGGTGTGCAGAAGGACGTCATGCAGAAAATGAGCGATGCACTGCTCACGACTTGCCCCGAGTGCGGCAAGGGAACCTTTGCCAAACAATTGACTGCCGCAGGTTTTCAGTTGAAGGGCAACGGTTATTACGCCACCGACTTCAAGGATAAGCCCAAGGCGGAACCGTCTTGTACACCTTGTGCCAGTTCGGGTTCATGCCCGATGGCAAGTTGAACGCCGTGAAAAAATACCTGATTACCGGCCTGCTGTTCTGGGTGCCGCTTGGCATCACGATCTGGGTGCTTGATCTGACCATCGGGACGATGGACAAAACCTTGTTGCTGTTGCCTGAGCAATGGCAGCCGGACAACTTGTTGCCGGTGCATATTCCCGGTCTGGGCATGATCCTGACATTTGCTGTCGTGCTGCTGACCGGTTTGCTGGTTCGCAATATGCTTGGGCAGAAGCTGTGGGAAATGTCCGAGAAAGCGGTGTTGCATATCCCATTTGTCGGCAGTATCTACAAGGGTGTGAAGCAAGTCAGTGATACGCTGTTGTCAGGCAACGGAAATTCGTTCCGCAAGGTGCTGCTGGTGCGCTATCCCCATCCTCAGGCATGGGCGCTGGCTTTCCAGACCAACGTGCCGGGCGAAGTGAGCGGCCGTCTGGATGAGGAATATGTGGCGGTATTCATACCTACCACGCCCAGCCCGGTGAACGGTTTTTATTTCTACTTGCGCAAGGTAGATACCATCGAACTGGATATGTCGGTGGATGACGCATTGCGTACCATCGTCTCCATGGGTGTGGTTGCCACTCCCGAGATTGAAAATGCCGCCCCCCAGATTGCCAAACAAGATTAACCCTGATTCTTTATAAAGCTAAACCATGCGAACTCATTATTGCGGACTTACCAATACCGACCAACTAGACCAAACCGTCAGCCTGTGCGGCTGGGCGCACCGCCGCCGTGACCATGGCGGGGTGATTTTTATTGACCTGCGTGACCGTGAGGGCTTGGCCCAGGTCGTGTGCGACCCGGACCGCCCTGAGATGTTCAAGATCGCCGAGTCGGTGCGCAACGAGTTTGTGTTGCGTATCACCGGCAAGGTGCGCCGCCGCCCGGAGGGTACAGTGAATGAAAATATCGGTAGCGGCGAAATCGAAGTGCTGTGCCATGAGATCGAGGTGCTGAATATCTCGGTAACCCCCCCGTTCATGCTGGACGACGAGAACCTGTCGGAGAACGTGCGCTTGACCCATCGCGTGGTTGATCTGCGCCGTCCGCAGATGCAAAAAAACATGATGCTGCGCTACAAGGTGGGGATGGCCTTCCGCCGTTTCCTCGATAGCCGCGGTTTTATCGACATCGAGACACCGATGCTGACCAAATCCACGCCGGAAGGTGCACGCGACTATCTGGTCCCTTCGCGGGTGCATCCGGGCGAGTTCTTTGCGTTGCCGCAATCTCCGCAGCTGTTCAAGCAGATGCTGATGGTGGCGGGTTTTGACCGCTACTACCAGATCACCAAGTGCTTCCGCGATGAAGACCTGCGTGCCGACCGCCAGCCGGAATTCACCCAGGTCGATATCGAGACCTCGTTCATGAGCGAGGAACAGATCATGGCAATGATGGAAGAACTGCTGCGTAGCGTGTTCAAGGAATCGATGGACACTGACTTGCCCAACCCGTTCCCGCGCATGACGCACGCCGAGGCGATGGCTCGCTTCGGTTCCGACAAGCCCGATCTGCGTGTGACACTGGAATTGACCGAAGTTACCGACGCGGTGAAGGATGTTGCGTTCAAGGTGTTTGCGGGTGTGGCGAACTCCGATACTGGCCGTGTCGCTGCGTTGCGCGTACCCGGCGGAGCGGCATTTACCCGCGGCGAGATCGACGAATACACCAAGTTCGTCGGCATCTATGGTGCGAAGGGGCTGGCCTACATCAAGGTTAATGATGTAACGCAACTGAACGAGACCGGGCTGCAGTCGCCTATCGTGAAGAACATCCATGAAGCGGCTTTAAAGGCTATAGTCGATCGCACTGGCGCACAGAACGGCGACATCATCTTCTTTGGCGCTGACAAAGCTGGGGTCGTCAACGATGCCTTGGGCGCATTGCGCAGCAAGATCGGGCACGACAAGGGTTACACCAACGGCAAGGCATGGGAGCCGCTTTGGGTGGTGGATTTCCCGATGTTCGAATACGACGGCGAGGCCAAGCGCTGGACAGCCTGTCACCATCCGTTCACCTCGCCCAAGGATGAGCATCTTGAGTTTCTTGAGAGCGATCCTGGCCGTTGCCTGGCCAAGGCCTACGACTTGGCATTGAACGGTTGGGAACTGGGCGGTGGTTCGGTGCGTATCCACAAGGAAGAGGTGCAGAGCAAGGTGTTTCGCGCGCTCAACATTGGTGCCGAGGAGGCGCAACTCAAGTTCGGCTTCCTGCTCGACGCGCTTCAATACGGTGCCCCCCCGCACGGTGGACTGGCGTTCGGTCTGGATCGCATCGTAACCATGATGACCGGTGCAGAATCGATACGTGATGTGATTGCCTTTCCCAAGACGCAGCGTGCACAGTGCCTGTTGACCAATGCACCGAGCGAGGTGGACGAGCGGCAGTTGCGCGATTTGCATATTCGCCTGCGCCAGCAAGTTCAGGCAACGGTAGAAGTCGCCAAGGAGTAGAGCATGTCGCGTTTGCGTCTCGGGCTGCTGGCGTTGCTGCTGTGGTTGCCCCAGGTGCAGGCCGGACAGCCGGAACTTTATGCTGTTGCGCGTGCCGAATTGCCGGCGGAGGCACGCGAAATGTTGCGTACCATCGAACTGGGAGGGCCGTTTGCTTATGATCGCGACGGGCTGGTATTCAAGAATTACGAGCAGGTGTTACCAAAGCAGCGACGTGGTTATTACCACGAATATACGGTGAGGACTCCTGGCAAGCGCGGTCGCGGCGCACGACGTATTGTATGCGGGCCTCTGCCAGAGTGTTACTACACCGCTGATCATTATCAAACCTTCAAACGTATTCTGGAGCAGCCATGAATTTACTGGCACAACAACTGAACGATCCGTCTGCGGCGGGTAGCTATATCATGACATGCAGCGTGGATGAATTGCGCGTTGCGGCCAATGAGGCAAGATTTTCTGTTTTCGAAGCAGACCTTAAGGGCGTCAAGGGCAAGCAAAACCTGCTCAATGTCCTGGCGCAGTCAGCGAATTTTCCGCCGGAGTTTGGCGCGAACTGGGATGCGCTGGCCGACGATCTGTGTGATCTGTCCTGGCACAATGCGGCAGGTTATGTGTTGTTGCTGCGTAACGCCAGCGACACACTGGGGCTGTCTGCCAATGACCGTGAAATTGCCCTGGATCTTCTTGCGGATACCGTTGTTTATTGGCGGCAACGGAAGAAAGCGTTCTGGATTTTTTACGCCTGAGATATGGCACACTACAAGCAGCCAGTCTCTGTCCTTGTGGTTATTTATACTGCAAAACTCGAGGTGCTCTTACTTGAGCGTGCAGACCATCCGGGTTATTGGCAATCGGTTACCGGAAGCTGCGAGCCGGGAGAAAAATTACGCGATGTGGCGATACGCGAAGTCATGGAAGAAACCGGTTTGGATGCACGCTGCTACGAGTTGACCGATTGGGAAAAACAGAACGAGTATGAAATATATTTCCACTGGCGCCACCGCTATGCGCCTGGCGTCACCCGGAATACGGAACATGTGTTCGGGCTCAGGCTGCCGTTGATGGCGGAAGTCAAACTGGCGCCGCGCGAACACCTTAACTATAAATGGTTGCCCTGGCGAGAGGCGGCAGACAAGGTATTCTCCCCGAGCAACAGCGAGGCGATATTGTTATTGGATCGAAAAATTAAACCCAAGTTGGAGTCGCACTGATGGCGAAAGACAGAATATTTTTGAGAACCGATGTGGGTGACGAGTTGCTCAAAAATCCGGGTGGGAGGATCTCGGGTGATGAGATGCTGTTGATGGCGATGATCGATGGAAAAACCGGCATCAAAGGCATTATCAAGAAGGTTCCCCCCAGTGTGCGCGAAAAGCTGGATGGTGTGTTCGCACATCTTCTTTTCAGCGGTTACATCGAGGAAATCGGCATAGTCGCCACAGGATCGACTGGCCAGCACAAGCAGGTCGATGCAAATGGCACCGGGGAGAACCATTCAAACGGAAAGGATTGCGCAGGACTTGAGCGGGAGTTGGAGGAGGTGCGTGCCCAACTGGAAGCCACCCGTATCCGGCAGAAGGAAATCGAGGTTGTGTTTCACAAACTGCGCTTACGTACCTCTGCCTATACTGAAATCATGCATGCCAAGCTGAACAAGCGGCTGAAGGTGATCACCGGAAGCGAGATTTCCGGCGAGGAGTTGCGCGCCAGTTGCGAGCGTGAACTGAGGGATGCGCTGGAGGGATTACAGCCTTTGAATCATGCTGTCGCCGAACAGCAGGATGTGCTGGATAAAACGCTCAGGCTCAAGGTGTCGGCCAAGCAGCTTGAGAAACAGGAGAAGGAGCGCGAGGAAGAAAGCGGCAAGCTGGCGCAATCCCACCCGTATTACATGAAATTACGCGGGCTGGATTTCTTCAAGGGATTTGCCAATGCAGAACTGTTGCAGTTTATGGATATCTCGAAACTGCAGAAGGCAGAATCCGGTGAGGCGATTCTGAATGAAGGCGATGTCGGTATGCCTTTCTACATCATTATTTCCGGCAGCGTCAGCATCTACAAGCACGATGTAAATATTGCATCGCTTGAACAGGGTGATTTTTTCGGCGAGTTCGCCTACCTGTCGGGCGAAGAGCCCTATCGCACTGCGCGCGTGGTGGCCGATACCGCATGCGATCTGATGATGGTCGATCCGTTGGACATTGAGTTCGCACCTGTTCAATTGCGCCTGCACGTGGTTGAGGCTTTGTTGCGCGGATTGGTCAGGAGATCGCTGGTGAGCTCGAAGCCGTTGAAAAACTTGGCTCAGGATGGTGCCGGCAAAGAACTCGATATGACATCCAAATGACCGTTCCGGCATTGATCAAGCTCGACTACGAGCATCCCGGCTGCGCTACGACCTCATCTGCATCTGCCAAGGTTCCACAGGAGCCCGCTTTAGCGGAAAAACCCGAGCTGATCGCCCATATCAAGCGCATGCTCAAAGAGCAGGATGCGGTCTTGGTAGCGCATTACTATGTCCACGCAGATTTGCAGGATTTGGCCGAAGCAACAGGCGGCATTGTTTCCGATTCGCTGGACATGGCGAATTTCGGATACCGGCATCCTGCCAGAACCATCGTTGTGGCGGGTGTGCGCTTCATGGGCGAGACAGCGAAAATACTGAACCCCGAAAAGCGTGTGTTGATGCCGGATTTGGAATCGGAGTGTTCGCTTGATCTGGGCTGTCCCGCGGATGAGTTTGCCGCGTTTTGCGATCAGCACCCGGATCGAACCGTGGTGGTGTATGCGAATACCAGCGCGGCGGTGAAAGCGCGTGCCGACTGGGTCGTCACCAGCTCGATTGCGCTTCCCGTGGTGAAGCATCTGCATGAGCAGGGTAAGAAAATCCTTTGGGCGCCGGATCGCCATCTCGGTGAATATGTGCAGGAGCAAACCGGCGCGGACATGCTGATGTGGCAGGGCTCGTGCATCGTACATGACGAATACAAGGCGAAGGAGCTTGAGGAGCTGAAAGCATTGCACCCCCAGGCCAAAATACTGGTGCATCCCGAATCGCCGCGTGCAGTGGTCAAGCTGGCCGACGTGGTCGGTTCCACCACACAACTGATCAATGCCGCGCAACGACTTGAGGCGAAGGAGTTCATTGTCGCCACCGACAACGGCATCCTGCACAAGATGCGCACGCTATGCCCTGAAAAAACTTTCCTCGAGGCGCCGACTGCAGGACGTGGTGCGACCTGTACCAGCTGCAGCCACTGTCCGTGGATGGCGATGAACGGACTGTCCAATCTGGCCGCGACGCTTGAAACGGGAAGTAACGAGATTCATGTCGACCCTGCGATTATCCCGCGTGCGGTGATGCCGATCAGGCGCATGCTCGATTTTGCACAGCAGATCGGGTTGCCGACTCGTGGTATCGGCAATGCCTAGCTTTGTCGAATATCAAGTTGTCCTCACGGTAAAATCTAAAGACCTTATTAAGTAACTTCAAGGGCATAGAGCAAACCGCTGCTATTTTGAAAACGTCGCTTCCTCATCGGCTTTATTAACCACATTACTGTCGGATAAATTTACACTCGCCAAGTTTTTTCCAATATTCTCTTTTCGGGTTGAGAGAAAATCTCATTCAAATGCAATATGTTAAATTTTAATTGATAGGATTGGCATGAATGGTGCTTTATGTTTGAGCAAGTGCACAGGTAGCGATTGATTGTTAATACTTGCTGCGTTGCTTAAACTAACTACGAAAATGGGGAAGCATCATGATTATCCAAATGAAAATGATTATGAAAAAACTGGCGCTTGTTATCGCCTTGTCTGCAGTTGGATCAACTGCTGCTTGGGCAACCACGCATGCTGAGGTGGGCGATGCTGGCCAAACACTTGGCACAGCGCAGATGCTGGCAGGAGGCACTACCGCCATTACCGGCTCCTTAAGCAGTGATGCTGATTTGTTCGGTTTTGCTTGGGGTGGGGGTGCATTCTACGCAGACACTCTGGGTTCAGCTTTTGACACGCAGTTGTTCTTGTTTAACTCCGCAGGTGCTGGAGTATGGGCCAACGACGATGGTTTGTCTGGCTTGAGATCCTATATTTCGGATGCGGCGCTCGCCGTTGGAACCTATTATCTGGGAATTTCCAGTTTCAACAACGACCCGGTGAGCGCTTCGGGAGTAATGTTTACAAGTTACCCGTATGGCCCGCAATATGCGCCGCTATATCCTGGCGAAACACTCTCATCCTGGACCGGTGGTTACAGTGGTGGTTCTTATATCATCAACTTCCGTTCCGCAAGCGGTGAAGTTGTACAAACCGGTGATGTGCCTGAGCCAGCTTCACTTGCCTTGATCGGGCTTGGTTTGGCCGGACTGGCATTCAGCCGTAAAAGGAAAGCAGCCTGAAGACTCGCTTGTTCCTGTGAAGTAGCGGGTACATAGGTCAAAACGTTAACGGCACCTTCGGGTGCCGTTTTCTTTTGCTCATCAATCAGCCGAATCAGGTTGTGATCAATGATTAAGTAGATCTGCCCATGCTCATGCTTTTCATTGCAGGTAGAATGTTGAATCATGCAAACGCTGACCATTGCCACCTATAACATCCACAAGGGTTTTTCACACTTCAACCGCCGGGTAGTGGTGCATGAACTGCGTGACCGTCTGCGCGAGTTGAATGCCGATATGGTTTTTTTGCAGGAAGTGCAGGGTGAACATGCAAGCCATGTCAGGCGCTTCCATAATTACCCGTCGTGTGCCCAACACGAGTTCATCGCCGAAGAAATTTGGCCGCATCATGCCTACGGCAAGAACTCGGTGTATGAAGCGGGGCATCACGGCAACGCAATCCTGAGTCGATTTCCGATTTTGCAATCGCGTAACAAGGATGTTTCGGCACACCGTTTCGAGAGCCGTGGCCTGCTACATTGCGAGGTGGAAATATCCGGACAGCGAATTTATTGCCTGTGCGTGCATTTCGGACTGTTTGCCAAAGGCCGTCGCGAACAGACGAGCATGTTGATCAAACATGTGAACGAAGAGATTCCTGCTGATGCGCCGCTGATCATTGCCGGCGACTTTAACGATTGGCGCAACCAGATGAGCCATACGCTGGCAATGGAGCTGAACGTGAATGACGCATTCCATCTGGATAAGGGCGGGCCGGCACGCAGTTTTCCTGCGAGATTACCGCTGTTTCGTCTGGACCGGATTTATGTGCGAGGATTTTCCGTTCAGCATAGCGAAGTGCATGTCGGCGGAAGCTGGCAGCGACTTTCGGACCATGCGGCACTATCGGCGCGGTTGGGGATATCGTGACCAGCATGCATCGGGTCGGAGTAAATAATCTTACGCTGCTGAAAAGTGGCACAGATTATTTTCCGCAGCTATGTGCCGATATCGACGCGGCTCTTCATTCAATCTATCTTGAAACGTATATTTTTGCCGCCGATGAAACCGGCCGCAGGGTGGCAGATGCATTGCAGCGTGCGGCTTCGCGTGGTGTAAGCGTGTACGTGTTGCTGGATGGCTACGGATCGGCGGAATTTCCGGAAAGCTGGATAGACGATTTGCGCGCTTCGGGGGTTGTCCTGCATTGGTACAGACGGGAGATTTCCCCGTTTACCCGCCGACGAAACTGGAAACGCAGGTTGAGGCGCATGCATCGGAAAATGGTCGCGGTAGATGACGATATCGCTTATGTCGGCGGCATCAATATTATTGACGACATTCCCCACGAGCATGAGCTGGGCGTGCCCCGGCTGGATTATGCGGTGCGTGTTCAGGGTGCGCAGTCCGGTGCAATCCGGTTTGCGATGATGCGCCTGTGGGAGGTGGTTTCATGGGTGGCTTTGCGCAAGCGGGTCAAGAGTATAGGGTGGCGCCTGCGCCGAAGCGGCTTGGGGTCGGATGCGCGGGTGAGTTTGCTGCTGCGTGACAATGTCAGGCATCGGCGCGATATCGAGCACGCATACATCGCCGCGATCGAAGGCGCACAGCGGGAGATCATTATCGCCAATGCCTATTTCCTGCCCGGAAGAACATTCCTCAGGGCATTGCGTCATGCTGCACGCCGGGGTGTGCGCGTGACATTGCTGTTGCAGGGAAAGGTCGAATACCGGTTGCAACATTTCGCCACGCTGGCGCTATACGATCAACTGCTTGCGGCGGGAGTCGAGATCTACGAATACCAGCCCAGCTTTTTGCACGCCAAGGTTGCGGTTGTCGACGGGGAGTGGGCGACCTTGGGTTCGTTCAATATTGATCCGTTCAGTCTGTTGCTGGCAAGGGAGGCCAATCTGGCGATACGCGATTCAGGTTTTTCCAATGCCCTGCGTGATAGCCTGATGCGTGCCATCGAGCAGGAAGGACGTCATGTCATGCCTGAACAGGCGTCGGTTATGGTCCGTATTGCGGCACGGATCAGTTTTCGTCTGATCCGTTTCGTCATCGGTATTTTGGGTATAGCCAACAAACATTAGCCGTTATGACAATGGCAAAGGTCGGGTGCTTGCGTTGACACTGTCATGCGTCCCGCGCAGAATGCATTACGTCGTTTTACATCGGGGCTGAGTGCATAGAGACCCGGAGAGGAGATGGGGATGAGCGCCAAAATCACGCCACAGCATCGCAATGCGGGGATGAGCAAGGAGGCGATCCAGACATCGCTGGCCGACCACCTGATTTATTCCAACAGCAAATACCCCGTCAACGCCACAACGCGCGACTGGTTTCAGACCACGGCTTATTCGGTGCGTGATCGCATGGTCGAGCGCTGGATGGAGACCATGAAGCGATATTACGAGAACGATGCCAAGCGCATCTATTACCTGTCGCTTGAGTTTCTGATGGGGCGCACACTGAGCAACGCCATGCTCAACCTTGAGATCGACGAGCAATGCAAGGCATCGCTTTACGATCTCGGGCAGCAGTTTGAGGCGGTGGCGGAAATCGAGCCGGACGCCGCGCTGGGCAATGGCGGCCTCGGCCGGCTTGCGGCGTGTTTTCTGGATTCCATGGCTACTTTAGACCTGCCCTGTTACGGCTACGGCATCCGCTACGAGTACGGCATGTTTCGCCAGGCAATCGAGAACGGCGTGCAGGTAGAGCACCCGGATAACTGGTTGCGTTACGGCAACCCGTGGGAATTTCCGCGTCCAGAATTGCTGTATCCGGTGAAATTTTATGGTCGTGTTGTCGAGTACAAACACGAGGATGGAGTGGTGCGCCACCATTGGGTGGATACCGAGGATGTGATGGCGATGGCATACGATACGCCGATCCCGGGTTACGGCGGCAAGACAGTCAACAACATGCGCCTGTGGGCGGCAAAATCCTCGCGCGATTTCGAGTTGAGCTATTTCAACGAGGGCAACTACATTGAGGCGGTTGCCGACAAAAACGAATCCGAGAACCTTTCCAAGGTGCTGTATCCGAACGACACTACCGAAGTGGGTCGCGAGCTGCGCCTGAAACAGCAATATTTCTTTGTCAGCGCTTCCCTGCAGGACATGCTGAATCGCTACAAGAAAAACCACGAGACATGGGAATTGCTTCCCGACAAGATCGCGGTTCAACTGAACGATACACACCCCTCAATTGCCATTGCCGAGATGATGCGCCTGCTGGTGGATGTGCATCACAGGACTTGGGACGATGCATGGCAGCTATCCACACGCATTTTTTCCTATACCAATCACACGCTGATGCCGGAAGCGCTGGAAACCTGGCCGGTTGCGATGTTTGAGAACCTGCTGCCGCGACATCTGCAGATCATCTATGAGATCAATTACCGCTTCCTCCAGCAGGTGATGCACGAATTTCCGGGTGAGGTGGGTCTGCTGCGGCGGCTATCCATCATCGATGAGGATAACGGGAGACGTATTCGCATGTCCCATCTCGCCATCATCGGCAGCCATACCGTTAACGGTGTTGCCGAACTGCATACCGAATTGATGAAGCGCACGATCTTTGCCGACTTCGAGCGCATTGCACCGGGCAAGATCATCAATATGACCAACGGTGTCACGCCGCGCCGCTGGCTGAACCAGGCCAATCCGGGGTTGGCCGGGCTGATCACAGGCAGAATCGGGAAAGGCTGGCTGACCGATCTCGACCAGTTGCAGAAATTGCGCGAGCTTGCGGATGACGCGGGATTTCGCGATCAATTCCACGCGATCAAAAAGGCGAACAAGGAACGCCTTGCCGTCCTGATCAGGGATCAACTAGGCGTCGAGATCAACCCGGATTCCCTGTTCGACATCCAGATCAAGCGCATTCACGAATACAAGCGGCAACTGCTCAATGTGCTGCATGTCATTACGCTATACAACCGCATCCGTTCGGGCGCTCATCCCGACATCGTGCCCCGCACTATTATCATCGCGGGCAAGGCGGCGCCGGGTTATGCAATGGCCAAGCGCATCATCCGCCTGATCAACGACGTCGCCGGTATCGTCAACAATGACCAGCGTGTCGGGAACAAGCTGAAAGTGGTGTTCATTCCCAATTACGACGTGTCCAACGCGGAGCGTATCGTTCCGGCCGCTGACCTGTCCGAGCAGATATCCACTGCCGGGACCGAGGCATCGGGTACGGGCAACATGAAGCTGGCACTGAATGGTGCGCTCACCATCGGTACGCTGGATGGGGCAAATATCGAGATACGCGAGGAGGTGGGGGAGGAGAATTTCTTCCTGTTCGGGCTCACCACCGATGATGTCAACGAATTGCGCAGCAGTGGCTACGACCCGGTGAGCTATTACCGCGGCAATGAAGAATTGAAGCAGGCTTTGGACATGATCGCGTCAGGCTTCTTTTGTCCGGACGATCCTGGACGATATCGGGAGGTGGTCGATATGTTGCTCAAGCGCGGCGACAATTACCTGCTGCTGGCCGACTATGCTTCCTATGTGGCCTGCCAGGACAGGGTGGGCGAACTCTATCGTGATACCGTGGCATGGACGAAGAGTGCTATCCTTAACGTTGCCGGGATGGGCAAGTTTTCCAGCGACCGCACCATACGCGAATACGCCGGGCGTATCTGGCATGTAGCACCGATAGACCCTCAATCCGCAGCCAAATAATTAGAACGGAAACAACATGAAAACGATCGATCCCTGCACCCTGGTCATCTTCGGTGCGGGCGGAAACCTGGTGCGGGTCAAGCTGATCCCCGCCCTGTTTCGTCTTGAAGTGGAAAAGCGCCTGCCGGAAAAAATGGTCATCCTCGCCGCCAGTCGCGCGGTGCGCAGCCGCGAGGAATGGATAGACGAAGTTGTTTCCATGCTGAATGCAAAATATCCGAACGGGTACGATCCGGCCGCGTTCGAGCGTTTTCGCCAGCGCCTGTATTACCACTCCAATCCGCCCGATGACGCTGAAGCCTATCAGCGCCTCAAGCAAACGATAGACGACGATCCGGCACTGCCGCCCAATGCGATTTTCTATATGGCCGTGCCGCCTTCCGAGTTCACCGTGTTCATCGACAAGCTCGGCGAGGTCGGGTTGCTCAAACAGAAACACGGCTGGCGTCGCGTGGTGATCGAGAAGCCGTTCGGCTACGACCTGCTCAGCGCGCAGTCGCTGCAGAAGAATCTGTACAAGCACCTGGACGAGCCGCAGATCTACCGGATCGATCACTACCTCGGCAAGGGCACGGTACAAAACGTCATGGTGTTCCGTTTTGCCAACATGCTGCTCGAGCCGCTGTGGAACAATCACTACATCGACCACGTCCAGATCACCCATTCCGAAACGCTGGGCACTCAAGGACGCGCAGACTATTACGAGGGTGCGGGCGCGCTGCGCGACATGCTGCAAAGCCATTTGATGCAACTGATGGCGCTGGTGGCGATGGAGCCGCCGGTCAGCATGTCCGCCGAACACCTGCGCGACGAAAAAGTGAAGGTGCTGAAATCGATCCGCCCGATCCCGCAGAATGCGGTGCATGCCCATTCTTTCCGCGGCCAGTACAGCGGCGGAACAGTCAACGGCAAGGTAGTGTCCGGTTACCTCGAGGAAAAAGGCGTCGCGCCCGACAGCGTTACCGAGACCTATGCCGCGCTGAAACTGTTCATCGACAACTGGCGATGGGCCGGCGTGCCGTTCTACCTGCGCACCGGCAAGCGCATGGCAGAGAACAGTTCGGCGATCTGCGTGCGCTTCAAGAATCCGCCGCAGGATCTGTTGCGCAAGTCGCGCGGCGGGGCGCCAGCACATCCAAACTGGATCATGCTCGGCATCCAGCCCAGCGATTGCCTGAAGATGGAGATGCAGGTGAAAGTACCTGGCCTCGATCTGAAGACCCGCACCATCAGCCTGGATGCCACCTACCGCAAAGGAGAAGAGGTTGAATACGACGCCTACGAGGGACTGCTGCTGGACGTGATGCTTGGCGACCAGTCGCTGTTCCTGCGTATCGATGAAGTGGAAGCGGCCTGGCGCGTGGTCGACCCGATACTCAAGGTGTGGTCGATGGAACGCGACCTGATCAATACCTATCAGGCCGGAACATGGGGGCCGCGCGGCACCTACCGGCTGTTCGACCGCGAGGATCAGT
>Ga0224495_10001319_pt1 | contig 17530 bp, 18 predicted proteins | sample SF_Jul11_sed_USG_FD_168128 | JGI IMG/M metagenome (GOLD analysis project Ga0224495, IMG submission 168128) | Sediment microbial communities from San Francisco Bay, California, United States - SF_Jul11_sed_USGS_4_1 | ecosystem: Environmental > Aquatic > Marine > Sediment | place: USA: California... | reverse complement strand
GATGTTATATATTATGTAAAGAACAGTCCTAAGGATTGGGTTACTACACCCGCCAACGTAAACGGGGATGAGGCCGCCTACGGATATGCGGCCGCTGAACATCTCTATCCGGTTCACTTCAGTGTCATGTAGAAAGAACTGGCTCGACTGCCAGCTTATTATCAGTGCTTTTCAACAACCAGAAAACGTCAATAGCGGCTGAGAGAAATCATGAGAAAACGTACCATGGCTAAGAAACTGCTGTCGATATTTGCCCTGACTATTCTTGTGGCCTCGACTGTCGTCGGTTGTGGAGGTGGAGGGGGATCGCCATGTTCTTCCCCCACTATCCTTTCGATAGCCGAGGGTAGTGTATTCGTAATGAAGGCGGGTACGAACGATTGGATTGAAGCGCAGGTCGAGATGGAATTAGAAGTAGGAGATAGCGTAAAGACCGGCGACATTTCCGGTGCCGAGATTACCTTCTTCGACGGTAGCACTATGGAACTGGAGGCTGGCACCCAGATCGAAATCCTCTCGCTCGATGTTGTCTGCGCGACTGGCGTCACAACCATCACTCTTCTGCAGACAATAGGGACCACCATAAGCCGCGTGACAAAGCTTCTCGACCCGGCATCTAGCTACGAGGTTGAAACGCAAAGTGGCGCTGCCGCGGTCAGGGGCAGTGCCATGGTAGTTACCGTCGACGAAGACGGCACAACCTGGATAACCAATCTGGAAGGAGATGTATGGGCCGTTGCCCAGGGTGTGGAATTGCAGCTTACCCAAGGGCAGCAATGCATCATTAGTCCCGGTCAGCCACCTAGGCCCGTAATGGTCGCCGCAGGCGTGTATCACACGGTGGGGCTTAGGAAGGATGGCACCGTGGTCGCCGTGGGAAACAACACCTACGGGCAGTGCAATGTCAGTGGCTGGACAAACATCACCCAGGTCTCCGCAGGCTTCTATCACACGGTGGGGCTTTGCTCCAACGGGACTGCGGTCACCGCGGGATCGAACAGCTCCGGGCAGTGTAATGTCGGCAACTGGACGGACATCATTCAGCTCTCCGCGGGCCATATGCACACGGTGGGCCTTAAGTCAGACGGCACAGCGGTCGCCGTGGGATACAACTACTATGGGCAATGCAATGTCAGTGGCTGGACAAGCATCATCCAGGTCTCCGCAGGCACGCATCACACGGTGGGCCTTTGCTCCAACGGCACTTTGGTCACCGTGGGATCGAACAGCTCCGGGCAGCGCGATGTCAGTAGCTGGACAGACATGATCCAGATCTCCACAAGCGGGTATTACACGGTGGGTATTAAGTCCAACGGCATCGTAGCCGCCGTGGGAGACAACAGCTCCGGCCAGTGTAGTGTCAACGCTTGGACGGACATCATCCAGGTCGATGCAGGCTACATGCACACGGTGGGGCTCAGCTCCAATGGCACGGCGGTCGCTGTGGGATACAACTACTATGGGCAGTGCAATGTCACCGGCTGGCCGGGCATCATCCAACTCGCTACAGGCCTATATCACACGGTGGGGCTTAAGACCGATGGCACGGTGGTCGCCGTGGGAGATAACAGCTATGGGCAGTGCAACGTCAGCAGCTGGGACCTGAAATGAAACGTTCGTGTGTATTGGTATTCAAACAGATACAGGGCCTACAGCTTCAACATATATTTGGGATAGAAACAATGAGTGGTGGGCTACAGACGAGGACACTCCAAAGCTGTTAGATGGGATGAATCACGTAGCTTGGTTGTACTAAGACAAGAGCAGTACATTATGATCGCGACGCCGACTTAGAAGGCGCGGCGAGAAACAGATACCTAGAGGATGGCCGAGATTACAGCTAATTCGTTACCCAAGCGCGGAATGACCAGGCGCCAGCGCAAGCGCCTCTATCACACTCTGGTGCTCGTAGGTGTGGGCTGCCTCTTTACTCTTGTATCACTACTGGTCCAGCCGTTCTATAGCATCAATCTATGGGTTTCGGACCAGCTTTTCACCTCTGGACCTCCTTCTCCGAATATCGTTATCGTCGGTATAGATGACGATACCCTGGAAGCCTACGGCCGGTGGGCGGAGTGGCGCCGCAGTCTTCATGCCCAGGCTATTGATAACCTAGCCCAGGCTGGAGCCAAGGTAATTGGCTACGATGTCATCTTTGCTGATGATTCCACCGATGATGAAATTCTGGCGACAGCGATAGCCGAAGCGGACAATGTCGTCCTGTCCGCCGTCGGCATTCCACCTGTCTATCAGACCAAAGAAGGGATTACCTACGACAGTTTCCTCCTGCCCGTAGGTGCTCTTGAGCAGGCCTCCAGCAGTATCGGACATGCTAATGTCATCCCTGATGGCGACGGCACGGTGAGGCGATTGCCGCTGATTGTTAGGTCAAGCTCGGGACAGGTCTATCCTTCGTTGACGCTGGCTGTACTTCACAGGCTATTCACCATGCCTTTGCCGCAGGACTATCCGCTGGAAAACGGCGTCATCGACTTGCTAGCGCGTGATATTCCGGTTGATGCCTTGTACCGTCTGCGCATCAACTTTTCCGCCGATAATGCTGAACGGCCGTACCTGTCCTATGGCGACATTATCAGCGGCAACTTCAACCCCTCGCTGGTCGACAACAAGATAGTATTGATCGGCATGACCGCTACCGGTGACCTCGACAGTTGGGCTATCCCCACCTCAGCCAGCAAGATTCCCGGAGTTTTTATCCACGCTGGCACCATGGATACGATTCTCAGGGAGCGCTTCTTGAGAGAGCCTGGCACTACCGTCACGCTCATGATTATGCTCCTGCTAGTTGGCATCACTGCCTTTGCCCTGCCCATGTGTGGGACCCGCAACTGGAGGGATATAGTCAAGGGCGTGGGAATAACCGTGGGCTTGGTCATTGCCTACCTGATAGCCAGCTTCCTGGCTTTCGACAGAGGATATATACTGGACCTGTTCTATCCCCTATTGTTACTGCCGGTAGTCTATGTCAGCAACATTGTCTATGTAGTCATCACTGAGCAGGCGGACAAACGGTTTGTCAAGGAGCTTTTTGGTCGCTACATTTCCCCCCAAATAGCCAATGAGATAGTTAGCCGGGCCGATTCTGGCCAGCTTCAACTCGGAGGCGAGCAAAGGGAAGTGAGCGTGTTCTTTGCCGATATTCGTGGCTTTACGCGGATAAGTGAGCAGCTGTCTGCTGAAGCTGTAATGCAAATGCTCAACACTTACTTGTCAGTTATAGCCGATGAAGTGGTACGGCATGACGGTATAGTGAACAAGTTTGTCGGCGATAATATCATGGCAGTGTGGAACGCTCCGCAATCTCAGCCGGATCACGCACTGCTGGCGGTAAAGGCTGCCTGGGAAGCACAACAGAAACTTGCTGAGCTACGACAGAGAGATAACCGGCCTCTCCCGGTGCAATTTGGCATCGGTATCAACACCGGCGTAGCCGTGGCCGGCAACGTCGGCTCGGCCGGACGCAGCGAATATACCGTCATCGGGGATTCCATAAACATTGCTTCACGAATTTGCAGCAGCACCCCTGGCAACGAAGTCTGGATTGGACCTGAAACGTATAATCAAACAAAGGATTACATAGAAGCCGAGAAACTCGAGCCCCAGAGTGTCAAGGGGAAAGCAGCACCTATTACGTTATATCGGGTAACTGCGCTGCGGCCCGGAGCTATTCAAAGCAAGGATGGATCTTAACTGTCCTCATGTTCGCCTTAGCCGATGAAATCAAACGTCATCCCGAAGTCGAAACGCTCCTGGCAATCACAGAAGTCGTACTCAGGCAATGAAGCAGGTCCTGGATTGGATAGTTTCAATTGAAGTGGTACTTGAGCACCACGCATTTCAACAGATTTCCATGCATACAGGTGGAATTTGGTAGGAAAAGTCAGGATAGTGCATGTTGACCGCCATTGGCGCGGAGATGTAAAATTAAGTGTTAGCCGGAAATTCTCGTGTCCCACGGCAACTCATATTCTTGAGCCTTTAACAACGTAATACCGTTGCGACAGCATAGGAAGCGCTGAACCGCCACCTGTATGTGGTCACTTGGGTGGTGTGGAGCCAATAGTGAAACCGACCCGAAATGGTCGGTTTTTTGTTTTGAAAGGTTGGCTACAATCTACGTACATGAAATTATTGAAGGTTCCCAGGTATCTCCGTATTGAAAGCCGGACCGTTAAGTATGTTCTCTGCGTCCTATTCGGCTTAATTGTGGCTGACGGCCTGATAAGCCAGTTTCTGGTCACAGGCGGATACGGGTCGGAAGGGAACCCCTTGCTGATGTCCTGGGTAGGCGGGGAGTCGTTTCTGGCTATAAAGATAGCGGCTGCCTTTTTAGTCACGCTGTTTCTGTGGGTTAAGTATAATGCCAGCCCCAGGCTCGTGTACACTGTGGCGGTGGTAGCTATGGGATTCTATACAGCCATTGTTTACTGGAACCTGTTCGTAGTCCTTATCACTGTCTGACCAGCCTATCCAAACAAGCGCAGCAGCACTACACAATACATAGTCCTACACAGTCACCATTTATCATTCTGAGGGACTGGAGCAACCGAAGTATCTCGGACATCGTTTGCTGTGACATACCAGGGACACAATACCTGATTCGCCCTAGGTCTGATTGCTACGGTGTCCCTGAAATTGTACAAGACGGGGCTGGCTGAGTTTTACTTTTCCCCCTCCCGGTAACGTAACACTCCACTACATTGCAACGCCCAGGGTAGGAAAACAAAGGCAATTGTTTCCCAACAAGTTACCAGGTCACTGTATTTGATCTCTTACCACATGGTTACATGAACCGCTCAAAGCGGTCTTTCTTCGCCTTACATATCGGGCACACTTCGGGCGGTTGTTCCCTGGCGCAAAGATAGCCGCAAACCCCGCAGCGCCATACCGGCAGTGAAAGTCCGGGCGCCCTCCTTCCTTTTTCCTGTGTTTCTCTCTTTCTCGCCGCTGGCGGTGGTCTCCGCTCAGGTATACTTCCTGCCTTCTTCTCCCCTTTCCACACCGCATCCGAGACGTATAGTGCGCAGTAACAGGCGCCATACTCATCTAGATCAGGATCTCGATAGTCACACGGGCAGATAATATCCCGATCGTCCTGTTTCTTTCCCGAAGCGAGACGGCACGGGCAGGCCCGATAGCCATATCTCCGTTCATTTATGATCAGGCTCTTTATCAGCCCCTTTGTGAACTCTACGTCGGGATTAAGGTGGTAGCCAGCAGCTTCGGCTTCCCTGAACAACCTTTCGTGCAGCCTATCGATTTCAGCTACACCTACTTCCTGTTCCTTCACTTCTGTAGTGCCTCCCTGATTTCATCCTCCCTATAGCCAACGATACACTTCTTATTGTCTATGACCATGGTGGGAAAGTTGCAGCTGGGGTTCCACGCTGTCACCTTGCGAATCGCTTCCTCTTTCTCATCACCCTGAAGCAGGTCAACATACTCGTAGTTGTACTCTACTCCTAAATCATCCAGCAGCTTCTTGGTCTTTTGGCACCAGCCACATGTACTGAGAGCGTATAGCATGATGTGACGGGACTTCTTGCCTGGAATCTGAACTACAGTCATCTATCTTTACCTCCTCTTCGTGCTCAGGAATACTGAGTATTATAGCGTTTACCGCATCAATAATGAAAACGACTGCATCGAATAACGTCCTTCGCTATGTCGAAACTCACTAACTGGAAGGACATTTGCTGTCCGTTTTAACAAGATGAGAGACTGTTACCTAAGCCAAACGTACCGCTATTTTGTTCAATATTCCCCCGAGGCTGGGCTAGTGAATTGAGTTGGTGTGAAACGCCGCATGTTTGTTACTTAGCTGAACATGCACGGTAGAGGGCATGAACGCCTGACATCCTGTGTTGTAGGATAGGAGTTATCATCATTGAGTGAACTGCCTTACCAGGCAGTCCGAATCAACCAGATGTCTTCTTGCCTCGCACCGCGGCCAACGGAGCTACGGCTATCCACAACGTAATGTTTATTAGCATGGCTGTGATATAGTTGATGTCCATACTCATGCCCATTCTCGCAGCGATGACATCCCAGAGAAGCATGAGGAAAAACGAACTCAGGAAGAAACCCGGAATCGCTGCCAATATTCTGAAGTAACCCATTTTGAACCTCCTTATGGTTTATTCTCTTAGCACAGACCCGATTTCTTCATACGCCTGAGAAAGAGGCCGACGAATCTGCTCTGCCTTTATTTGAATCTTGCGCAATCACCCGTCGACCTCAGACTCAGACCAGAAACAGGCTTAAACACGGGCGCTGATATTCTGTAAAGTCTCTTTCTGCTGTTGAAGTGACACCACTAGATCGACAAGAGGATAGACCTCCATCTCTGAGAACTGACACAGTGGAAATTCACCTATGATAGTGTTCAGCTCTTCTAGAGACTCTACATCAGCAATCCCGCCACCAGCTTGCTGTCCGGCGAATGACCAGATCTGCTCAATTTGCCTTTCGTACTTGCGTGTCCATGCCAAAGTGGCGTCAACCAAGCTTGGCACGACCTCTGGTGGAGTCATATACTTGTTTTTCGATATGATCAGAAATTTCATTTGCTTTTGTCTCCTTTCCTTTTAGAATCAATCTCATCATCCCTCGACCTGGGATTGGTCGTTTTATCAGCATCGATTCTGCTAAGGTGCTTCAGCGCGGCCATCACCTGATTAAATTCGGTTGATTTGTCAAAAAAGAAATCCGCCCCAGCGTCTACGTACTTTCTGCGGTATTGGCGGTAAGGGTAATCAGCGAGAACTATGACAGGAAGATCCTGATTATTCCTCTTTATTTCCAGGAGCACATCTATTCCGTTGCCGCCAGGCATCCGCGTATCGAGTATCACCGCGTCAAAATTCAGCTTCTGGATAGAGTTCATTGCCTCGGGTGCATCTTCTGCATAGCTAATATCTTCTGCTCTCATAATCCTAGAAAGCATGGCAATTAATCTCGTACGTATAATTGCAGAATCATCGACAATCAGAACTTTCATGACACTTTTCTCCATCACCAGTAGAACTCACCCATTAACCATCCGCTTTCGAGCTTACGGCGGGAGCTCCATTCGCTCCCGCCGATTCTCTATAAAGGAGGTTGAGGTTAATTCAATGTTACAACGGCGAATAATTCGTGTATATCAGTGGGGATATGATTTTTGCGTAGTATATTGGTGTGCCCGATTGTCATGTCCGTACTACAGACAGTCCGAGGTGGCGGGGCGAGCGGTAAATGTTGAAGATCATCTTGCTCACAGAGTGAAAAGTAGAAAGGAAAGTACTCTTGTGACAGGCTAGGCTATTGTGAGATCCTCTTCGCTAAGCCAAGGACAACATAGGAGACCGATGCCGCACAGTTATCTATGCTGCTATCCCCGTCAGGCCCCAATTCAGTGAGAGGCCAGTCTGAGAAGATACTACGCGAAGTTGCCCTATGGCTATAACTGAGGTTTTACCAGGGACAGCTGAGTCATTTAATCTCTCGGGTTCCTAGTCCAGCAACTGGTTCTTGATGGCATAATTGGCCAATTCAACGTTGTTCTTCATCTGCATCTTCTCTAGGATGCGGGATCGATATGTGCTGATGGTTTGGACACTCAATGACAGTACTTCGGCTATCTCAGCAACTGTTTTCCCTGAAGCAATCATAAGCATAACCTGATATTCACGGTTGGAGAGAGTCTCGTGAGCTAGTTTTCCAGTACCTACTTCCAAGTTGGAAGCTAGTGTCTCAGCGAGTGAAGAACTGACATATTTCCCACCCATCGATACTTTCCGTATCGCCGCCAGTAACTCGTCTGGTGCACTCTGCTTTGTCAAATATCCCGAGGCACCTGCTCTGAAAGCTCGCACAGCGTACTGTTCTTCTGAATGCATACTCAGTATCAAAATAGGAAGTTTTGGGCTTTGCTTCTTCAATTGTCTTATGACATCCAAACCATGCAAACCAGGCATAGAAATGTCGAGCAAAACTACGTCGCAGTGACTTGTTCTTGCTTTGTCAAGTACCTCCAATCCATTACTGGCCTCGTCAGCTACCACCATGTCGGCATTTTTTGCGATCAACTGCCCAAGTCCCTGGCGAACAATCGGATGGTCATCAGCAATCAATATTCTGAGCATCGAGATTCTCCTGCTTTGTAAGTGGAATAGTAACCGTAATCGATGTACCTTTACCGGGAGCACTATTGAATCTAACCTCACCTCCCAGGAAATGCGCACGTTCCTTCATACCAATTATTCCAAATGCCTTCGGATCGTCAATCTGCTTTTTCTCAATTCCTTTGCCATTGTCTTTGATTGTTAACACGATCCTGTCAGTTTCTTTAGTCAGAACTGCCTTAACCTTGCTTGCATTTGAGTGGCGGGCAACATTTGTTAGTGCCTCCTGAAAGATGCGAAAAAGCGCCGTGGAGCGATCTGGGTCCAGGACTATGTCTTTTGGTTTTGAGATGAATTCACATTTAATCTTGGTCCGTCTAGCAAAATCTTCTGCCTGCCATTCAAGTGCAACTCCGATACCGAGTTCATCTAATATCGGGGGTCTCAGTTCCATGGAAATCCTGTCTACTGTTTCCATAGCCATATCGACCAGTTCATCCATCGATTCGACCTTCCTATGAAGCGACTGCTGCTCTTCAGCCGACCGTTCGGCTAGCGATGATAGATCAATCTTCAGAGCCGTCAAGATCTGTCCCAACTCGTCGTGAATCTCACGCGCCATTTTCTTTCTTTCTGCTTCTCTTACCGATTCTAGATGTGCTGATAGGCTACGCAACTGTTCGCGTGAAGCCTGCAATTGGTCCTCGGCTTCCTTGCGATCATTGATATCGGATACCATGTGGAAAAGGATCCTACTACCCTCTGGGGTCAATTTTCCGGTAGGGTATATCCCCGATCTAATCCAGCGTCCCGATTTCTCATCAAGCGCCTCCCGTTCGACAGCCTGTGCCCCTCGAACCGCTTCTTCGAGGGGACAAGCATACCATGGCTGGCTGAGCCCATGCACTATCTCGGGGCAGTACTTGCCAATAATATCTTCAGGTTTCAGTCCCAGTTGTGCTTGCACCGCACGATTTGCCTTTAGTATGTGATGCTGCTCGTCAATTAGCATCACATAGAAGGGAAGAGCATCCAGGATGTCTGAGATGTCCAGTCCAATATCCATCTGCGCGCCACCAGATTCATGACCTGTCCGTGCAGGTTCAGGCCGGGACTTTTTGGTGCTTGGATTCTCCGTTAGGTTGCTTTTTGCTTTATCTTTCATATTCTTCAAACCAGAAGGTTCTAAATGAATAGGTACTTATAACCGTATTGTACCAATTGCCGTTGGACTTTTCGAGAACCAGAGTCTACGCGAGAGCATCGATTTCTGCAGACTACTTGATACACTGTTCCTATCAATGATAATAGTTCCTATATAACGTAGCGCTCCTCCACAATTATGCCCGCACCGGTTGCTATGGTGTATCCGGAATTCGCTCGTGACCTGAGGGAGGTTTATTCTGTTTGTACCAGGGTATATATACCTCCTTGCCGGTCAAGGATATACAGGTTACCTGTTACGTCTACACCGAAGGAGGTAATACTCAGGCTGGAGTCAACCAGTAGCTTGTTCTCCGTTACGGCACTGCCATCATAAGCCAGGGCCCAGATATTTCCAGAACAATAGTCGCCGTATATGTAGTGACCCTGCAAAGAAGCTATCTGGGCTCCCCGATATACATAGCCCCCGGTGACCGAACATCCCTGTGAGCGGCCATACTCAACTACGGGTAGTGTCAGGCCCGACTGGTTACAGTCGGTGGACGGAGAGTAGCAGTGGAAACCTTCCATGATGTTCCAGCCATAATTAGCGCCTTTGGAAATGATGTCTATTTCCTCCCACAGGTTTTGCCCGACATCGCCAGCCCATAACAGCCCGGTTTCTGAATCAAACGAAAAACGCCAGGGGTTTCGCAGGCCGTATGCCCATATCTCCGGCCGGGCACCTTCAATACCCACAAACGGATTATCGGCAGGTATTTCATAATCACCCGGGGCCGATAGCCCGCTCACATCAATACGCAGAATTGAACCCAGAAGTGTACTCAGGTTTTGCCCATTGCCTAGGGGGTCACCGCCACTTCCGCCGTCGCCCAAACCAATATAAATGTAACCGTCCGGGCCAAAGGCAAGCTGCCCGCCGTTATGGTTGCTATAAGGTTGCGCAACTTCCATGATAACAACTTCACTCTGTGGGTCGGCTATATTCGTATTCTCCTCATCAAGGCTGAAGCGAGACAATACCGAACGGCGAGGATCGGCAGCCGAGTAGTAAACGTAAAAATAGCCGTTCCCCTGGTAATCGGGGTCAAAGGCAAGGCCAAGCAAGCCTTCCTCGTCACCTCCCCTGTTGACCCGGTCCGTAATATCTAGGAATATATCGGCCTGCTGCGAATTGTTAGCGGAAAAGGCATAGATAACTCCTCTCTGTTCGGTAATAAATATCAGGTCGTCCGTATCACCTGGCTGGACTAGGTTGGTCATTTCCTGGAAAGACAGGTCGGAAAATACCCGTTCGGCTTGAAAATTGTCCGTCGGTATCGGGGATCCCGAGTTACAGGCCACCAAACTTGCCAGCGCGACCACTCCAATCACGAGTAAGACCATGCTTGCACGATAGACGATTCTTCTCACAGCTTCGTAGCCCCCTGTAACAATGAATAAATACCCCTCCGCCCCTCAACTCTACACATCCATTCCCATTTTAGGTCGGCCTCAATGGAATAGTCATAAAACCACACGGCAAAATGTAACAAAACTATGACATTTTTTGGCTTGTAGTAGGCTCGGTCGTTTCCTCAATACCCCACTTGACAAATATCCGTATTATCAGTATAATCAGAAGCATCAGAATATTTGGAGGTGTCATATGAACTTTTGTGCTTCTTCGGAGAAAGACCAGTCGTGCTGCCGGGTTGAGTTTGTTGTTAGCGTAGATGAGCGGGGCCAGATGGTTTTGCCTAAAGAGCTAAGGGAGAAGGCGAATATTAAGGCAGGCGATAAATTGGCGGTGGTAAGTTGCGGACATGATGGTGGAACGGCTTGCCTGGCACTTGTCAAGGTTGACGACTTATCCGGCCTGGTTAAGCAAATGCTGGGCCCCATATTTGGAGAAATATCTAAATAGCTGAATAAATTAACGCTTAAAGTTTTGTAGGAGGGAAAATGAAAAAAGAAGAAGTAACCAAAACGGTTAGGAAGCGGTATGCCAATATCGCCAAACAAAGTGGAGCTTGTTGCAGTACCGGCTCTTCGGGGGCTAGTAAGACATCTGCTTGTTGCAGTACTGCCAACGTGGCTACGGTTCAGGATATTAGCAAAAGTATTGGTTACAGCGACACGGATGTGAACTCGGTCCCTGAAGGTGCTAATTTGGGATTAGGTTGCGGCAACCCCGTAGCCTTGGCCTCTTTGAAAGAGGGAGAGGTGGTCCTGGATTTGGGTTCTGGGGCCGGATTTGACTGCTTTCTGGCAGCTTCACGGGTCGGCCCTCAAGGCAAGGTTATCGGTGTGGATATGACTCCGGAGATGCTAGATAAGGCCCGCGAGAATGTCCGCCAGGGGAATTATCAGAACGTAGAGTTCCGATTGGGAGAAATCGAAAATCTACCAGTGGCAGATAATTCGGTAGATGTGATTATCTCAAACTGCGTCATTAACCTATCTCAAGACAAGCCTAAAGTCTTCAAAGAGGCTTTCAGAGTCTTGAAACCCGGTGGTAGGTTGATGGTCTCGGATATCGTACTACTGGGTGACCTGCCGCGAGAAATATTGAACTCCGTTGAAGCTTACGTGGGTTGTATTGCCGGAGCCAGCAAGAAAATCGATTATCTTGAAGCTATCAAGGCAGCGGGGTTTACGCAAGTAGAAGTAGTTGACGAAACTGTCTTCCCTACTGACGACATGGCCAATGACCCCACTGTTAAGGCGGTGGTTCAAGAGGCGCATATCACTCCCGCACAGGTCAAAAAGGTGGCATCGTCCATCATCAGCATGAAGGTTTCCGCTTTGAAGAAATGAAGCCGGTCGGGCTACCCAGCAAGGCTATGCCCTGCTGGGTAGCCAAAAAGACCCTGCTAGCAGCGAAGTCTTAGTCTTAACATAGTAATCTGTTTATCTTCACAGATTAGAGGAAATAGGGTACTGAATATCAACCTGTTGTTCCCGGTGTCGGCCATCTCATCCACAAGGGAGATCAATGGCAATTACAGCCTATCGAGATGACACAATAGTACAAATGTTAACAAATTGTCCTTTTGCCACGTCAGGGGTAACAACACAGGCTTCCGTCACTTGCCTCCCGCGTCAAGTCCAGGAGAACGTGTTAGGAACGAATCTTGAATTTGGCTACCTGTGGAGACGGTAGGAATTCCCATTCCCCTCTACAGCCAGAGTTACCAGCAGCCACTTCCAGATGTAGCATCGCAATACCGCAATCCAGACGTTTAGAGACATTGAACTCTGGCCCGCTGGTCCTTACGAAAACTGTGATACCGTCTTCTTGCACGTCAAAGCCCCACGGCTGACGATTCGCAGCAGAAGGAGCGAGCCTGGCAGCTTCAAGAGATCCGTTTATCCAGTCCGGCCACCTCTCCCTTGGCAAGCCTCTAGCCAGCTTGGAAAGCGGCAGACGATTATGTGACCGGCCAAAGCGGGCCATCAACTTCTCCTCCCACGACTCCAACTCTAGGGCATGACCCACCGGAGTTACGGCCAGTACCCGTTCTTTATTGCTCACTCCCACAAGAGAGGCCACGACCTCCGGCCTGAAGAAGCCGCCGACCCAACAAGTATCTAATCCCAAAGCTGTCGCCTCCAAGATGATTGCCTCACCCGTGTAGCCAACCTTCTCCTGGACAAACGGACCATCCATGTTTCCGATGAAAGCAATGAACGCTGGGGCGCCTTTTACCTTGCCGTAGCTGCCAATAATGCCTTTGAAAACGCTCTCTGCCGATTCAGTTTCAAGACGTGAACGAGCGTCGGTAAATGGAGTGAACTGGTTGCAGACCTTGTCCAGAGCTGCCAGGGCCTCTGGTGCTATGGGTAGATTTGGATCGAAATGCCTGCGTGACCTACGCTTTTCAATTGCCCGGTGCCATCTTGAGAAGGGGACATCCATATATTACCAATACTAGAGAGAGAATTTCCTCATCTGTCGCGATATTGCTCGGTAAACAAGCCTAATGCATCAACCGAATCTTAGAATCTCTTATCAATCATCGATCCATTCTGACCAGCTCCTGAAGCTATCTTATCTATAGTCATGAGGTAACACGTAATACTATCGTCGGGGCAGGTCACATGCCTTTAGGTTCCAAGCCTTTTATCCTTCGGCCGCTTTTCGACGTACGGCAAGAAAAATCATCAAGCTCGCTACGGCTAGCAATACTATGCCCCCTACAAGTAATCCCACGCCAAAGCCAACCAGTGAGGGTATTTTAGCTTTGAAGATTACATCAAGATCAACACCTCTTGAACCATCATCATTCATCACCACTATTGAATAACTGCCTGCTCTTGTTTCCCAGACCAGTGTCTGGCTTGCGGTTCCGACTGCAGAAGCAGCCCATATAGATTCAGAAGCAGGAGGTGATGGCTCATAGTTACCGGGATGATTAGTATATGTTATTCTGTTGAAATCTAGACGCCAACCGAAGCCAATATTATCAATTTCGTCGTAGTCGACGTTGTCAAGATAGTCTTCCAGTTCTACCTCGTCAGCCACACCCATGAAAATTTGCTTCGAAGGGTCATTGTTCTCGCCTTGAAATTCAAAAACCGTAATTACTCCTATAGATCTCAAGACTCTCACTGCCGTTTCATCTAACTCGATAGGACCAGCAACAACGGCATACGAGTTTCTCTCGATATGTACAGTGTCTGAGGCTAAATATCCCGCACTATCAAGATATCTGCCATTCACCCACAGCAGAGTCCCGCCACCAGCTATTAAAGCTATGGATATCAATAGAAAAATGATTCCGAAAACAAGAAGTGCTATCTTTCCTCCGCTCATAATAATACCTCCATATTCACACAGTATTTTGGAATATCTTATTAAATCATTCGTAAAATAGTTATAACACTGGACGGCAAAACATAACAAAATCGTGACATTTTGGCGTTTGCAGTAGGCCTGATTCCTGTCATGTACCTGCAATTCAGGAATGAAGAAACGCCTGGAAGTGAATCTATGGATTCCTGCTGAGTGACTAGGGCTCTACCTTTCGCATCAAAGTATGCTCGTATGACTGGTTGAATGAAGTCTGATACAATTAGATAGTGGTCTTTGCGGGTGATAGTTGATGGTGAGTGCCAGTCCCTCCGGGCATCTTCTTCAGAGAGAGTCACTATGGGATACAACGTAGTAATAATCGGTGCAGGGCTATCCGGCTTAACTGCTGCGAGTTTGCTGGCGAAAAGAGGCCTGCATGTAGCTGTTATCGATAATAACTACAAGCCGGGCGGTTCCTGTGGAATCTTCAAACGAAAGAATATCACCTTCGATCAAGGGGCGGCCATGCTTTATGGCTTTGGAGAGAAGGGATTCAATGCCCATCGCTTTGTGTTCAACTGCCTGGAGGAACCGATCGATGTTATCAAGCACGATTTGCTGTACTGCGTGAATTTCAAGGGTAGGAGAATAAGATTCTGGGCAGATGTTGACATGTTTGCTGAGGAACTGGCGCAAGTGTTCCCCCCTGAAAAGGAGAATATAAAGAGGTTCTATCACGACCTTGAGAAAATGTACAGACATGTGATGGTAGAGAGCCCGAGTTATACTACCCCCGATGAAACAGATCCGGACGAAGCATCAAAAGTCTTCTCACGGCATCCAGATTCCTATGCTCGGTTCCTGAGCTATATTGATAAGAGTGCAAAGGACTTACTGACTGAATACTTTTCCGATCCAGAGATATTCAAATTCTTCGATAAGCTTACCTCCACTTACTGTTATGCCACTGTAGAAGAATCTCCGGCCGTCCTCGCTGCAGTCATGTTTGTGGATAATCATGTCGGAGGCAGTTATTATCCGGCCGGTTCCACGCTTTTTCTACCGGGGAAACTGGAGAAAGTAATCGAGGAAAATGGCGGAGATATGCTGCTTGAAAATGAAGTAGTAAGAATTCTGTTTAGCGGCGGCCGTCCTTCCGGGGTAGAACTGAAGAGCGGCAGTAATATATATGCAGACAATATCATTTATTCCGGAACGGTGTGGAATCTGTACGGGAAATTGGTTGATAGAACACATTTGTCAGCTCAAAGAATAGACTGGGCGGCAAATCAAGTGCCCACACATCCCAGCGTCGTATTGTATGCCCATATAGATAAGCGAGTCATTCCGGAAGATACAGCGCCAATTGAAATGTTGGTGGGAAATCCGGATTTGCTGGATGAAAGCGAAGTGACCGCTTATATTTTAAGTATCGACGACAAGACACTATGCGATGAAAACGGTCATACTGTTGTTGCCATCGGTCCCACATTTGCAGATTGGGATTATGAAGATGTAGACGACTATCTTCTCAAAAAGGAAAAGGAGAAAGCGCGGCTGATTGCTGTGCTAGAAAAGAGATTCCCCGGATTTACAGATGGCGTACGCTACGCCGAAGTTGCCACACCGAGAACCATTGAACGATATACACTTAAGAATGGTGGTGCCGTAGCAGGACCGAAGCAAATGCTGGGCCAGCACATGTTACACAGGCTCCATACCAGAAGTGAATGGGATAATCTGTTCTGCTGCGGTGAGTCTACTGTAATGGGGACCGGCACACCGACGGTGACCACGTCTGGTATAAGTGCCGCAAACGCAGTACTAAAAAAACTGAGGCTTGAGCCATTCAAGTATCAACCTGACATGAAGAACTATATCAAAACGGTGGCCAAACCGTTTAGAGCAGAGAGCCTCTATGAAGGGTATCCGGAAGAAACGCGGGCAATCATGCGTCAAGCCTCCAGATGTCAGTATTGTGAAAATCCACAGTGTTCCACGAATAGGGAATGGGATATTCGCGGCATCATGAGACGGGTCACTGTAGGCAATTTCGCCGGGGCCGAAAAGCGCGCCAGGCGATCCCTCACTACAGAGGCACTGAGTAAGACATCATTAGCCGAATGCGAAAAACGATGTGTGCTCAACAAAGATGTCGGTTCATCGGTGGAAATACAAAAGGTGATTGACTACGTCACCACGAAACAGTAAACCACGAATATACGTTCTCTGATATTGATCTCCCAGGACTAGAGTAGCGTCAGCGAAGATTTTACCTAGTATCTAGTGCGCTTTGACACGCGTATTCTTGGCCCGTATAATCTATTTACTCAAGAGAAGTTCATCTATTATAGTTCGGATTAAGGAGGCATAGCATGTCTGTCAACCAATCAATTGAACAGCGGCTTGCTAAACTGCGCAGATGGAATATCGTTGTCGGCCTGATCCTGGCGGTACAAGCTATCATGATTGCAGTGCTTACAAACGACTTTGCTCTTCCGGTTACAGCCACATTTATGAGCGGGCCACCCGGCACCGCTCCCGTGCTTCACCACCTGTTTGATATACACACTGGTTGGGGGGTTTTTGCTTTCCTGGCAATCTCAGCCGGTGCCCTGTTGATAATCGCATCTCCGCCTGTCTTTCCATGGTACAAGCGCAACCTGTTACAGAACCGTAACTATGGGCGCTGGATCGAGTACTTCTTCAGTTCTTCAATTATGATCGTGTTAATCGCTCAGATAACCGGGATTAGCGACATTGCTGCCTTATTGGCCATCTTCGGCATAAACGCCTGTATGATACTTTTCGGTGCTTTGCAGGAGAAGTATGAAGAACCGGGCAAACCGAGCTGGCTACCTTTCTGGTTTGGCAGCTTTGCAGGCGTCATTCCCTGGATCGCAATCGTCATCTATGTCTGGGCACCGGGATTGAATACTTCGCCTCCTGGATTTGTATATGGTATCGTCATATCACTTTTCGTTTTCTTTAACTGCTTTGCTGTCAATATGGTGTTACAGTACAAGAAAGTCGGTCCCTGGCGGGATTACCTGTATGGGGAGAAGGTGTATATTCTTCTCAGTCTGACGGCCAAGGCATTGCTAGCCTGGCAGGTGTTCTTCCCGGTACTGTTGTCATCCTGATTTCTGAACAGCTGGGCCTGGTTGTGGTCCTTTTCCACGCTCGGTGTCCCGCGGGGGCATAATAGCCAATCTGTAGCAGGCCTGATCCGTATGGTGTCTCTGGAATTAGGTAGTAACGAAACGCTACCTTGTTCGACCCCTGCAAGTGTGAAGGCAATAAAATGTGCGAGGGCGATAGAACGGACTCCCATCACATGGTGAGCAATCTAGGACCTCCACCCATGCTATGATAGACACTGACTGAACCCAGAGATTGACATTATATTCACGGGGCGTTTCATCATCGATAAATAGCTTTGAGAAGTAGGCAAGAAGCAGAT
>Ga0224495_10001318_pt1 | contig 17558 bp, 20 predicted proteins | sample SF_Jul11_sed_USG_FD_168128 | JGI IMG/M metagenome (GOLD analysis project Ga0224495, IMG submission 168128) | Sediment microbial communities from San Francisco Bay, California, United States - SF_Jul11_sed_USGS_4_1 | ecosystem: Environmental > Aquatic > Marine > Sediment | place: USA: California... | reverse complement strand
CCGGGCCGGCACGAGGCTGATCAATGAAGGATCATTACAGGTATATTCTGATGTCGACATGCCACTCCCGGGTGTCTTTATAAAGACGGACGATCCGGAAACAGCCGATGTCCTCATCACGAACAGGAAAAAAATAGAGAGCGGTAAAATCACCGAAAAGCTTTACCTGAGGCCGCTCAACCTTGTCATCGGAATCGGTTGCAACAGGGGGACGCCGGCAGAGGAGATCGAAGACGTCGTCAAAAAGACATTCGATGAAAACAATCTTTCCTTTGCCTCGGCGCGTTCCATCGCTACGATTGACAAGAAGGGCGATGAAGAGGGCTTGATCGCATTCGCAAAAAAATATTCCCTGGAGATCAATGCATTTACTGCAGAGGAACTGAACCGGGTAAAGGGAACCGCCGTATCAGAGGCTGCGTTCAGGGCCACAGGCGCCAGGGCTGTTGCAGAGCCCGCTGCCCTGCTTGCCGCGCAGGCCGAACTATTGCTCGTGCAGAAGCAAAAGAGCGGAAATGTGACGGTTGCGGTCGCGGAACTTAAGAGCGCTAATGGGTTGCGCGTAATGAATAATGAGTTAGAAAACATAAAGTCCTCTCCCCTCCAGGGCAAAATATTCATCGTCGGGACCGGCCCTGGAGGCCTTGATCACATCACCCCCTATGCCCGCAAGGCCATCCGAAAATCAGATGTCATTGTCGGCTATGGCACATATCTTGACCTCATCCAGGAACTGACCGGCGATAAAGAGATCGTATCGACAGGCATGACGCAGGAGATAGACCGGTGCCGCAAGGCGCTCGAACTTGCCGCGAATGGACGCACAGTGTCAGTTATCAGCGGAGGCGACCCGGGAATCTACGCGATGGCGGGACTGGTATTTGAATTGATGAGAAAGGAACAGCACCAGACTGAGGGGATACCCGCAATCGAGGTCATCCCTGGCATCTCGGCGCTGAATGCCTGTGCTTCAAGACTCGGCGCACCGCTCATGCATGACTTTGCCTCTATCAGCCTCTCTGACAGGCTGACTCCCTGGGAATTGATAGAAAAAAGGCTTGCTGCCGCTGCAATGGCAGACTTTGTCATAGCGCTCTATAATCCCAGGAGCAAAGGCAGGGTGGAGCATATCGACAAAGCCCGCGCAATTATCATGAGACACCGGAGACCCGATACCCCTGTCGGCCTTGTCACCGGTGCAACGCGGGAAAATGAGCGGATTGTGGTTACTGACCTTGAGCACATGACGGAACACGACATCGGCATGCAGACAACAGTCATTATCGGAAATTCAAACACCTTTGCCTGGGATGGCTGGATGGTGACCCCCAGGGGATACGAGAAGAAAAGACAGTACAACAATGCAGGCATCAGGTAATACGCAGAACAAAGGGAATTCATTACCCGAAAAACGGTTTGCATTCCTCTGGGATGAGTCGTTCCTCTGGGGATTAATGGCATACAAGGCGCTGAAGAGTGCCTCCCTGCCTTTTGAGCTGATTCGCGCTGAAGATATCAGAAAAGGAGGCCTTGCCGGCTGCACGGTTCTCTTTGTGCCTGGGGGCTGGGCTTCAAACAAGGTAAAAGCTCTCGGGGACTCAGGTGTTGCCGCGATCAGAAACTTTGTGCGGGATGGCGGTCACTATCTCGGATTTTGCGGCGGTGCCGGCCTTGCCACGCAGGACGGCATAGGTCTCCTCGACATAAAGAGGAGACCGACAAGAGACCGCGTGCCCAGCTTCAGCGGAAGAATCCGTCTCAATACAAATGGCCATTCATTGTGGAGCGACATCGGTGAGAGCATATTCCATGCATGGTGGCCGTCACAGTTTGTCGTTGAAGGCAGCGGTTTAAAAATACTTGCTACCTATGGCGAAGCACTTCCTGACGCGTTCAGCTCAGATCTCAATACAGGAGATGTCAGCGCTTACGGTGACTGGGCTGAGCTGGAAAAAATCTATGGAATTAATCTCGATCCAAAGCGGTTGCTCGATGAACCTGCAGTCGTCGAGGGCACGTACGGGAAGGGCTCGGTAATTCTCTCCCTCGTCCATTTCGATACGCCAGACGACGCAAACGGAATGATTGCCTTAAAAAACCTCTGGAAAAATTTTGCTGCATACAACGGAAAAAGCAACTGCCAGACGCTGATTGCTGAAGATCCGGAACCTGCCGGCAGGATGTCGCCGGTTGTTGAAGAAATTCAAGCGGCTGTCTCGGAGCTTATTTCCCTCGGCATCCGCAATTTCCTCTGGTTCTGGAGAAATCCCGCGCTCCTTCAGTGGCGGAGAGGCGTAAGAGGACTTGAATACTGTACGCTGTATATCTTGATCAATGAAATCGCCTCACTCAGCCATGATCTGACGACTGACGAAGAAGAGGAAGAGATGCTTGTAAACATCAGAGGCCTGCTTTTCCCGTTTGTGGAAAAGGCAAAAAGACTGCTGCTTTTGGAAAGGACGGCCATGTCCGATGGCCATATAACGTATGAAGCATGCGACGCCCCCCAGATTCAGGCACTGAGAAAGGAACTCTTCTCAACTTCAAAGAGTCATGGTGGACTGTTCAAGGAACTCATATCAGAAGTGGACAATTATCTGTATTGCCTGATAAGCACAAGAGAAAACAAACTGCGCTGATGCAACGTATTGCTTTGGAATGGAGATGATTTGACTGATCATTTAATGGAGGGCGATCGAATCTGCGGCAGGAGGGGCTCAGCGCTTCAAGCCCCTCCTGCTCAGAAAAAACCTAAGGCTTCTGGATAAAGACTTCCCAGCTGTCAGCCAGCTTTACGACTTCAAAAGGATAGCCCTTGTCCTGGGCAAATCTCGGGAGTGAATCTTCAGCAGATGCAGGTGCATCCGTAAGAATCTTCAGGACTCCGCCACTCGGCAATTTCTCAAGAGCCTTTTTGGTCAATACAAGTGGATAAGGGCACACGCGACCCAGAACATCAAGGGTCTGTGCAGGGGTCTGTGATTTTAAATCAGCCATTTTTCATACCTCCAAAGTTTAATTAAAAGAAAAGAAGATGGTTAGAATCCTCTAACACCTTCTGAATTTCGGCGTAAGGCACTATCTGCAGTTTCTTGTCAGCACCCATATCTTCGGCATCCAGAAGTCTGTCTTCCGCAAGGCCGAATCTTTCCATATCTTCCTTGCAGACAAGCATATCAAGGTCAACAAGCAGGCTGTTTTTGCCATGCGATTCAACGCTGGTCACACCGTAATTTTCCATAGCCTTCTGATCCTTAATCAGGTTAAGCACTCCCTCGCCGACCAAACATACCGTGGGAATAACATTCTGGCCGTCCTCAAGCAGCATCTCTACTACCTGATATGATATGGCATGGGTAAAACCGAGGGTCGATGTTTCACTTTTATATGGGGGTCTCTGGATAACAAACGCCAATTTTATATCAGCCATATTATTCACCTCCTACGTGCAATACTCTGTCACTGCTGTAAATTTTTGCAAGATACCAGTGCATTGCATTCCATTGAACGCCTTCGATGGCTTCCGGCTTCTGGATGCCTCGTGCAAGCGCACAAGCCTCGCATTCGCATATTTGAACGCCTTTTTCCAGTAATTCCCTGACCGGCTTTTCCGCGTGAGAATAATCCTTGAGGTGTTTCTGGTGCGCCTTCCCGATCATAGTACCGTTGCTGCTCAGCCATAAATTGACCGTGTGGCCTTTGTCAGCAGCTGTCTTTGCCAGCTTCAGAGTGAAGTCAAGGCTTTTTGAGCCAACAAGTGATGAAAAACAAGCAAGTGTAAGTACTCCCATTTCATTACCTCCTATAACCAGGCTAATTTTTCGTAATCATTAAAGATAAGATCCACAACATCACTGTACGTAACTACCTTTACCCTGCTATCCACATCAGCGGCCGTCAGTCCCCTTGTCGCTAAATCTTCCGAGAGAGCGTAAAGATTGCCCGTCTTATCGAGAAGCGGAGATGGTTTTCCGTTTTCTTTCAAGGCAGCATGAAAAACTCCATTCTGGATAAATATAAGCCCGAGCTTTTCCGCCGTTAGCCTTTCGACTGTTTCTACAGTGCTTTTATAATCGTTGACAAAAACACCTAACTTCATCAGCGCACCTCCTAATATTATTGGATTTTTGGGAAAGCAAGATTTTATAACAATTAGCAGGTAAATTTGTCAATATAAATTATATGATAACTGCATGTAGGCTTGGCCAGGGGAAAAACAGATGGAAATTGACATGGAAGGCTATGAAGGAGACAGCAAAAAACCGGTGATTATCCTTATCCACGGTATGGGAATGGACCGATGGATATGGGAGGATCCGTCCCGTTCGCGCATCCTCGGCGGCAGCCTGCCGGTCAGCATTTTAGTGACACGCGAGCCCTCCAAAAAGGATTACGGATATTCTGACACCCACCCCCGGGCTCCGTTTCCGGGGATTACGACAGGCCCTCCTCCCCGTTCGCTGAAGACCATTTTTCACGACCTTCGCGCAGAAGACTATCCCGTCATTACATGGAGCCAGAAGAGACCTGTGGGCCCTCTTGAAGCTGCGGCCTCGGAACTGTCCGGGATAGTACCTGTCGCAAAAAAACTTTCGCTGAATGGAATTATCCTGATAGGCCACAGCCGCGGGGGGCTGATCGCAAGAAGATATCTCACGGAAAATGACGGCATGATAAAAGGGCTCATCACCATATCCACCCCTCACAGCGGCAGTTCCATAGCACGGCTTGCCGAATATATATCCCCGATTATCTCTGCTATATCCCCTTTTCTTAAAACAAATGCTTCCTCATCAAGGCTTGGCACGGCATCAAAGCGGGTCATGGATTTTCTCTCGAGTCCCGGAGTCAGGGAACTCCTGCCGGATTCCGGCCTGTTCAAGGATATTCCTGATCAAAAGCTGAAGGGAGTTTTCTGTATGACGGTCGGCGGAACCAGTCCTTCACTTGTCAGAGTGTACAGATGGAAATGGGAGACCCTCAGAGAAGACTCGCTCATCCGCTGGATTCTCGCGCCTGAAAAGATCTTTTCGCTCCCTGATATCCTGGAAAGAATAATGCCGGAAGCCTTAATCCCGCGGGAGATCAGGCCAGGGTTCGGAGACGGACTTGTTACCGCGGAGAGTTCAAAAATAAGCTGGTGCGACAATCATTATACGTTCCCCTGCAACCACGCTGAAATCCTTTTCAACAGGCGGGTGAGAAAAACTGTCCTTTCTGCTGTCAGCAGCATGTACTGATCTTCCCCCTCCCGCATCAAATAAAAAAGGGGCAGGTTTAAACCTGCCCCTCCAAAAAAATCACAGAGCGTGATTACATCTCGGTAAGAGTAACTGCTCCTGTCGGACAAACACTGACGCATGTCTCGCATCCTTCGCAGAGATCTGCCTGGAAAGGATCTGCCTTCCCGTCCGTCATCTGAAATACGCTGACAGGACAGTTATTGACACACTCCTCACACCCTTCACACTTTTCCTTATCGACTGCTACTAAATACATTTATCTAACCTCCTTTGTTTCAAATGCCTAATAGGCTTGCTTAATTATATCCAATTTCCAAAAATAAAATCCAACTGTTACACTGCCTCTTCCCTCACCGATACCGCGACCTTGTACAGTACGGTGAGCACAAGCAAACCTATAGCCCATACGCCAAGAGTAATGATCGCTTCAGGCAGCGTCGGCCAGTATTCCGTCACTCCCTCAAACATGTTCGGCACAAAGCCGCCGATGACCAGCCCGAAACCCTTATCGATCCAGAGCGAAATGAACAGGATCACGCAGGCAAATGCCAGGATCTTCTCGTTCTTCCTGAGACTGGGGACGACGAGGAGGACGAGCGAAACGATCGCAAATATACTCGACGTCCACATCAGGGGCACAAGCTTGTCGTGGCCTTCCAGTCCCGCATACAGATAATGGAACGGGTGCATATGGCCCGGAATATTGCTATAGAACGCGGTGAAGAATTCCAGTCCGAGCAGAAAGACGTTGGCGAACATAGCATAGGTAACAATTTTCCCCAGCGCCTGTATCGGTTCATATCCCGGGTCGAATTTCGTGTACTTCCTCACAATAAGGGCCAGAATAATCAGCAGCGCAGGCCCGCCCGAGAATGCCGAGGCAAGAAATCGGGCGGCCATGACAGCGGTCAGCCAGAAGTGCCTGCCGGGGATACCGGCATACAAAAAGGCGGTCACGGTATGGATGCTGACAGCCCAGGGCACTGAAAGGTATATCAGCGGTTTCACCCATTGCGGAGGCTTGACGCCTTTCCGGTCTGCGCCAAGCGTCGTCCAGCCTATTACCAGGTTAAGGGCAAGGTATCCTCCCAGGACAACGCTGTCCCAGAACATAACTGAATTGGGAGTGGGATGAAGGATAACGTTCATGATCCTCATCGGCTGGCCCATATCCACGAAAATAAAAAGGATACACATCGTCACCGCTGCGATGGCGAGGAATTCACCCAATATCACGATCTTGCTGAACTTCTTGAAGTCATGCAGATAATAGGGGATGACCAGCATGACCGCAGAGGCGGCAACGCCGACGAGAAAGGTAAACTGGCCTATATACAATCCCCAGGAGACGTCCCTGCTCATCCCTGTTATTCCCAAACCCTCATTGAACTGCCTGAGGTAGGTAAGTACCGCTACGCCTATGACAGCGAGCAGAACGAATATCCATGTCCAGTATCTTCGACTTCCGGTTAGTGCTTTATCCAGCATGTTCGCCACCTCCTATTACATAATAAATACTGGGCTGCGTCCCGAGTTCCGGCTTACGCCTGATGGTGTATTTTGTGGCTATGATCTTCCGCACCTCTGAATTCGGGTCTTCAAGATCACCGAAAAGAATCGCACCATTTGAAGCCTCGGCGCACGCAGGCTGCATACCCTTTGCAAGTCGTTCGGTACATGCAGTACATTTCTCGACGACGCCGATCATCCTTGTCGGGTACTCCTTGTTCTCCTTCTCAGGATTGACGAACGGCTTGCCGTTGTCATCCTTGCCCCGAGGATCTCTCCAGTTGAAGCTTCTCGCTCCGAACGGACACGCGGCCATACAGAACCTGCACCCGATGCAGCGGTGCATATCCTGCATGACGATCCCGTCTTTTCTCTTGAAGGTCGCCTTTGTCGGACATACCCTCACGCATGCAGGCTGGGCGCAGTGGTTACAGAAGAGGAAAAATTTTTTCTCTTTCAGCTCGGGGTTCTGGTATTCGTCTTCAGGCGCTGTCGGGAAGGTGCGTTCATAGTTGTCTGTCCATATCCACTTGACTTCCTGCCTTTTCCTGATCTCTTCCGGGAGACCGCTCAGGTCAGGCACATTATGAATGCTGTGGCAGGCATCTATGCATTTCTGATAATCCTCATCGGATTGCAGCTTGCTCGTATCCACGACAAAGCCCCAACGCTTCGCTGTCAGCGTCCTGGGATCGGGTGAGGTCTGAGCTGCCTCGAGGCCGCTGTTCCGAAGACCGTTGAAGACAGCGGTTCCGCCGATTCCCACGACTGTTGAAACTCCCACCATTTTTAAAAATTGTCTCCTGTTTATACTCATAACATGTTCTCCTTCGGTTGCTCGTTCGGTTGCTCCTTCGGTTGAATATGGCAACTCCAACAATAAGGATTAACAGCCATGTAGTTGTGGCATTCGTCGCAGAACTTCTTCTTGTTCGAATGGCAGTTCATGCAGGTATTTTGAAGACTCATATTGTAGCTCTGTCCGGCTGTATTGACATAGATCCTGTCACCGTTCCGGACAACAGAATCCCTCCAGTTATTCAACAGCTGCATATGTTCAGCCCTCATGAACTCCTTGGGTTCAACACACTTTTTTACCGCCATCTCGTTGATAACCGGGGTATCAATACTCGGTTTCGGCTTTGCGCTGGCCTTCCCCATATTACTGATGAAAGGGAATGTCACCAACAGGACAAAGACAATCAGTCCGGCAATAATTTTTCCGCTGTCATACATTGTTAATTGCCCTCCTTTCCTGGAAGGGGTTCGCCTCGGAGATTGGTTTCTCTCTCTTTCTCCCCTGTCATGATAAGCGCGTTGGCCACGAGTTCATGGAGTCCCGTGACACTGACCTGGGGCACCCAGTACTCCATCGATGCCTTAAGGGTAGCACGGTCTATCGCGCAGATATTTGCCAGCATATTCACCCCATGCTTCTCATGGACATATTTCACCGCATTCGCCCTCGGCAGGCCACCCCTCATCCTCAGCTCCATATTTTCACTTGCGTTCAGTCCTGTGCCGCTGCCGCAGCAGAAGGTCTTTTCACGGATAGTATCCTCAGGCATCTCGTAGAAGTTATTGCATACATTCTTGATAATGTAGCGTGGTTCCTCCATCATGCCCATACCGCGCGCCACGTTGCAGGAATCATGGTAGGTAAGCTTCAGATTGTCGTTCCTGCTCGGATCGAGCTTCAGCTTGCCATGCTTGATCAGGTCGGCCGTAAACTCAGCAACATGGATCATCTTGATTGATTTGGAGTTCTCAAACCTCGTGCCTGTAATAGGGGAAACAGGCACCTCGAGGAAATCAGCCGGGCCGTTCCACGTATCCATATATTGCGTCAGGACCCTCCACATATGGCCGCATTCCCCTCCGATGATGTATTTCACCCCTAGCCTTTTGGCCTCAGCGTAAATCTTGGCATTCAGCCTTTTCGCCATCTCGTTCGAGGTGAAGAAGCCGAAGTTGCCGCCCTCTGAGGCATATGTGCTCCAGGTGTAATCAAGACCGAGCTCGTGGAAGAGCATCATATAACCCATGGCGGTAAATGTACCGGGGTCAGCGAAGAGATCGCCCGACGGTGTGACAAAGAGTATCTCTGCGCCCTTCCGGTTGAACGAAGGGTTTATCCTGATGCCTGTGATCGTCTCTATGTCATCAATCATGCCCTCGATGCTGTTCATGATCGCGTGCGGCTCCAGCCCAAGATGGTTGCCTTTCATGTAGCAGTTTGCCACCGGGCCCGATATCCAGTCGGTGTTTAAGCCGAGCAGGTTGAGGAATTCCCTGCCCATCATCGTTATCTCGGCCTGGTCTATCCCATAAGGACAGAAGACCGAGCAGCGACGGCACTCTGTGCACTGAAAGAAGTAATACCACCATTCCTTCAATACGTCAACGTTGAGTTCTCTGGCCCCTGCAAGCCTGCCCAGTATCTTGCCAGGAGTCGTGAAATATTTCCGGTAAACCGACCTCATCAGTTCAGCCCTGAGCACAGGCATATTCTTTGGGTCTCCCGAGCCGATATAGAAATGGCACTTGTCAGCGCAGGCGCCGCATCTGACGCAGATATCCATAAACAGCTTGAAGGATCGGTATTTTGACAGCCTGTCAGCCATCGCCTCCAGGACCGTACCCTCCCATTCTTGCGGAAGTTTCCAGTCATCTTCCACCGGTGTCCAGTCTCGTGCATTCGGGAATTCCACTGTCTGAAGGTTCTTCCCTTTCGCTCCCCAGCAAAATGTTCCGGGCTTGAACTCGACCGGCGTATCCATCCACTCCGTTGAAGGAAGAGTATAATCTAGCTTGGACAGTTCTTCTTTATTTGGACCTTTTGCCATTTCTACTCCTTTTCTACTGGTAACCCAGCCTTTTTCATTTTTTCCCTGAAATCGTCTTCATACTCTTCATAGGTGTGTACATGGACGGGATAATTCCATGGATTGATGTGCCTGACCGCTCTGTTGTTATTTGCCAGATTCCGTGTTGGGCTGAGGAATACTCCGCCCATATGCATCAGCTTGCTGAAAGGGAAATAAGCGAACAAGACACAGACCAAAAACAGATGAATGTAAAAGAGAACTCCGATACCCTCGGGGACAGCCGGGCTGAAACTGACCAATCCCATCGCCAATTCCTTTACTCCAACGATATGCACTTTAGAGAAATATCTCATCAGGACGCCTGTTGCAGCAATGGTCAGAATAAGAAAGAGAGGAAAATAATCAGCAGCCAGAGAGATATATTTCACCTGCGGTATCAAAAATCTCCTCAGAACGAGGAAGGTCACCGCGCCTAAAATAAGGGCATCGGTTATGTAGAACAAAGGCGCCCCGATCTGCAGAAAACTGTCAAGGCTTTCCGTCACATGGATGAGATACGGAACTTTCAGGAAGAAGAACCTCAAATGTCTTATGAGGATAATAAGGAATGACCAGTGGAAAGCAAGTCCTGCCATCCAAAGCCATTTGTCAGACCCGTACGAAAACTTCGGCCCTTCCCTGAATTCAGTCTTTATGTTCCTGAACAGGGAACGGAAAAACAGCACTTCGAGCAGCATCCTTCCGATTACTCCCAGCGTGGTGGAAGGATTTTCAAGCTTATTCTGTTTGATCCAGGGAAAAGACTCCATCTGACCGCATGTTGTCGGTATGCGGAATGGCACAGGCGAACGTCCCCATCCTACAACGCGATAAATAAACCCTGCTATAAAAACCGTGATAGCAGCGTAGGGGATTATCACTCCGAAAAGAAAATGGAGGTTCGCCATCTTCACTCCCGCAAATGCAAGCAGAACCAGTACGATTACTGTGAAGAAGGGAAATAAGACTCTCATTTGTCTACCTCTTTTCGTTTGAAGTTATTCAGAGTTACTGTCTGGGACATCCGGTTCTTCTCCCGGCTTCTCACAGATCAGATTTGCTTTCTGCAAAAGTCTGAAAGTCATGCTTCTCGTTTCATTTGCCTTGATATCATACAGCTTCTCCCTGCAGCGCATAAAAATGTCGAACGCAAGGAGTCCCAGGGAATCAATCTGATCCTCAAGCAGCATCAGTTCATCGGCAAGGCTGTTTTCGCGGATCTCCCCCGCAAGCTCATCCCGTATAATTTTTTTCAGGAAGAAGACAAATGAGATGGCCTGCGACGGGGTAAAATCCTGAATAGCCCGTATCCTGATGATATTGTCGAGGAATACGGAAACCTGTTCCTGAACAATTCCCTGAAGAAGGGCTTCGAAGATGCCCTCAACACCAGCCGATATGCTGTGCCCTACAGGATTGGCAAATCTGCTTTTCTTGTCGCGCATAAAACTGGCGGTATCGGAGGGATACGTATCGAGGATATGATCGACCCACCTGTCCAGGATGGCCGGTCTTTTCTCTGACAGGATATTTTTCAGATTCGTACCCATTACCGGTCACTCCCTGAACGCGCGGGAAGGGTAAAGGTTTGAGAAAGAGTCGCAGAGACTGAAAAAGGATTACGATAAGCTTTGTGATATCGCGTAAACACCATTATTGGCCCATTGCTCCTTCCCCCCTCTGACTTTATCCGCCTTAAAAGCAGTACCCCAAAGAATACTCAATGGGGTACTGTTTTTTGATACTTTACTGTAAGGCAATGCTCTTATACGCAGCCTGTTGGCTTTGGCAGCCCGGCATATCTGCATGCCTGTTTTGCAGGTCCGCCTGGATAAAGCTCATAAAGGTATTTTGTGTTGCCTTTTTCCGGCCCCATCGCTTTACCAATTTCTTTAACCAGGATCTTAATCATAGGAGCTATCTGATACTGCTTGTAATAGTCCCTCAGGAAGGTGATGACTTCCCAGTGAGCCTCTGTGAGTTCTATGCTGTCCTGCTTCGCCAGCTCGACAGCCAATTCCTTTGTCCAGTCGTCGAGATTCAACAGATAGCCGTCGTCATCCACCTCAATCTGTTTTCCCTGAAAATCCATTGTTGGCATTGTTTGTTCCCCCTTTCTTACATGATGTTTGGATTCCATATTTGGAGGAGACTAATTCCCTCCAAATAAAGCTAAAATACCCATAGAGTATTTTATTTATTAATGAGTTTTTCGAACTAATCTGTTTCTTTAATTATCAGTTCAGGCTATAAACACTAATACACATAGCCATCCAGGGTCAAATAAAAAAAACTTATCAGTCAATCATCTTTATTTATTCATTAATAATCGGGACTTTATGTAAATATGCGATATCGTCAACATTCCTTCCTCTGCAACAATATCGCAACATTCGCATCAATCTTCAGCACAGCGTTCACTGCTCACTTTTTAAGCCGGACAAAAAGAAAGCTCGGCGACGGCCTGCCGCGTGAGCCTGTTTCTCTGCCAAATTTATGTCTTCTGGTATTATAGGTCAGCTCCAGAATTTCGTAGTCTTCATCCGGCGTCTTGCTCCATGCGTTATCGAGATCGCCGTCGTAGGCCAGGTTCAGCACATCGACATACGCATCTCCCATATTGTGGCCGGACCTGTCATAAACATACACTGCGCCGCACGCGCACCTGCCCCCGCTGAAGGTGTTGCCGAAACGGCTCATTATCTCCTGGGGGTCTTCAATCGGATTATCGCAAAATGGACAGCGCAACATACTGCTCTCGCCGTTTCCTCTCATTTAACACTCCTTCCCGGATAAACCTTCATAAATCTTTCCTGCTATCCGGCCCACGCTCGTGGAGAAAAAATCTCCACCGCTGTAAAGCGTAACAGCACCACCGTCGTCCTTCAGGGCTGATATGAAGGCGAGGGTTTCACCTAAATTATACGCTCCTGCTATCAACAGAGAATACGCCCGCACCACGGGGTCTTCATCACGCAGATAAGGCATTATGAATTCGCCGGAAATATCTATCAGATCCGGACGTACTTCACCGATCCTGAAGATTGCCCGGAGAACCCCGCGCCGCAGCATCAGCTCATCGTGAAACGACGCGATGACCGGAGCAATGTCAGCAAACGCATCGGGACTGTTTCTGACGATCTCCCCGAGCATCTCCGGCGCGCTCCAGGGGTTGTTTCCCGACTCATCGCGCATCATCCAGAGAAGCCTCTGTGCCAGGTTCCTTACCACATCAGGACTCGACTGCGCTATTTCTCCGGCAACGATCCCTGTCGCTTCTATCGCCCTCCAGCATAAAATATCGCTCTTGTCATAGGCGACACTGATAAGCAGCCTGAAAATCCCCTTGACATTTTCCCGTGCTTTCTTTGTAATCTCATCATATCTCTGTTGTCCCAATAAAGAAAGCAGATCTTTCTTCAGCACCTTAAAAACCTTTCCTTGTACGAGCGGGCCTGTTTTATAAGACCGTCTGCCCATTCAGGGGCCCCCAGGGCATGAAGATGGGTATAGGTTGCCAATACGTTTTTATAACATAATCCGTCTTTTTTATCTATAATCCCGTGCCCCCGTTTCATCCGGAATGAAAAGGAAAGCCCTGCCCGTTCATTGCTGATAACTCTCGAATAATGGAATTCATGCCCTTTCAGTAAAATACCCTCCGGATAATAGGGACTTGCAGCAGCAGTTTCGACAATCGTATAGCCATGGGCCTGCGGCTTTTTTTCCAGGCAAAATTCGATCGGGAATATCCCGGCCATGGAATATTTTTTCCCGCCCAGACGAAGGGCCTCCCCGAGATACATCAACCCGCCGCACTCTGCATATACGGGGAGACCTTCTTCCACCGCCCTGCGGAGCGATCTTTTAAAAGAGGTATTCCTTGCAAGCGAAATCGCATTTGTTTCAGGAAAACCTCCACCGATATAAAGGGCATCTATATCGGGAAGTTTTTTCTCCTTCATCGCGCTGATCTCCACCAGTTCGGCGCCTCTTTTCTCCAGTTCCTCAAAGTTCTCGGGATAATAAAACTGAAAGGCGGAATCCCTGATAATTCCCACCCTGACAGATGACATCTGCCGCCCTAAGGCCGGCTCTCGCTGTTTCCCGGCTTTCCCCTCCCGACCGCTATCAAATGACTTTGCTCCTCGTGCAATTTTCAGAATTCCGTCAAGGTCGAGATATTCCGCGATAATCTCTCTGGCTGCTTTCAATGCCTCTTTCACCCCGGGATGTTCCTGGAAGGGGGTCAGCCCCATATGTCTCTCTGACAGAAAATCTTTCCCCAGCTTCGGTATTGCACCAAGAACAGGTATTTTGCAGTACTTCTCTATCGACTCCCTGATAACCTTTTCATGCCTGGCACCTGCAATCTGATTCAGGACAACCCCTTTCAGATCGACCTTCTTGTCAAACTTCTGCATCCCCATAAGGATAGCAGCGGCCGTTCTCGTCACCTTTGTGCAGTCAAGAACAAGAAGCACAGGGGCCTTGAGCATCTTTGCGAGTTCTGCAGTACTGTAAGTCCCTGCGGCGTCCATGCCGTCATAGAGACCCCTGTTGCCTTCTATGACAGCACAATCGGCATTGCCGAAATGCCCAATGAATGAGTCCAGTATTTTTTCTTTTCGAATTAAAAAAGGGTCCAGATTATAACAGGGTCTTTCAGCCGCCGAGGAAAGCCATCCCGCGTCGATATAATCCGGCCCTTTCTTGTAGGGAACGACTGACAGCCCACTTTCGGACCACGCTGATATGAGTCCGAGGGAAACGGTTGTCTTCCCTGCGCCGCCTTTTAGCCCGGCGATTATGAGCCTTGGATATCTCGACTTCATTACTTCTCCTTTTTCACAAACGCTTTAGGTAATTATAGCCGAGCACCGGATGCAAGTTAAAGCATAATCCATAAATAGCGGACCATGACAGCAGTAAGAGCAGCGCAATCCAGTCCCAGTTGTAGCAAGAAGCATCTCCCGTTTACGCCCGCCTCATGCGTTGGAGATATCAGGCAGCAGCACCGGAAATTGGACTCTTCCAGGCAAATGCCTTAAAATAGTGCTGCAGTCATTTTTAATTCCAGTTACTGAAAAATCATGAGCTCAAGGAAAACCGTAAAAAGACAAAAGGCCATTCACAATTCCCCTTCTCATGCCGCAACGAATTGCATGAGATGCGGAACATGCTGCCGGAAGGGCGGCCCTGCCCTGCACAAGGAAGATATTAAAATTATCCTTGCAGGCCATATAGATCGCGAGGCTCTGATAACCCTACGAAAAGGGGAATTGGCGTTTTCTCCTCTCAGCAGCAGGCTTGAACCCGTTCAAAAGGAAATTGTCAAGCTTGCAGGGAAAAGAAAGGGTTGGGATTGCTGCTTTTTCGATGAAAAAAAATCCGCCTGCATTGTTTACGCCTATCGGCCTTTGGAATGCCGTCTCCTCAAATGCTGGGACACCGCAGGGCTCCTGTCTGTCATAGGACAAAACACTCTTGACCGCTTTGACATTATCAGCAAGGATGATCCACTTTTACCCTTTATTAAGATACATGAAAAGGAATGTTCCATGGAGAAGGCAGAAGGGCTTATTTCAGCCTTTGTTAAGAAAAAAGACAATGCTGCACTGCTTGACAAAATCACCGCTCTGGCACAGCGTGACCTTACGCTCAGATCACAGGCTGTTGCCCAATTCGGACTTTCTCTTGGGGAGGAACTTTTTGCCTTCGGCCGTCCGCTCTTTAAAATCCTGGGCGCAAGGGGATTTCAGCTCATGGACAAGATCTGCGGCTGAAAAGCAAACAGAGGGGTATGCCCCCTCTGTCCATTTTTTGCACCTGGAAAAGTCTACGCGGAATGGCCTACTTTAAGAGACCTTTCTCCCGCAGATACTCATCGCTCGGAATCTCTACGGAACTGGCACCGCCGCCATAGGAATACATAAGTCTTCCCACATCGATCATACTTCTCATGGCCTTCTTAACCGCATCCATTTCGACACCGGTTTCGGCATTGACACCTTTGATGATATCCTTTTCTTTCAGTTTCTTTTTGCCTTTTGCTGCCAGTACGAAGGCAAATATTTTGTCCTGAAGTTCAGCTGTTTCCATATACCTTACCCCCGTGATTCATTTTTCTGCGATTTATAAGGGGGCAGTCCCGATATTCGGAACTGCCCTTATCTTTCTTAAATCCCTACCGAATTACCACTTAAATGCTGCGGAAGTCCTCATGGTATCTCTCATGAATGTGAAGTCATCGATGGACTGGAAAGTGAAATCGATACCGGTAAGTGAGAAGAACCTTTCCCATCCGATCCTTTCGATCCATTCACCCATTCTCTCATGCTTCCGGGCATTTGCTCCATAGACCTCAACAATATGTTTTATTGCCGCAACGACCTTAGGCCATCTAGGCGGCTCATTCGAGATGTAAGGAATAACGAGCTTGGAGAACTTGGGGCTCGTCCTTAAGCTGCTGATCTTTCCGCCGACAACAATCGCGACGCCGTCTCTTTCAGGGTCCTTGATGCTGATCGGAGGACATACGGTGAAGCAGTTCCCGCAGTACATGCATTTTTCAGGATTGATCTTGACGCTCTTCTGCGCAGGATCAGGGCTGATCGCACGGGTCGGACAGGATCCGATGACCGTAGGCAATTCGCACATGTTCTTGAAATTTTCGTGGTTTATTACGGGGACCTTGGTGTGAACTGCAACGACTGCGATATCTGAGCAATGCACTGCACCGCACATATTAACGCAGCAGGCGACCGCAAGCCTGACCTTGGCCGGAAGCCTTTTTGATTCAAAGTACTCAAAGAGTTCATCCATCATGGCTTTCACGAGACCGGATGCGTCGGTACATGCGCTGTGGCAGTGTACCCATCCCTGGGTATGGACAACGTTCGTGATACCATTGCCGATGCCGCCCATCTTGAAACCGCGGGCAGTAAGATCCTTCTTGAGCGGATCGAGTTTGCTCTCGTCAGACACGAGAAACTCGACGTTGTTCCTCGTGGTATAACGGAAATACCCGTCACAGTATTTATCCGCGACATCGCAATGCTCGCGGATGGTATCTGTTGACAGCAATCTTGGAGATGCAACCCTTACTGTCCAGAGCTTGTCTCCGCTCTCAGCCACATGCACCATAGTGCCCGGTGTGATAATATCGTGGTATTTCCATTTGCCGTAGTTCTTCTTGATTACCGGCGGCAGAAACTGCTCAAAATGGGGGGGGCCGATATCTGTTTTTCTCTGTGGTAATGCCATCTTAAAGTTCCTCCTTATCTGAGATAATTTAAATTAGAATTTGTATTTTCCCGTCTTCTTTTCTTCAGCTTCCTTTGCCTTGTATGAAGCAATGTCAGCCTCCGTATAGAACATGAACGGATCTTTCCTCGGCTCCTTGATCTGCTGCGGCATAGGCGGTACGCCGATAGCCTCGAGGAAGGACCTCATGCCTTTCATTTCGATGACCTCACCGATTCTCTCTCTCGGCTTCGCATTCTCATCCCACCAATCCCAGATATTTCTGATAAGCTCTTTGAGTTCGGTATACGGCTCCTCAACCTTGATGAACGGAACAATAACCCAGGAAAGCAGTGAGCCGACAACGATCGGGGCCTTACTTCCGATACAGATGGTCGCTCCCCTTTCACCGCTAGGCCTCAGGGCCTTCGTCATCTTCGCTATACAGTGCATGCACCTGTTGCATTCAGAGTTGTTTATCGTGAGTGCCTTGCCGTCATAGCTTATGCACTGGGTAGGGCACATGCCTACGATCTCTGCGTTGATGTCCATGCCGCTCTTGGCATAGTTCTGGACCTCGGCCTGGTCTATCTTGATGTCACCCTTCCAGGTACCGATGATGGACATGTCGGCACGTGCTATCGATGCGACGCAGTCACAAGCGCAGCCTGCTGACTTTATTTTGAATTTGTAG